>JAEEGJ010002507.1_pt1 | contig 92354 bp, 70 predicted proteins | sample 8958761 | NCBI WGS metagenome assembly JAEEGJ01 (sample SAMN16246546, study PRJNA631951) | gut metagenome | biome: gut microbiome; feature: rumen; material: RS-attached | host: Bos | place: Iran: Karaj | collected 2018-10
CAGGGAAAAGAGCAATGTTACGCATACCTTCATTTACAACATCGATCTTTTTCTTTGTATAAAACGACATCAATACCGAGAAGATTACAAGTGCCAAAACACAGTAAACTAACCCAAATCCCAAATAGTTCTTTTTCATCTTCTTTGTTCCTTTCCGCGACATCCGTCTTTTGTCATCGTGAGTATAGGAAAAAGTTGTGACCTCTTTATGACCATACAAAACCACGTCTGAACTTAATGAAATTCGCGGCACGGCAACGATAATTTATTCCATTATGAATCAATAGTGATAAAATGATTATATCAAAAAATATGGAGGTGCCTTTTATGGACTTAGATATCAACAAGGCTGTAGGTGCTGCTCAGGACGCAGTCAGCGCAATCGCAAAGGACGAGAATGCAAAGAAGATCGCTAACGACGCTATCGATAAGGTTGAGAAGAAAGTCGGTGTTGATCTTCCTGACGTAGATGCCATCAACGGCGCTATCGGAAAGAAGTAATATTACTTATTCTTTGAAATCTCCTGCCGCTCACATCCGTGGGCGGCTTTTTTTTGTCCGGAAAATGCATCTTACCGCCGGTTTTTGCATCTTACCCGTCCGTTCATTGAATGCCTTATAAAGCTGTCTTATAGTCACCTCAAGCAACATGAAATGAGGTAACAAGTAATGACAATATTCCTGTTAATTATCCTGGTCCTTTTAGAGCTCGGCTTCATGATCTCAGCGCTCGCAAAAAGCTCTTCCAAGAAAGAATGGACCGCCAAAAGACTTATCGTAAATGCAGCAGAACTGATAACCTTCTTTGCCCTGGTCCTCCTTCCCGGCATCGACTTGAGTTTCAGGTTTACGGGGCTTATCGTGATGCTGATAATAAGGATCGCAGTATCCGGCATTTTCTTCCTGGCGAACCGCAAAAGCAGCAAGACAAAGAAAAAAGCTCCTATTGTATTAGGCGCTTTATTCGGTTCTGTCCTCATCGCATCTTCGATGCTCCCCGCATTCATATTTGCTGACTACGAAGGCCTCGAAACGACAGGACCTTACAAGGTCTTAGAGGCTGACGCGATCCTGATCGACCGGTCAAGGTTAGAGCCGTTCGAGAACGACGGTTCTTACAGAGAGGTTCCCGTCTACATCTTCTACCCTGAAGGCGTTTCGGAAAAGATGCCTCTGGTCATATTCAGCCACGGTGCGTTCGGATTCTACCAGAACAATGCTTCGATGATCCTGGAACTTGCAAGCCACGGCTATGTCGTTGCGAGCATCGAGCATCCTTATCATGCGATATTCACTCACGATTCATCGGGCAAGACCATAATCGCCGACAGGAAATTTCTCAATGATTCCATGACGATCGGTACAAGCGATGCTTCCGAAGCAGAGGTCTTCGAGGTTACTTCCCAATGGATGGAGCTCCGCACTGCCGACATGAACTTCGCTATCGATTCGTTTAAGGAAGGAAACACGGATTCCTGGCATATCGATGCGAAGCAGAAAGACGCTGTCAGCAAAGCCGTAAGCCTCATAGATACAACAAAGATCGGTCTCATCGGTCATTCGATGGGAGGCGCTACAGCCGTTACATGCGGAAGAAGAAGTGACATTTCCGCAGTAGTAGACATTGACGGCACGATGCTCGGCGAGAATACCGGCATCGACGGCAACACGGTCATTATCAACGAAGAGCCTTACACAACGCCTCTTCTTGATCTTCAGAACCAGAACCATCACGATGAGGCAGAACAGGCGCTAAAGACCGGTGAACCCTATTCAAATAATGTGATAGTTCAAAACGCCGCAATATCCTACAGGACTTATTTTGCGGGCAGCGGCCACATGGACTTTTCAGATCTCCCTCTTTTCGCGCCCCCGATAGCAAAGATGCTCGGCACGGGCGACGTAAACAACGTGGAAATGCTTAAGACTTTAAATGGACTTGTACTGGAGTTTTTCGATTGTTATCTTAAGGGAGAAGGAAACTTCGAAGTAAAAGACCACTATTGAGGCATCAATGGAAATAACTGTTAAGAAGATCGGCGAGTCCGAGAAAGAATATATAGAGATCGGATGTCACAGAAAAGACGAGCGCGTTGATGAGATCGTCAGATTCATAAGGTCGCGCGAAGGCATCCTTAAAGGCACCAAAGAGGACCGGCAGTACAATATCCCGCTGCCGGATATCCTTTATATCGAAGCTGTCGACGAGAAGACTTTCATCTATCTTCAGAACGACTGCTACGAATCAGGCAGGCGCCTTTACGAATTCGAAGGCGTGCTTATCTCACGCAACTTCGCGCGCATTTCCAAATCAGTCATAGTAAATCTCATGAAGATCGATTCGATAAGGCCGTCATTGAACGGCAGGTTCTCCTGTGTGCTCACGAACGGTGAACAGGTCATCATCTCACGCAAGTACGTTCCCGACATCAAGGAGAGGCTCAAGGGAGGCTCAGTATGAAAGAACATCTGCAGACACAGCTCGCAGGCTTTTTTATATCCGTAACACTCATTACCGCAGCAATGTTCATATTAGGGCTCTTTTTCCAGCCCGACCTGAGATTCGGTTATGAAGCGTTCGCCTATCCCCTTATCTACGGCGTCATCGGCTCTGTTCCGGGCCTTCTCATGTATTCGAAAAAGGAACTCACGCTAAAGCAGACCCTGATCCGCGAATTCATTCAGATGTGTCTTATAATCGTGCTCATAATCACGTTCATGTTCGGAAGATTCAAGAATATTCAGGATCTTGTTCCCCAGATCATCGGAGTATCTGTCAGCATCGTCATCATATATGTTCTGGTGCACTTCTTCGGATGGCTCATGGATCTTAAGACTGCAAAGGTAATGACAGAGGACTTGAAGAGATTTCAGCAGAAAGCATCCGGCGGTTCTGAATGATAACTTAAGCTGACTGCTTCACCGGACAAATACGGTCACAAGCGCCCTCTAACACCGATTTTTATTGACTTACAGCGGTTTATTGCATAATAATGTTATCGTTGGGATAGGAATCCGTTCGGGTTATTCAGGGGGAATAATATGTTTGTGAATGGTCTTTTGATCTATATTATTTTGTTGGCTTCTGCACTTTTATTTTTCATTCTTGACCGCAAGATCAGGTTTGCTGTAATTCCTGGAATAATCGTAACGGTCTGTTCATGGTGTGGTCTGATCCATAACTTGGTTTACAGCTCACAGTCTTTTGCAACCACACAGGGTTCAATATACATAAAAACACTTAAGAGTTTCATGCTGCTTACACCTTCAGTTTCAATTGCCTTCTATTCTGTCATTACGATCATGCTCTTTTCTGCAATCGGACTGTTTATCGGCAGGCTTGTTTTCGATCCGGTCAACGATCTTAACAAGGCTCAGAAAAAGGCTAAGACATTATCTGTTACCGCTTCATTGATCACCGGTATCGCAAGCATATTGTATTTTGTCCTGGACGCTCTTAAGAATACAGGCGGACGCGGCAGTACAGTTGCGAAGATCGCAGCATTCTGCGGAGTATCCTTCGTGGAGCCTATTCACAACAGGAAAACTGTTTTCATCGTAGTATTTATCCTGCTGATCGTCCTGAGCATTCTTTGCATCGTGTTCATCAACACCAGGCTTATTTCATACAGAGCGATAACTCCGGCAGTTTCAGAGAACGGAGCAGAAGCAAAGAAAACGGCACAAAAGAATGCTCTGTCTATTATCGGACTCTGCTTCACAGGTGTTGGCAACATAGGGTTCTGGATCGTTGATGCAATAAGGAAAAAGGCAGACTTATATGATCAGATGAGATTGATCGTAACGGTCAATAGCTACCAGCTCATTATCGTTGCCGGATTGATCTTACTTGCAATCGGACTTCGCAGATTAGTCTCCTGCAAGGGCAGACCGCCTTACATCGTTCCGGTGATCTCTGCTGTATTCATTGCCGCATCTTATGTTTCTTCAATCGTGAACTTTAAGGACCTGTTGAACTTCCTTAGCGCTGCTTTCCACGGTTCAGATATAACGGATTTTATAATAGGCGCCATGTTCAGAAGAACCACTTTGGCGGTCAATAACATACTGATCGTTTTGCTCATTATTCTCGTTGCATGGGCTGCTTTCGTGATCTTCAGGGCCGTCAGAGAATCTGCCAAAAAGGAAGCATAAACCGCAGACTAAACTAAATAAAAAATAAGTGCCGTTCACTTCGGGTGAGCGGCACTGTTCTTATTAACCGGAGTTTTTCTCTTCTTTATGTGATTTCCCACGATCTCTGAGACATCCGATATCGTCATGAATGCCGATACATCGGCATCGTTGATGATCTTCTTTATCGCCGGCACTTCGACTCTCGTGATAACGCAGTAGAGTACGGTCTTCTTGCCGCTCGATACCATTCCCCTGCCTTCCATCTGAGTGCATGTGCGCCCAAGCTGCGTGTAGATGGCATCTGCGATCTCTTGGCCGTGGTCCGTGATGATCATTACGGACTTGCCCTGCTCCATGCCGTTCTCGACGATGTCTATGATCTTCGAAGTGATGAAGTATGTAAGGAGCGAATACAGTGCCCTGTTGGGTCCGAAAAGGAAACCGGCAACGGCGTAGATGATTATGTTGAAGAACAGAACTATCTGCCCTACTGAGAATTCCGTGTTCTTTGACAGGAACATCGCGACGATCTCCGTGCCGTCCAGGCATCCGCCGTGTCTTAAGATAAGACCGACTCCGACACCCAGCAAAACGCCTCCGAATACGACTACCAGTATCTCCTGCTCAGTTACTGCAGGCATATCCTCGAAAACGCCCAAAAAGCTTGAGAATACTGCCATCGCATAGATTGCCTTTATAAGGAATCTAATGCCGAGACGCTTGAATCCCAGGAACATGAAAGGCACGTTAAGAACAATCGTAAGAATGCCCAACGGCATGCCTGACAGCTGGCTTATGATCATCGAGATACCGACGACGCCTCCGTCTAAGATCGTAAACGGGACCAGGAATTCTTCGAGCGCAAAAGCAGCTACAATGGCGCCTACTGTAATAAAGAACAGAGGTGCTATCCATTGTTTAAAGATAAAAGCAAACGTAATCTGCTGTGGCTGTCTTTTTCTTTTTACTGGTGTCGGCATATTCTTATTTTCGCACAAAAAGTAATAGGCTGCTTCATATAAAAGCAGCCTACACCAAGATTGTTACTTTCTTATTTCTGGCGGTTGAAGTTGATGAGGCAGCCGTCAAGGATTATCTGGCGCTCACGGTCTGTAAGGTCGCCAAGAGTCAAAGTGAATTCCTTTGTCTCATTGCCTTTGATAGCGATAGCCTTGATCGTATCAGCCTTTGTCTCAACTGCAGTCCTGATACCCGGGAAGAGGATGTAGTCGAGGTTAGCAAACGGCAGATCACCCTTCTCGATGATGAAAGGCAGCATACCCCAGTTGATGAGGTTGGATCTGTATCTCTTTGTGGCATACTCGTTAGCGATGTTAGCCCAGCCGCCAAGCACCTTCTGGCAGGAAGCTGCCTGCTCTCTTGCAGAACCGTCACCGGGCTTTACTGCGAAGATGCATGAACCGAAGCCGATGATCTTTGTATCAGCCTTCTCGAAAGGAACGATGCTCTTTACAACCTGCATTACATCGTGGAGGCCTTCTACTGCCTGGCAAGCGTGCTCGCCTGCAACAAGTGCTGTCTCAGCCTTCTGGATGTTCTTTGCGCGTCCGACATACTCAGGATCCTTACGGGAGAGTGTGAACTCTGCAAGGCCAAGAGGGTTGGATCTGTAAGAAGATGTCTCGCCTGAAGGGATGAGCTCGTCTGTTGTCGTAACGGGATCGTGGATCTCGGATACTACCTGGAGTACGAGGTTCTCAGGAAGTGCTTCCATCTTCGGCCAGTCCTTGATGTTAGGTCCGAACTGGATCTCTGTAGAAGGATCTGCAACGCCCTTGGAATCGAAGACTCTGTTCTTGTAGATCTTATCGTCGAATGTGTAAGCGTAGTTGTTAAGCTCGCCCGTGAACTCCGTAGCGGCTGTGAGAACGCCCTTGTTTGCAGCTGTTGCAGCGATGGATCTTGCGTCCATGAGTGCAACGGAAGAGATCTGGCCGCTCTGAACCTTTGAACCTTCTCTGTTCGGGAAGTTTCTTGTGGAGTGACGGATGGAGAATGCATTGTTTGCAGGTGTATCGCCCGCACCGAAGCAAGGTCCGCAGAATGCTGTCTTAAGGATAGCGCCTGTCTCAAGGAGAGTTGCTGCAACGCCGTTCTTAACGAGTTCCATGTAGATAGGTGTTGATGCAGGATAGATGGACATCGTGAACTTATCGGAACCGATGTACTTGCCCTTCATGATGTCAGCTGCAGCGCAGATGTTCTCGAATCCGCCGCCTGCGCATCCTGCAATGATACCCTGGTCTACCATGAGCTTGCCGCCCTGGATCTTATCCTTCAATGAATACTGGATCTTGTCGCCGAAGGATACCTTTGCTCTCTCTTCTGTCTCAGCGATCATCTGCTCGAGATTTGCGTTAACATAATCGATCTCGTAAGCGATAGACGGATGGAAAGGCATAGCGATCATAGGCTTTACCGTTGAGAGATCAACAACAACTGCACCGTCATAGTATGTAACGTCAGCAGGTGCGAGCTCCTTGTAGTCGCCTGATCTTCCGTGGATATCGAAAAACTCCTTCGTCTTCTCGTCTGTCTGCCAGATGGAAGAAAGGCATGTTGTCTCAGTAGTCATAACGTCGATGCCGATCCTGAAATCAGCGGAGAGGCTAGCGACACCGGGGCCTACGAACTCCATGACCTTGTTCTTTACATAGCCTGAATTGAATACCTTGCCGATGATTGCAAGAGCTACGTCCTGAGGACCTACGCCCTTCATCGGCTCGCCTGTAAGGTAGATAGCGATAACGTCAGGCATCTTGATGTCATATGTCTGCGAGAGGAGCTGCTTAACGAGCTCAGGACCGCCCTCACCCATAGCCATGGTACCGAGCGCACCGTAACGTGTGTGTGAGTCAGAGCCGAGGATCATGCCGCCGCATGTAGCGAGCATCTCTCTTGCATACTGGTGGATAACAGCCTGATGAGGAGGTACATAGATACCGCCGTACTTCTTTGCAGCAGTAAGACCGAACATGTGGTCATCCTCATTGATCGTGCCGCCAACAGCGCAAAGGGAGTTGTGGCAGTTTGTAAGAACATAAGGGATCGGGAACTTCTCAAGTCCTGAAGCCCTTGCTGTCTGGATGATGCCTACATATGTGATGTCGTGTGAAGTCAGCTTATCGAACTTGATCTTAAGCTGCTCCATATTGCCTGATGTGTTGTGATCTTTTAAGATGCCGTAAGCAATGGTGCCCTGCTTAGCAGCGGCTTTGTCAGCAGCCTTGCCTGACTTAGCTGCAACTGCTTCAGCCGCACCTGCCTTATCTTCAATAAGTTCTGCGCCGTTAATGAGCCAAGCGCCGTTTTCGAGTGTGGAAATCATAGTATCTACCTCATTCTTATATAAATTACGCGTGTTATTATACAAGTTACGCGTATTATATTCAAATAACAGCCGACACAAAAACTAAAGCACGAGTGACGAAAAATGACACGTTTTTACTGCAATTCGTGTCACTTTTTGTCAATTCCGAAATAAGTGACGGAAAGTGACACAAAAACAACGCAAAACGTGTCACTTTCGAGCACTTCACAGATTCCGCAAAAATAACAGGGGCCGCCAAAGCAGCCCCTGCATTTACAGCTTAATTTGATTCATTATTTTCTAAGCGCCAGCGGGGATACGAGACCGAACTCTTTACAGAAATACTGTGTACAGGCATCGATATTATCAACATTAGTAAAAGCATCCAAACAAATAACCGTATTTCCTGTCAGATATACACCGATATAACTCTCGACTTTTTCGCTGCTGTTTTCACTTGTATAAGTCGTATAATAGATCGAATATTCGACACCATCCCTATTGCCGTTTGTGCCGCCATTTTGAAGGATCCATTGGTTATTTAATGAATAGAGATCCCTTGCCGATTCAGCGTCTTTGGTGGTCATGACTAACACGGAAGTACGCATTTCCGGACGTACACTCAAACCGGGGTCGACATTAGTCATATCTATCTTGTTTTCAGTGCACCATATAGCCTCTTTTAAATCGTAATCCACCGACGCCGAACCCTTAGTCGAAATCTGTTTGCGCATATTTTCTGCTTCTTCAGCATCTTTTGAAACGTAGAAAACGGAATTGCCTTGGTTGCTATAACCATAGGCTGTCAAGAAATCATCCTGCTCTGCCATCCCATATTCCTTAGCGGCCGTGACAATTTTCTTCTTGATTCCGTTGGAACAGCCTGTCAGGCTTACAACAGCCATAACAGCAGCCACTGCAAAAGATATAAGCTTAATTTTCATAGCGCATTTTCTCCGTCAGTTCAAGAATATATTTTGCTTTCAAAAACTATTATTACCTAAGCGTCAGCGGTGATACAAGACCGAGTTTCTCGCAGAAATACTCTGTGCAGTCATCGATATTCTCGTCAGTGGTCAAAGCTTCGATCCAAATAACCGTATTTCCGGTCAGATATGCTCCGTAAAAACTCTCTGCTTCATTAGCACCGTCATTCGTAGTAAAAGTAGTATAGTTGATAGCGTATTCAACACCATTCTTATTGCCCTTTTCGCCTTCGTGTAAAGTGATCCATTCAGCATTTGCGTCATAGAGCTTCTTTGCCGATTTAGCGTCTTTGGTGGTCATGATAAGTACGGTCGTCCGCATTTCCTGCATTTCACTTACGCTGATAGGAGCTGTGTCTTTTCTATGAGAAACTTTGCTTTCGATGCACACAATAGCTTCTTTTAAAGCGAAATCCTCTTGCTGACCCGCATGCAGAACCAGTTTGCGAGTGTAGTCTGCTTCTTCACTGTCTTTCGAAACGTAGAAAACAGAATAACCATCGGTACCAAAGCTAAGTGCATTTACGAGCTTATCCTGCTGTACCATCCCGTATTCCTTGGCAGTCTTGATGACAGTATCCTTCTTGATTCCGTTGGAACAGCCTGTCAGGCTTACAATAGCCATAGTAATAGCTGCTGCCATAGACAACATCTTCTTTTTCATAGTGATTTTTTCCTCCCCTAATTCCGATAAAAAAATTCTATTATCCCTGTGGAATGCTTAATTCCTAAGCAATATTATGGATTTTTCAGATAATTCCTGTCCATATAAATCGTATGTACAGAATATCCAAATCGGAATAGCAAAAATGCCCAAAACACAATGAAACAGGGGCCGCGCGACGCGAACCCCTGCTTGTTCAAAGTTCAAAGCAATTGCTTGCCTTATTTCTTAAGTCTTGCCTCGAGTGCAGCCTTCTGGTCCTCATAACCGGGCTTGCCCAAGAGAGCGAACATGTTCTTCTTGTAAGCCTCAACGCCGGGCTGGTTGAAAGGATTTACAGCGAGGAGATAACCTGAGATGCCGCAAGCCTTCTCGAAGAAGTAGATGAGCTCACCAAGAGAGTAAGCTGTCTGGTCAGGCATGTGGATCAAAAGGTTCGGAACCTTACCGTCAACGTGAGCAAGGATAGTACCCTGCATTGCCTTTGCGTTAACTTCATTCATGTCCATGCCGGAGAGGAAGTTAAGACCGTCAAGGTTGTCCTTGTCGTTAGGGATCTCGAAAGATCTTCTGGGCTGGTCGATCTGGACAACTGTCTCATACATGATACGTGCGCCGTCCTGGATGAACTGACCCATGGAGTGGAGATCTGTTGTGTTATCAACGCCTGCCGGGAAGATACCTCTTCTGTCCTTACCCTCAGACTCACCGTAGAGCTGCTTCCACCACTCTGTCATGTAGTGGAAAGAAGGCTCATAGTTAACCATAACTTCTGTTGAATAGCCTGATCTCAGGAGGCAGTTACGAACTGCTGCATAACGGTAGCAGGGATTCTCTGCGAAAGGAAGCTTCTTGTAAGCCTTGGAAGCATCTCTAGCGCCCTTCATGAGCTCTCTGATGTCGATACCTGCAACAGCGATAGGAAGAAGTCCTACAGCTGTAAGAACGGAGAATCTGCCGCCTACATCGTCAGGTACTACGAAGCTCTCGTAACCTTCTTCGTCAGCGAGGCCCTTCAAAGCTCCTCTTGCCTTATCTGTTGTAGCATAGATTCTGCTCTTAGCCTCTTCCTTACCATACTTCTTCTCCATATATGCACGGAGGATTCTGAAAGCGATAGCAGGCTCTGTTGTTGTGCCTGACTTGGAGATGATGTTAAGTGAGATGTCCTTGCCCTCGATGATGTCCATCATGTCTGCAAGATATGTAGCGCTGATTGAGTTACCGCAGAAAAGAATGAGCGGGCTCTTTCTGATCTTCTTTGAAGCTGCATTAGCGAAAGAGTGGCCTAAAAGCTCAATAACTGCTCTGGCGCCGAGATATGAACCGCCGATACCGATAACAACGAGAACGTCAGAATCTCTTCTGATCTTCTGAGCTGCGCTGCGGATACGTGCGAATTCTTCTTTGTCATAGTTTGTGGGAAGGTCGAGCCATCCGAGGAAATCATTACCCGGGCCGTTCTTCTTGTGAAGCATATCAGAAGCGGCTTTGATCTGGGGTTCCATTCTTGCGACTGCCTCTTCGCCGCCGATGAAGTCGAGGGCGTTCTGGTAATCAAATGTAATCATTTTTACAATTCTCCTTAAGGGTTTATTCAAAAATCATACAGAGTATACACCCGTAAAATCTTCTTTTCGAGTATAATTAGGCCTAGAAATATTACAAAAACCAAGGAATAAAAAATGTCTGATATTTCGATAGCAGAATCCAAGATCCAAATCCTGTATCTTGTCGACCGTGCACCGGGCGTAAGCTACAATCTTCTGATGGAAAAGTGTATGGAATCGCTCTATACGGACTTTTTCACATTCTCGAGATCTTACGAGGAGCTCATATCAGGCAACCTCATGGATAAGAGCAAATCCGAGGATTTTACGACCGAAGCCGTCGGCTCCACGGAAATCCTCACCATAACAGACGGCGGAAAAGCCGTATTGAAGGACGTTTTGCCTTCATTAAGCGCTTCCCTGATTCAAAATCTTGATGAAGCTGCCGATGCGATCATCAGCGCCATTGCAAAAAACTCCGGAACCACCGCTTCCATGGAGCTTACATCTGATAACAAATTCCGCGTAAACCTCGCATATTCAGGTGATGGCAGGCCTTTTACCGCTTCAGTTACCGTAGATGACGAAGAAACTGCATTAAAACTCTGCAAAAAGTGGAAAGACATCTGTTCAAAGGCGTCTGACGAACTTATCAGACTGATTATCGGTTCTTAATCCTTACTGACCACTCGTTCTGATCTCAACGATAGCGAATTCTCCGGGCTGGAGGATATGACGCATACGCTCATATCTCATGGATCTCTCGGTCAGGACCCTTCCCTCTGCATCGTAACGTCTGATCACGGTCTCGCCCCTTCCGAGCTTGTTATCGTTGATCAGGAAACTCTGCTGTGAATCTGAAGAGTTCGCGATTACAAGATAAGTAATATTACCCTTTGAGAAGCAAGCCGTGGTAATGCAAGATGAGAACTGGTCAACGCTTGAGATGACAGACTTATCGAGAGGCTCGTTGATGTTCAGATACAATTCGTCATAGCCTGTGAATGTATTAACAAGACCTGATACGGTCATCATGTTGTTGAAACTTGCCTTGCCAGTAAACATCTCTTTATCTGTGTACTTGGACGGAACAAAGTTTATCGATGCATCAAACAGGAACATCTCGGCAAAGTCGGCTTCCTGCGTAATGACTGCAGATATTACCTTTCCGCAGTTACTGCCGTCACACTCAAGAGTATTAATGTACTCGCCGGCGTTATTGCCTGAAACGATATGAGGCGTATTGTACTGCGCGAGAACATAGTTCGTGTTGATATTGTTGTTGTATGTTTCAGAAGTGTCATTAGCGGAAAGCTTAACGCTCATTGTGTGATTGTCAGCATCTGACATCATCGTACCGCCATCGTACTTCATGCCGTCAAGGAAAACCGTCTTATCCTTGATATCACTGAAGTATTCAGACTGTGAGAACATCGACATTACATAGTTTACGTAAGCAGCCTTCTGGACATCACTCTTAAACACCCTGCCGCTGTCGTTGATCTCAATATAGAATCTCGTGAACTGTCTGCTCCACGGGAGCGCCGTGCCGTTGTCGATCCTTCGGCCGCCGTATTCGGAAGTCATGGATCCGCAGAGATACTCCATGAGATTATTGATCTCACTCTGACTTACATAAGGTCCGATAACGAGCCAGGGTGTTGAATCGCATTTCTTAACGAGCCTTAAGCTCTCCTCAAGAGATACGGTAACAGACTGGCTTGCTGACAAAGATGCTTCATCAGATCTCCTGTCAGCATAATCAGTTCTGGAATTTGTTCCGGCAATATAATCAGATACTGAATCTGCACTCATGAGATACATTGATGTCTCAGCAAAACCGGTACTTCCGATGTTGAGGTTATTGAGTCTCATTGCAGCAGGACTGCCTGATGCCAATGTGTCAGCATAGTATGTAGGAATTCCTGCAGAACCGTAGCTGTCAGGTCCAAGATAAATATCGTCGATGAGGACAGAACCTTTTCCCTCAAACGCAATGTTCAGGGTTATTTCACCGCCCTCAGCCATGAGATCGGTAACAGCGAAAACATAGCTGTAGAGCTTATAGTTTCCGGTGAGCTGCGTAAGCTCAAGACCTGATCTTCCGAATCCTTCACCCTCGATCCAGCAATATGCTTTCGCAGGTGCATCATCTGACATGGCATAGAGGCTCAGTCTGTAGAATGTACCTGAAATGAAGTTATCCTTTGCCTTACCGGGCAGAGTCTGTGTAATTGCGTGAACTCCGTCACCTCTGCCGGTGATCCTTGCGCCGTATCTGCCGCCATAAGATCTGTCGGTTGAAATTACATTGGTTCCGCCGCCATAAACATCCCATGCGGAAAAATCAGAGAAATCCCAGGCTGACTCATTACCCTCTGATGCAACAACAGTACCGCTTGCAGCCTTCTGCATGTGTCCGGTGATGAGGATGTCGTCAGCGATGATGTCAACGCCGTCGAGATTGCCTTCAACAGAGAGTTCGGAGAGGATCTGTGATCTGTATAGATCCTTTCCCGAGTCATAGTAAACTCTGTCACCTGAAACACCGATTATCTTCTCGATTACGGTATTCTCGGATGTAAGAGCAATGGGCTTATCTGAAATGCTGTGAAGAGCAAATGCCTTCTTATCCGATGTGCATACGATAATGATTCCTGAGTCAGTAATATCCATGGTTTTAACTTCAGATCCGACTGACTTAACCAGGTCCTTATACTCGATCTTAAATTCTTTATTGGCAGCATTTACGATCACTGCATCCCTGCCGTTTACGACAAAGCAGAAAACGCCGTTCGCAGCACATGTCAGAGGCTTATCGCTGCTTCTTAAGAGCGGTGAATTGCCGACTGATTCAAATACCATTCCGTTGGTTGAAGAATAGATATTTCCCTGGCTGTCAAAAGCCATGAATCTCTTACCGTCAGATACAAATGAAGCCGCATTTGAATGAGGCAGATTTGATACTGCAGTTCTGCCGTTTGTGATGGTTACGATAGTACCGTCGCCATAGCATACTGCGAATGTTGAATCCGCACTTCCGATACCGCTGATCGCATTGATTCCTCTTGATGTATCAGGCTCATAAACGAGGCTGAAATTCTTTCCGTCCTGCGAAGCAAAAATGTTGCCGCTGATGCCTACAGCAACAACGCCTGAATCGTTTGAATCGATAAGTACTATCCTCTCATCGAGATCAACGATTCCTGCCAGCTGGCTATTGGTAACGTCAGTGATGAGTCTTCCGTTTTCAGTAATTCCGAGAGCAGTATTTCCGTAGAAAGTCATCTGCTTGATGCGGTCTTCATCCCAGAGATTCTTCTCGTCCTTGATAAGCGTTACAACGCCGAGTCTTGCGGGCTTAAAGCCTGATACCTTACCCGTGAACTTCTCGCTCATTACGCCGTCGCTGTCGATGGAAATAATGCGCGCTGTATCACCTGTGCAGTTCTCTGTATCAAAACCTGCCGCAGCAACCGCATCAGGTGTCAGATAAACACTGCCGTCTGAAGCGCCTGCAATGAGCATGCTTGAATAAGCTGTCGTACTCTCGAAAGATGCATCTCTTACGATATTGATGTTCGGAATGACATCACAGTTGATTCCGACACCTCCGAAAGAGTCATCCGCCCTGTCAGTCGTGATCGCAATCTCAAACAGCTCGGATCTCAAGCCGAAGATTCCGACATAGCCCAATACGATAAGCGCCATAACAAGAACAACCGCAACGACTACCATAGCCGCTGCAAATCTGGTCTTTCTTGTTATTCCGAATATCGGACGGCCTCTTCTCTTCATTCTTCAGCCTCTGTTGCAGTGCTTGTATCAGGACTCTCTGGAGTCTCAAGTTCATCAGTATTTTCTTCATCTGCCTGTGCCGCTTTTTCAGCTTCACGTGCAGCGATGTATTCAGCAAGCTCTTTCTGCTTTGCATCTTTCTTTCGCTTAACATGTACGAGATACGCAAATGCCACAACAGCAATGGGCATGAACAGTATCGTTGCAGTATTAAGAGTTAAGAAGATCTTTACATAAAGCTCATCCGGTACATTGAGCTGCTCAAGCTCGAAAACATTCTGCAGGCCTGAGCCGAAGATATTAAACACCATATGCAGAATGATCGATGAGATAAGGCTTCCCGTCAGATGATATACGCTGGCAATAATGATTCCGCATACTATTGCATATCCGATATGGATCGATACTCCGTGCAGTACGCCGAAGATGATTGCGCTGATAATAACTGATAACCAGGGACCGAAGCCTTTGCGGAGCTCGCCGAAGATAACGCCTCTGAATGACATTTCCTCCGTTATCGGAACAAAGAAACTCAATGTAAACGCATAAAGCAGTGAGTCCCACAACGGCACAGTAATCTGCTCTACTTCAGAATATCTGTCAACGTTCTCGCGATACTCTTCAACAGCTTCTCCGACTGGAGCAAAATATTCTGAAATCTTGTCAGCTATACCTATGTAAGTTGAGACAAAACCAAGCATACCGAACCCGATGATGATAAGTGCAGCTACCTGATCAGGACTGAGCTTACCGATCTTGATCAAGGGAGCATCAAGTTTTGCGCTGATCTTGTTTACCACAAGCATTGCGACAAAAACCACAACGCATGCAAGTGTATTGAACAGACCCTTATAGATCTCACGATCCCATCCGAAAAATCTAAAAAGATAGTAAATAGAATAATCCGCGCATATAAATACCGCCAGTCCGAAAAAGGCTTTTAATATTGCTGGTATCTTGATTCGGATATGTTCCGCAAAAGTCATCTTTATTTCTGATCTCCGGAGGCTACTCCGTTTTTCATTCTCGTCTCAGCAGCCTGCGCGCCATAATACCTTCTCATAAAGTACACGAAGGCTCTCTCGAGCTCTTCGCCGTCCTTTATGGAGTAATAGACTCTGTCCCCGTTCTCGCCGATTGCCGTACGCATGATGACAAGCTCAGGCTTTGAGTGGCTGCCGTCATCGGGAACATAGTTATACATAACCACATATTCGGTCTTCATGAGCGTGAAAGCATCAATGCGCGACATATAGTAATCCTTCTTGCTGTAAGGATCGCGCATTACGAGGAGCTCATCGCTCTTGCTGTCTTTAAGATGCTTGCCCGCGAGCTTGGCCTTGCGGTCCTTCTCGAGGGCGATCTTCTTCTTAAGACCTGTGGGCTTGTTATTAGTCTTCTGATTCTTCATCGTCGCCGTAGAGCTCTTCGCAGAGCTTGTCATAGTAATCGTAGATGACATCGGCTTCCTTGCCGACGAGATTCTCAAGCAGAACTTCGCCGCCCTTATCTACAAAGCGCATGATGTAATAGTAGCTGTCATCCTCATCGTCTTCATTCTCAGAATCGATGATCAGAACGACATATGTGTTTCCGTTGAACTGGAAAGTCTGGTCTACATAAGCCTTTCTCTTCTCGCCTGTCTCTTCGTCAGCGATCTCGATCATTCTGTCGTTCTCATCCTCTAACTGAGCGATAGCTTCGATGAGCTCATCTGTAGGGCCATTCTCGTTATTGATGTTCTCGTTGTTGATATTCTCGTCTGCCATTTTTATTCTCCTTAAATCGTGTGGCTATATTTTAAATAATACTATAATGGCTAATTATAGCATATTAAGGTAATCCTGAAGAATTATCTCCGCAGCTACCTGGTCGATAACCTTCTTCTGCTTCTTAGCCTTCATATTGCTCTCGTGCAGATATCTTGAAGCCAATACGGTCGTATAACGCTCATCCTTGAAAACAGGCTCAATTCCGCATCTTTCAGCCAGAGAAGCGCCGAAAGCCTCTGCTTTGTCCTGTGTCTCGGACCTTGTACCGTCAGTTCTGGCAGGACGGCCGATAACGATGGCATTAACCTCCATCTCCTTGATGATCTCGCAGATCCTGTTCAAAGCCCACTCAGGGTCCTCACCGTTCCAGTTTACGGTCTCAATACCCCTTGCGATTACTCTTAACTCGTCAGATACGGCAACACCGATATGTCTTGTACCGAAATCTATTCCCATTACTCTTCCGGCTGCTTTGCCCATTTCCTGTTATCCTCCCGGAACGATTTGCAAAATAAAGGCGGCCTAGGCCGCCGCATTTACCATTATACTTGGATTTTCCCGTACTTTACAGTCTGGAGCAGTAATCGTTGATGATTACTTCGAGGAGCTCGTCTCTGTCGATACGCTTGATGAGTCCTCTGGCGCCCTTGTAGTTGGTGATGTAAGTAGGATCACCTGAGATAAAATAACCGACCAGCTGATTAATAGGGTTATAACCCTTCTCCTTCAGCGCGCTGAGAACATAGGACATCAGTGCATGTACGTCCGCGGTTCTGTCGCCGGATAAATCAAATTTTGCTGTGTTACTCTCCACAAGAAGCCTCCAAACGAAGTTTTCTTCGACATTTTCATTCTAACACAGTAATTATTAAATGACAGGCAAAATGTTATTAAGTTTTGATAAATATTTACTGAAACCGGTGTTACTTATTAGGATTAGTGAACCAAAGAGCCTGTTTTTTGCCTTTGGTTCACTAAAACCGCCATTTTAGTGAACCTAAATCCCCGTTTTTAGAATTTGGGTTCACTACCGCAGTCCTTATCTTACACATAGAACGTGTTTTTTATGGGGTATGTGCATGAAAACCGCTTATTTATTACACATAGTGCCCATTTTTAGAGGAGTATGTGTACGAATGCCCTCCCACCGGGAGCCGCCGCTTCCTCAAATAAGCCTCATAAGGCACGTTTCATTGTCTGAACTGGTGATAACTCCCTTAACGATACTGCCCTTCTCAAGCTCACGGCCGTCAACTTCGGCAAAAGTCCTGATATAGTTGGCTGTATAGCCCTCAGCAACGGTTTTTCCGCCCTTTTCTTCGATCTTCTCAACCAGGATATCCGCATTTTTACCAGTCATGGCAGCAGCGAACCCGGCTGACATCCTGTCTGACACCTCGATCAGGCGCTTTGCGCGCGCTTTTCTGACCGACATGTCGATCTGGGGCATATCCGCTGCCTTAGTGCCTTCCCTCACTGAATACGGGAATACATGGATCTTCGCAAACTTAAGCTTCTCAGCGTACGCAATAGTCTCTAAAAACTCTTCCTCGGTCTCTTCCGGGAAACCTGTAATAATGTCCGTGGTAAGCGACATATCAGGGAACTCTGCTCTTAACGCATTTACCCTGTCTTCGTATTCAGCGGTATTGTATTTCCTGTTCATGCGCTTAAGCACGGTATCAGAACCGCTCTGGAGCGACAGATGGAAGTGCGGGCAAAGGTGCTTTAATTCTTTGAGTCCCGCGATGAATTCAGGTGTCATGGACTTGGGCTCTAACGATCCGAGTCTCAGTCTCTCGATACCCGGAACGGCATCGATCTTCTTGAGAAGGTCCAAAAGCGCCGTGATGTCCTTACCCTGGTCCTTGCCGTATGAACACAGATGGATACCTGATACGATGATCTCCTTAAATCCGCTCTGTGCAAGGAATTCAGCCTCTTTGACACATGCCTCCTCGCTTCTGCTGACGACCCTTCCTCTTGCATACGGAATGATGCAATATGTGCAGAAGTTATTGCAGCCGTCCTCAACCTTAATGAACGCGCGGGTTCCTTCAGGAGATAAGACGGTTCCGAAGTCGTGATATTCATCAGTCCTGCTTACTTCAGGACGGACGTGGGAAGTTTTGTGACCGAGCGACTTGTTTTCGTGCGTTGCAAAAAACTCTTCAACACGTGTAACGACGGTATTCTTCTCGCGCGTTCCGATAACGATATCCGCCGGCACCTCGCCGTTGGATATCTCGGATGAACAGCCCATCGCAACGATAACGGCATCAGGGTTGTTCTTGGCCATTCTTCTTAACATCTGATTGGACTTGCGGTCTGCCTCACCCGTAACAGAACAGGTGTTTACGATGCAGACGTCAGCCTCTTCGGGCGAGTCAACATTTATGTGCCCATTATCAAGAAACAGACGCCTTGCGGCATCTGTTTCATATTGATTAACTCTGCAACCTAATGTTAAGAAATAGACTTTCATTACTGTCTGATCTTGATGTGTGTCTCTCTGAGCTGCTGCTCTGTTACTTCGCCCGGAGCACCGCAGAGGAGATCCTGTGCATTACCGTTCATAGGGAATGCGATAACTTCTCTGATGTTCTCCTCGCCGCGAAGGATCATGATCATTCGGTCAACGCCAGGAGCCATACCAGCGTGCGGCGGAGCGCCGAACTGGAATGCGCTGTAGAGAGCGCCGAACTTTGTCTTGAGCTCTTCTTCAGAATATCCGGCGATCTCGAATGCCTTCTTCATGATGTCGAGATCGTGGTTTCTTACAGCACCGGATGAGAGCTCGATACCGTTGCATACGATGTCGTACTGGTAAGCGAGGATCTCTTCAGGCTTCTTTGTATTGAGCGCTTCAAGGCCGCCCTGAGGCATTGAGAAAGGATTGTGAGTGAAGATGTACTTCTTTGTCTCAGTATCCCATTCATACATCGGGAAGTCGTTGACGAAGCAGAATCTGAATGCGTTCTTTTCAATGAGATCGAGTCTTGCGCCAAGCTCGTTTCTGATCTTGCCTGCACACTCGTTTGCACGTGCTTCGTTATCAGCAATGAAGAAGATCGTGTCGCCTGCTTCGAGGCCTGCGAGCTCCTTGAGTTCTGCCTTCATGTCATCAGGAATGAACTTATCGATAGGTCCCTTGTAGCTCATGTCTTCGAGTACTTCAAGGTAGCCTAAGCCGCCCATTCCGAGCTCGTCCTGAGCGTACTTGAGCATCTTCTCGTGCTGACCTTTGGAGAGCTTTGCGTGAACGTTGATCGCACGTACTGTCTTTCCATGGAAAGCCTTGAATGTGCATCTTGAGAAGAACTCTGTAACGTCCTTGATTCTCAAGGGGTTTCTGAGGTCAGGCTTGTCAGAACCGAATTCTTCCATAGCCTGCTTATATGAGATTACCGGATAAGGTGCAGGTGTAACCTTTGCGCCTTCGGGTGCGAACTTCTCGAATGTAGCTGTGAGGACTTCCTCGCCTGCTCTGAATACGTCTTCCTGAGTAGCGAAAGACATCTCGAAGTCTAACTGGTAGAACTCTCCGGGTGATCTGTCTGCTCTAGCATCCTCGTCTCTGAAGCAGGGTGCGATCTGGAAGTACTTATCGAATCCTGAAACCATCAGGAGCTGCTTGAACTGCTGAGGAGCCTGCGGGAGAGCATAGAACTTGCCTTTCCACTTTCTGGAAGGAACGATGTAGTCTCTTGCGCCCTCAGGTGAAGATGAAGTAAGGATAGGAGTCTGGATCTCCAGGAATCCCATCTCTGTCATCTTCTGTCTCAAGAAAGCGATAACGTTTGATCTGAAGATGATGTTGTCCTTAACCTTCTGGTTTCTGAGGTCAAGATAACGGTACTTAAGTCTTACGTCCTCTCTGATCTCCTTTGATGTCATGATCTCGAAAGGAAGCTGGCTGTAAACCTTACCCAAAACGTCAACGGAATGAGCCTCGAGCTCGATTGTACCTGTTGCGATCTTGGGGTTATATGTCTCCTCGTCTCTGTGCTCGATCTTACCTTCGATTGAGATGCACTCTTCCTTTACGAGTCCGTCAAGAAGGCTTGTGTCACGCATAACGACCTGGAGTGTGCCGTACATGTCTCTCAAATCAATGAAAGAAACGCCGCCGTGGTCTCTGATGTTCTCGATCCAGCCGCATACTCTGAGCTCGGTTCCAACGTCCTTCTCAGACAAAGAGCTGATGATCCTGTCTCTGTACTGGTTTGCCATATTCCAATCCTTTCTTCGGGGAAACAAAAAACGCCCCGAACTTAAATTCCTTTAAGTTCAGGACGAACAAAACATGTCCGCGGTGCCACCTGATTTATCCCGCAAAATAAGCGCAGGATCGCTTTATACCGAATATGCTGTTAGAGTTGTTATTCGTCAGTGGTCTCTTTCCGCTCTGCCTTACAGCCCGGGGGCAAAGCTCTCTGAAGGCGACATACCATGACTACTGGGTCTCCGTCATCGCAATTAACGAGGCAATAGTACATCATTGCCAAGTACGTTGTCAACTTAATGAATGTCTATAAATGCACGAAAAATCGGGCAATATCAGAATCTTTTCTTGCCGCCCTTTTTGCCGAAAGGAGATCTGCCGCCATTAGGCTTGCCGGAAGTTTTAGCTGCAGGCTTTCCTCCTGCCCTGCCGGTAAAACCTCTTGAGCCGCCGGTTCTGCCCTTCTTCTCAGGCTTTTTGCCGCCTCTTCCGGCCTTTCTGACCTCTCTTCTGCCGCCGCCCGGAACGCGTGCGTCACGCTCTTCCTCGAAGCCGTATTCGAATGAGAAATCGATCTTGTTCTCTTCGGTATCAACCTTCTCAACCACAATGGTTACGGGCATGCCGATAGAGAGGATCTTGCCGCCGTGGGCGCCGATTGCCCTGTAGCTTCTCTCATCGAAAAAATAGTGGTCTCTAAGCGTTCTGAAAGGAACGAATCCCTCAACTGTATTCTCAAGTCTTACAAAGCAGCCTGCGTCGATAATGGATGAGATGACACCGTCGTAATGCTCGCCGATCTTGCCTGCCATGTATTCGCAGATCTTGATATCGTCGGATGCACGCTCAGCATCAACTGAATTACGCTCCATCTCGGATGAATGCTCTGCAGCGTTATCAACGAGTCCTGCAAAGTGACTTCTGGAATTCTCGCCGTGCAGATAGCTCTTGATGATCCTGTGGATATAGAGATCAGGATAACGTCTGATCGGTGATGTGAAGTGGCAATAGAACTTCGATGCCAGACCGAAATGTCCCAAACAATCAGAAGCATATCTCGCCTTTGCCATGGATCTCAAAAGGATCTCATCCAATGCAGGGAGCGCACTCTTGTCACCGATCGTATCCATAAATCTCTGGACATCAAGAGGCTTGATCCTGCCCATGAGTCTTCCGGATGCGCCGAAATATCTCGCGATATTAGAGAATCTCGCGATCTTGATCGGATCGGGATCTTCGTGAACACGGTAAACAAAAGGATATTTGAGATCGAAGAACTTCTTTGCAACAAACTCATTCGCGCAGATCATGAACGACTCGATGATGCCGTTCGTGAAGTTGATCGGATATGCCATGATGTCTTTTACAGTGCCGTCTTCATTGAGAATGACCTTAGTCTCAGGCATCTCAAAACCGATCGCACCGCGGCGCTTACGCATTGATTCGAGGATCTCGGAGAGTTCCTTCATGGACTTAAGCATAGGAATTATCTTGCCGTATTCCTTGTCGTCATCCTGCTGGGGATCGGTGAGGATCCTGTAGCATTCCTTGTAGCTCATTCTTCTGTCTGACTTAATGACGCTCTCATAGAGGTCGCCGCCGTAGATTCCGCCCTGACGGTCAACGAGCATCTCAGCAGTCATGGCGAGTCTGTCGACTTCGGGATTAAGGCTGCACAGGCCGTTTGAGAGCTTCGGCGGAAGCATCGGGATTACGCGGTCAACGAGGTATACGGATGTTGCTCTGTTGAACGCTTCTGCATCCAATGCAGTTCCTTCACGAACATAATTTGAAACGTCAGCGATATGAACATAAAGCTTGAAATTACCGTTGTTGAGACGCTCGATGGAGATGGCATCGTCTAAGTCTTTTGCGTCCTCACCGTCGATGGTGATGGTCAGCAGGTCACGCAGATCGCGTCTGCCGCCCTGGATCTCTTTCTCAACTTCGAGCGGATCCGGATGTACCGGCAGCGGTTCTACTTCCTTGAGGACCTTGTCCGGGAAAGTCATGGACAGACCGTACTGTCTTAATACGGTGAGCATTCTGACATCGTTATTTCCGATGTCGCCCAATACCTCTGTAATGGTTCCCCTGCAGTCGCCTCTCTCGCAATTCGGATTTAAGACTTCGCAGACGACTACCATGTCAAAAGGAGCACCGTTTAAATGCTTCTTGTCAATCTCGATCGCGCCGTAATCAGTACTCCTGAAAGAAGGATCAGGGATAACGACACCGCCTGTGGGCGACTGTCTCAAGATACCGATTACCTGATTTTTAACCTGCAAAGGGCCTCTCGGTGCGAGGTCTGCCAATGTCTTGGGCAGAGCAGATTCTGCTTCCTTTGCCTTAATTACTCTGTTTCTTCTCTTCTGGGCTGCGCTCATGTTCTCGGCAAAGCCCGGTCTCTTACTCTTATATTCCATACAATATCCCTCTCTTACCTGTCCATCTTCGAAATCGTGTGCATCACGATGTGGAAGATCCTCGGAAGGCCTCCGGAATAGTCGGCCTTCTCTACTGCTTCACTTATCAGAAGCGGATTATCCGTTCCGATGACGTCAACGTCACAGCTGACCAGATACTGAACCGTATCGTCAAGGTCTACCGTCCAGCAGAAGACCATGATGCCCTGATCGTGCATACGCTTAACGAGCTCAGGTGTGACGTTCGATTCCTCGATCGTTATATTATCAGTATACTCGATATCACTGAGATTTCCGTATGCGAAAAACATACAGTATCCCTTCGTGATCGTAGGATCGAGTTCATTCATCCTGATGAGTCTGTTGGCATCCTGCGCGATGACCATTACATCATCGTGCATGCCTGTCTTGTTAATTACTTCGAGAACGTGTTCTTCGAAGTCCACATCGTTACGGTCGCCCTTAAGTTCAACCTGAACGTGGAGATTGTTTTCCTTCGCGAAAGTCAGAGCTTCCTCAAGTGTCGGAATCACAACGTCCTCATAACTTCCGGGCATCCAGTTACCAAAAGCATGGCTTGCAAGTTCCTTATATGTGTTATCGTGAATAACCAGCTTATGACCGGTCGTTCTTGTAATGCTCGAATCGTGGTTGCACACAATGATACCGTCAGCTGTCTGCCATACATCCAGTTCGATCCACTCCAGGTTCTCGCTCGCTGCGAGCTCAAACGCAGGCATCGTATTCTCAGGAGCGTTCACATTATCACCGCGGTGAGCGCATACCAGTACGGGAGATACGTCTTCCATAAGGAATGAATACTTCACACAGGTATAAGCGAGACCTCCCAGAATGACAGCCGTAACGACCATCCAGAGTGCCAGCGAAGCCTTGAAGTTGACACGTTTCTCGGTAAAGAAATCTTTCGAGATAGTGGTAACCATGTTGCGGTCGTCGATATACTTGAAAAAGAGTGCTGACAGAGCAGCGTTATTGACCGCGGGAGCAAAATAGGACTTCAGGATCTGCCTGATAACATAGATGTTCATGCCGAGACCTTCGGACTTCGACACGATTCCAAAGTCACCCTTGATCCATGTTATAGCCTCTTCGGTGTTTATGGTAATGATCGAAGCAATCGAGTTGATCGTGAAATTCAGCAGCACCGTGAGGAGCACCATGGTAAGGAAAGTCCTTACATAATTACCCTTTGCAACCATTCTGGACTGCTTGCAGCTTCTGATGAAATTTCTTCTCTGCAATACAAAAGCATTGATCGAGAAAATGTAGACCGTAAGGAACGCAATAAGCAGCACATATGCGATTCTGTATACGATCTTGAGGCTGTTCGTATAATCGATCGTCTGGTTAACAAATCCAGGAAAAACGAGCTTCAGCGTAGTGCCTGACAGCGGCAGGTATTTTGCCATTGGGAGCAGAACGATAACGAACAGGATCAGGAGCCAGTTTTTAGGATAAAGGCACTTTTTGCATGTACGCAGACCGCACAGCATCATGCTGATAACGCTGGTGTTTTTAGCTATCTGGCTCATTGAGAAGGCGTGCATGAGTCCCGCGATCTCGAAGAAATTGACGAGCATTACAAAGATCGAGAATAAGATCAGAACGATTATGGAAAACGGGTTTAAGAAGACCTGGTTCAGATTCGAAGGCGCGATATACGTCTGCCCTGTTATCTTCATCAGGAGTTCGAGCACCGCATTTTTCAGAACGAGCGTTGATACAACAGAAAAAGAGTTGCAGATAAAAAGGAATCCCACAACTTCTTTGGAGTTATATTTGAACAGCATGACCAGGTTCTTAAGGAACAGTCCGAAATCCTTAATGAAGGTCTTGAGCTGGTACCAAATCCTGAAAAGAATGCTCTTTATTGAAAAACTATTACCCATCTGAATCTACCCGTTCGATATACCCTAATAAATCTATGACATTATATATTAAGGGCATACCCAATTCCACAACAGCAAAACCCATAGTCTGCCCATAAAAAGTAAAAGGCCGCCTTAATTCAGGCGGCCTTCTTAACTTCGATTAGGTTTACCTTACCAAGCCTTAGCGATTGACAGGTAGAGGACAACTGAAACGACAGCAAACAGTACACAGCAGATAACTGTCCATGTCTTGAGCTGCTCTTCGAGTGTTCTGCCCTTTGCCTTGCTGTAGTATGAATCGGAAGATCCGCCTGCTACTACACCAATACCCTTATCATTACCTTCCTGAACGAGGAAGAGAACGATAATTGCGACTGCCAAGATTATATCTACAACGCTAAGAACGATATTAACGATTGCCATCGGTCCTGTGCCTCCTAATAAAACTCTATAAAAAATCAGCCTATGAATAATAACATATGGATTTTACTTATGCAAACCGATATTTTATGCCTTATCCTTGCCGCCGCCCTTGACCAGCTTGCTGATCTCGCTCAAAGCAAACGGGAGGAATGCCAGAGGAAGGATAACGAGCCAAGCCATGGGGTTGAGCGCAACGTTATTGAAGATGCCGTTAACGCCCGGGATGTAGATAACTGCTACGAGCATGAGGAGTGAAACTCCAACAGCCATATTCATCATCTTGTTGGAGAAGAGTCCGAGCTTAAAGACTGAGATCTTCTCTGATCTTGCTGCGAATGCTCTGAACAGCTCAGCGCAGATCAACGTAGCGAAAGCTACCGTACGTGCAACATCGATGGGATGAACGCCCTTTCCAGCTGCATCTGCGAGAACACCTGAATAGAAGAGTGTGTTTCCGTTGTTCATGCTGATGAGAGCGAAGATGAATGCTGCAGCAACTGATATGAACAGACCAATTGACTGGAGAGCGATGTGACCCATCATGCTCTTGTTGATGATAGGCTCATGCTTTGAACGCGGCGGAACCTTCATGATTCCGGGCTCAGCCTTCTCACGTCCGAGTGCCAGTGCCGGGAATGAGTCTGTGATGAGGTTCAGCCAAAGCAGCTGGATAGCTGTGAGCGGAGCAGCGATTCCGGGGATCAATGTCTTAGGTACGAGTGAGAGCAGAAAGATTACGAGGATCTCACCTACGTTACATGACAGGAGGAATCCTACGAACTTTCTGATGTTCGAGTAGATCGTTCTGCCCTGCTCAACTGCCTTAACGATGGTTGCGAAGTTATCGTCCATGAGGATCATGTCGGCAGAGTTCTTGGAAACGTCTGTACCGGTGATACCCATTGCGACACCGATGTCAGCTGACTTAAGAGCCATGGCGTCGTTAACGCCGTCACCTGTCATTGAAGCAATGTGGTCATTCTTCTTAAGTGCAGTAACGATACGTACCTTATGCTCAGGAGATACACGCGCATATACGCTTGTTCTCTCAACAACTTCGAGGAGATCTTCGTCTGACATCTTGTCGAGCTCTTCGCCTGAGTAAGCATCCATGTGCTTCTCGTCACGCATCTCGAGGTTATCTGAGATTGCAACTGCGGAATCCTTGAAGTCACCTGTGATCATGACTGCGCGGATACCTGCTTCCTTACAGATTGCGATGGCATCCTTTGCCTCTGTACGTGCAGGGTCGATCATACCGATCAGACCGAGGAATGTCATGTTCTCTTCGTCAGCAAATGTTGCCTTGGATCCGTCACCGTGCTCCTTAGTAGCGAAAGCAAGTACACGGATCGCCTGGATTGCGTAATTGTGGTTTACCTCACGGATCTCAGCAAGCTTCTCAGCTGTCATGGGCTTAACGCCTGTTGATGTGAGGATTGATGAACAGCGTGAGAGAACGATATCCGGAGCACCCTTTGTGAAGCTGATCCACTTACCTTCCTCAATACCTGAATGGTATGTTGTCATCATCTTACGGTCAGAGTCGAAAGGAAGCTCTGTCTCTCTGGGATATGTGTGCATTGTCTCTTCGCGGAGCATCTTTGCCTTCATACCGAGAGTTGTGAGCGCGCCCTCTGTAGGGTCGCCGATGCAGGAATAATCCTTGTCGCCTTCCTTAACGATTGAAGCGTCGTTACAGAGAACTGATGAGAGAACGAGTGTGTTAAGAACGCCTTCGATCTTAACCGGCTTGTTGCCTTCGTCAACGATGTTGCCGACAGGAGCATATCCGCCGCCCTCAACATTGTACTTCTTCTCACCGTCATAGAGGACCTTAACCGTCATCTGGTTCTGTGTGAGAGTACCTGTCTTGTCTGAGCAGATAACATCTACGCATCCGAGTGTCTCAACAGCGAGAAGTCTCTTTACGATTGCGTTGCTCTCTGCCATCTTTGTCATACCGATCGAGAGAACGATTGTTACGACAGCTGCAAGACCTTCAGGGATAGCAGCTACAGCGAGTGATACGGCTGTCATGAGAGCTTCTTCCCAAGGCTGCTGCTGAACGAAGATGTCTACGAGGAGAACTACTACGCAGACCAGGATGCATACAACTGCAAGGATCTTACCGAGCTTGTTGAGGCTGGTCTGGAGAGGTGTCTGCTCATCTTCAATGTTTGTAAGTTTATTTGCGATCTTACCGAGCTCAGTGTCACGTGCAGTAGCAACTACGACACCTCTTGCTCTTCCGTATGTGACTGCAGTACCCATGTAAAGCATGTTCTTGCGGTCACCAAGTGAGCACTCTTCGGGAAGAACGATATCTGCATTCTTCTCTACTGCGACTGACTCACCTGTGAGTGAAGCTTCCTCAGCCTTGAGTGAGCTTGATTCGATAAGTCTCATGTCTGCTGAGATGCTGTCACCTGCATCAATTGCGATGACGTCACCAACAACGATATTCTCTGAATCAACCATGACGATCTTGCCGTCACGGATAACCTTTGTCTTGGGTGAGCTCATCTTCTTGAGTGCAGCAAGAGCCTGGTCAGCTTTACCTTCCTGGTATACACCGAGACATGCATTGAGGATTACGATCGCGAGGATGACGATTACGTCGATCCATTCCTCAAATCCGCCGCCGCTCTTGAATGCCATATAAGCTGAGAGACCTGCAGCCGCGATAAGGATGATTACCATCGCGTCAGCGAACTGCGCGAAAAATCTCTTCCAAAGCGGAACCTTCTTCTCCTCACCTAATGAGTTGGGGCCGTTCTTTGCATAACGCAGAGAAGCCTCCTGTGAAGTAAGACCCTTGATAAGGTCTGTGTCTAATTCCTGTGCAACCTGCTCTACTGAGGCTGAATACGGTTTTGTCATTTAAATCTATCCTCCTGGGGTATGCCCGAGAAATTATTATACTACATGTCTTAATTTTTTGATTTATCGCGTATATATAAGATTGCACGAATTGGAGGCTATGGTGGGAACTTTTTTATGATTTGAGAACAAAAATGCCAATCCATACTGCTTTCGTAGGTTTAGGACAGGGCCGGATCAGTCCCATTATTAAGCTGGCTGCTGTAATACAATTTAGAAAACTCCAAAGGAGGTACCGCATATGTTCTTCTCAAGACCGACCATCAGAGACATCGGATACAAACTCGATAACCTTGTTGACGACTTCGATCACTCGGATCTCAACATGGTCATCAGCGACATCAACGACATTATCAGCGATCCCTCCTGCAGCGGAGCCAGAGCCGGATACCTTAATGACCTGGTCCGTGAACTGTACCGCTGTGATTCAGGTGACGATGTCAGCTCCACCCGTTATTACAAATATTTGGACCGGGCTGAACACTCCTGATCACTCTTCGTCGTGCGGTTCATCTCCGGGCTGTGTTCCCCAGATGTACTGCTCCAATTCTGTCACGCCATTCTCTTCCATGAGAGCCTTGCTGAACTGTGTCTCATAGAGTTCACGGTATACACCCTCCTTTGTCAGGAGCTCCTTGTGCGTGCCGCGCTCTGCGATCATGCCGTCCTTAACGACGAGGATCTCATCTGCTGCGAGAATGGTCGACAGTCTGTGAGCGATGAGGATACTCGTCTTGCTCTTGATGATGGGATCGATCGCATCCTGGATCTTCTTCTCGGAGATGGAATCCAGAGCAGATGTTGCCTCGTCAAAAATGAAGATCGTCGGATCTTTTAATATGATCCTCGCGATCGAGATACGCTGCTTCTCACCACCTGATAATTTCAATCCGCGGTTACCTACTTCCGTATCGATACCTTTCTCCTGCTTCTCGATGAAGTCGTAAATGTTCGCCTTCTTGAGAGCTTCGATCATCTCTTCTTCTGTAGCATCCGGTTTTGCATACAGGAGGTTATCCCTGATCGTTCCGTTGAACAGATATGTCTCCTGGGATACCACGCCTACCTGGTTTCTTAAAAATCCGAGGTCGAGATTTCTGACATCGATTCCGTCGAAAGTAACGCTTCCGCTGTCGACGTCATAGAGTCTCGGAATGAGATTTACAATGGTACTTTTTCCTGATCCGGAAGGTCCTACGATCGCGATGCTCTTTCCCGCGTTCAGAGTGAAGTTGATGTCCTTCAGGATCGTCTTCGGCTTCTCATATGAGAACTCGACATGCTCGAAAACAACATCGCCTGTAACGTGTTCCGGAGTGATCGCATTATCCGCATTTTTGATCTCAACGGGGATATCAAAATAATTGAAAATTCTGGTGAACAGAGCCATCGATCTGATCCAGTCCACCTGGATATTCAGGAGGCTGTTTACCGGCATGTAGATCCTGCCGAGGAGCGCTACCAGAACGGTAATGTCACCGATTGAGAGGTTAGGATCATACTTCATCATGATGATACCGCCGGCAAGATAGATCAGCATAGGACCGACACTCGTAAACGTCGTTAAGATAACGATGAACCAGCGTCCTGCCATACTCTCTTTTATGTTCAGATCGATCATTCTGTGATTGGCTTTCTCGTATCTGTCATACTCATATTTTTCCTTGCCGAAGAGCTTAACAAGAAGCTGTCCGCTAACTGATAAAGTCTCATTTAAAATGCCGTTTACTTCGTCATTTACCTGCTGTGATTCGTTAGTCAGAGTCCAGCGTTTTTTACCTGCGCTTCGCGTCGGAATGGTAAACAAAGGAACGATTACGATACCTACCAGAGCGAGTATCCAGTTCTTCTGGAACATCGCGATCAGAGCGATTATCAGCGTGATAGAATTGGACAAAATGCTGCTGAATGTACTCGTGATGATCGACTTGACTCCATCGATGTCACTGGTCATTCTCGTGATGATATCACCCTGGTTATTTGTTGTAAAAAACCTCTGTGACATCTTCTGCAAATGTGTGTACATCTGGTTGCGCATGTCGTATGTAATGTGCTGCGCAATCCATGTGTTTATATAGTGTTCTGCTACACCGATGAGGCTTGCAAGAAGCGTGACCAAAAGTGATAAAGCTATGTAAAAAATCAGAGCGTTAAGATCCTTTTTTACGAGACCTTCATCCATGATCTTACCCGTGATTATCGAGGGCAAAATCGTGAAAAATGAAGACACGATTCTGCACACGATAACGAGTACAAACTGCTTCGTGTAAGGCTTGAGATATGAGAAGACACGCCTCAGTAATTCGGGCGTGACTTTAGGCTGATTTGCCTTCTCTTCTTCGGTGAGGAATTTTCCTCCCATCGGACCTCCTGGTCCTCTTCCTCCGGGTGGCATACCGTTGTCTCCTTTTAGATAAAATACATGTTACTTTTACCATACATGCCACGGATAAAAAAGTGGGGTCAAATAAAATACTACGCGGCTCCCTGTTGGAAGCCGCGTAGCGAAACAAAAAACTAATTTAAATGCATAGTTAGGATTGATTCCCACATCTTCCGATGTGCTTCTCGCGGAACGTCTATCCTAATATCCACAACCTGATTATAATCGAAACTTTGCAATATCAGTTGTGTCAAAATACCCTTATATTTGCGGTAAACTTAAGGCGAAAATATGCAAATCAACAATTTGATTTGCCAAGTATTATCAGCCCTGAAGCTTCATGTAACCGTCTTTGATCCAGCCGAGTTTACGCATGATCTCACTGAAAATGAGTGAGAGAATTGCGGGTGTGATTACGCAGATGCAAGCCATTCCGAGCCATGCATAAGGTGTGAGTGTTCCGGACTCTGACATAGCTGAGAAGCAGCCGATGGGACCTACAAGACCGCATGTACCCATACCGGCAGCAACACCGTTGCACTCAAGCTTGAAGATCATTGTTGCCATAGGACCTGTGATAGCTGAAGCGAGAGTTGCAGGGATCCAGATCTGAGGATGTGTCATGATGTTAGGCATCTGGAGCATGGATGTTCCGAGACCCTGTGAAACGATTCCGCCCCACTTATTCTCTCTGTAAGATGCAACAGCAAAGCCGACCATCTGAGCGCAGCATCCTGCAAGAGCAGCACCGCCTGCAATACCTGCGATACCGATCGAAGCGCAGATAGCTGCAGAAGAGATAGGAAGCGTGAGAATGATTCCGACGACAACGGAGATGATGATACCCATCGCGAACGGATGGAGTGTTGTAGCTGTGTTGATGAACTCGCCGAGCCAGTTCATTGCGATGGCGATCGGCGGGCATGTAACATAAGCAACGGCGAATCCTACACCGAGTGTAACGATAGGTGTAACGAGGATATCTACCTTTGTTTCCTTTGAAACCATCTTACCGAATTCAACGGCGAAGATAACTGCGATGAATACTCCCAAAGGACCAGCTGTATATGCCTTGTCGAGGTAGAACAGACCGCACTGGCCTACTGAACCCGGATATGCATTTGCAAAATAACCTACAGCTGCAGAACATGCCATAACGAGCATCGGAGCCTTAAGTGCATAAGCGATTCCTACGCCGATAGCAGCACCTGTAACTGCAGAAGCAAGTGAACCAGCCTGACCGATCCAGTGAGCAATTGTTACGAAGAAAGAATTATCGATCATTCCGAGATACTTAGCGATGGTAGATAAGATCGTACCGATAAGAAGTGATGCAAATAATCCCTGAGCCATGCCGCCCATAGCATCAACAAAATAAGTCTTTGCTGATACATTGATCTGCTTGTCCTTAAGGAACTCGTTCCATGTTCTCTTCTTCTTTGCCTTAGATGCAGGCTTAACGTTTGCTGCAGTCTCTGTCTTAACAGCAGGCTTCTGTTCGTTGTTCGAATTAGCCTTGCCAGACTTGGACTTTCCCTTGGATTTACCCATATTCATACCCCTCCAGGATTAAATTGCGGAAATATTATCACAACGGTATAGCGCTAGCAATGTAGGATGCTACGTCAAAATCATAGATTTTCTGAAGCATTTCGGGCTTTGTTCCGTCATTTATGTCACCATCAAAAACAATTTCACCGTTCTTGACCATAACCGCCCTGTTACAGCACCTTCTGGCCTGTTCGAGATCATGGAACACACACACCAGCGAATTATCAATTCCGTTTGTTTTTCCCTGTGCCCAGACGTTGAGTCTGTCACACAGTTCAGCCTTGTATTTTATGTCGAGATTATTGCCAGGTTCATCCAGGAACAGGAACGGTGCTCTCTGCGCGAAAGCCCTCGCGAGCAGAACTCTCTGCAGCTGGCCGCCTGACAGTTCATCCAGATGTCTGTCCTTATAATTCAAAACATCACAGTCTTCCATGCACTTAATTGCATACTGGATATCAGAAGCACCTATACCTCCGAAAGCATTTCCCGAAGATGCATACGTTCCCAGAAGCACGGTCTCATATACAGAATACGGGAAATAAACCTCACTCGTCTGAGGCATCAGTGATATGAGATTTGCTGCTTCCTTTCGCTTCATCGAAGAGATATCTTTGCCATTAATTGTGACCTCACCCTTGTGCGGGATGATGCCTGCCAGAACTCTCAGGAGCGTTGTCTTACCCGATCCGTTAGGACCTCCGATAAACACCTTCTCCCCTGACTTGATCTCTAAGTTTATGTTATGCAGGATCTCGGTCTTGCCGTAATATGCAGTCATGTTCTTTATAATGATATCCATCAGCGTTTCCTCCTTGAAGCGAAGAAAACATATGCGAAGAACGGTGCACCGATAAGCGCCGTAACTGCTCCTACGGGGATCTCCTGAGGCGACAGCAGTGTTCTTGATATGAGATCGCAGAGTGCCATGAATGCTCCGCCGTAAACAAATGACATCGGCAGAACAATATTGTGCGAGGGTCCGAATATCTTTCTTACGACATGAGGTGCGGCAAGATCTACAAACCCGATTACACCGGTAAAGGCTACCGACACACCGGTAAGAAGCGAACATACGATTATCGCAGCAATCTTAGTCTTTTTTGCATCGACACCCATGGCCTGCGCCTGCAGGTCACCGAAGCTCATGATGTCCATCTTTCGGGACATGAACATAAGGATAACGAAGCAGATGACCAGTACCGGCAGTATTATCACAACATGCTTCCATCCTCTTGCGGAGAATGAACCCATCATCCACAGGTGGAGCTGCTTTGAATGATCCGAGAACAGCGTCGATAAAAGATTGAGTATGCCGTTTACAAAAAGCGACAGGATCACACCTATCAGAACAACAGTTGTGTTAGATATGCTCCTGTCGATTGCAGAGGCAAGCAGCAGAGCTGCGGTAACGGTCAGAAGACCAAACGTGAAGCCTGCGACCGGCAGCATAAAATTCGCCAGAGCAGGTATGCTGATCTCAAGAACCAGTACGAGACCGGCACCAAGAGATGCGCCGGAAGATACGCCCAATGTATAAGACGAAGCAAGCGGATTTTGCAATAATGCCTGCATGCACGCACCGCTTAATGAGAGCGCGCCGCCAACGAGGAATGCCATGATCGCACGTGGCATTCTGATCGTCCAGAAGATCGAATCCATCATGGGATCGATGCCTGCCGGAGTTCCCTTTCCGGTGATGTGACCGCCTATTATTCCGAACACATCCTTCAACGGGATCTGGACGCTTCCTGCCCTGATGCAGAGGACAAGTATAAAAAGGCACAGGACTAAAGATATTGCTATCTTAAGCCCTGTGCCGCGTTTATTAATGATTGTGTTCGTATTGTTCGTCATTAATATTTTTCGATTTGTGAGCGTTTCCGCTCATATGGATATGCTTTACGCAACGATATCCTCGATCAGGTCGTTAGTGAAGTCATCGATAGACTTTGAGAAATCGCCGAACTTGTCAGCGTAGATAACCTTGCCCCACTCGATGACAGCTTCAGCAATGTGCTGGTTAGGACGTGAGCAGAGATCCTCATCGATTGCATAAACTGCACCGTTCTGGATTGCTGTTACATTCTCCCATCCTTCGAGAGCCTTAACTTCTTCTGCTGCGTTGGGATCCCAGTTGCAGTCCATAAGGATGATGTCAGGGTTAGCTGCGAGAACTTCCTCAACGGATACTGCGAGCCATCCTTCCTGATCAGCGAAAACATTCTTAGCGCCGACAGCCTCGATCATCTCGTTCATGTATGTGCCCTTACCGAAAGTATAAACCGTAGGATACTCAGCAGAAGGAACGTTCATCATTACGAGAACAGTCTTCTTCTCTTCATCAGGAATTGTATTAGCCTGCTCCTTAACGCCGTCCATGAACAGTCCGAGACCCTTTGCATATGCAGCAGCCTCAACACCCTTGCCTACGCATGCACCGATGAACTTAAGGTCTTCCTCAATGCCCTCGACAGAGCTGGGTGAAGGAATATCAGCAACGCAGATACCGCTGTCGATAAGTGACTGGAAAGGAGATGTACCGCCAACTGAGCTCATACCTGATGTGAAAACAATATCGGGCTTCAAAGCTGCGATAGCCTCGTTATCAGGATTCATCATGTCAAACTGTGCAACATTTGCAGGGAGCTTATCAAGATAAGTAGCTGAGTTTGTGTCGATACCTACGATCTTGTCGCCTAAGCCGAGATCGATAAGGAACTGTGTTGTAGAAGGTGCCATTGAAACGATGGTCTCAACCTTCGCGGGAACCTTGATGTCATTACCTGCACGGTCCTGTGTGGGAGCATTGACATTAACTTCGTCAACGATGTCCTGAACCTCAGAAACCAGACTTGAGACTTCGGAATTCTCTGCTATCTCGGAAATATCCGTGATGTCAGTAAGCTTTGCGCAACCTGTTGCAAGTGAGAAAACAGTTGCAACTGCCACTACTGTGGCAACAAATTTCTTCATAATCAAAAACCTCCAAATACTTAAAACTAAGGACTTTATAAGTAGCCCTTCCGCTTTAACGAAAAATATTATAATCTAATGCACGCGTGTGATGTATACTTTAAAGTAATCTACGATTATCGAAAAACAACGTTCGCAAAGGATGTATTTTTATGGAAATTAGCAAAATACTCGCAGAAAAGACGCCGTCCATTTCTTTCGAGGTTTTCCCTCCCAAACAGGAGACCAACCTTGCTGAAGTTAAGGCAGCCGCAGGCGCTATCGCCGCACTCAGGCCTTCATTCATGTCCGTAACATACGGAGCGGCAGGATCGACGTCCAAGATGACCGTAGAGGTCGCAGCTGACATCAAGAATCTTCACGGTGTTTCAGTCCTGCCCCACCTCACTTGCGTAGCTTCATCCAAAGAGCACGTTGCCAATATGCTCAAGCAGATCCGTGAGAATAACATCGACAACATCATGGCTTTAAGAGGCGACATGCCCAAGGACGGCATCGTCTGCCACGATTACGAGCACGCATCAGACCTCATCAGGGACATCAGAGCTCAGGATCCCACGATCTGCATCGGCGGCGCGTGCTATCCCGAGGGCCACATTGAGTGCGCTCACAAATCCGATGACATCCGTTTCCTCAAGGAAAAGGTCGATGCAGGATGCAACTTCCTTACGACACAGATGTTCTTCGACAACAACATCTTCTACAACTTCCTGTACAGGGTTAAGGATATCGGAATCAACGTTCCCGTAGTTCCGGGCATCATGCCCATCACTACGGCTAAACAGCTCTCACGTTCAGTCCAGCTCTCAGGCACAAGCGTTCCCGAGAGATTCAAGGCTATCGTTGACCGCTTCGGTGACGACCCTGTATCAATGCGTCAGGCAGGAATCATCTATGCCAGCGAGCAGATCATTGACCTCATCGCAAACGGCGTAAACCACATCCACGTTTATTCAATGAACAAGCCTGATGTCGCAGCCGACATCCTCAATAACCTCAAGGGAATCATTAACTGATATGCCGCTCGGAGTAGAAATACCTTTCAAAGAAGTCACAAGGTACATGGGATACCATGGCCCCTTTACCCTGACTCCCGAACTCGAGGAGCAGATAAACAAGGCGATCGACAATGTCAGCACACAATCCCATCCCCGCATCGTGATCAAGGAATACCCCATAGATATTGAGGGTAACATTGTTACAGTCCATGCTGACGGTGAGGATGTAAAACTCGAATCAGAATCTTTATGCAGGAATCTTGAAGGCTGCCGCGGAGCAATGCTGCTCGCCGCAACGATCGGTCCAGCCAGCGACATGTTAGTCAGGAGGGCAAGCATCAAATCTGCTGCCGAAGCATCCATTTACCAGGCTGCCGGTGCTGCCGCCATCGAAGCGTTCCTCGATGACATGAACAATAAACTTAAATCCGAGTATGAAGCCAAAGGAATGTTTTTAAGACCCCGTTTCTCACCCGGATACGGAGATCTCAAGCTTGACCACCAGAAAGACTGGTTCAGACTTTTGGATATCTCAAAACAGATCGGCGTTGAACTTACGGATTCACTCCTGATGGTTCCCACCAAATCTGTCACCGCCCTGATCGGCATAGGTTTCGATCCTTCCAAAACGCAGTGTCACGGGTGCTCGGCATGCAACAACAGGGCAACCTGCCAATACTCAAAAGAAAGGGCTTGATTAAATGAGCTTACGTGAAAGACTCGGTAAAGAATGGTTATTCTGTGACGGAGGTACAGGTTCCATCCTGCAAAAACTCGGCCTCAAGGGCGGCGAGCTCCCTGAACTCTGGAACCTTAACAGACCCGAAGATATCAAGAATCTCAACAAGGGCTATTTTGAAGCAGGCTCCAATATCGTAAATACAAATACTTTCGGCGCTAACAGATTCAAGTTCGACAACGTACCTGAGATTGTAACCGCCGCTGTTAAACTCTGCCAGCAGGCACGTGCCGAGGCAGGACGCGAGAACGATGCTTATGTCGCAATCGACGTAGGTCCTACAGGAAAGCTCTTGGAGCCCATGGGCGACCTCGCGTTCAACGATGCAGTCGAAGTTTTCGCTGAGATCATCAAGGCAGGCGCTGAAGCAGGCGGAGACGTTGTCGTCATCGAGACGATGAGCGACTCTTACGAAGCAAAGGCAGCCGTAGTTGCCGCGCACGAAGTATGCGACCTCCCCGTCATCGTTACGATGGTTTACGATGAAACGGGTAAGCTCCTCACGGGCGGCGGTGTCGAAGGCACAGTAGCAATGCTCGAAGGTCTCAAGGTAGATGCCATCGGTATCAACTGCGGATTCGGCCCGAAGCAGATGCTCCCCATCGCTGAGCGTCTCGTTAAGTGCTGCTCACTTCCTATCGTTGTTAACCCCAATGCGGGACTCCCGAGAACAGAGAACGGCCAGACAGTATATGACGTAGATCCTGCAGAGTTTGCAGAGATTATGAGCGATATCGCTAAGCTCGGCGTACACGTCATGGGCGGATGCTGCGGCACAACGCCTGACCACATCAGCGCCATGATCAAGACAGTCAAGGAGCTCCCTTTCACTGCTCCCACGGTTAAAAACTTCACTTATGTTACGAGTTTTGCCGATTGCGTTGAGATCGGTCCCAGACCCGTTGTAATCGGTGAGAGAATCAATCCTACAGGTAAGAAAAAGCTCCAGCAGGCACTCCGCGACAACAACATCGACTACCTGCTTACAGAAGCTCTGAACCAGGAAGCAGCAGGCGCTAATATCCTGGACGTTAACGTCGGTCTCCCTGAGATCGATGAACCCGTCATGATGGAGAGTGTCATCCTGAAGATCCAGTCGATCACGAATCTCCCGCTCCAGATCGATACAACAGACATCGAAGCACTGGAGCGCGGCATGCGAATCTATAACGGTAAGCCGATGATCAACTCCGTAAACGGTAAGGTTGAGAATATCGAAGCTGTAATGCCCCTGGTCGCAAAATACGGCGGTGTACTCGTCGGACTCCCGCTCGATGAAGCAGGAATCCCTGAGACTGCAGAAGGCAGACTTACGGTTGCAAAGCGCATTTACGAGGCTGCCGACAGGTACGGCATCCCGCGCAAGGATATCGTAATCGACGGTCTGGCTATGACCATCTCATCAGATCCTAATTCGGCAATCGCTACACTTGATACGGTCAAGGGCGTAAGAGACCAGTTTAACGGCCACTCCATTTTGGGTGTCTCAAACATCTCTTTCGGTCTCCCTGCCCGCGAACTCATCAACTCTTATTTCCTCGCAATGGCAATGCAGAACGGTCTTTCATGCGCCATCATCAACCCCTGTAACGGTCCCATGATGGCTTCAGTGCGTTCTTTCAATGCGCTCATGAATCTCGACCCGAAGCTCGAGGAATTCATCGGTGCTTATAGTGACTATGTTCCGGGTTCAGGTGTTGCTGCTTCCGGCGGCTCCAAGAACTCATCCGCATCTTCCAATGCTGTCCTCACACTTGCTGAGGCCATCGAAAGAGGTGTCACCGGACGTGCCGCAGAAGCCATGAAGGAGCAGCTCGATTCAGGACGTGAATCACTCGAGATAATCGATGCAGAACTTATCCCCGCACTCGACCGTGTAGGTAAAGGATACGAAGCAGGAACAGTCTTCCTGCCCCAGCTCCTCATGAGCGCAGATGCCGCAAAGGCTGCTTTCGCAGTCGTTAAGGAGGCAATGGCAGACAAGCCCCGCAATACAAAGGGACAGGTCATTCTCGCAACAGTTAAGGGCGACATCCACGACATCGGCAAGAATATCGTTAAGGTAATGCTCGAGAACTACGGTTACGACGTAATCGACTTGGGCAAGGACGTTCCGCCCGAAGTCATCGTAGATTGTGCGATCGAGAATAACATTGAGGTCGTTGGCCTCTCTGCCCTCATGACAACAACGGTTGCTTCGATGGAAGAAACGATCAACCTGCTGCGAGAGAAGAAGCCTGGCACCAAAGTAGTTGTCGGCGGTGCGGTAATGACGCAGGAATACGCAGACAAGATCGGCGCTGATGCTTACGCAAAAGACGCAATGGGAACGGTCAGATACTGCGATTCAATTTTCGGAGAGTAAGAAGCTTCGCATAACGAAATGTGAGTTAATAAAGCAATCAGGAAATATATTTACAGACAAGAATCGTAAAATTGCTGAATTTGTCTGTAGTTCCGAAAATTCAGAACACTCAAACAAGTGAAGTGACAGACAATTAAGTAAATAATCACAATTTTGTCTGCAGATCATACGATTATATGCTTTGAAAATGGCGAAACATACAGACATTTTCCAATAAACCAGCATTATTGTATGTAGGCATAAACCAAATGAAACATCTCTTATAGAAAAACTACAGACAAAGCATAAAGGATTCAATCTTTTGTCTGTAGCACATCAAAAAAGAGCTGTCCGTTTTGAAGACAGCCCCAATAAAAATTTTTAATCGTCGGGCGATAAGTACGCCAGATACCGTTTCTTCATATCGATTCCCGTTGTCTTGAACTGGGCTATGTGCCCGTCGTAGTAGAAACAGTTCTGCAGATCGATATATGAGGTGTTTCCTATCTTTGTCAGGATCTCGAGCTCACGCTCAACTTCAACTTCCATGAGGCGGCTGATCTTTTCCGGCGGTTCACCCTTCTGTACTGCCATCATGTTCTTAACGGCGATTCTGTAGTACGGGTTATCATCAGACTTGAGGCAGTCCCACAGCGCTCCTGAAAAATCGGCATCGGTTCTGATCGTATACAGAGTGCCTACAAAATCACTGTAAGTCTCGATTACATCCTCAAGACGTGTGCCGGGAGTTTCTGTGCTTTTTAAGAAAACGCTCAAGCTCTTCAACGGCTCTTTCTGTCTGAGCCCGCCAAAAAGCGCAAGTGAATTGATCTGTTTTAATAGATCTGACATAACCGCAGCCCCCTCGTTTGTCCTGTATCTATTTTACACTCGAAAATGAATATTTATACAGTAAGTTTTAATTTTCTTTTATATTATCAGCCGGCAGCGTCTGTCCGGTCTGTAAAGTCCACGTTTTGCGGTACTCTCTCGGAGACTGCCCGAAAGTCTTCTTAAACGTCTCCGACATATAGCTTACGCCGTTAAAACCCGTAAGCGCAGCGATCTCGGCCAGGCTCCCCTGCGAACTCCTCAAATATTCAGCAACCTTACGGCAGCGTAAGTGCAGGATGTAATTTACCGGCGACTCACCTACATACTGGTTAAACAGCTTGTTGCACAGAGATTTGCTGATGTTGCCGCTCTCAGCGATCTTATCTAACGTAATAGGTTCTTTGTAGTTCTGCTGTATGTAATACATCATCTGCTTAAACGCGTGCTGATGCGTATCAGACAACACCTCAGTCTCAATGATTCCGTATGTCCTGCTCTGTTCGAGGAGTATCTCCCAGATCTCAAAAAATGTCTTAGTGATCTGGAAAGGATCATGTCTGATAGCCGGAAGCTTTAACATCAGATCGCGCATATTATCAGTACGCTCGTTATAATCCCTGAATCTCATGCAGCACAATTCAGGATTGTTAAGGATGGGCATCAGAGCCTGCATCTCTACCGCGATCGACGAATTAAGGATCGCGGGATCTGCTATGAAGATAACGTATTTTGCAACCTTATTATCAAGACAGATGCTGTAATGGATACGGTTGGCATTAACAAAGATCGTATCACCCTCATGAAGCGTTATCGTACGGCCGTCAACAGAATAAGCCATTTTACCTTCTGTGACTGTTACTATCTCAACATCAGTATGGAAATGCGGGACATTAGCCCACGTGCATCTGGGGGCAACCCAGCCTTCATAAATATATGTAGGAAAAGACTCATCATCGTAGTTTACGACCTCGGAACCATCTTCGCGTTTTACGATGAGACCCATGCGTTCTTTCTTCATAACAATCTTTCCTCACTTTGGGTAAAACTATAACAATCTTCCACCAACGTGGAATATTGTTATTAAAACAAGCCGTAAAAGCGGTTTATTTAGCCATTTACGAACAATATACTTGTACTCGAAAAGAAAATCAAGCGGATAATGAAGGAGTAAATCACATGTCAGAAAATGCCATTGTATTAGAGAAGCTTTGTAAAGATTTCAAGGTATTAAACCGCCACGAAGGACTTAAGGGCAGCATCAGGGACCTGTTCTCAAGAGACTACAAGACAGTCTCTGCAGTTAAGGATGTATCAGTCACCGTTAAGCAGGGTGAGATCGTCGGCTACTTAGGTCCTAACGGTGCGGGCAAGTCAACTACCATCAAGATGATGACAGGTGTTCTGGAGCCTACATCAGGAACTGTTCTGGTAAACGGTCTTGTTCCCTACAAGGACAGAACAAAGAACTGCGAGAACATCGGTGTCGTTTTCGGACAGAGAAGCCAGTTATGGTGGGCACTCCCCCTTATCGAATCTTTCAAGCTGTTAAAAGACATCTATATGGTTCCGCAGAAAGATTATGACGACATGATCGAACTCTACAGATCACTTGTCGACATCGAGCCGATCCTCCACAAGACAGTTCGTCAGATGTCTTTGGGTCAGAGAACGCTCTCGGACATCCTCGCTGCGTTCCTGCACAATCCGGGAATCGTTTTCCTCGATGAGCCTACGATCGGACTCGACGTATCAATGAAGTCGAAGATCCGTGATCTGATCCTCGGTCTTAATAAAGAAAAGAATACTACCGTTATCCTTACCACCCACGACATGGGTGACGTAGATGCACTCTGCAAGAGGATCATCATCATCGACGAAGGCAGGAAGATCTACGACAACGACATCGAACACTTAAAGTCTTACTTCGGTTCATACAGAACACTCCGCGTAAGACTCGACAACAAAGATACATGGGAAGAGACACTCATTGACGAGAAGAAAACAGACGTCATGACAGTCATCACCGAGTATCAGAAGACCCACAAGGTTAAGGACATTCAGCTGCAGGAGATCTCGACCGAAGAGGTCATCAAGAAGATCTACGAAGGAGGCTCTGTATGACACTTCGAAAATACATAGCTCTGGTGCGTGCGGGGATCATGGAATCCCTCCACTTCAGATTAGGTACTGCGGTCACGCTGTTTGCGAACCTCATCTACCTGGTGCTCGTATATTTCCTTTGGAAAGCAGTATACGATTCAGCAGGAGTCGATGTAGTTAACGGCATGACATTCACCGATACCATGATCTACCTGATCCTCGCAACCGCACTGTTCAACTTCCTCGAGATGTTCATCGTTTGGGATATGAGCCGTTCGATCCAGTCAGGCGCGATCATACTCGATCTGTTAAAGCCCATGCAGTACAGATCATATAAATTCTGGAGCTACTCCGGTTCACACGTATCGCAGTTCGTTCTGGCATTCATCCCCACATTCATCGTGGTCATGATCGTCACAAAGGGTGCGATCCCGATCGGACTCAACCTCGTGAGATTTTTGATATCAGTAGTAATGGCGCTCGTTGTCAATTTCTCCATCGAGATGATCGTAGCAACACTGTGTCTGTACACTGAATCAACATGGGGTATCAATATCGTAAAGGAAACTATCGTGCTCGTTTTATCGGGCGCCTCAATTCCTCTCGCTTTCTTCCCTGAAAGCATCAGAAACATCATCAGCTGGCTGCCGTTCCGCGCAATCTACGACATACCGCTCCAAGTGCTCCTAAATAAGGGCGGTTCCGACACCCTCGAAGGACTCGCAAAGATGTGGGGAATGCAGCTCGGCTGGTGTGTGATCCTCGGCTTAGCCGGAATGCTGTTCTGGAATCATGCCGTTAAGAAGATAACGGTAAATGGAGGTTAATGACATGCCTAAGAAAAGAGGTCTTAAATTCTATTTATCCATATACCGCAAGATCCTCACGCAGGATCTGAAGAGCAAGATGAGTTACCGTGCCGACTTCATCATATCAACGTTTGGAATGATAATGACGAACCTCGCCGGATTCGTAACCTTCATCGTGCTGTTCCATAACTTCCCTACCATCAACGGTTGGGACTTAAACCACATGCTGTTCTTATACGGATTTTCTCTGGTAGCGTTGACGCCTGTGCAGTGCTTCTTCGATAACAACTGGAACCTCCGCGCTATGGTATATTCAGGTGATTTCATCAAGTACTGCTTCAGGCCCGTCAACGTCTTCTTCTACTTCATGTCGGAAGTCTTCGATGTGAAAGGACTGGGACAGCTCGCTTTCGGTTTGGGCACACTCATTTACGCATGGACCAAGATCGGAATTCCGGTTACGTTCATCACGATAGCACAGGCCGTTTTATTCCTCCTTACGGCTTCGCTCTTCATGATAGCAATAATGAATGTCGCAGCGGCAACATGCTTCTGGATACAGGGTTCAGGATACGTCATGGTAATCATGTTCAGATTCAAGGATTTCGCGAAGTATCCTGCAAGCATCTTCAACGAAGTGTTCAAGGCAATATTCACTTTCGTCATTCCGATAGCCTTCGTTGCTTACTATCCGAGCCTTGTCCTGCTGCAGCCGGATAACGTTCCGCTCCTGACATGGTTGTCACCGCTGATAGGTTTGGTATTCTTTTTCTTAAGCTATGCATTCTGGATGCTTGGTGTCCGCAAATATGATTTTACGGGATCTTAAATAGGAATAATCTTAAAGAAATGGAGACAGCAGTATGAATGATCTTTGCAAAGTAATAAGAGAAATGGTAATACCGAATTTCTTGAACATCAGGACGTCTATTCAGACATACGACCGCGATGCGGTGATCTGCGGCGCACCTTGCTGGAGATGGGTCTATCATGCTCTTCACTCTGCGGATAAATGGTTCATCAATCCGTGTGATTACACGGAACCTTCTTTCCACGAGGAAGGCATGGACAACCCGGATAACCCGACATCGGTCGTTCTGTCAGACGAACAGCTTTTGGAATACCTGGATCAGATCGAGAAGAAAACTTACGATTACATCGATTCACTCACAGATGAGATGCTCTATGGCTGTCCTCCGAACTGCGAACACACCAGGCTCGAACTCGTTCTGAGGCAGTTCAGACACATCTCATTCCATACCGGAATGCTTAACGGCCAGACGGCGCTCAACACGGGCAAGTTCCCCATGTGGGTATCCCAAGCTGACAAGTATGTCGACGACGGTATCCTCTTCGGCAGATACCGCGCAGGAAGGGTAACAAAATGAGCGACTTCCCCGGATTCATAAAAAGGCCTTCAAATCATATTGATAACAGCCAGCAGAATACGCCTGACATCGACGGATATTTCTATGAAGCATCCGACGGCAGTCAGGTGTGTCTCTGGACATATTTCGAGGACAGGGATTCAAAAGAAAACGTCCACGAATTCGATGAATACGTTATCTGCATGGACGGCGAATATGTTGAGATCTTTGACGGCGAAGAACACGTTCTTCATAAGGGCGACGAGCTGCTCATTCCAAAGGGGACTCCACACCACGGCCGCGTTAAGAAAGGCACCAGAACGATACACTTTTTCGGCGGCCGGCGAATAATCTGAGGCTGGTTTTAACACACAAACATACATCCTCCAAATGTTATAATGTCCATGTCTGAAGCAGGAACTTCAGGCATGGATATTATTTTGCACACACATAAAAACGGTATGAACCTGATTGAGATAACAGACATCAACGCACCTGAACTTGATATATTCGCGAGAGTCACCGAACCGCAGCTCCGCGGTTACTACGGTGATGAACCGGGCATATTCCTGGCAGAGACAGGCAACGTCATCCTGCGCGCATTGGAAGCAGGATATGAACCCGTTTCGATGCTGGTCGAGAGAGCACGTCTTGATATCGAAGCAGCACCTGTTTTCGAAGCCATCGAAAAGCTTTGTGGAAAAGACAAGCTCGACTCCATCCCCGTTTACGTCGCCGATCAGGAAGTCATCGTGAACATGACAGGCTACCACCTGGTCAGAGGCCTTTGGATGGCTCTTCGCAGAAAACCTGAGATGTCAGTCGAGGAATTCTGTCAGGACAAAAGGAGAATCACCGTTTTATTCGATACAACAAATCCCGCAAACGTCGGAGCGATAATCAGATCCGCAGCCGCACTCGGCATGGACGGCGCGCTGCTCACGCATGCATCCGTCGATCCGCTCACGAGGAGAGCCGCCAGAGTCAGCATGGGAACAGTTTTTCAGATTCCGTGGGCAAAGGCCACACGCGAAGAATCAGAGGGTATTAACCTCATCAGAACACTCCAGGCTTATGGATTCAAAACTGTCGCCATGGCGCTGACCGAAGACTCGACAAATGTTGATAACGATGAGATACGTAAAAACGGGAAGCTCGCAGTTCTTATGGGAACCGAAGGAACCGGTCTGCCAAAGGATGTTATCACCGCATGTGATTACCGCGTAATGATACCGATGTATCACGGTGTTGATTCATTAAACGTTGCCGCTGCAAGCGCTATCAGCTTTTGGGAGCTGATGAAATAGAACACTTCTCCTCGATATGGCTTGAAGGCTGATGAACTTCGTCATCCGGCTCTATGACCATCTTCTTCTGTTTATCGACAACCGATTTACCGAACCATTTTTTCTTATACCAGTAATACATTACGATGAGTCCGCGGATACATTCATCCGTAGCCGTTCCGAGATAGATTCCGGCAACACCGACGCTGCATACAACACCTACGAAATATCCCATCGTAAGTCCCAGACCCCAGTTGCACAGGATACCCATGATGAGCGGGAAAACATATGCGCCGGCAGCCTTGAGACTGCTAACGAATGTCATGTTAAGACAGCGGCCGATCTCAACGAAGATATCAGCTATCATGATCATCTGACCCAATGCGATTATGTTCGGATTGTCCGTGAATATGGTCAGTGTATATCTGCAGAGCAGAGCATTTATCGAAGCCAGTGCAATAGTAATAGGCATCGAAGTCTTAAGCGTCTTAAATACTCTCTTATATGCCAGCTCTTCCTTGCCCGCACCGACTAAATGTCCTGTTATGATCTGTGTCGACATCGCGCACGCATTCGAGAATATCATCGCGAAAGATATCAGCGTGTTGCAGAAACTTCTCGCGTTGACTGCATCGTTACCCATCGAATTAACGAATGAGAGCAGCGTTGTCTGATAGAGGTTATATGTAAGATTCTCGCCTGCTGTAGGCAGACCGATCTTTATCATCTTGCCAAGGAGTTTTGTCGGGAAAGGATTTAAGTAATGCAGAGCGATCTTACCGATCTTCTTTTTCTTGAAGAAGATGAATACCGCAACAACTGCCAAAGCTCTTGCCGCAACAGTTGAGATCGCAACACCTGCAACACCCATGTTAAGATCCTTCAGTGCACCGTGAAGGAACAGATAGTTTCCTCCGATGTTGACCACGTTGATTCCCATCGTAATGTACATACCGATCCTCGGGTATCCGTTACATCTTAAGATCTGGAGCATTACGTTAAATACAGCCAGCAGGAATCCGCCGCCTCCGACGATATAGATATATGTCATTGAATAAGGGCGCATCTGATCAGATACGTTAAGGAATCTCATGAGCAGCGGGTTTGCAGCACAGAAAGCCGCACTGAGCGCAACTCCGATAACAAGATTTACAACAACTGCAAGCGTGTAGATCATGTTCATCTTGTCATAGCGCTTTGCTCCGAGATACTGTGCTACAACAACACTCGTAGCGGTCGCAATGACATTAAACAGGATGTTCATCATGAACATGATGGTGTTGGCATTACCTACAGCACCAACTGCATTTGTATCATAGTGGCTCAGCATCAACGTATCGATGTTGTTGACCATCGTGTTCAAGAATAATTCGCCGAACATAGGACCCGCTAACAGAAGCAGCGGTGTCTTCTCATCTATGACAACTGTGTTTTTCTTGTTTAATGACTTGCCCATTGTTTACCTTTCGATGTGTTTCATCCCCATAATGAAAACAAATCATACTACTACACATGGTCATAATATATTAAATACGTGCATTTTTCTTACAAAAACTAACATTTAGACCATGCCCTAAAATAATATGTGCAGAGTGCAAACAACAGAGCTCCGAAAACACTTATTTCATTAGTATTCTGACAATTAATCCTTCTTCTCCTTACCCCTCATGACAAGCAAAATCACATTGATTACACCTGCGAGAGCTGTACAGCTGAGTGCTAATGTAAGAGGAAGATTTGTAGCCAAGCCTCCGAACATTGATACCAGTAAGAGGATCATAGCTGATACTCCGAGAATTCCTTCTGCTACCAATAAGATTGTCTTTGTTGTTGAATTTTTCATGTTGAGTTTCTCCTTTGCGGTTTGTGTTTTGATGGCCTGATGATAGCCCTCACCCGCAAACGTTTAAACGACTCAGCATGTCTCAAACGCATTGTTTTCGGGATGTGACACGATGTGTCCCATGCTAAACAAACACAAATCCCGGCCGAGCACTCCTACCTCGACCGGGATTCTTAACGTGGAAGGAATCCGAAGATTCACTAGTTTTTTGTTTTACCGAAAACGGTTACTTTGAAGACTTCTTTGAGTTCTTCTTGGAAGTATTCTTTTTATCTTCCTTAACCTCTTCCTTTACTTCTTCCACTTTAACTTCTTCTGTTAATACTGCCTTATCGTCATCCTTGCTCTTAGACAGACCCATGTAAACGAGTGCCGCGAGCGCGCCGCCTGCCAAAGGCGCAATAATGAATACAAAGAGTTCATTAAGAGCGCTGCCGCCTGCCAGGATAGCAGGTCCGATGGAACGTGCAGGGTTTACTGATGTTCCTGTGAATCCGATGCCGATAATGTGAACGAGAACGAGAGCAAGACCGATCACGACTCCGCCCATTGAACCGTGCTTAAACTTGCTGTCTGTAACACCAAGTATAGCAAGAACAAAAATAAATGTAAGTATAAGTTCAATAATTACTCCGGCAGCGATGTTTCCGTTAACGCCAGCCAGGCCGTTTGCACCGAGTCCCCATGAAGCCATCTCACCTGCTTCAGCGTCATAAACGCCTGTCATATCGACCTTGCCTGTAAGTGAGAACAGATACTGGAGAAGTCCTGCACCTGTGATGGAACCTAAGATCTGGAATACAACGTAGCCCCAGAAATCGCCGATAGTGATCTTGCCTGAGATGAACATGGCAAGAGATACTGCAGGGTTGATGTGGCAGCCTGAGATGTTGCCGATGGAATATGCCATTGCAACGATAACCAGACCGAATGCAAAAGCTGTAAGGATATATCCGCTGCCGTTAACTGAATCGCAGCCTACTGTCATTGCAGTGCCGCAGCCAACAAAAACGAGTACGAATGTTCCGATGAACTCAGCAGTATACTTCTTGACTGACTGAAGTGTTGTATCTTCCTTGGAAGAAGGCAGAACCATATAGAGGATCACGAGTACTACTGCAAGGATTGCAAGGTCAGCCAAAAGGAATGATCCGTTGTAAACCATTGAGTAAACAAGTGCGCTGTCATATCCTGCATCTGCTGCATAGTCAGCGTAGAAGATAACGCCTGAAGCAACTGAGCCGAGCCATCTTACGATGTAAGCAACAGCTGTGAAAGCAAGGATCTTAAGGACAGATGTGTTTCTGAATCTGTTGAGAGCACCGTGAAGCTTTGATCTGTCAGCAGCCTTCAGCGCAGCAAATCCCGTAAAGCCCAATGCTGTATATCCGATAGTGTAATCGAGCAGCACCTGGAAAGGTGTTACGAGCCAGCCGCCGATGAGCTGCAAAAGGCTGAAGATGAATGCGATGATGAATCCCCATACAGGTCCGAAAGCAACACCGTAAACGATGATAGGCAGCGTTGATGCCGGTGTAACCGTTCCGCCCATGGGCATCTCAAAAAGCTTGAGCTGTGATAAAACGAATGCCAGTGCGAGGCAGATACCGCCCGTGGATACCTTGAGGATATTCTCACGGTTGGATTGAGTAGATTGTTTGGACATAAAAAACCTCCGTCATTTGGTAATACGGGAAGTCTGCTAAAACCTTAGACTAATACCAATGACAAGAGGACTGAAGTGTTAATTCCCTACGCCGGCATTATCCGTCAGGTTCAGCGGGTCGGACCGTCAAAATCCCTCTCAGCCGTTATTGGGCTCCCCGTTTTCCATTTGTCGCGAAAACTATACTATACGGTTTTTTGAAATACAAGTATTACGCCTGCTGATTTTGAGCGTCTTTGAGGCTCATGTTTTTAGCAGGTCGCTTAATTAGCAGCAGTATGAAGATCGCTACCGCGTTAAGGCCGAGGCTGAGCGGATAAACAGCCATGATGCTCTTGAACGAATGGAAGTATTGGAACACCGTGTAGATCCATATGATTCTGGATCCGCAGATGCATACCATGGTAACGATTGCCGGTGACAGAGATATGCCGTAACCTCTCATGTAACCGCTCATGACATCATAGAACAGAGAGAACAGATGAGCGATCGTGATGAACATTACTCTGATATATCCGATCTCAACGAGTTCCGGATTATCCGGTCTGAAAACGGCAATAAGGTTCTTGCCGAACAGCAGCAGGAAAAATACCATCAGTCCTTCGATAACGATACCCTCCAACAGACAGAGTCTGAGAGTGCGGCGGCATCTGTCATACTTTCGCGCGCCATAGTTCTGACCTGTAACCGTCGTGCATGCCTGACCGAAGCTGTTGAGCACATAGTATGAAAAGATCTCAATATTAAATGCTGCTGAAGATGCTGCAGCAACCAGTGTTCCGAGACTGTTGATCGCTGACTGGATAATGATGTTAGCCGTTGAGAATACGATTGCCTGAAGTCCTGCAGGGATACCGATCTTGAGGATCTTTTTAAGTATGGGCGCATCGATCTTGAGATTTTTGAATTCAAATTTGGCAGCCGTGTCAGACTTTGCCAGGAACACCATCAGAATGCAGCTGCTGATGAAATTTGAGATTACAGTTGCTGCGGCAACACCGTCTACAGTACGGTGAAAATATACAACAAAGCAGATATTCAGAATGACATTGATTCCGCCTGAGATAATGAGCGCGATGAACGGTATCTTCGTATTGCCAATACCTCTGAAAATGGCCGCTACAAAGTTATAAAGCAAAATAACCGGGAGGCCTGCCATGTAGATCCTGAAGTAAAGGATTGCCAGATTGACTGCCTCGGCGGAAATGTTCTGTGATCTCAATACGAAATCTGCCATGAGCTCTGCGATGATCGATACGACAATGCCGCATATGATGGAGACGATGATCGATGTATGAGTTGCCTTACGGACAGTCTCATCGTCCTTCTTGCCTACTGCATTTGCGATAACGACGTTTGAACCCAGTGAGATTCCCAAAAATGAGTTTACGACAAATGATATGAGCGGAGTATTTGCTCCGATCGCAGCCATTGCAGTATCAGCTATGTCGCCTGCGTAGTTTCCTACTACGGCGATATCTGCAGCATTGAACAGCTGCTGAAGGATACCCGTCATTGCAAGCGGGAAAGCAAACCCGAGGATCTTATTCCACAGGCTACCTTCAAGCATTGTCTGTCTTCTTACTGCAACTGTACTCATATTACCCAATCTAAAAACAGGACTTAAACGTCCATATCAACCCCGCAATTTATCCCGGAAAAGCATCCCCAAATATCAATGCGCGTGCAAACTAAAAGGTTATAACACCTTTTTCAAAATACTCATATTAGAAAAATAGCTAAAAGTGTTTTATAGACGACCAATCTTTACGAGTCGTACTACACAAGACTCAATGAACTTCTGCACTTCGCGCTCGTACATGGCCTGAGACTTCTCATAGCATTCGAGGTGCTTTGCGTTATTGACGATAACCATTCTCTTGCGGCATCTGAGTCCGTCGTAAATATCGCGTGAACCAGACGGAACCGTAACATCGTCTTCACCGCCCTGGAATATCAGAACAGGGACCTTAATGGAGCTTGCATGGTCAGTTGCGTCACAGCGGTTGATGTCAAAACCGAAGTCTCTCTGGGCAAGCTTCCTGACACGTCCGATGATAGCATCGGGTGAGATCTTCGTTGTATGTGACAACGTATTCTTCAGGAACGATGTAAGTGAAGCTACCGGCGAATCCGCGACGATTCCGACAACGTTTCTGTCGAACTCCTTCTGCTGGGCTGCGAGCAGGCATGCTGTTGCGCCGACTCCCCTGCCTACCAGATAGATCCTGCAGTTATTTCCGAGTCTTCTTTTGGTGAATGTAAACCATGCATCGAGATCGACGCTCTCCATAAGACCCCATGTAAAGTTCTTGCCGCCGCTCATGCCGTGGCCTCTCATGTGTGTGATGATGCAGTGGCACTGGACCTTGCGCATCATGAGTCTTGCATATGCAGCCATCTCAGCGGGCGACTCATCGTAACCGTGAACGAGGATTACCATGTTGCGGCATGTGGAGTCTGAAGAAGGTCTGTAATATCCGGACAGTTTGCACCCGTCGAAAGATGTAGTCCTTACGCCTAACCACTCGTTATGGAATGTATAGAACCAGTTCTTGCCGCGGCCGATGATCGTGCTTCTGTCGATCTTCGTAGGCGATCTGTCCACCTGCGGCTGGGGCTTTGGTCTCTGGAATACACGCTTGAATACCTTGTCGGTATAAGACATGAACATCACAAAACCTCCTCCGGCAATGAGGAGAATTATAAGCACTATTAATACCGCGATGAGAATGGCGGTAACAGGTGATGAATTATCCGACAATTATACCCTCCGGGCTGTCCTTCCCGGAGCTCAGGAGCTGACAGCCATCTTCCGTAACCAGGCAGTCGTCCTCGATCCTGAAACCGATGTCCCACTCAGGAATGTAGACACCGGGCTCTACTGCCAGACAATTACCTGCTTCGAATTCCTTATCCCTCGGACCGACGTCATGAACGTCCAAACCGAGATAGTGTGAGGTGTTGTGCCAGTAGTATTGACGCACTTCCTCCACTGTAAAATTATCGGGTATAAGGCCTTGTCCCGCAAGCCATTTGCCTGCAATGTCATACATTTGTGAATTAAGCTCGGCGAAAGTTTTGCCGGGCGCGATAAACTCAAAAGCCGCCTTGCGAAGCGCCTGAATGAGTCCGAGCAATTTCATTCTCTTATCGTCTTCTCCCTGGGGCTTGCCGACAAAGAAAACGCGTGAGATGTCAGCGCAGCATCCGTTCACTCTCGCACCCAGATCGAGCTGGATGATAGAACCTTCACGGGCGATGCCGTCGCCTGTCTTCTCGGGTTCGGAGTGATGCAGATAAAAAGCATTCCTTCCGCACGATACGATCGTCTCGAAAGCAAAATTCATCGTGCTTCTTCTGGCCATCTCATATTCAAGTTTTGTATAGAGCTCATATTCAGATACACCCGGACGGATAAGCTGCTTCATCTCTTCGATTGCTTCCTCAGTGATCCTGGCAGCTTCCCTGATAGATTCAATCTCATAAGGCTGTTTGATCATGCGCAGAGGTGTTGTGATCTCAGAGAGGTCACATACCTTCCTGCCGCCCTTCTCGACCGTTGATTTGAGTTCAAAAGGCTTGGCCATGACAGAAGTCTTATCCAGATATATCTTTATGTCCTCATTCTTGAGGAGTTCGAATTCTTTCTCTTCGTATTTCTCGAGATCGAGAACATCTTCTGCATTAATCCCGGCGATCTCAGCGATGTCGGCAAAATCCAGGCGCTTGCCGTGCCAGCGCTCCTTCATGGAATCTCTTGCGGGAGCGTAGATCTTAGTGCTTACAATGCCGTCATTCTTCTCGATGAGAAGCACGTATTCAGGATTCTCGAGGCCTGTCAGATAGAAAAAGTTGCGGTCAACAAAAAAGCGGTAATCCGTATCGCCTGACATGTGCTTCGATTCGCCTGAGAAAAGCAACGCCGCGGTGCAGTCAGGCAGCGCGGCGGCAAAACGCTCTCTGTTGTTTTTGTAATCTGCGGAGCTTACCACTGCTTAACTCCTTCTGAACGAACGTTGTATTCGTCGAAAAGGATCGTATTGTTGATGTAGTTAAGCGTAGCGCCCGGAGATCTTCTGATGAGACCCGGGTTGCCGATTACGATCGAGCCGTCCGGCACGTCAAAATTAACATAAGCGCCCGGAGCGATGAGTACGTTGTTACCGATCCTGATATTACCAACGATAACGGCATTTGCGCCAATCCAAACATAGTTACCGATATGAGGTGAACCCTTCCTCTTACCTCTGAACTGCGTACCGATGACAACGCCCGTTGAAACGTTTACGTTGTGTCCGATAACACTCTTCGGGTGGATGATTACACGGCCGAAATGTGCGAGGTAGAAGCCCTTGCCGATCTCAGTATCGTAAGGTATCTGGAAGTGATATTTACGGCTCAGACGGTCAAGTCTCCAGTTGCTTACCGCAAACTTGATCTGATAGAGCTTCCTCTGGAAACCGTCGTACTTTTTGATCTGGTCGGAGTAGTAGCGCGTACGCCTCATAACGCTGATATAGCTGAATTCGGGAGAAGACCTGCGCTCTTCGAGATAGCAGGTATAAATGTTCTTAAACCGGCGTGCATTTCCAGTGTATCTGAACAAATCGGCATAAATTATGTCTTTAAGTTCATCATTCATGTATGCACTTCCTCCCGATATTACTTCATTAAAAATGATATTACTTTTTATGTCTAAACTCAATAAGATTTTGCGGTCAAAGCCCTATTCTGACTACATTTGTAATAATTTCAGGAAGCCCGATTTCAATGGGTTTTATCAAATGCTCTTTACAGTTTCAGAAAAGAAATATACAATTTTTACAAGATTTACGACAAAGTTATCAAACTTTGTCCAAAAGAGGTGTGGATCATGAATGTCGAGAAAGAATTAGCCAAAAGATTAATGGACGAAGGCGAATCCGGACTCCGTCAAATCGCATACAATAACGAGATCAGTTTTTACGAGATCGTAGCAAGCGGAAATCTCAACAGACTTGAAGAAGCATTCAAGAAGCTCCCTGTTGACCAGAAGCTCGGCGTGCTCAGCCCTGACAAGGTCCGCAACGTTAAATACCACACGATCATCCTCATTGCTCTCGTAAGCCGTTTCTGCATAGAGGCAGGACTCGAGATCTCTGTCGCTTATACATTGAGCGACATCTTCATTGGCATGATCGACGCGGCTAATACCGTTGAAGAGGTTTACAACGTTCAGAACGAGCTCCTGCGCACATACTGCCGCAAGATGAGCGACCTGTCCAAGAACCGTGTCGTTTCACGTCACATCGTAGTTGCGATCGATTACATCAGATCTCATATCCAGGAGAACCTTACAGTTGAATCCATCGCTGATTCATTGTCTCTTAACTCCAGCTATCTCTCCAAGCTCTTCAAACAGGAGATGGGCATCACATTGAGCCGCTACATCAGAGACCAGAAGATCAATGTGGCATGCAACATGTTAAGACACCTGGACGAGTCTTCCCTCACCATCGCAAACTATCTGGGATTCTCATCACAGTCCCACTTTATCCAGGTATTCAAAAAGAGCACAGGCATGACTCCCGAAGAATACCGTCGAAAGAATTACCACCAGAGCTGGATGGCTGATTCAGAGGAATAATAAAATTATAAACTGATTATCCGGAGGGGCTGTCTCAAAACATAAATTGAGGCAGCCTCAGTTATCAATACATACAAATCTGGAAAACTATTCATTTTTGTCTGTATGATTCCTCGGAAAGTTGATTCCACGAGTTTGAATCTGCATACGAAAAAATTAATTTTTCTGAAATTGTCTGTAGGATTCTCGGTTATATAAGAATTATTGATTAACCCTACAGACAAAAATTCGTTTTATAGAATAACTGTCTGTTGTTTTAGTGCTTTCGAGCGTGTAAACATTCGTTACACACAGACAAGACCAAGCCTATCTGGATAATTGTCTGTATGTTTAATGCACCTCGCCTCTTTGTGTGATAAACCCTACAGACTATTTTCGTTGTTTTCGAGTTTTTGTCTGTCAGACATATTTAGAACAAATTTTTATTCTGCACTCTTCAGTGACTCCGCCATGTCGATCTTCTCGATCTTGGCACGCATGATGATGTTAACAATGGTAGAGAACAGCAGGACCAATCCGAGCGAATAGAAATAACTCTGCGGGACGATACGGACATCGTATGTAACCATATCCATTGCTATCTGTGCCATTACAAATCTGTGGAGCAGGAATCCCAGCGGGAGACCTGCAAGATATCCCATGATTACGAGCATGACATTTTCACGCGTGACATAAGCGCCGGTCTCGTTACGGTTGAAACCCATTACCTTCAGCGTGGCGATTTCTCTGATACGCTCAGTTATATTGATGTTGTTGAGGTTAAACAGAACGATGAATGCCAGAGCTGCCGCACTGCTGATAACAAGGACAATGACATAGTTCATTCTTTCGATGGTGTTGGAGAAACTTAACCTTGAATCAGCAGTAATGGACCAGGTCTTAAGGTCGTAGTTATCTGACAGGTATGAAGCGAACTTGTAGTTCTCTTCTTTCGAGTCAGTCTCAGTAGCGATGAGGAGCGACTCGGGTGTATAAGGTTTACCGAATGCCTGTCTGTATGTTTCAGACGTCATGAAAACATAGTGGAATGTGTAGTTGGTAAATATCTTGCCTACCTTGACCTGAACTTCGTGTTCGTCGTCACCGTAATTCAGGGTTATGTAGTCACCGACCTTTACCTTGTTGTATTCAGCGAGCTTATGTGAGATTGCGACTTCACCGTCTGCAGGCCATGACATGATCTCATCAGTCTTGTAATCCATGAGACCCAGGATCTCATCGATGCTCTCGTCATCAGAAATATACATGGTGACATCTCTTACATAACCTGAGGTAGCGTTTTTTGCAGAGTCGCTCTTCACTACCGCATATTCATACGGGATTCCTACATATGCGCCTGCCGCTTTTGCAGCTTCTTCGATCTCATACTGTCTGTATTTATCATTAAAAATTATATTAACGTCATACTTCAGGATCCTGTCATACTGAACATCTACAACGTTACAGACAGAGTCGTAAAGACCGAATGCCGTGAGCAGGAGCGAAGTACATCCAGCGATGCCGACGATCATCATGAACATTCTCTTCTTGAAGCGGAAAACGTTACGCAGCGATACCTTGTGAAGGAACTTCATTCTCTTCCAGATGAAGCCTACATATTCCAACAGGATTCTCTTGCCCGGAAGCGGTGCCTTCGGTCTGATGAGTTCTGCGGGCATTCCCTTCAGCGAAGCTGCCGCAGTGTAAACCGATACACCGACAGTGCACAGGAGCGATACGATCAGAGTAATGATAAACAGCGGAATGCTGGTGCTGTACGTAAGCGGGGCAAAGCCGTACATCATCTTATAAACTTCCCAGATTGCCCACGGAAAGAGTTTTGTTCCGCCTATATAACCGCCGACACATCCTAGCAATGAAGCCGAACCTGCATATACCGCATACTTCATTATGATCGAGAAATCAGAATAACCAAGTGCTCTCATCGTGCCAATGATTCCTCTCTCGTCGCTTACCATTCTGCTCATTGTTGTTGAGCATACGAGTGCGGCAATCGCAAAGAAGAATATCGGGAACACAGTGGATACGCCGTCAACGATCTGCGCATCATTATCGAAGCACACATAACCTGTATTCTTATCTCTTCCGAGTATGTATGTCTGCGGATCATCAACGCTCTCGATCAGGGTGTAACCATAAACAAGGCTTGAGTTGTAAATTGTATCTGCAGTGTATGAATACTCTGAATAACCTTTCCAGAGTTCATATACGCCTTTGTTGTATTCTTTCCAGCCTTCGTCAACTTCATCCTGGGCATCTTCCAATTTCTTATAGCCTTCCCAGTACTGTGACATACCGTCAGAGAACTGCTTGTATGCAGTATCGTATGAATCTTTCGATGATTCATAAGACTGAAGGCTTACATCGTAAGTAACTTTCTGTGTGAGGTATGCAGTATGCTTCTCGTTGTAGGAAGCGATCATCTCCTCATACTTTTTCTGCTTCGCATCGATCGCATCCTGCTCGTCTTCGAATCCTGCGATCTTATCTTCCAGATCAGCGATCTCTTCTGCTGTTTCTTCGAGGAGTTCCTCGTAGTTTTCACGTGCTTCAGTCTGATAATCTATCTGCGCCTGGATGAGGTCTCTCTCCCAATCACTTGTTGCATTCTCGAGTCTTGCTTTGCTGTTCTCGATTCCCGCATCAATAGATGAGATCGCACCCTCATATGTCGATTTCCAGTAGTTAAGGATCTGGAGCCGGGCTTTTGCTTCTGACTTCTCTGAATTCAGATCAGAACGGTCATCGAGGAGTTCATCGTAAAGAGTATCGATGTCATCCTTAAGTGTCTCGAGTTCTGCTTTTTTCTTATCGAGATCTGCTTTGGATGCTTCGAGCAGAACCTTCGTTGAGGTGAGCTGCTTTTTGTAATCAGACAGCGTCTGTGAAGTCTCATCAAGGGTAGCTTTTCCCTCTTCAAGCTCTTTCCAGCCCTTGTCTATTTCTACCTGGGCATCCTCCAACTGCTTCTTTGCATCATCGAGTTTTGCGCGTCCGTCAGTGATCTCAGACCAGCCGTCGGAAATACCATCATTAAACTCATCGAAACCTTCGTAGAGCTTGTCGTACTGTTCGCGGAGAAGAGAATCGAATCTGTCCTGGATAACGCCCTTCAGCGCCGTCTTATAAGTCTTCTCGGCCTTTAATGCCCAGTCCTTGTATTCCTGTGAATAGATCGTATATTCCGTATTCGCATACAGATATGCTTCCGTGTAGTACTCTGAATCAAATGCACCGGGGAGCGCGCACACATAGAAAGAAACGCTTCCGGAGCCTTCGTCCGAAGTACCTCTCTGGAAGTTCATGTACATGGGTGATCTTGCTGTTCCGACGACAATGTATTCATCGTACTTCAGCATGTCTTTTGATGTCTTGGAAGTCTCATCGGCTATTACGATCTTTGTTCCCAAAACAGCACCCGGCATCTGGTATGCATCGACAACGATCTCGTTGTCCTTCTCAGGAAGTCTGCCCGACTCAAGGGCAAGCTTATTTACGTTGTCTGTGATCGATAGAAATTTTACCGTCTTGGAAGTTACGGAATCACCATAATATGCTGAGCAGTCAACGGAATACGCGCCTTCTACAACGCAGTTCGTACGCTTAGCCAGTTCTGCGATATCGTCGTCCGTGAAACCGATCGTGGACAGGAGCCTGAAGTCAAACAGAGCGTAGTCCTTCACATACTTATCACCGGTTACAACAAACGACGGAGTAGTCATTTTGAGACCGGCGAAAAATCCTACACCCAAGGCAATGATCGCGAAGATCGCGAGGAACCTCGGAAGCGTCTGTTTTATAGATCTGAGGATTGTCTTTATGTACGGACTCATTACCACTCTAACGTATCTACGTTAACCGGATTCTGGTTAACTATATTGCTTAATATCTTGCCGCTCTTAACTCTTATGACTCTGTCTGCCATTGCAGTCAGCGCCGAGTTGTGAGTGATTATTACTACAGTCATTCCCTTCTCTGTACTGAGTGCCTGCAGCAGTTTTAAGATTGCTTTACCTGTCTGATAATCCAAGGCACCTGTCGGCTCGTCACACAGAAGGAGCTTGGGGTTCTTCGCGATGGCACGCGCGATGGAAACACGCTGCTGCTCACCGCCCGAGAGCTGTGCCGGGAAGTTATTCTTTCGCTCTGAGAGACCTACTTCATTGATCAGGAGATCGCAGTCGATAGGATCTTTTACGAGTTGTGCTGCCATCTCAACATTCTCATATGCTGTGAGGTTCGGAATGAGGTTATAGAACTGGAAAACGAATCCCACATCCTGTCTCCTGTAAAGTGCAAGTTCGTTGTTGTTAAGTCTGGATATCTCTTTGCCGTCTAAGTAAACACTGCCTGACGTAAGCTTATCCATACCGCCCAGAATGTTAAGGAGCGTTGTCTTACCTGCGCCGGACTGTCCGAGTATTACGCATAGCTCGCCTTTCTCGATATAGAAATCAGCACCGTTTAAAGCGGCAACATCTACAGATCCTGTTTTATAGATCTTTTTTACATCGCGGAATTCTATGTAAGCCATACGTTTTCTCCAAACTAACGCCCCGTTAGCGGAGCGGAAAAATAATTACCTCTCCTCGACATGCATCGGTGTCTGATCGTAATCGTCAATAAAGCGCGTCATGTCCGACGGCATGCTGATATACAGTCTGGGGCACTCGTCAAATGCCCAGATACCCATCTCATTTACTGAATCGGGAATATAAACATAACTTAACTCATCGCAGAAACAGAAAGCCTTCATGCCGATCCTCTCGAGGCCGTCGGGCAGATAGACATACTCGAGATCCTCACATGAATCAAATGCTGCATCGTCTATTACCGTGACTGAATCAGGAAGTCTTACCACAGTGATCAGGTCACAGTCTGCAAAGCAGTCTTTGCCGATCGTGGTTATCTTGCAGTCCGGATCGAAAACCAGTTTATTGAAACCGGTCAAACCGACAGGCATCTGGAGAGTTCCCTCGCCCTTGATGTAGCAGACACCGTCTCTGGTGATCTCATAAGTTGCGTTATCACCGCAGTAACCGGCACTCTCGATACCGTGTCTGGTATCAGCATCCATGATCCTGTGATCGTTTGAGAAAGCTTCAAGAGGGAGCAGATAGAACAGAGTGGAATAATCGTAGGTTTCCACGTTACCGTCATCGTCTACAAAGCGCGCCATGTCATATGTGGGATCAACGAAGTGCCATTTGCCTCCGAGGTAAACAGCTGCCCATGCGTGATCGGACCAGTCCTCAGGCAGGGGATTTCTCTCGGTGAGCTCTTCGTAATCGGCAAAACCGATTCCGAACTCAACTACTGCCGGGATTCCCTGTGCCCTGCAGAGGGCTACGAATACATTCGAGAAACCTTCGCAGATGCCCTTGCCGTCTCTCATTACTGCTACGGCACCATCCTGATATCCGCTTGTCTCATCGCCTGCTTCGCCTTCATCGTAAGCCATCTGGCCTGCAACATACATGTAGATGTTGAAGACTTTTTCCCAGTCGTCTTTGGCACCTGCACATATGCGGTTCGAATATTCGATGACTACGGGGTCATCACACTCGATGTCGTTCTGAGGCTCCAGACATTCTCTCAGGGACTGTTCATCAGTCCACATCTCGGAAGTCGTTTGGACATTGTAGTCGTAATTGACGTTCTTATAGAAATACAGATTATCGCCGGTCTTGAAAATGATGTTGTCGCTCAACGTAAGAGTAAGACCGTAAGCTTCATATGAGATATCAACATAATAAAGCTTGTCTTCCTTCATCGAACTCGCAACCTCAATGTTGAAAGACTCACCGCTTGCAGGGAAATTCCTTACAGTTCTCAAATCCTTCACCTGCGAGAGGCAGACATTGAATTTTCTGTCCACACTGGACTCAAAAACAATGTTCTTGCCTGACAGCATCATGCTTACAGTCTCACCGTCAGCAAGCGTCAGTTCGTATCCTTCGAAAGAAGCAGGCCTGAAAGCGCCTTTTCTGTCCATAAAAGGATAAGATCCGATGGGGAGTGAACCCATGAATAAAGAAGTACAAAGTATTATGGAAGCGGCTGCTTTCAAAAACACCTTCAGATCTCCTTGGCGAGCTTGATTGCTTCCTCACTTGTAATTTCAGAAGCATCTGATTCTGATCTTCTCTTAACTTCAACGATACCTTCTGCGGCTCTTCTTCCGACAGTGATTCTGAGCGGAATACCGAGGAGGTCTGCATCCTTGAACTTAACGCCGGGACGCTCGTTTCTGTCATCTATGAGAACTTCAACACCTGCTGCCATAAGCTCATCGTAGATCTTGTTAGCAACAGCCATGAGTTCTTCGTCATTAGTCTTTGTAGGTACAACGATTACCTTGTAAGGAGCAACGATCGAAGGCCAGATGATTCCGTCATCATCGTGATACTGCTCGATGATCGCAGCGAGAACTCTGGATACGCCGATACCGTAGCATCCCATTACCATGCTGTGTTCCTTACCGTTGTTGTCGAGGTAAACGCAGCCCAAAGCATCAGAGTACTTTGTGCCGAGCTTGAAGATGTGACCAACTTCAACGCCGCGTGCCATGCCGAGCTTACCCTTGCCGCACTTAGGGCAGATATCGCCTGCCTTTGCGTTTGTGATATCAGCTGTCTTGTCAGCTGTGAAATCTCTTCCGATGTTAACGTTCTTGAAGTGATAGTCAGTTTCGCATGCACCGACTACGGAGTTCTTCATTCCTGCAACTTCAGGATCTACAACGATCTCGATCTTCTGCTTGAGGTTAACAGGACCTGCGAAACCAACCTTTGCACCTGTGATCATCTCAACGTCAGCAAATGCTGCGAGCTCCATCTCTGTTGCGTCGTAGAGGTTGCCGAGCTTTGTCTCGTTAACATCACGGTCGCCTCTGCACATTGCAGCGACGAACTTACCGTCGATGTTGTAAATGATTGTCTTTACGAAAGCCTCAGGTCCGCAGTTGAGGTAACCGCAGAGCTCTTCGATCGTCTTAACGTCAGGTGTGTGGATCTTCTCGATCTCGAGTTCAGCTGCTGTATCAGCTGCGCCTCTTGTCCAGCCAGCCTTCTCCTCGTTTGCAGCATAACCGCATTCATCGCAGAAGCAGATAGCGTCTTCACCGACTTCACTCTTTACCATGAACTCCTGTGAACCTGAACCGCCCATTGCGCCTGAGTCAGCATCAACGATTGTGTAATCAAGTCCGAGTCTGTCAAAGATTGCGCGGTATGCGTCATACATCTTCTTGTAGGAGATGTCGAGACCTGCTTCGTCAACGTCGAAAGAATAAGCATCCTTCATGACGAACTCTCTTGCTCTGATAACGCCGAATCTCGGACGCTTCTCGTCTCTGTACTTATGCTGGATCTGATATAAAGTAACAGGGAGCTGCTTGTAAGATCTGATCGAATCTCTTACAGCCTCTGTAAAAGGTTCCTCGTGTGTAGGACCCAAGCAGAAAGATCTGCCGCCTCTGTCTGAGAGTCTGAACATCTCAGGACCGAACTTCTCCCATCTGCCTGAACCCTGGTAAGCTTCTGCAGGAAGAAGTGCAGGCATGATGAGCTCCTGAGCTCCAGCCCTATCCATCTCTTCTCTGATGACCGCCTCAACCTTGCGGTATGTGCGGTAACCCATAGGCATGAATGAGTAAACGCCTGATGCCATCTTGCGGATGAGACCAGCTCTGAGCATCAGTCTGTGTGACGGTATCTCTGCGTCTGCAGGGATTTCTCTCTGTGTTGCTAAAAACAGTTCGGAAACTTTCATTTAACGTGCTCCCTATATTTATTAATAATATTACGGGTGTAAGTATATACGACAGGGGGCGGTTTTGCAATTAAAAAAGCTGCCTTGACCGGAGGCAGCTCTTGAACACAAATCGTGTTACTAACTAAAAATCCCAATGAGGAAGATTGCGTCGAGGATTCCACATATCACGAGGATCAGAATGCATATGATCAGGACTCTTGTTCGCTTTTTCTCGACATCGCGTTCGGTTGTTCCGTAACGCTCTCTTCTTGCCGGTTTGCGGACACGTCCGTACGACATAAGCTCTCCCCCCCTCGCTTAATAATCCCTCAACAGGTGATTAGATTATAGACGCTCCGAATATGTCTTGCTTTGCAGAGTTGTGACAATCGTTTGACAAAATTCGAAAAGCACTTTACTCAAAATACATTTTGCGGTATGGGACGATCAAACCACAATATATAGTTTTCTGGCTCCTAAAGTATCACAAAAAGAAAATCATTTGGTCTTCCCCAAAAACGTTCACTCATTTCTCCCACAAAATTACCTTCATTCTGCACAAAAATATATAAATAAACAGATGTGGTATAATAACATTGAAAATATGCGCTCAAAAAGCCGAGCCGCAAAACAAGGAGAAATAAGGTTTTTGAAACTTGTAGGAATTAAAGAGTTCTATAACATTACACGCGAGAAAGTCATTTCCGCGCTTAATGCCGCTGTCGTTGTAACGGTCTGTGCGTCCGCTACATTCATCGTTGATGCGTCTCTGGATTCCACAGCCGTATTGGCTAAACCTATTGAGACTTTCCCGGAAACTTCCGAGACTGATGCCATCGTTGCTACAGACAGCACCGAGACAACTGAGAGTGCGGTATCAACTGATGAGGCAGGAGCAACAACCATAACTGTTACCGTAACGGTTGTATCAACACCTGCACCTTCCGCATCCTCTTCCCAGACTTCCGAGACATCGGCTACATCAGAGACAACTGCCGAGACTACAGAAGCAACAACAGCTGAAACAACAGAAGCTACAACCGCTGCTACAACAACATCAGAGACAAAGAGCAGCATTACCGAGAAGGAATTATATCTTGCCGTATATGCAACAACCACGATTAACGTAAGATCCGGTCCGGGCACAGATTACGATGTCGTAAAGAGCCTGCACGCCGGTGACAAGATCGACGTTATCGCTGTTACATCCAACGGCTGGTACAAGACTTACAATGGTAACTATGTAAAGAAGGATTACACAACAGAGACCAAGCCTTCCAACACATCCACACCTAAGCCGAAGCCGACTTCAACAACTGCTGAAGAGACTGAACGTGAGACAGAAGCAGACCGCGACGAACCTTCCGGCGACGGCAATACATGCACGATCACATTCTATGGTCCTCAGCCCATGGGCGACGGCACATACAGCAAGAGCACCGCAACAGGCTCAACATGTACAGAGGGACGTACATGTGCTGCTGACTGGTCCATCTACCCTGCAGGAACCGTTATCTATATCGAGAACGATCCTCTGGGCGGTGACGGCTACTACACAGTAGAAGACAGAGGTCCGGGTGTTAAGGGTTACCACATCGACATTTATGCCGAGGATGGTGAATCAGGCAACTACTATACCTGCAAGCGCACAGTATACGTAGCTTAAAAAACAATTAAGTATTCAAATACTTCTCCATATGCAGGGGAAGTATTTGTTATATACGAAGGAACAATTATGAGCAGCAATTCAAAAAGACACGGATACAACAATCCGAAGTATAAGAATCCGAATCCCGTAAAGATAATACCTTTGGGCGGTATCGGCGAGATCGGTAAGAACATGACAGCCTTTGAGTATGGCAACGATATCATCATTGTTGACTGCGGCATGAGCTTCCCTGAAGAGAACATGCCGGGCGTTGACTGTGTCATCCCGGATTTCACTTACTTAAGGCGCAACCAGGAGAAGATCCGCGGCATCCTCATCACTCACGGACACGAGGACCACATCGGCTCCCTCCCCTATTTCCTGAGAGAATTCAAGTGCCACGTATTCGGCGGCACAATGGCTATCGAGCTTATCAAGTTAAAGCTCCAGGACAAGAATGTTCCTTTCGAGGGGATCAAGCTCACAACATGCAAGAACGGCGATATCATCAAGCTCGGAAACGCTTTCTCAGCTGAATTCATCAGAGTAAATCACTCCATCGCCGATTCATATGCACTCTGCATCAACACACCTGTCGGCAGGATCGTCCATTCAGGCGACTTCAAGATCGACTACACACCAATCAACGGCAAGACCATTAATCTTCAGCGCTTGGGCGAGCTCGGTAAAGAAGGCGTCCTGATGTTCATGTGCGAGAGCACAAACGTTGAGATCGATGGTTTCTCACCCTCCGAGAAGCACGTCGGCGAAGCTTTCTCCCATTACTTCCGTAAGGCTGAAGGCCGCATCATCGTAGCTACATTCTCATCCCACGTTCACCGTATGCAGCAGATCATAACGGCAGCTGAAAAGTACAACAGACACATCTGCCTGTCAGGCCGTTCCATGATCCAGGTATTTAACATCGCAAACTCATTGGGCTACATCGATATCCAGCCCGACACGCTTATCGATATCGATTCCATCGATAATTATCCTGACAACAGGATCGTTATCCTCACGACCGGTTCACAGGCTGAGCCGATGAGTGCCCTCACACGTATGGCATTCAATTCTCACCGTTCAGTCGACATCCAGAAGGGCGACACGGTAATCATCTCCGCTGACCCCATTCCGGGCAACGAGAAGCCTATCTACCGTGTCATCAATGAGCTCTACAAAAAGGGCGCGCACGTTATCTACCAGTCACTTGCAGACGTTCACGTATCAGGTCACGCATACCGCGACGAGCTCATGATGCTCCACACGCTTATCAAGCCTAAGTACTTCATTCCCGTTCACGGCGAATACAGAATGCTGTTCCTCCACAAGGAGATGGCAGAGAGCCTCGGCATGACCGAAGACAGCATCTACATCATTGAGAACGGCGATGTTTTGTCACTTACGGAAGACGGCGCGAAAGTCACGGACCACGTACCCGCATCCCCTGTTCTCATTGATGGAACTGCTACGGTTGATGCTGATGACAGGATTCTCACTGACAGACTCCATCTTGGCGAAGACGGATGTCTTGCTATCGCCATTACCGTTGATGAGAGAACCGGCGATCTCGCCTGCTCACCTGCAGTTAATTCAATGGGATGCTTTGACAGCGATGACATGGATGTTCTCTACGAACTCATTTCCGAGAAGGTCGACGATCTCCTGAAGCAGGCCAGCAACAAGGCAGGCAGCATTGAAGCATTCCTTGAGAAACGTAACTTCCGCGAACAGATCAAGAATTTCGTTCATTCGAAGTCAGGCAGAAGACCGATGATAATCTTCAACATCAGTTATGTAAACGGTTATTCTGATGATGAATATTACGGAGACGTTTAAGGAATATAAAGTGTAAAGCTAAAAGACTATTTCGAGCATCTTTCCGCACAAGCGAAGCGCGGAGGACCCTGATGCGAGAAAAGTCTTTTAGTTTCTTATTACGTCTACAACATCCTTAACACGAAGTATCCTGTCGCACGTTCTGTCGAGCTGCTCCTTGCCGGAGATATTGACCGTAACGAAGATCCTTGCCTCAGGGCCGTCTACAACGGTGTTGAGCTTTACGATGTTGATCTTCTCTTCATTGATCTTATCCAGTACATCGATGAGCAGTCCCTTGCGGTCCATCGCAACGACAACGAGCTGTACGTCGTAGCTTGAGAACTTTGCCTTTGACAGCCAGCGTACGGATACGAGACGCTGATAGCGCTCTTCGTCCTTCAGGGAGTTGGCGCGGTTCTTCATTATGTTCTGAATGTTCTTGCAGTTGACCTTGTGGATGCCTACGCCCTTCTCCTGCGTTACGTATCCGATGATCTCGTCACCGAATACAGGATGGCAGCACTTTGAAATGTGCGTAGAGAGGTTCTCAAGATCGTTTACTACAACCGCATCATTGCTGTTAGCGCGTTTTGCGGCATTTCCTCTGGTACTGTGCGAAGACTTGGCGTTAGCAGCCGCAGAGACAGGATCAGAACCCTGAACGCCTGTCTGGTGCGGATCTGTGTTGAGCGCATTGATCTTTGCGACATCGTAATCGACAACCTGCTTGGAAGTCTCGGGAGCCTTAGCCTTCGAGCCCTTCGCATTACGTGTCTGGTCAGCCTTGCCGAGTTCGATCGGGAGCTCGTTCGGGCTGTATGCGACGTTACCGTCAGCAGTTACACGGTAGCCCAATGCCTGACGCTCTTCTTCACTGATGTTTCTGATATAGTCGTCACGCAAACGTGAGAAAACCTTGCTTACGCTGATGCTTCCGTAACCCAATGCAGCAAACATATCATCAAGATTGCTGAAATTATTACGTCTCAGGATAGTCTCGATTGACTTGTGCATAAGGAGTTTTGAAGGATCGAAACCATTACGCGTGATCTCGTTTGTGAGGAGCTCACGGCCTGTTGCGATATTCTCGCCTCTTGCTTCCTTTTTGAACCATGCGTTGATCTTCGAACGCGCATTAGCAGAACGCGCGATGGATGCCCAGTCACGTGACGGACCCTTAACGAGTTTTGCAGAAGACTGGATCTCAACGATGTCGCTGTTCTTAAGTTCGTAAGACAGAGGAACGATACGTCCGTTTACCTTCGCGCCGTGCATGTGATTACCGATACCCGAGTGGATCGCATACGCGAAGTCGATGGGGCATGAACCCTTCGGAAGCTTGATAACTTCGTGCTTAGGCGTATAAACAAAGATCTCGTCCGGAGCAATGTTCATCTTGAAGGATTCAAGGAACTCACCTGAGTCAGACAGCTCGTTCTGAGAATCGATGATCTGTCTCATCTCGTTGATCTTCGTGTCGTATCTGTCAGCCTTGAATTCCTGTGAATTACCGGTTTCCTTATAGTGCCAGTGAGCAGCGATACCGAACTCCGCGATCTGATGCATCGCAAAAGTTCTGATCTGCACCTCGAAAGGCGTGCCCGTATGGCTTACGACAGTCGTATGAATGGACTGGTATTTATTCTCCTTAGGCATCGCGATATAGTCCTTGAATCTGCCCGGAACGTGCTGGTACATCTCGTGGATGATACCGAGTACCTGATAGCATTCAATGACTTCGTCAACGATGATGCGGCATGCGAACAGGTCGTAGATCTCATCAATCGTCTTACCCTTTTCATGCATCTTCTTGTAAATGCTGTAAAAATGCTTCGGACGGCCTTCAATGTCGTAGTGTTCGATGCCGTTTTCCTCGAGCTTGCCGCGGATCTCGGAAACAACTTCTTCCATGAAGTTTTCTCTCTGCGCACGGTTGCCGTTAACAAGCTTAACGAGTTCATAGTAATCGTCCGGATGTAGATATCTTAAGCACAGATCCTCAAGTTCCCACTTGATCTTATACACACCGAATCTGCCTGCAAAAGGAACATAGATATCAAGCGTCTCCTGAGCTTTCTCGATCTGTTTCTCGGGGCTCATGGACTTTAATGTTCTCATGTTGTGCAGACGGTCAGCAAGCTTAATGAAAATGACTCTGATATCGTCAGACAGGGCGATGAACATCTTTCGAACGTTGGATGCCTGAATATCCTGCTTGGAGTTGTAAACAACGTTATCGAGGCTCAAATTGAGCTTTGTAACGCCGTCAACGAGGCTGCATACGACAGGTCCGAATTTCTCCGTAACCATTGCGTCGTCAACGATCGTATCCTCGATTGTATCGTGCAGCAAAGCAGCAATGATCGTGTTAACGTCGACCTTGAGGTCAGCGAGGATCATTGCAACTGAAACAGGATGGATAATGTAAGGCTGGCCCGTCTTACGCTTCTGGTTACGGTGAGCCTTGTATGCGAAATTAAAAGCCTTCTCGAGCTTCTCGTTATCTCTCTCGATATCCTTTTCCTCGAGATTTGCGGCACGCGCATAATCGTCGTAGAGCTTAAGGATCTCAGTAAACCTGTCTAATATATCCTGGGGAATCTCAGGCTTAATTGAGTCGTCCTGAAGATAAGCGCGTTCGACATCCTCCTGCACTACTTCTTCGGTTATGGCTTCAAATGTCTTGTCATTCTTGCCGTTACTCACCTTGTATTCTCCTATAGACCTCAGAGTCACTGAGTTTTACTTTATCGCCTGTTGCCAGGATGCTGAAGCATACGGTCATCGGTGTGATGGACCTCAGCCTTATGAGCTTGCAGTCAGCAAATACTTCGAGGCACCTCTTCACCTGGAACGGCGTGCAAGGTACATCATAATTGTTAGTCACCAATCTTGCAAGAAGATCGATATCCACGGTGGACATCGCAGTGCCTCCGAAACGCTCGATCGCCTTGTAGCATGCGCCATAGAGCTCAGCCGTAGGCTTCATTGCGGAAGCAATGTCTTCGCCCGGTGCCATCTTCGCGATCTGGTTCATCGCAAGTCCGCTCGAATAGAGCTTCTCTGCGATATCAGCCTTCTGCCACATGAATCCGATGTCACACTCGGGTCTGATATCCTCCAAGTGCAGACTCAACGTGGTCTCGCCTCTGTAGCTGTATTCATTAAGAGTGTAAGCGATATCAATGACATCACCTGCCCTCAAGATGTTGAAATAGTCACCCATTCCGAATCCGACAGCAGAGAAAGAATACTTGCCTTCAGAATCAGTCAGATCGAGTCTTATGTGCGCACCGTTACTCATCTGCGCAATGCCTGAGATGATGAGTCCGTTCGTGATGAAAACAGGCTTCGGATTCCCGATTCCGAACGGTCTCAATTTGGATACCTGATAGTATGAATCGAAGTTCAATCCATCCGGCATGATCTCGCATTCAGCTGCGATTACGTGATCTTCATCAGGCTCTCCGGACTGACCCTTCTCCTCAAGAATTTTGGCAGACTCTTTCTCGAGAGCCTCCATGAATGCACCCATCTCAGTCTTTCTGACAAGCATACCGGCAGCCTTCTTATGGCCTCCGAAATTAACCAGACAATCCGAAATGCGTGTCAGACATTCATACAGATCGAAGTCGCCATACGCTCTGCCTGAGCCCTTGGCGCAGCCCGGTTCAGTAGCGTCATCGGTAAATACCAATGCGGATCTTCCGTAGTACTGTGAGAGCTTGCCTGCAACGATTCCCAAAACGCCCTGGTGCCAGTCCTTACCGTAAACAACGATGGGACCGCAAGTGTTTGTAAGTGACCATTTCTCAGGTCTTGCAGGATTCTCCAATTGCGCTCTCGCCTCATCGAAAACCTTCGCTTCGATCTCTTTGCGCTCATCGTTCTCTCTCGTGAGATCCTGAGCCGCATTCTTTGCTTCCGTAGGATTATTCTCGAGGAAAAGCTTCAGCGCATCAGTTGAATCGTAGAGTCTTCCCGCAGCATTGATACGCGGCACGAAATTAAATGAGATGAACGTCTCATCCAGAGATTTGCCGGGCGCTAAGAGCATGTCATTCATTACGCCTACGCCTACATTTGAAGGCTTACTCATGCTCTTGAATGCACGCTTGATTATGGTTCTGTTCTCGTTTGTAACGGATACCAGGTCAGCAATTGTTGCGATACCCGCAAGCTCAATTGACTGTCTCCAGATGTTTCCCGTAACCTTGTGTTTTCCGTCCTTGCCCAATGCCTCAACGAGCTTTAACGCAACGCCCGCACCGCACAGGTCGATGAACGGATATGTATTGTCAGGTCTCTTCGCACAGATAACGCAGTCAGCCGGCGGGAGATCGTCTTTCACATTGTGGTGGTCGGTAACAATAACCTTGATTCCACGGTTCTTGAGCTCCTGAACGGTATCGACATTTGTAACACCGCAGTCAACGGTGATAACGAGATCAGGCTTCTTCTCGATGACCTTGTCCATGATCTTCTCCGTAAGTCCGTAGCCATGCTCAGATCTGTGCGGCACGATGTACTGAACATTAGCCTGATGGCTTCTGAAATACCTTACGAGAATGGATGTTGCCGTAACGCCGTCACAGTCGTAATCGCCGTAAACGAGCACTTTGCCACGTCTGTCGATCGTCTCATTGATGATATCGACAGCCTTACGCATATCTTTATAAAGGAACGGATCGTGCCATATTCCGTCTTCTTCAGACAGGAACTGCTCCTCGTCCTGTCCCTCGGCGATTCCCCGATTCTCGAGCAAAACACCAAGAAGCGCATCGGCATTCTCGACCTTGCGAGAAGCCGATAAGCGCCAGGTCTTACCGGTTAATAACATAAAACAAATCTCAACTTTATCTTTATTGAGACTATTATAGCGGAATGATGAGGAGTTTACAAAGATTCGGTCATTATTTTAGGTTGTCAGCAATAAATGTTATTTAGTCTCAATCTGCTTTAAATCCCTTGAAGTTTGCTTCTGACCCGTTTAGATTGAAAGTGATTAACATCCGATAAGTCATCCGACAGACAATTTCACGAACAGTTTCATTTTTGTCTGCTGCTCCCGGCATCCGGAACGCTCGAGTTAATTCACTTTACAGACAATTCAGCTAAATTGCATCGTCTTGTCTGTAGTATCAGGTATTCATTACGCTCGAAAGCATTAACTCTACAGACAATTCAGTTAATATTCACATTTTTATCTGTTGTCTTGAATCTTATCTGTTTAAGAAATCACGAAGACTACAGACAAATCCCGATAAATCTGGATTTTTGTATGTATTTACATACCAGAAGGAACAGTTTTTCGAGTAAGCCTACATACAAAAAACAGCAAGGAACTAAAAATGTCTGTCACCACAAAACACACGATTACAAAAGAGAGCACATCATGATTGAACACACCCAAATACTTAACGAAATTACAGAACTTAACCAATCGATTGAAGAACACTTAAATAGAATCAACCATCGTCTGAAGAACGCACCGCCAGGTTCTCTGCGTATTAACACCAAAAGCAATAAGCACCAATACTACCACAGGATTAATCCCAGCGACCCTCAAGGTAAATATCTCCCTCGCAAAGATCATTGCGTTGCAGTCCGTCTCGCACAAAAGGACTATGATCAAAAGCTTCTCAAAACACTTTCCGATCAGCAAACCGTCTTATTGAGATTTTTGAAAGAATTTGATCCGGATGCGGCAATGCAGGTATATGAGAATTTAAGTAAACCCCGAAAAGAATTGGTAAGACCGGAATTCCTGAATGATGAGGACTTTATCGAACTATGGCTTAATATGCCATACCAAAAGCTCGGGTTCAGCAAGAACGACCCTGAGTATTATACTGCCAAAGGCGAACGTGTCAGATCAAAGTCCGAAATCCTGATAGCAGATGCGCTATTCAGGCACAACATACCTTACCGGTACGAATACCCGGTTTATGATAACGGCGTGATAATAGCAGCTCCGGATTTTAATTGTCTCAATGTAAGATTGCGCAAAGATTACTATTGGGAACACCTCGGGAAACTCGGTGACCCGGATTACTCCAACCGTAATGTCGCAAAATTGGAAAAATACACCTTTGCAGGCGATTTTGATGAGTCTAGTCTGATACTTACATTCGAGACAGACAGCCATCCGCTCAACACAAAGGTTATAGAAGAAAAAATCAAAAAGTATCTGCTATAAAACTAAAAGAGGTTACCCTCAGGTAACCTCTCAATTTAAGTCTTATCAATGCTTTCTCTTGCGAGCTGCTTCTGACTTCTTCTTTCTCTTTACAGACGGCTTCTCGTAGTGCTCTCTCTTACGAACCTCTGCAAGAACACCAGACTTTGCGCATGAACGCTTAAATCTGCGAAGTGCACTGTCAAGGGACTCGCCTTCCTTAACTTTAATCTCAGACATCTTTATCCCCCCTCTCGTGCGTGGATTTCAAACTCGCATATTATATAGGACGCTTTCATCAAAGTCAAACACTTATGGGCACATCGCCCCAAGTATTGCCCTACTTATATTTTATTTATATGGTACAATCTCGTAGTGGAAAAAGGGACTGCTACCGGTCTTAACCCTGAGGAGAATTACCTGGATGACTATTTGGAAGAGAAAATCACTGTGGCTCAGTGTGCTTGCACTGCTCATTTTGGGCGGAGCCACGGCATATGTCGTCTGGAACGAACTCAGCAGTCAGGACATCGTCGGAACACTTAAAAAAGCCAATGTCTGGTGGGTTCTCGCAGCAGCGTGCTGCACCATAATCTACTTTGTCGCTGAGGCAATGAACATACGCCGCTGCTTAAGACTTGTCGGTTATCAGACCACTTTCGCGCAAGTCCTCAAATACGCATTCGCAGGATTCTTCTTCAGTTCCATCACACCGTCATCAACGGGCGGACAGCCCGGCCAGCTGTACTTCATGGCCAAGGACAAGATCAAGGTATCTGCAGGAGCATTCTCACTTCTCTGCGCACTTTTAAGTTTCCAAATAATCTCAGTACTCTGGGGCGTAATCGGAGCCATCTTTGCTCCCGTCAACCTGTTCAACGTAGACGGCAAATTCGCTTACGTCTTCCCCGTCGGATTCGCACTTAACATCGGAATAATCATCATGCTGTTCTGCGTACTTTTCTCTCGCAGAATGACACGTCTGTTTGCTTGCGTCGCTTTGAAACTCCCGGGCAAGAAACCCACAAAACCCGGCGACAAATATAAGTCTTTGAGATCTTTTGCAGGTTACAGAAGAGCTGCCAAGCTCATGAAGCTCAACAAGATCGTATTCATCAAGATGCTCATCAACTCCATCGTACAGATCACGGTATTCTTCTCAATTCCTTTCCTCTGCGCGAAAGCATTGGGAGCTGCCGATCTTACATGGTTCCAGGGAATCACTACACAGGGCGCTCTGTTCCTGTCGGTATCTTCACTTCCCCTTCCTGGCGCTGCAGGCGTCACAGAATACGGATATGCATTATTCTTCGAGGATTTACTGCCCGAAACAATACTGGGAAGCACACTGATACTTTCCAGATTCTGTAATTTCTTATTGCCTCTCGTCGAGAGCGGTGTGGGAATGATGGTTCTTCAGTTAAAATCGAAAACGCGTCGTACGATTGAATAACCGAAACGGTACAGAGGATAGATCGGCCACTTAGGCATATAGCGCAAAGCTCTGAGCGGATGTCTCTTCAGCGGGAAAGAAGTGATCAGGTCGAAATATGCAGGCTTTGTTTCCTTGATCTCAGCCATGAAATCTTCCATCTTTTTCTCATTTTCCTTGCCGCCTGCCCTCAAATAGAAGGTAATTGTGGCCATTGTAACGATCTCAACATAGTAATTGATGTAGTCACGCTGCTTCTTATTCTCAAGAGAATCTGTATCGAGCTCTGTCAAAAGCAGACGGTTAACCCTTACCTGCTGGTCCATACGGCTGAGCATGACCTTCTCATTTACTGACTGGTCAGCACGTCCGATGAAGTATCTGTAGAGGTCTACATCAATATAATACATGCTCTGCACCTTCATCATGGGGTGGCAGACATAGAGATGATCTACATAGAAAGTGTGCTTGGGAAGCACCATATTGCAGCTGCGAACAAGCTCTGTACGGTATGTTGCAGAGTGCATCAGGATATATGAACCGGTTGCCCACTTGCCTACATCTTCCCAAGTGAACTTACGGTCAACAGGAAGAGTCTTGCGGTAATTGATCTGCTTTCTTCTTCCTTCATTTACTTTTTCATAAACATAATTGGAAATTACGAGGTCAACAGCGTCGTTTTCCTGGTCCATCTTATCGATGACAGCGAGAACCTTATGTAAAGCTTCCTCGTCAAGCCAGTCGTCAGAGTCCAAAACCCTGAAATAAAGACCAGTAGCAGCAGCGAGACCTGCCATAACAGCATCTCCGTGACCGCCGTTTTCCTTGCGGACAACCTTAACGATTCCGGGATATTTAGCAGCATATTCGTCTCCGATGGCAGCGGTGTCGTCTTTAGAACCATCGTCAACGACGATGATCTCAACACGGTCCTTACCGGGAAGGACACTCTCTATAGCCTTGCGAACATAATCCTGCGAATTGTAGCAGGGAATCGCCACCGAAAGAAGCTTCTGCATTACCCGAACTTTACTCTCCTCACACACCCGGCATAAAAAAATGCCGTAAACTAAAAAAGTTTACAGCATATTTCGTAAGTGTCAAGCAAATGGTTCAATTATCAAATTATTTTACCAACAAAGTGATAACGTCCTTAGCCAGGAATGCGACAACGACACCGATTGAGATGGCAGGTGCCAGTGCGATCTTTCTCTTTTTTGACTTGCACGCAGCAACGAAAATGAGCCCTACGACAAGTCCAACGGCTGCCGCGATGCACGCGCCCTTGATTCCGAGGAACAGCATCAGGCACATAGCGAGCTTAGCCGGACCGTAATCAAGCTTCTTACCCTTCACCTTACCTGCAATTGCAGTTGCAATAACCATGATGAATCCGATGCATGCAGAAGCAATAAGTCCCTCGATCGCATAACGCTGAATATCATCTCTGAATCCTACTGTCATGATCCAGACAACGAGGATTGCAGCCAAAAATCCGTTGGGAATAACTCCAGAATCCCAGTCTGCCAGTGACAAACCGAGCAAAAGAACTTCCAAAGCAAGTGAAGCTACAACTATTGCATCAACCTGACCATGAAGAGCCAGTGTTCCCGCAAATAAAAATCCCATTATGATCTCGAAAATAAGATCTCTCGGCGGAACCTTCGATCCGCAGTATCTGCACTTACCCTTAAGAGCCAGATAGGAAAAGATCGGAAACAGATCAGCTGTCGACAATTCGTGACCGCATGTATCGCAGTGGCTGTGACCGAGCATCCAGTCCTCTCCTCTGACAACACGCCATGCAGTACAAGTAATGAAGCTTGCCATTATCGCACCAAACAAAAATGAGATAACGACCAGGTAAATGCCGATTGCAGGCATGTCAAATAAGGGATATGCAAAAACCAAGATCAGTATTCTCCTTAAATAAGAAATATCTATATAAGATTATACACTTCGAAAGAAAATGCAAAAAGACTAAGCGCTAAAACAGATATTCACAATTGGGGCATAAAAAAACCGGGGATTGCTCCCCGGTTCGGTTGATTAATTAATTTGGTTTTTAATCTAAAATTTCTGATTATGACCAAGTCTGGCTAGCTGCAGGAGCCCACTTACCATCTTCAGTCATTTCATAAATAACAGTATTACCACCATTAGCTACCTGTACTTTGCCTGATTTAATGATCAAATTAGCATCGTAAGCGAATGAATAGTGAGGAACCTTTGTAGCTGTAACACCTGCCAAATCAAGAACAACTTTTGATGTATCTGTTGTATCACTCCAAGTGCCCTCTGCCTTTGCTGTGATTCCACCAGTTGCATATGCTTCTGTAATAGCTGCCTGAGCTGCTGCGTAAACTGTAGAAGCTGTCTGATAATCCTTTTCCTTCTTTGCTCTGTCAACGTATCCGATCAATGCAGGAACGAGCATAGCTGCGAGAACTGCGAGGATAACGATAACTACGATGAGCTCTACTAATGTGAAACCCTTCTTTGATGACTTACCTAACTTTTTCATGGTCGTGACCTCCTTTATTTTTCACCCTTCAGTGAATGAGTTTATTTGTCAAATAGGTTTGACTTGCTTGATGGTTTAACTATAAACCATCTCGAAAAGGACTTCAACACATTTACGCCACAATTCACTACTGGGTAACAATTTGTTTATCCAATATCGAAAATACTCAAGTTTGCAAACGGGTTGTTAACGGAAGGTCTGTTTACGAACGAATTGTAAATGGAACGCCTAAAACCGCTCTATCATGGGCGTTTGAGCACCTTTTCAGGGTTAAAAATCCTGCATTAGTTTCATTAAAACTGATCCTGTATTTTACATTTACATCTTTAAATTTTTAGATATATAAAAAACAACACCAGGCTGAATTCCTGGTGTTGTTAATAGTTATTTGGAATTATTGGATCATCCGTCAGGCGGATCCCATTTGGCATATAATGTAAAATCGCTCTTTACAGGTTCCGCGAAATCATAGGGTGCTGTACATTCTGCATCTGTATACCAGCCCTTGAACTCGTGGCCTTCCCATTCTGGCGGAAGCGCAGGCTCAGTAACAACTCCGTCTTCTGTTATTACCTGTGAATCTATAGCAGATCCTTCACCGGTATTGAAATCAACTGTAAATTCAGGAATCCAATTTGCAGTTAATGTAAAGCTGCCATAAACCTTGGTATTAAACTCATACTTCTTACCGGTTTCGTCATACCAACCTTCAAGCTTATAGCCGGGACGTATCGGATCAGCCGGACGTTCAGGATATGTACCATATTCAACCTCTCGAGGATTATCACCATCTATTACAACATCCGGATCTCCGGTATTGTACGTAATATAGTTAACCCTGATCCACTTTGCATGGAGTTCGAGATTTCCGGTTACAGAATCTGAGAACTCATATTTTGTCGAATAAGTCGTATCTGTGTACCAACCGCCAAACTTATAACCGGTTTCAGCTGCTGGTCGAGCAGGTTCACTGACAGTATTACCAGCTCTTACGATATCAGTCTTAATTATCTGTCCGTTTGATATGAACTTTACTTCATACTCACGATATATAGTAAATGTACCACTGGCAGTTCCTTCGTAATTACCAGCTCCGGCTACCGTTACAGTTACGACACCAGGTTCTGAATGCCCAGCAGGATCATAAGATGCAATCGTAAAGTCATCCTGATTAAGATTATAAGCAGATTCGCCAGAACCAATAGTAACAGTAATGCTGCTCTTATCAATTTCAATCGGAGAACCATTATTATATGGATATTCATTACGAGCTATCGAAACTGACGCTTCTGAAATATCCTTGGGCGATATCGTAAAGCTTAAAATGACTGACGTAGGTCCAATATAATTATCGTTTCCTTTTTCAGCAAATACTTCTACATAATACTTGCCTACGTTAACTGTATTGATATCTGAAATCTCATTCTGGCAATTTGCATCAGAACAGAATTTATAATCAATTTCTCCATATTTAACGCTTCCTGTCGGAACGTTAGGTGTCTCACCATAAATCCAACCATCAATTGCCGGATCAGACGTCCAGGTGTTAACTGCAGGTGAAATAGTAAATGCTACTTTCTTTACACCAGTATAAACTTTGCCAGTTCCTATTGACGCATCCGCCGTTCCCGTTATAACAAGATATGCTGTGCCAGCTTTGTCATTATTCTCATAAGAAACAACATAATCAAAATCATCAGATCCAACAGCATCAGGATCTGTAGTACCATTCAGCGTCAGACCGTTATATCTGACAGCAACATTAGGATGGTGTTTAACAGGACCCTCTTCATCTTCATCATAAACAAGATTGTCTGCACCAATTAGATCAATATTCTCCGGCCCAAGTTTGCTGAGATCAATAGTTGTAATTTCATACTGTCCAATCAGCTTTGTGCCGGAATAATTGCCCTTACCAATTGCATAAACAAACATTGTTCCGATGCTTATATTGTCATTATCGAATCCTTCTGCAATTTCACCGTCTCTATCGTAGGCCAGAGTGTAATCTGTTCCATAAACCAACTTTGCTTCATTGTATGTAACGGTTACACCGGGAATAATACGTGCACCAGTATACTCATGAGACGACTCATTAAATACGGCTGTAATTCCTTCAATATCTGTAGCAGTAATCTTAAAGGTTTTGCTTATTGCACCAGAATACGTGCTTCCGCTCTTTGCAGCAAAAGTGATTGTAGCCGTGCCAATCTTACTATTATCACGATAGTAGATGACATAATCCGTGTTAAGCGTAAGCGGAACGCCCTGAATAAGCACTTTCAAATTAGCAGGATCAATGGTAACTGTAGTTCCATTAAACAGATATTCATATTTGTTGTTCTCAAATACTACCCAATCATACAGAGGATTACCCTGTTCATCTACATCAGTTTGAACATAAATCTGAACTTCCGCATTCTCAATAGTTGTACCGGTACTTGGCAATGGCCAATCACCGTAATGGTCTTTGCCAATTACAGCACGGAGGCCATAATATTTTTCAAGCAAAGAAGAATCAAAAGGATGAGCATTATCTTTATTCGAGCCACGTATATCGCTGTCGTCTGCATAATCAATATTTTCTGCCGCAATAGCAGATGTGCAACTCTCACCAAATAGCGGGAAATTACCATCATTAACATTCCGCATAGCCTTATTGCTGGTATAGTTACCCGGTGCGACATTTCCGATATTACCAGCAAAAGCTCCGCTCGTTAAAGTGTCAGGACAAATAACCTTTCCGGTACAGTAGCAATTATCAATATAGGTTTTGTTGGAGGTATTACCTATAAAGCCACCGATATCATTCGCCGTTCCAAGAACAGATGCAGTAGAATAGCAGTTGGTGAACGTTACTTTATTTGTTCCTGTCGTAGCTCCAACGAAACCACCTACAGAACCAACACCCGTCACATTTCCTTCTCCTGATACATAACTACCCTGGTATGTATGTCCGCCAACATAACAATGGGATATTTTTCCGCGAAGCATTCTGCCAACAAAACCACCAGTATATGCACCTGAGGAAGTAACAACCGCTGTTGTATAGCAGTTTTCTATCTTTCTATCATCATTACCATGCGCTGCATATCCGACAAAACCACCAGCACAAGCATTTGTACCATTGGCCTTTACGGAAACATCCCCATAACAGTAACAATAGTACATATCAGCAGACAGTGAATTGATTCTGCCAGCAAAACCTCCAACACACGCATTTTCACCATCTGCACATACAGAAACATTAACTGCATAACTCCTGATGTCGCTGGTATATGCACTCATACTAACGTTGTTCATAACACCAACAACTCCACCGACATTTGAATAACGAGAATAAACGGATACTGAATTCGCATTAGTTGCATTTATTCTTAACGTACCATTTTTATCAATCTTTCCATTTTTCACTTCACCCAATACACCACCGACACCAAATTCAGAAGTTTCAGTATCGCCGCCTTTTGAGCAAATATTAGATGTATCATCAATATTAACTGTTATAGGAATGGAAAGAACAGCATCATTTCCTTCGTTGGATTTATCAAGATTTAGACTTCCAATAGCACCGCCCGCCTCTTGGCACAAAGAATTATCTTTGTTATCTCCTATCAATGAATGATCACTAAGATTAACAGTGATCGATCCACTCTTAAAATTGACTGCGTAAACAAGGCCAAAAGCACCACCTACGCCATTTCTTCCGGTAACAGTAGCATTCTTAAGATTTATATTAACTAGCAAATAAGTCTCACGAGCACCATAACCTCTGGAATAGCCGCAAAAACCACCAACATAATCGCCTTGGCTATAAACGTATCTAACATTATTTACATTATATATTGCGCGTTTGCTCGCATTACCGAAATCACCGGAAGTTCTGTTGCCCAAACCACCGAACTTACCAAACGCACTTCCTATCCAACCGCCAACTCTGTCTGAATCATCCATGGATACAACACACAGGTGCAGATCATCAGCAGCAGATATATTGGAAACTGTAACCTTTTGAGCATTACTACCTGTTAAGTTTTCTTCGGTTGTACTCTCTAATCCTATCTGACCAATAATACCACCAACAGATTTTCCGCTGGCCGCGATCAGAACAGCACCAGATTCTGATATTTCAGGACAATTATAACTCGCGTCAGTATTAACCGTTCCACCTGTACCGTTTAATCTGACAGCTTCAACTCGTCCATCAACAACAAGACCAATAACACCGCCTACGCTAGCATTGCCACCCGCTTCACCCGTTTTATGAGGATTAAATAAATATCCAGTATTAATTTCAGAAACTACACTAATCAGTGAAGGCGAAACCCAATAATTACCACCTTTAACTGACTTATATCCACTCTGGCCTACCGCTCCACCAATATACATAGTTCCCTGCAAAGCAAAATCAGCAGAAATAGTAGCTGTAATAGAGGCTATTCTACCTGAAGATTTATACAATGTACTGGTCAGTTCGGTTTCTATTTTTGACAATGTATATTTCGAAATATCACTTTTTTGATAATAAACATCATCGCCAGATGCATTAGCAGTTGCATAAGTCCATCCAATGGCACCAGCAACATGATAGTTACCTATAACCTGTGATTTACCTGAAATATTAGTTTGAACATTTGTAATATTGCTTAAACTAAATCCATTCGCGCCACCTACATTGTCTGCTCCCTGAACAACGGCTGAACCCTGAAGAACAGCAACTATATCACGTATTAAGTGGCTCTTCCTATTCGAATAGCAAAAACCAATAGCTCCACCAACATTATTACCAGGACCCGTTATAGTACCATTGATCGTAACGTTGATTTTCGAGGTCACAGCTGCAGTATCATTTGAACTAAAATTGTAATACCCGATTGCACCTCCGACATTTGAACCATCCGCTTTGCGAATGCCATCATGTGCAACAGTGTTTGAAGTAATAGTCGACTTGTCTTGTGGATAAACACCAGAAGGACAAGAGCCTGTCGCTCTAATAGTTCCGCCATAATTTACAGTTACGTTAATTTGGTATGCCTGATAGAGATTGCATCCAATTGCTCCTCCAACATTGAATTCTCCGGATACAGTACCACCAATACCACTAACATTAATAATTCCGGCTCTAATTTGATTTTTTCCGATAGCACCACCAACATTGTAACCACCAGCAGTTACATTTGATGGTCCGAGATTTACTAAAATAAGATATGTGCTGTCATTTACACCATATTTCTTATCTGTTGCACCCTGGAAATATCCAATAGCACCACCGACATCAGCCTCATTACCAGATGCAACTGTTGCTTCAATATCCCATGTAGCAGCAGAAAAATCTGCTTTGATATATCCATCTGTATTATTCGCATGAGAAGGAACCACACTTTCAATGTGGCCAACAGCTCCGCCTACAAATTTATTACCACGAATATATGCTGAACCTGATGTTGAACCAGAGGAGGTTGAAACATCAATAATTCCACTAAATGTTGAGTAATTACCATTATCAAACTTACCAACAATGTAGCCTACGGCACCGCCAACGTTATTACCTGTTCCAATAACATAAGATTTAGGATTAAGCTTTGCGGTAATTGATACCATATTATCTTGAAGGAGAACACCATTATTACCCAACAAATTGTTCATATCTTTGTCTTCTATAGCATTAGTAGATTCCTTGAGACATCCAATAACGCCACCAATTTTATTGGCACCCTCAACATGAATAACAAGCTTATTAGTACTGCTCTGATTGGGTGTATTAATCTCTGCACTAATAACATTCTCAGATCTCAAAATACCAATTGCGCCACCAACACCGTCATTACCTTCAACTGTTAAGACTGGTTCAGAGCTATCTCCTATGAGCTTTATAGTAGAATCGCTTCCGGTTTCGACAAGACGAATATCTCCACAAATTCCACCAATTAAAGAACCTTTACCAATGACGCTGGATGAACCTCTAACAATAGTTATAGCAGTTGCACCATCATGGAATCTTGTAAGACGTCCAGCAGCACCTCCGACATATCTGTAACCAGATATTTCGCATGAACTTTCAAGAACTGCCTGAATAACTCCATAATGATCGTATGTTAATCTTCCAACAGCACCACCGACATAATGTTGACTACCGGTGATCGTTCCGGAATTGACAGAATAAATCTTACCTCTGTTGATCGGGGCAAATCCAACAGCACCACCAACATTATGTTTACCATCTATAGAACCTTGGTTTTCTGAATAAATAACAGTTTTAGCCGAAAATTCGGAATCTATATTGCCTACACAACCAATAGCACCACCAACGCCACTGTTTTTATCCTCATTATCAGTGGTTCCCATTATCAATGAATTATTATTATTTTCTACATTAATAAGGAACGTTATATCTGTCCCATATAAAGCACCACCTATAGCGCCACCTGCACCCTGACCGGCTTTATCTCCTCTTGCAACAATGGTTCCATTATTAACAGCATTAATAGATATTGTACGTCCATCTGCAGAACAATTAATTTGGCCAATCGCACCACCTGTGGCAACCGTTCCAGTAGAATTGTCTATGTAACCTATTCTTCCACTACCATTATTTACATTAATAAACACGTTTTGAGTAGTGCAATTATATTCTCTTCCAACTGCACCTCCACAATAAACATGATAGTCCTTATCAAGAACTATAATATTTCCAGAATTATTAACTCGAATACTTGCGTTTGTTCCTCCGCAAGAACGCATATAACCAATTGCTCCACCAACAGAACAATATTCAGAAGCATCCAATTTAAGATTGTTGTAACCACCAACTGAAAGTACAAGTGAATTTTCCGGAAGATTTACATCAACCTGGTAATCATCATCACTAATTGCCGAGAACACACCATTCTCAGGATTATTACTAGTAGTAAACGGATTATCAACCTCATACTTTAATTCAGCACCATCTATAAGACCAATCGCTCCACCACCATTATTTTTGCAAATAATGACGCATGACAAATTCTGTGTGGTAAAGGTTTTACCATCTTTATTACAACTATAATATGGAAGCGTATATCTTCCTTCAGGTGCATTGGAAGAATTAACTAACAATTTTGCCTCAATATCGGCAGTGCTCTTACCAATTACACCACCGACACAATCACGGCCAACCACAGCAAAAGAGCCATTAATCTCAACTGAACCTAAGACACGGTTATCATTTTGTCCAATTATTCCTCCGGTCGCAGTCTTATTTGATTTGTCATAGTATTTCCAGTATTCATTAGCCATAACAATACTATTGCTCATTACAATAGTACTGTTCTCTTGACCAACTTCACCTGCGTTAATACCTACTAGTCCGCCTATAGGTCTATTATCACCGTCATCAAGATTACCTGCTCCAGATTCCTGACTGGAAACAGATATCTTCTCTACGGATATTTTTGTTTTATCATCAGTCTTATCATTAACGGTTGCCATTACAAGACTAAAATTATTAGTTTTGAGGTTTCCGATCTTACCTAAATTCTTGCAGAATAATCCATATGCTGAATCAGTACCTATTTTGAAAGACGACTTTCTCAAAGGAAGATTGTTTATCGAATAAACTGTTCCATTTCTGTTTGTCATAGCCTCTAAAGTCTGAGTGCTATAGAGAGTATTAAATGCAGGGAAAGGAACCGTATAAATATCATTAACATCCATGCTGTTAGATGCAGGCATGCTGTACTTCAATGTATCCTTATTATAGGTATACACACGCACTTCGCTTACGTATCTCAAACCCGACTTATCAACATACCAATTAAGATCACGGATGATCCTGAAATTTGATACATAAGAAGAATCAACATTTCGAATATTATAGAGATGTCTGAATGACGTAATAACCGCATCTCCGCCGCCAGTAGTCCAATTTGTACCAGCAAAATTATTACTATACTTATAGTCACCAAAAAGTGTATTGACAAAGCATGTGCCGGTAATAAACTCACCTGTATCAGAATCAATTCTATCGTCAACATCGTAAGCTGCCAAAGAGGAATCGACTTTGTAAAAATATGCTGTCTGGCCACTCTGTGTCTTGCCGACTTCAGTAAAGAAAACCGGATCGTCTATAGCTCTGGCTGCATAAGTCAATGGAATTGCCAAAGCCTCCGGTGTGTCGCTGCCAAGCTTATAAACCTTAAAGCTTCCTTCTATAGTTGCATAGAAATTGCGAGGAGTATCACCAAATAATCTTTTAATATTGTATCGGTCAGATTCATTTTGCGATTCATCGCTACGAACCATCATACAATCGATTGATAATCTGTATTCATAATACTTCGCAGGAGAATCTCCAGCTGTAGGATCCTTCGGACATCCAGTTCTGCCATCACCAGTTATAACAGTACGAGTAATCGGGAATTTATATGATTTAGTTTCACCTGCTACTTGAACATTTAAGGTAATAAGGCCACTTTTAGACTCTCTTTCGATGACACTGTTACCGATGCTTTCAACCACCTTAGTTCCATCGCTGACAAATTTTACACCACTAATGTCTGCAGCCTTAACGTTAATTACAACATCTTCATAAGCATTACTGTTTCCATGCATTCCATCATTAGGAGTAACCAGCTTAATAGTCAGATCCTCATCATGATCTTCATGGAGCTTTCCATCATCATCAAACAGGGCCCAAGATATATCCAGTGTCTCGCCATTACGAATGTTAAAAAGATAATTCGAAGCAATAGCATTAGGATCATCAGTTGGACCTATGATGTGACCATCCATTACATACATCTGTGACCTTGGGAGGAAGACAGAAACTACCGAAGGTTTTACGGAAGATTCTGAACCGTTATAATAGCCTACCAAAGTAGTAGAATATCTGCGTTCTACATCTCGGTTCGGGAGACCATCTGTCGATCCATCAAGACAAGTATCATCCCATCCTTCATCAGCAGTATTTTCACAACTGAAAAAAGCTGATATTACTCTTGCAGAATAATAAGGAACTTTATTCGCGTCGTATGTCATGCTGATATAGAATTCGATTGAGATAGTTCCATTGAAAATTGACTTATCGTAAAAATACTTAGACAACAAATCGTAAACCGCTTTGCTCTCAGAATTAGGCATTTGCGGATTGTATGTAAGATGAACTGTTTTACCAACGGATTCATTAGCAGCAGGATCGTCAACCGGTGACAGTGCAGTGATATGTCCGATAGTGTTATCATCGATAAGATCGCGTACCCATCTGTCCATAGTACCAGCAGATACCATCTGTGACATTGCAGTCTGTGAAGTCTGATATATTGTTATAGCATTCTGTTCATTTTTATTATATTTAGATTGCTTGATGTAACCAATAGCACTTGCAATTCCAACAGCAGCAAGAATTGAGATAAGAATAAGAACAATAACAAGCTCAACTAAAGTAAAGCCACGTGTAACGCGACTCTTTTTAGTAGATAAAGATTTTAATCCAGTAATCTTCATTTCTTCTCCTGTATTGTTCAAAAGCATATTCGCTTACAAATCAATATATTTTTATATATAGTCACTATAATTATATGATTCGCTCGTTGGGATAGTCAAATAAAATTATTATTAATATAGTTTCTAAAATGTTACATGGGTTCTATTCTCAAAATAATCAGGCAGACGCTTAGCAAATTGCCTGATTATGTTTTGGCAGATTAAAATCAAAAAACGTGTGTAACATTGTTACACACGTTTTGCTATTACTCTTTTTATAAATCTGAATGCTCAATCCAAAGCACGGGATGCGAAACTTAATACAACGTTGTTTCTGGTGTATACATTTTCTGTACCGTCATATACCTTAACATCAACAAGAACATATGCCGGTACGTTATCTGCAGAATTCAATTTGATATCGTGGAATAAGAAATCAACTGTAAATTCTCCATATGTAGGAGCCAAAAACGGATCAGTAAAATCATAGAGTTCAGACGGGAAAGCGCCATTGGTCAGATCAGCACCAGCCTTGAAATAGCCATAGTGTAAATAACCTATCCCGGATGCTTTTTCTCCTGATGAAGCTGGAATTGTATCGAACATATTGTATATGGCACGACTTGTAAGGCTACCTGTCTGAGGACTAGCTTCTTCAGTATTCTCTGCATTAAAAATTTCATTGCAAAGATCACCGGTGATAGCATAATTTGATGACAGTGTCTCACAATACTCATAACTCTTACGGATTACAAGAACCGATCCGGAACCTGCGTTTCCTGGAAAAGAATCCATTATTGAATCTCCGGATCCCTGTGATATCCAAACATCATTTTGCGAAGAGATATACGTCCTCGCACACTCCGCGCGCAGTGAATCAACTACAGTATCTGCTACAAGCTGAGCCCTTCCCTGATTATTCATATGAGAATAAATAGTCGTTATGGGATAAATAAGAGATGTGCATGCCAAAAGGAAAACAGCCATAAGCGCCATCGAAATAACAAGTTCAGCAAGAGTAGTTGCCTTTTTAGATTTTCTAGTAACTATCTTTCGCATATAATCACCCTAAGATTGGCTCGTAATAAACATATGAGTATGTGTTGCCGTCAACAGTAACTACATATGTCTTATGTCTGATCTTTGTATCAAGATACACAGGAACCTGATAATTCTCCGTAAGGTCATATGGATTTCTATCTGCAATATCATCCTGAACCTGCTTCAAAGCTTTATCTGCACCTGTTCTACTCTTATCTGCCTTCATCTCTGAATTAGTAGCCAAAGCAATTCCCTGGGCATAAATTACAAGCATTATAGTAAGCAGGATAAAAGCAACGAGCACTTCTGCAATCGTTTCGCCGGAATTGTTTTTTAATATTTTGACTGCTTCATTTTTACACTTCATAAGAGCTGCCTCAAATACTTTCCTGTGGTTTCCGACTTATAGTAAAAAGCACGATAAATATATACAGCATTCGGAATATCAGCCTTAACTTCTATAAGATATCCATTCTCCGACTGAATAACAGTAGCTGTAACTTCCTCGTTTGATACCGTTTCTTCAAAGATAACTGCTTGATTCAAACCGTTGTATGACTCAAGATTTATCGTTCCATCATCAATCAATGCATCAATGGAATCTCCTAAGCTCGTTGCCATCATATATGCTTTGTCTTGAGAGTATTGCTTATCAGCAGAAGCCCACAATGAACTTGAAGTTACACGAAGTATAACTACACCAGTTAAGATTATGATCGCAATGATAGAAACAAACACGATACTGGCTCCGCTTTCACTTTGGAGAATATCGGATATCCTGCGATTAATTGTGGATTTGTGCTTACATTTCATTTGAAATTAAATCCTTTGTCTGTTACTAAAAGATATTTGAATTATAACCCCACGAGAAATGCACATCAAGAAATACAGATTTACGTTCTGTGAACAAATGGTCACCAGACAGTAAAGAAAAATTATCTTCAACAAAAAATAATCCAATAAAAGAATCTGGTATCAGATCACATATGTTCATATTGATTGCTGATGTAACAATGTTACATTTTTGTTTGTGTAACATTGTTACACTGCTTTTTTCTTTCCACTTTGCTTTTTGATTATTTGGAATCCTGCGATTATTTCAGATTACCTGCAAAAAGCAAATGATTTGTAAACTGTCTCATAATTCTATGACCGTGTTGTAACAATTTATTATATTAAGTGTTCTTTATATTTTTTCGTGCTAAAATTAATTTAATTTCCTAACGATGGAGGGTTACCCCTGTGTCAGAGAGCAAATCCAACGGAATAATCATTGAAGGCACGCGTTTTTATAAGCGCAGCAGTTTCAGAGAAGCGCTCAGGATCATTGTGGTTACGGTGGTCATATTTGGATTGTCTTCTTTCCTGGCTTTGTGGTTTGCTTTAAACACCGGTGCCAGACAGGCATATAAAGAGGCTCGTGATATCAGAAAAGCCCTGCGTGCTGTCGGAACTGAATTTTATGGAGACATGTCATCCATATACAATCCTAATGATCCGACCGGTTTATCAGAAGGTGCAGCTGAGAAAATAGCTGAAATATCTCATCGTAATGGCACAGTAATCCTTTATGAATGGGATGACAAAACTAACACCCCAATTAAATTTGAATACCGTAAGGGTTTATATCAGGTAATATACGTTGATTCCGGTGACAGTACAGGTTCCCAGTCGGGTCTTGAAGGCAATTTCAAAGTGTATTACTCATTAGAGCTTTTAAACTATGAAGCTGAATAAAGAAGATTAAAGAAAGGGACGCCAGCATATGCCGGAATACAGATATCAGGCACAGAACAGTAAAGGTAAGATCGTAAAAGGCAAAGCCGAAGCATACGATGAGACTGATTTGCAGAAACGTTTCCACGATTCTGGTCTTCTTCTGCTGGAAGCAAAACCGATTGTAAAGAATATGGCATTAAAGCCATTGAAGAAGCCAAAGCTTGCGGATTTCTGCCGCCAGCTCGGTACACTTATCAAGGCCGGCGTTACACTTATTAAAGCTATCGAGATCATTGCAAATGATGAATCAATCTCGGATTATGAGAGACAGCTTTATTTACGATTAAGAGACCGAATTGTTCAGGGTGTCGCTCTGTCCACAGTTATGGAGGAATTAGAGCCTGCATTCCCTCCTCTTCTGATTTATATGATGAAAGCAGCAGAAACATCCGGTACTCTCGATGTAACATGTCTTCGTCTTGCTGAACAGTATACCAGCGAAGCACAACTCGAGCAGACTGCAAAGAATTCTCTTACATATCCGAAAATTCTCAGCGTGTTGATCGTTGTAGTTGTAGCTATTTTATTTGGTTATGTATTACCGCAATTTGAAGAAATGTTTTCACAGTTAGAGGAATTACCGATAACAACTCAAATTCTTATGGGTATTTCTGACTTCGTTGTAAACAGATGGTATGTATTGTTAATAGTAGTCGTATTGGGATTTATATTCGGAAAGATTATCATTAGACTCCCTATTGTTAAATATCACATAGACCATATAAAGATTATGGGCGCATGGGGTAAACTTACAAAGGTCATTTATTCAGCAAGATTCGCGCGTACAATGAGTTCACTCTATTCATCCGGCATCCCGATTCACAGCTGCATTGAGATCTCACGAGGTACCATTGGCAACAAATATATCGAAGCTCAATTCGATGAAGTTGAGAAGAAAGTCGCCGGCGGTATGCCTTTATCATCTGCACTTGTCGAAGTTAACGGATTTGTTCAAAAGCTTCCTGCCACGATCAAGGTCGGCGAAGAAACAGGTATGCTCGGAAATATGCTGGAATCCGTTGCAAATGACCTAGATTTCTATTCAAAGCAATCTCTGCTTAAGCTTACATCTTACATTGAACCGGTAATGATCGTTGTAATGGCCGTTATCGTAGGATTCGTCATTATTTCAATCATTCAGCCAATATATCAGTCCTACGAAACGATCGGCGCAGGATCTTAAGTGCGAACAAAATAAGGAAAGGAAACAACTCAAATGTCTGAAGTAGTATTTCTGTCGAATACAAACATCCAGATAGCATCAGGCTCCTCAAACGGTGATGGTGTTAAAGTATCGAAACTGATATCTGCCCCACTCCCGGAAGGTGCAGTCCTGAACGGCGTAGTAATGGATCAGGAGAGAGTAACAGAAACATTAAAACTTGCCTGGCAGGCAAACAAGCTCCCCAAGTCCGAAGTAACACTCATCATCAACAGCCCTCAGTTAAGAGCTAACAGAGTTGATGCTCCTTTGCTTGCTGAAAAGAAGACTTCTGAGTTCATCGAACGTGAGACGCATGATTCTGAATACGGCAGATTCCAGAATCCTGCTACCGGCTGGTATACAGTCTCCAAAGATGCAAAGGCAAAAACGCAGCGTGTAGTTTACGAGACCGCTGAAACTGATTTTGTAAATAAGTATGTCGAAATCTTCACCAAAGCTGGTCTGAAACTCAAGACCATTCACAATGGTGTTCATATTGCTACTGAGTACTTCACTAAGCAGGCTGCAGGCAAGACTATCCTGTACATGATCCTTGATGGCAAATCACTTGTAACCATCTTCTTTGCTGAAGGAAAATATTACTACGACTCAACTTCACGTGTATTCGCACAGCCTGGAACGCCTGAATTTGCAAAAGAAATATATTCATCTATTTCTTCTATCAGACAGTTTATTTCCGCACAGCATTTAACTGAAACAGTTAAGGATATTCTGTTCTGCGGTCTTACTTATTCACAGGTAAACCAATTAGCAAATGATATTCTCAACATTGACAGCGCAGCTGATATCTCACTTGCACAGCCGCCTCAGGGAACATCCATTGCTAACGATCCTGCACAGTATCCGTTCTTTATTTATCCGATCGCAGGTCTACGCAAGATTAGTGAAGGTATGCTTATTCTTAAGAGCATTAAGCAGTCTCAGAAAAAGAAGGCTGAAGGCAGCAGTCTGAAGAAGTTGATCATTCCCTTTGCATGCATATTAGGTGTTGTCGGATTAGTTTATGCCGGAACTTCAGTTTATAAATCAATTAAGAGTTCAGAACTTGAGGAAATTGAGCAATATATCAATAATCCTAACACCAAGACTAAAATTGCAGAGTACGATTCCATGTATGACAACATGGCTGAAATGGGCGAGATCCAAGGAGGCGTTGACCTTTTAAATCAATATATTGATTCCTACCCTATTCCTGATTCTTCCATTAACGAGAAGATTCAGTCAGCTGCTAAGAAGCATGATGTGGACATTGAATTTAATTCTTATCAAGCTTCATCCGGAATCTTCCAGATAACAGCTTCTTCCCCTGACGTAGAAGATATTAATCTGTTTATCGCAGATCTTCTTGCAATGGATATATTTGAAAATGTTGATTATACAGGTTATTCGATTTCTCAGGACGAAACACATTGGCAGATTAATGTGGTTTGTACACTTGCAGCTAACGAACCTGCAGAAAGTGTTGTATCCGAAGAGGAGGTGAACTGATATGGCAATGCAAACTAACATCAGCAAAAAAGATAAGATGACTATTGCCATAGTTCTTTTTGCAGGAATAATATTCGTATCTATTTGGTATTTGATCCGACCAAATATCACATCGATCATGACAATAAACGATAAGATTGAACAGGCGGAATTAACTCAAAACCAGTATAGAAATAAACTTATCAATTTAACAAGCGGAGAATCAATCTACGCAAAAACAGTAAGTGATTTTAAGGAATCAACTGCATATCTCTATCCTATGATGGATAGTTCGGAGATAGACCGCATGGTCACTTCTTATGTATTAAAGTCAGGTCTTTTCTCAGAAAACCTGATTATTAAGATGCCTTCCGATGCTGTTGAAGAGAAACCATATAAGTATTCTTCAATAAAAGATAATAGTTACAACCAAATTGTTGAAACAACAATAGATACTTCACTCCCTACAGATAAAGCGGATGAAGGAACTGACGACACTACATCAACTGATAAAACTACCACTGTTGATTCCCTACTGACTCCTTATGAGAATGCAAGAGCTAAAAGCACTTCTACTATATCTTCAGGAGTTCAGTGTGTCAGCCTTACAATTGATGTTACAGGTACTCGTAAAGCGTGCCAGGCAATGATCGATGATCTCTGCACCAAAGATGCACTCCGCATCACAGGCTTTGAATGGTCAAATGTTGATAAGATCGAGAAGGTCAATCCGGAAACCGGTGCCGTAGAGCTCGTAGATTCCGGTAAGGTAAGACTTCGTATCAGCGTAAATCTTTATATGGCAGATATGTCTGATTATGAAACAACTGCCGTTGCGGAGGGTTAATATATGGCAGATAATTCAAAAATTCGTATAGGTGATCTTCTGGTTCAGGCCGGATATATTACTGATGCTCAGCTAAAAGAAGCACTTGGTATTCAGAAAGAATCCGGCGGTAAGAGAATCGGTCAGGTATTGATCGAGTTGGGTTATGTTACCGAAGCACAGATGCTCCTGGCACTTGCCAACAGACTTGATATGCAGGTTATCGATTTAGGTTCATATTCTATCGATGCCGATACTGTTAAGCTTATCCCCAAGCAGATGGCAGAGCAGTATGTAATGCTCCCTATCGGCCAGGAAAACGGAGAAGTTTTACTCGCAGTTAATGACCCTCTTAACCTGTATGCTATTGAAGATATCAGACAGACGATTGGTATGCCCATAAGAACCGTTATCGCTCAGGAACACGTTCTCAAGGCTGCCATCGACTATCAGTATGCCGGCATCAAGGCACAGATGGCTGCTGAGAACGCTAATGCTAATACAGCAGGTACAACACTCGATGAGCTTGTCATCGATACAAGCGCAGGTGCTGACGATGCTCCTATCATCAACCTCGTTAACTCCCT
>JAEEGJ010002508.1_pt1 | contig 92323 bp, 81 predicted proteins | sample 8958761 | NCBI WGS metagenome assembly JAEEGJ01 (sample SAMN16246546, study PRJNA631951) | gut metagenome | biome: gut microbiome; feature: rumen; material: RS-attached | host: Bos | place: Iran: Karaj | collected 2018-10
CGCTCCAGCGACTATGACATAGGTCCGCGTTATTCAAAGAGTTCATCGAGAAGTACTTCAAAGGGTTCGTCGAAGAGCTCGTCAAGAGGCTCATCTTCGAAGGAATCCGGTCGCGGCCGTCGTGGTGCTGCCCGTAATGAGGAACCTAAGTATTATGCCCCAAAGCATCGTGGTGGAAGGCGTAAGTAAATGGATGAAAGCAGCACGGCCGAGGACCGTGCTGCTTTCGTTATCTGGGGTGATGATGGGCTGCTTCTTGGCTGCCTCAACGGGGTTGAGAAATCCCGTTGTATGGCTGTTGTGTGCGTTGACCGCCATCATTCTTCAGGTGCTATCCAACCTTGCCAACGATTACGGCGACTTTAAAAAAGGCGTTGACAATGCCCACCGCACAGGGCCCCAGCGTACCCTTCAAAGCGGTGCCATCACTGAAAGGCAGATGCGTATTGGCATCGCCGTCACTGCTGCCATCGCTTTTGTCTCTGGCGCCTTGTTGATCTTTGTCTTTGCCCGATTGACATGGCGTGAATTGGCCGTTTTTGCAGCTTTAGGCATCGGCGCAGTATTGGCAGCCTTGCTTTACACGCTTGGTAAACGGCCTTACGGCTACCGTGGTCTAGGCGATCTGTTTTGTTTCCTGTTCTTCGGTTGGGTAGCTGTAGTGGGAACCTATTATCTCTCTACAAAAAGCCTTGACTTTGCCGTCTTGCTTCCCGCTACAGCGATGGGTTTTCTTTCCAATGCTGTGCTGAACATCAACAACATGCGCGATTACGAGAATGATAAGGTTTCTGGCAAAAGCAGCCTCGTAGTGAAGATTGGCTTAAAGTGGGCTTTTACCTATCATGTCTTTTTGATTGTTGGGGCTTTCCTCTGTCTTTCGGTCTTTTTGTGGCTGAAACAGGCTCCATGGTATGCATTCGCTTTTTGGTTGCTATTCCCATTGTTTGCAAAGGATCTCATTACCATTAAGAAGAAGTTCGAGTCGGGCCATCTCGACCCAATGCTCCCAAAGCAGGTGGTGCATACTTTTTTGCTGACCATAGTCTTCGGAATTACGCTTCTCATAGTGTCTTGAAAAGACGCAATGAAAAAAGGACACCAGATGACTCTGATGTCCTTTCGTCGGAGTGGCCCGACTCGAACGGGCGACCGCTTGCACCCCATGCAAGAATGCTAGCCAACTGCACCACACCCCGATTGCATTTGCGGCTGCAAAGATAAAAAGGTTTTTTGAATTGTGATTCACTTTAAGCAAAAAAATGTTACCTTTGCCCAAAATAACCTTTATCTTTTGTTTTATCTATGGAACATGTAGAATGTCTCATCATTGGCTCCGGTCCTGCAGGCTATACCGCAGCCATCTATACTTGCCGCGCTGACATCAAGACGGTTGTTTACGAAGGTATGCAGCCAGGCGGTCAACTTACACAAACCACTGAAATTGAGAACTTTCCAGGCTACCCCAAGGGCATCAACGGTCCTGATATGATGGAGGAGATTCGTCAACAGGCCTTGCGCTTCGGCGCTGAGATTCGCGAAGGCGAAGTTACCAGCATCGATGTCTCGCAACGACCTTTTAAGGTGACCACTGAATATGACGGTGAGCTGTTGGCTGATAGCATTATCGTCTCCACCGGTGCTGCAGCACGTTATCTTGGCATTCCTTCCGAAGAGGAATTCAAGGGCGGTGGCGTGTCGGCTTGCGCTACCTGCGACGGCTTCTTCTATAAGGGCAAGGATGTCGCAGTGGTGGGCGGTGGTGACACGGCTTGTGAGGACGCCACTTATCTGGCCAAGCTTTGCAACAAGGTTTATCTTATTGTCCGTCGTGACGTGCTTCGCGCCTCCAAGGCTATGCAACATCGTGTGTTGAACACCCCAAATATCGAGGTTTTGTGGAAGCATCAAACTAAGGAACTCTTTGGCGAACAACAAGGTTTCATGAAGAAATTGAAAGGTGCAGTGCTTTATCACAGCGACACCAAAGAGGAGCGTACCATCTACGTGGATGGCTTCTTCGAGGCTATCGGTCATACTCCGAACACCGAGCCGTTCAAGGGTATCCTCGACATGGATGAAGATGGTTACATCATCACCAAACCGAAGTCGACGGCTACCAATGTCCCAGGCATCTTCGCTTGTGGCGACTGCCAGGATCGTATTTACCGTCAGGCCATCGTGGCCGCCGGCACTGGTGCCATGGCTGGCATCGAGGTGGAACGCTACCTGATGGGGAGATGAGAGGTGAGAGGTGAGAGGTGTACCCTTTTGGCAGTATCGCCCCGAAGGGGCAACAGCAAATAGCCCAGGGCAACGCCCTGGGGGAACATAGAATCGAATTTGGAATCGCCCTGAAAGGGCAAAAGCAATGTTATTTCGTACGGAAATCGATATCACCCCATTAAAACAATCCATCTCCTACGGCGACGGCATTCTATTTTTGGGTTCCTGTTTCGCCGACGAGGTGGGCTCCATCTGCCGTGGCTTGGGCTTCAACGCCATGATCAATCCCTTTGGCGTGCTTTACAACCCCGTGAGCATCGCCAACGCCATCCATCGGCTTCATAACGGACGACCGTTTTCCCGCAAGGAAGTCATCCGAACAGGGGAGGAGTTTTATTGTACCTTCAGTCATAACACGGAGTTCTGGAGTCCGTCCGAAGATACACTGCTTGAACGCGTCAATCAGGAACTGAAACAAACGACCGAACACTTCGCCAACAGTAAATGGGTTGTCATTAGCCTTGGCACCGCTTGGGTTTACCGCTATCGCAATACCCTCGAGGTGGTCGCCAACTGCCATAAAATGCCTTCCCAGTTGTTTGACCGTTTTTGCCTATCGGTACCTTCTGTTGTAACTGTATTGTCGGACATGGTCAATTTGAACCCTGACAAACAGTTTATCTTCACCGTGTCGCCCTTGAGGCATCTGAAGGACGGCCTCCATGGCAATCAGTTGAGCAAATCAACGCTGTTGTTGGCTGTGGATCAAGTATGTGAGCGATTCGATAATGCCCATTACTTCCCCGCCTACGAAATCCTTCTCGATGAGCTCCGCGATTACCGTTTCTACAAGGACGACATGGTTCATCCCTCCGATCAAGCGGTCCGTTATATTTGGGAAAAGTTCGTCGATTTCGCTATCGATCCAAACGAGAAACCCGCCATGCAAGCCGCTTCTGAACTCAAGCAGATGCTCCACCACAAGCCGCTTTTCCCCGATAGTGATGCTTATCGGAAGTTTGAGCAGCAACGAAATCAAAAGGTTACAGAACTGGAGTATAGATTTCCCAATATTGTGGTTGAGAATCTTTGAGTTCTTTTAAAAGCTGCTTACAGCTATGAAGTAATAGAAATAGAGCCGTTAGATGTGGAACTTGGGAACGAAGTTACTACAAGATATTGAATCTCGCAAGTGAAGAAGTTAAAAACTTTGGTTCATCGTAGCTAGTAAACCATTAGTTTACATTTCCGACAATCAAAAAGCATAATTTCTCGCTCAATATCGATGACGATGATATTCAGCGTCTTGTAAGGTTTGTGCTTAATTTTGACCAACCTTATTATTCACTAAACCCGAAGGGCCCGATGGGATAGAACCGGGCAAAAGATAACATGAAGAAAAAAGCTTTATTAATTGTTTTAATTATGACTTGCTGCGGATTTGCAACGAATGCACATGCTCAAGATTTTTGGAATACTCTCCAACAAGCAGCAAATGCTGTAAATAGCGCAGTCAATGCAGGGCAAAATGTGAGCAATGCCATTAATTCTCAAAGACAGAACACAGCAACTCCAAGTTACTCATCATTGGGTACTGTCAGAGTTGTGCGTTTTAACAACAGTTCAACTGCTACTGCAACCCTTGAGATTGTGAAAACAGCAGAAGGAGAATACAAAGCTATAAAAAACGGAAACCAATATTCAATTTTCGAAAACTCATCGTACAATTCCTACAGCACAGATCCTAGCAGTAGTAGCTACTATAGGTATTATATAAATGCTGGTGGCGTATACTATTTTAATTGGTGACAGCACAAGATTGACGCATTATGAAGAAAGCAGTCATAATCATGTTAGCACTGATTTGTTTCGGTGTTACAGCAAAGGCACAAGACGTGTGTAAAATTTCTGGATCTAATGATAGCGTTGAGATTTTCAGTAAATACATTGATGTAGAAAACAATCAAATTGTTGTTACTATTGGAAATGATAGTAATGATATCTCAGCTAATGTGACAATTACAGGTAGAGTGGAGGGTGCTTATAGAGATGGAAGGAGAGGAGGCCAGGATTTCTCAGGCAAAACAATAGCTAAACCTAATCAAACTACAGAGATTAGGATTACATTGCCTGGTGGGACTAAACTTGATGGTAATACAAAAATTACTGCGATTAGTATAAGTGGCACAAAATGCCTGTGATAAATTCTTTCATTGGTATTATAAAGCCTGCATTTTTCTTGCAGGCTTTTTTTTGTTAATGGTTGTTTGATCTAAAAATAATCGTATCTTTGTCTAAGATAATATATCCGAGCTTCAGCTCTTGTTCTTAAACTGAAAATCGGCAAATTTGAAGTAAAACAAGAATAAGTAGCGAATGGCTTGCGTCCATAGGGCGTGAGTTGTTTGTTGTTTATTTGGTTTTACGGGCTTTGCCGAGCCTTCAGTTTCAAGTAAGCAAACAAATGGTTCCGCCCTTTTTGTTTGCTTCGGGCGAAAGGCTCCACCACAAGGCAAACGCCATGACCGAAGAACCCCACATCGGAAACCTCATCAGGGATGTGCTCCATCAGCAAGGCCGCTCCATCACTTGGCTCGGCAAGCAACTGGGCTGCTCACGGCAGAACATTTACAAAATCCTACGCCGCAACTGGATTTACACCGACATGTTGCTTAAAATCAGCGACCTGCTGGATTATGATTTCTTTAAGTGTTTTTCGGAGTATCGTGAAAGCAGAAAAACTAACGGATAATCATTTTCGAGGGTAGAATCTTGTGGACAAACACATGCTTGTCTGTTTTATGGAAAATTATGTTCCATTTTCGATTCTTAGTAAGCATTCTTTGTGCTTGAGGATGAAAGTGTTTAATGGTTTCCGAGGTGGTAATCAGTATGGAATCGGCCGAATAAGCTAATTTGTGGATCTCATCAATCAACTCGTCAGCATATTCTATTGCGTTCAGTTCGGATGTGTGATCCGTGACAAATCTTGTAATGTCTTCGATATCATTGATTGCACTCGGCAAGATGACCACTTCTCTGTTTTTCATAATGTTTTCTGATGCTGTTCTTCAGCAGTTGTTCGAATTGCTGAACGGACATACTGCCCTCTGGAATAGCATCGTCAAAGACATCTTCCAAAAGAGCGTCCTTTTCTTGAATTGATGTTATTGTGGTCATTGTATCTTTTTTTATTGTTTAATGCCGCAAAGATATTGATATTTTTCAAAAATCGCTATAATTATTGAAAAATTTTTCAAAAAAAAACTTAATCTTTCTCAAAAACCTCACTGTAATCTTTCCCCTTGGGAGTCTCTGGCAAGCTTTCTTCGGAAACGATTGTGAAAACGTAAACCAACTCTTTTTCGGTCTTGCTCTCTCTAATATATTGCCGCTTCAACTTTGGCTTTATTCCTGACAAGCCAAGGACTTCCATTATCTTTCGCTTGAGGGTCTTCTCCGGGGTGTCGCCGAAGGCCACATGCCACCAATAATATCTGGTGGTCTCTCCCTTGCTATTGATCACATGCAGGTGGGCAACAGGGTGCAGCATCTTGTTGCCGTTATGCAACTCCACATATAGCGCCCGACCCATAATATTGCCGCGTTCGTTGACAATGGGCAGGAATTCCATGGGATTGACCTCGGGGACAAATCCGTGAGATTCTTCGGCCTTGTTTGAAACAACGTTCTTGTCGTTGGTTTCGTCATTGCGAGGAGCGTTAGCGACGAAGCAATCCAATGGCTCTTCAACCGAAGGGAGAAAATCCACTTGTTCTCGTACGTGTGGATTGCTTCGCTCCGCTCGCAATGACGGCGGGGTCTGCTTGTCACTCACCATCTGCGTGAGTGTCATTGGCTCAAATGAGACTTCTTCCACCGTGATCTTTTCTGTGCCTCTGGGCCCTTTTAACTCAAAAACTTCTCCAGCTTTTTTCCCTGTCAATGACCTGGCTAAAGGCGAAGTAAACGAGAGGAGACCTTGGTTGATGTCGGCTTCATCTACTCCCACAATTCTCACTACGCGACCGTTGTAGCGCACCCAAGCCCCAAAGCTCACCGTATCTTTGTTGGCCTTGGAAAGATCAATCTCCACAGCGCTATTAATACGACTTATGAGCAACTTCATCTTTGCTTCGATGAAGTTGCTCATAATGTAGTTGTCACCAGCCTTGGCGAGTTCTGCTTCGAGGTTTTTCAGCTCTTCGTTGAGCGCTGCAAGGCCTTCTTTGGTGACATAATTAGGTGTACCCTCCGGCAGGTAGGCCCTCGGAGGCACCATTGGAATTTCTTCCTGATCGCCTTCTTTGATAAAACCCCTGCTCATCGGAGAAGCATTTCTTATTTAATCACCAATTCCTTGATGATATTGTCGCACTTGCCAACCTTTTCAATGCACCACAAGAGGTAGCGAGCATCCATGCAGATGGTACGCTGCACCTTCTGCTCGAAGCTGAGGTCGCCGCTCATGGCTTCCCAGTTGCCATCGAAAGCCAAACCGATGAGGTTGCCCTCGCCGTCGATGACGGGGCTGCCGGAGTTGCCGCCTGTGATGTCGTTGGTGGTGATGAAGTTCACTACCAGCTCGCCGTTTTCATTGGCATAACGGCCGTAGTCCTTCTTAGCTACAAGGTCGCGGACATCCTGAGGAATGTCGAACTCCCAGTTGCCGGGCACGTATTTGGCCATAACACCGTCCATGGTGGTGTAATAGTTGTAGTTGACGGCATCAGCAGCTTTGTAAGGCTCCACAGTGCCGTAGGTCAGACGCATGGTGAAGTTGGCATCGGGATAGAAGTTACGATCGCTCTGCATCTCCATCAGGCCTTTCATATAGAGGCGTTCGCCTTGGTTGCCGAGATTTTGGGCTTCCTCATAGCGGGCATACAAAACTTGGTATGATTCAATGATGTTCATTGTCAGCGCGAAGATGGGGTCTTTGGTGAGGCTCTTAGGTCTCTCCATCCATTTCTCCAAACGGGCTTTGTCGGTAAAGACGGACTTCTTGAAAGCTTTGGCGGTCCAAGTAGTGAAATCGCCGTCGTTTTCATTACCAATGCGCAGCACTTCTGAAGGCATCAGTTCGGCTGGGATGTTCTTGTAGAACAAAGCCAGCAAGGCAGCGGTCACATCTTGGTCTAAAGGCAAGCTGTAGTCCTTGAAGAAGGCATCCACACTGGGCTGCATTTTCTCCGCAGCAGCCTTGATGTCGGCCTTGTCGACCTTATCCTCAAACATCATGTTGATGCGGATGAACCTACGGCTAAAGGCGATGGCCTCACCACCATTCCAGCCAGCTTCGCGGTGGTAGACAAACGACTTCATGATCTCGTCGAGAATGTCCCACTTGGCCTTTATACCAGTGAAAATGTCACCATATTCAGCCATGCGTTTCGGGTCGGCACTGACCCAGTTCACAAAGTCTTCCTCTTGGGCTTGGCGGCGCTCATAAACGTGGTTGCGCTTGAGTTGCTTCACCTGGCCGATGTAATATTTCCAGTAGTTCGACACACTGGCCTGCTTTGAGGCATACATGATGAACACCTCTTGGTCGGCGTCCATGTGTTTGCGGTAGTTGTCGAGTTTAGTGGTGCGGCAGTCGATGATGGCGGGACCTTCTTCCTCGATGACGTTTTTCACGGTGTAAGCGGTGGAGTAGCGGTCGGTGGAACCGGGATAGCCAAGGATCATGGCATAGTCGCCGGGCTTCACGCCGTCAAGATTGATGGGCAGGTACCATTTCGACTTCATCGGGATGTTGTCGGCGCTGTAATCAGCGGGGCTGCCGTCAGGGGCAGTGTACACGCGGAAGATGTTGAAGTCGCCCTTATGGCGTGGCCAGGTCCAGTTGTCGGTGTCGGCACCGAACTTGCCGATGCCCCAAGGTGGGCAGCACACTAAACGTACGTCGGTGTATTCGTCGTACTCAAAGAGGATATATTGGTTGCCGCTGTAAAACGACACCACTTCAACGCGCACCTTGCGGTCGCCTTTACGTTCCTTTTCAAGAGCACTGCTGTTTTTATCGATGATCTCTTCGCGCTCGGCTTCAGTGGTCTCGGCAGTTACGCCTGCGAGCACGGCTTCAGTTACGTCTTCCACCTTGTTCAGGAAAAGCACTGAGAGGCCAGGGTTGGGCAGCTCTTGGCTTTTCTCGTTGGCCCAGAAGCCATCGGTAAGGTAGTCGTGTTCCACCGAAGAGTGTTTCTGCACATAGCTCAAGCCACAGTGGTGGTTGGTGAGCAGCAGGCCTTCAGGAGAGATGATCTCACCGGTGCAGCCGCCGCCAAATTGCACGATGGCGTCTTTGATGCTGGGCTGGTTGAAGCTGAAGATCTGCTCAGCAGTGAGTTTGCAACCCATGGCTTGCATCTCGGCGAGGTTTTGGCCGTTCAAAGAGTAAGGCAACCACATGCCTTCGTCGGCTTTAGCCATCATCACTGACAGCAGCAGAGCCGTGATTATCAAAAGTCTTCTCATTTCAAATATGCTTTAATGTTGTTCTCAATGCGCTTAGCCAGATCCTCTGAATCCGGGGCTTTCTCAAATTTATGGCCGGTCACCTTCTCATAGAGTTCAATATAACGGTCGGAGACGCTTTCCACGTAGGCTGGCGTCATTTCAGGAACCTGCTGGCCTTCCTTGCCTTGGAAGCCATTGGCCATCAGCCATTCGCGGACGAACTCCTTGGAGAGCTGCACCTGAGGTTCGCCTTTGGCAAAACGCTCCTCGTATTGGTCGGCGATGAAGTAACGTGACGAGTCGGGGGTGTGAATCTCGTCCATCAGCACGATTTGATCGCCAATCTTGCCGAATTCGTATTTGGTGTCAACCAAGATCAGGCCTTGTTTAGCGGCGATTTCAGTACCACGTTGGAACAGCTTGCGGGTGATGTCCTCGATCTGCTTGTAGTCGCTCTCGCTGATCAGGCCTCTAGCGATGATCTCTTCGCGGGAGATGTCTTCGTCGTGACCTTCCTCGGCCTTGGTGGTCGGGGTGATGATGGGCTCAGCGAACTTCTGGTGTTCCTTCATGCCGTCAGGGATCTGCACGCCGCAAATCACGTGTTGTCCGCTCTTGTAGGTGCGCCACGAGCTGCCCGTCAGATAACCTCTGATGATCATCTCAATAGGGAAGGGCTTGCACAACTTGCCAATGGTCACCATTGGGTCGGGTGTGGCGAGTTTCCAGTTGGGAACAATGTCGGCAGTGGCATCGAGGAACATGGCGGCAATCTGGTTCAGCACTTGGCCTTTGTAAGGAATGCCCTTAGGCAGAATCACGTCAAAGGCGGAGATGCGGTCGGTGGCCACCATCACCATGAATTCGTTATTGATGAAATAACAATCACGGACTTTACCGTGATAAACGCCGGTCTGTCCGGGAAAATGAAAATCAGTCTTCGTCAGTGCTTTCATTATGATGCTGTTTATAAGCGTTGATAATATCTGTAACTAATTTGTGTCTAACTACGTCTTTGTCGTCCAGATAGATGAACTCGATGCCGGGCACGTCTTTCAGGACCTCCATGGCTTGTGGCAATCCTGATGGCGTTTTGGGTGGCAGGTCAATTTGGGTGATGTCGCCAGTGACGATGAATTTGGCGGAGCGACCCATGCGGGTGAGGAACATCTTCAGCTGGCTGCGGGTGGCATTTTGGGCCTCATCCAAGATGACGAAAGCGTGGTCCAAGGTGCGGCCGCGCATGAATGCCAATGGTGCGATCTCGATGGTTTTCTCTTCCATGAAGCCCTCTAGTTTTGCTGATGGCAGCATGTCGCGCAAAGCGTCGTAAAGAGGCTGCAGATACGGATCGAGCTTATCTTTCAGGTCGCCCGGCAAGAAGCCTAAGTGCTCGTCGGCTTCAACGGCGGGACGGGTCAGGATGATCCTCCTGACCTGTTTGGCCTTCAGTGCTCTGACGGCCAAGGCAACGGCAGTGTAAGTCTTGCCGGTGCCCGCCGGACCGATGGCGAAGATCAAGTCTTTGTGCTCAGAGGCACTCACCATGCGTTTCTGGTTGGCGGTGATGGCCCTGATGGCCATGCCGCCTCGGCCGAACACCAACACGTCGCTCTCTGACATCTTCTGTTGCAGCTCCACCTCAGAATTGGCTTTCATCACATCGTCGATGTCACGTTCGTCAATTTTGCCTTTGCGCTCCAACTGGACCGTTAACATCTCAAACCGACTGATGAACGCCTCCATCTCCTCCTCGTCGCCGATCACCTTCACGAAGTCGCCACGGGCAATGATCTTCAGCTTCGGGAACAGCGATTTCACCTTGTCCAAATACTTGTCGTTGGGCCCGTATAGATCCTTCGGATCGACGTTTTCTATCTGGAGTATCTGCTCTGCCATTTTTGTTTGTAAATTTTTGCAAAGGTAATGAAATGTTTTTGTTCTTTATTTTCATAATTAGTGTTATCTTTGCAAACACAAAAAATTTTTCGAGTTACTGATGGCAATCATTACGTTGACGAGCGACTGGGGCACCTCCGACTACTATGCTGCAGCGGTGAAAGGAGTGATTTTGTCGCAACTGCCTAATGCCAATATCGTGGAAATCACCCACGACATTGCGCCGTTCAACATTGTCCAGGCAGGCTTCACGTTGCACAATTGCTATCGCAACTTCCCTGAAGGCACCATCCATATCATTGCGGTGGAGGCTATCGAGTCCGATGTGAATCCCCATGTGGTAGTGAAAGCCCATGGCCAGTATTTCATCTCGACTGACAACGGTATCTTCAGCCATATCCTTGATGGCGACTACGAGGAAGCAGTGTACATCGACGTGGAACAGGACACAGACTTCTTCACTTTCGCCACACGTGACCGTTTTGCCAAGGTTGCTGTCATGATCGCCAAAGGCGAACCACTTTCCAATATCGGCGCCAAGCGTGTGAAACTCAACGACGGAGGCTCATTCTGCGCCATCGTCAAGAACAATGTCATCGAAGGCATCGTTATGCACATCGACTCGTACGATAACCTCATCACCAATATCTCCAAGGAAATGTTTGAGGAGGTGGGTAAAGGACGTGACTTTATCATCAAAGTCAAGGGCGACCTTTACACAATCGATGAGATTTCAGAGTGTTATGATGATGTGGATACCCTCGATCCCGTGGCGCTCTTCGGCTCCCACGGTTACCTCGAAATCGCCCTTAATCACGCCAAGATGGCATCACTTTGGGGTATCGAGCTTCGCTCGGCGATCCAGGTAGTTTTTGAAGAATAACTCCAACAATTTCCAGAAAATCAGCCCTATCAGGATTCCTATAACGGCACCGCAGAAGATGTCGCCAGGGTAATGTACACCCACATAAATCCTGCTATAGCTTGAAATGAAAGCCCAGCTATAAAGTACCCAGCCGATCCAGCGCCATGCCTTACGAAGCACTGGCGTCAAAAAAGCGGCAATGGCAAAAGTGTTGGCGGCATGGGAAGAGACAAAGCCAAATCGCCCTCCAGGTAAGCCTTTCGGTAGATACACCAAGCCTTCCAACTCGGGGTTGAAACAAGGTCTTAATCTATGAAAAACTGGCTTGCAGACATGGGCGGAGAGCTGGTCGGAACAAAGTACTACCAAGGCTACTCCCAACAAAACCCACCAACCGCGTTTGCCATAGTGCTTGAAAAGCAGGAAGATCCAAAAGAAATAAAGAGGAATCCACGGCCACATCTCCGTGATCGAAACCATAATGGGATCGAGCCAGTCGGCGTGTAATCCGTTCAAAAAAAGAAACAGCTTCTGGTCAATGAGTCCCATAACAGTTATCTCTTAGTTCTCGCCGTCCTCGTCTCTGTTTAGCGTCAGCCAAATCAAGTCTTTCAGCTCGTTGATGCCTTGACCGGTAACGGAGCAGATGAATACGTGTGGCACCTTTTTGGGTAAGTGTTTCTTGATCTCCTTGATCTTGTCCTCATCCACCAAGTCGCATTTGGTGATGGCCAAAATACGGTCTTTATCCATCAACTCGGGATTGTATTTCTTCAGTTCGTTGAGCAGGATGTCGTATTCTTTCTTTACGTCGTCCGTGTTGGCGGGCACCATGAAGAGTAGGGTGGAGTTGCGTTCGATGTGGCGCAAGAATCTAATGCCTAATCCTTTGCCTTCTGCGGCGCCTTCGATGATGCCTGGGATGTCGGCCATCACAAAGGAGCGGTTGTCATAATAGCTCACGATGCCGAGATTAGGCACCAAGGTAGTGAAAGGATAATCGGCGATTTCAGGTCGTGCTGCCGATACCACCGATAGGAGGGTCGACTTTCCGGCGTTGGGGAATCCTACCAGACCAACGTCAGCCAACAGCTTCAGCTCCAGCACAATCCATTGTTCCTGTGAGGGCTCGCCGGGTTGGCAGAATTTGGGTGCCTGCATCGTGGCCGACTTGAAGAAGGCGTTGCCTTTGCCGCCACGACCGCCTTTCAGCAAGACGATGGTCTGTCCGTCCTCGGTGATCTCGCCAAGCATCTCACGGGTTTCTGCGACGTAAGCCACTGTACCCAAAGGCACATCGATAAACACGTCTTTGCCAGCGGCTCCAGTGAGTTGGTTGCTGCCGCCGGGAACGCCGTCGCCAGCCATCAGGTGCTTGGTGTAGCGGAGATGCAGCAGCGTCCACATCTGGGCGTTGCCTCTCAAAATGATGTCGCCTCCACGACCGCCGTCGCCGCCGTCAGGACCGCCTTTCGGAATGTACTTCTCACGGCGGAAATGCAACGATCCGGCACCGCCCTTGCCTGAACGGCAATAGATCTTCACGTAATCAACGAAGTTTGAACTTGCCATAGTCTGATGCTTTAGAAGGTGTCAATATACTCCACGGCGTCGTAATCGATCTCGTATTTGTCGCAGTCGAAGTCCAAGTCGACGTCAGTCGCAGTGGGCTTGGGGAAGTCGCCTTGGCTGATGTGCAGCGATGGGTCGGCATACACTTTCTGCATGTAAAGTGCCCAGATGGGCAGCGCTGTATGCGAACCTTGTCCTAACTCGGTGCTACGGAAGTGTACGCTACGGTCTTCGGCTCCCACCCAAACGCCAGTGGTCATGTCGGGAGTGATGCCCATGAAGTAACCGTCGCTCTGGTTTTGTGTGGTACCAGTCTTGCCTGCGATGGGGTTGGTGAGCTTATACATGTAACGCAGACGTACGCCGGTTCCGCTCTGCACCACGCCCTTCATCAACTCGATCATCTTGTATGCAGTCACCTCGCTCATGGCTTCCGACTCTTCGGGAGCGAAACGCTGGATGACGTTGCCGTTCTTATCTTCGATCTTGGTGATAAACATGGGCTTGATGTAAACGCCTTGGTTGGCGAAAGTACTCATAGCGCCGACCATCTCGATGAGCTTGAGGTCGCACACGCCTAAGCAGATGGCGGGCACTGGGTCAATAGGCGATTCCACACCCATCCTTCTGGCCATGCTGATCACTGCCTGGGGACCAAAACGGTTCATCAGATAGGCCGAAATCCAGTTGTTCGACTGGGCAAGTGCCCATTTCAAGGTCACTTCTTCGTTAACATGCTTATCTCCTGAGTTACGGGGCGACCAGAAATTGCCGTCAGCCAGCTGTATGTTGTAAGGAATGTTCGGGACCTTGGTGCAAGGCGTATATTCGCCTTCCTGCATTGCCAAGGAATAAAGGAATGGTTTGAAAGTGGAACCTACCTGACGGCGAGCCTGCATCACATGATCGTATTTGAAGAAACGATAGTCGATGCCACCCACATAGGCTTTCACATGGCCGGTGTGCGACTCAATGGAGACCAAACTGGCTTGCAGGAACCATTTATAGTACTTGATGGAGTCCATGGGGGTCATCACCGTGTCGATGGGGCCATCCCAGCTGAAGATAGTCATCTCCACAGGTTTGTCGAAGTTGGCCTTGATGGAATCCAGCGACATCCCTTCTTTTTTCAACACACGGTAGCGTTCGCTGCGCTTCATGGAGGTCTCCAAAATATCGTCAATCTGATCCTTGTCGTTGAGTGAGAACGGAGCGTTCTTACGGCCTGACCAGTGTTTGAAGAAGCTGGGTTGCAGGCTGCCGCCCATGAATTCCCTTACAGCTTCCTCGGCATAACGCTGCATGCGTGAGTCGATGGTGGTGTAAATCTTCAAACCATCACGGTAGATGTTGTAAGGCCTTCCGTCGGGACGGTAATGGGAATTCGCCCATTCTGTGAGCTCCAGACGAAGCTGCTCACGGAAGTAAGTAGCCTGGCCGCTGTTGTGGTCCATCACGCCGAAATGCGACATGTCAATCGGGATTTGTGATATGGAGTCGTACTGAGCACGAGTGAGATAGCCGTTTTTCTCCATGGCTTTCAGCACAAGGTTACGACGTTGGGTGGACCGTTCGGGGTTGCGCACTGGACTGAATCTGGTGGGGGCGTTCACCACGCCTGCCATCAGTGCTGATTCTTCGATGTTCAGATCCTTCGGGTCCTTGTCAAAGAAAGTCTTTGCCGCTGAGCGGATGCCGAAGGCATTATGACCAAAGGCCACGGTATTCAGATACATGGCGATGATCTCGTCCTTGGAGTAGTTGTATTCCAACTTGGTGGCGGTAATCCACTCTTGGAATTTCCTGATCACCAAACGCATCTTGCTCAGGTTCTCGTCACGGGGAAAGAGGTTCTTTGCCAACTGCTGGGTGATGGTGCTGCCGCCGCCTTTCTTGTTGCCCGTGAATACGCCATAGGCTACGCGGAACAACGATTTGGTGTCGATGCCTGAATGTTTGTAAAAACGCTCATCTTCGATGCTGACCAAGGCCTGTGGGAGGTAAGGCGAGAGGTCGCTGTATCTGACATTGGAGCGGTTCTCCACGTAGTAGCTGCCCAACACCTTGCCGTCGCAAGAGATGATCTGGGTGGCCAAGTTGGTCTGCGGGTTTTCCAATTCCTCAAAGGAAGGCATCACGCCGAATGCGCCCTTGGCGACGCAGAAGAAAAACAGCACGGTGACGAGCAGGCCGATGCCGAAGATGCACCACAGCACCCTCACTGCCTTGCGACCGCCGTCGTCGCCTTTTTTCTTCTTTGTATTTTTCTTTTTCTGGGTTTGCATAATGCTCAATTATGGTTGTTTCTCAATGAACAGCCCAATGTCGGATATGCCTTTCAGCACGGGTTCACGCATGGCTTGTTCTATTTCAAAATGATAGGTTCCCTCCAAGGGGAAACGCAGGTTGGGGTTCAGGGTGAGACGTACATCTCTCATGCTGCCGCTGCTCTTTCCGACCCAGCGGCCTTCTGGGGTGGCCAAAATGCATTGAATGGTGTCGTGAGTGACATTGCCATTAGGCATGGTGGTGTGCAGAAACACAAAGAGGTTGCTGTAACGGTAGTTTTCCATGTGTCTCAGGCCAAGGCCAAAGGCATAGATGCCCAAGGTGTCGTTCACCGTCACGTCGATAGGCACGCGGTTCTCGACGTCCCATTTTGCCTCGGGGATCACTACCCGCTGATCGAAGCCTTTGCTACCGCAACTGGCTAATAACACTAAAGTTCCAATAACCCAAAATATCTTTTTCATTAGTCACTCATTTTCTTGAGATCGCCCTCGCTGTATCCCTCGTTCGTATTGGTATGCTGTTCTTTCGTGATGGCGTAATCCTCCAGTTTCTCTGGCATTTCGCCCTTCTTGTTCTTTGCGATGATTTCCTTCACTTTGTCCACCGGGATGGCCATGATGTTGCCTTTGTCGGTGACGTATGAATACCACATGATGCCTTTGAAGACGTCATTTTTCTGGTGGATGGCATCGCCGTTCTTGAACTTCAGGGTGACGTTTGAGTCGGGGAAGGACTTCAAGGCGTCCACATAAGCGTCGTACTCGTAGTTAAGGCAGCATTTCAGCTTGCCGCATTGGCCGGCCAACTTCTGTGGGTTAGGCGAGAGTTGTTGCACACGGGCCACGTTGGTGGTCACCGATTGGAAGTCGCTGATCCATGAGGCGCAGCACAGCTCACGGCCGCAGGAGCCGATACCGCCTAACTTGGCCGATTCCTGCCTGACGCCGATCTGTCGCATCTCGATACGCACATGGAACTCTTCTGCCAGTTTCTTGATCAACTCGCGGAAGTCGACACGTCCGTCGGCGGTGTAATAGAAGATGGCTTTGGTTTTGTCGCCCTGATACTCGATGTCGTTGAGTTTCATTTCCAAGCCGAGGTTCTCGGCAATGGTGCGGGTACGGTACAAGGTGCTGTCTTCCAATGCGATGGCGGAGAGCCACTTCTCCACGTCGTTGGGACGTGCGCGGCGGTACACTTTCTTCATCTCCTCCAGCGGTGTGCGGAAACGCTTGCGTTTCATTTGGCGTACAGCCAAATCACCCGTCAGGGTGACGATGCCGATGTCGTGCCCGATGGCGGCTTCAACAGCCACCAAGTCGCCTTCGTGCAGGTCGAGCTCCTCGGGGTAAGTATAGAAATCCTTGTGGTCGTTCTTAAATCGTACCTCGGCGATCAAAGGCTGCTTCTCGCTCTGCTCACCCTCGTAGTCTTTCATCCAGTTGAATTCGTTCAATTTACTGGCACCATGATTCAGCACGGGTTCCCCAGGAACGAATCCGTTACGGAATTTGCAGCATCCGCGGTTGAACACAGGATCCTTCAAACTCGGTTTTGCTTCTATGGAATTACGTTTATATTGTTCGTCTGACATGTCTTAAAAATAACAAAAATCCTGCAAAGATAGTAATTTTATCTTTATCACAGGGAATTATAGCTGGGCGAGAAAGTGTCACCCAAGCTGACGTCACCTGTGCGCAGGCCTTTCTTCAGCCAGCGTGAGCGCTGCTCGGAGGTGCCGTGGTTGAAGGTTTCGGGCATGGTGCGGCCGTAAGCCTGTTTCTGCAGGTAGTCGTCACCGATCTTGGCAGCGGCGTTCAAGGCTTCTTCAATATCGCCGTCTTCCAGTGAGCCAAACATTTGGTTGTCATGGTAAGCCCACACACCGGCATAGAAGTCGGCCTGCAGCTCCAGTCGTACGCTGGTTTGGTTGTAGCCCTTGGTGTTCTTGCCGTACTGTGCCATCTGCTGATGAGCGGCATCCAAGGTGCCTAACAGATATTGCACATGGTGACCTACTTCGTGTGCAATCACATAGGCGTATGCGAAGTCGCCATCGGCGCCGATCTGATTTTTCATACTCTTGAAGAACTCAAGGTCGAGATACACGGTCTGATCGGCTGAGCAATAGAACGGTCCACTGTCGGAAGTGGCGCTGCCGCAGCCTGAGCTCACTGATCCAGCGAAGATCACCATCTTTGGAGGACGGTAGGTCTTGCCCATTTTCTTGAATTCCTGGGTCCAAACGTCTTCGGTGCCAGCCAAGATCTGCTTGCAGAACGTCATCAGTTCCACATCCACTTGGCTGTAATCTTGTTCTTGCACATACTCGGTGCCAACGCCCTGAGTCATCTGTTGCAAGGTGCCTGAGTCTGGGGCTCTGCCCGTGAGCAGCCAAATCAGTCCGACAATAATGATACCACCTATGCCGAGTCCCCCGGCTTTAACGCCGCCTTTACCACGGCGGTCTTCCACGTTGGTGCTTTCTCTGCGTCCGTCTAATCTCATAACTAAGTAATTTTAAAACAATGCACAAAAATATAAAAAATGTACCGATTGCAAAGCGATGTTTTGTATTTTTGCTTGATAAAAAAACCATTGAATATGAACGTATTTGTGAACGACACTCCTGTAAGGACTTACTACGGAGCTAAAGTAAAGTCAGCCGTCATGGCTTATTTCAGAGACCAAAACATGTCACCCAAGACCGTCGTCAAAGAAGTGAGGGATGCATACGGCAACCTGATTGACATGGACGGCTCCATTCGTGCTAATACAAAAATCTACATCAAAATATGAGAAAAGCATCTTCCTTACTAATGGCCTTGGCTATTGTGTTTAGCCTAGTGAGCTGCCAACCTAAAGAGACTAAATTGTATGTCGCCTCCATCAACGATATGCACGCTAACATCGACAACTTCCCCAAGCTGGCTTACGTGCTCGACAGCCTGCGTGCCCTTTATCCTGACCTGCTGCTGTTCTCGTCGGGCGACAACCGTTCGGGCAATCCCATCAACGACCGCTGTGAGCTGCCGTCACGTCCGATGTATGAGCTGATGAACGCTGTGGGATTCAACCTCAGCACTTTCGGTAACCATGAATGGGACTCTGGCGTGGAGGCGCTGCGTGACCTGCTGAACTTGGCCAACTTCCCATTTGTCAGCGCCAATGTCAGTTTCGACGACAGCCTCCAGATGCCCGTTTCGCCTTACGTTATCATCGAGCGGAACGGTCTGAAGATCGGTGTTCTTGGTGCTATCCAACTGGGCTTGAATGGACTTCCCGACTTCCATCCCGACTATGCCCCCGGCAGCCATTTCATTCCCGCAGAAGAGGCTTTCCCCCAGTATATGTGGCTGCGCGATACGTGCAACGCCCTCTTCTTGCTGTCGCACAACGGCTTCGAGGAAGATATTGAGTTGGCCCAGAAGTTCCCCCAGTTTGACGCTATCTTCGGAGGCCACAGCCATACTTTGGTCGACAGCACCCGTATCTTCAACGGCGTGATGGTCACCCAGGCGATGAATAAGGTTAAATATCTCACCTTCAATACTTTCACTTTTGACAAAGACGGTAAGATGATCGCCAAAGAGAGTCAAGTCATCCCAATCTCCAAAGTGAAGAATGTCAACGAAAAGGTGAAGGCTATGGTTGACCAATACAACAACAACGAAACGTTTAAAAAGGTGTTGGGCTACAACGATGCTGAGATCAACGACTGCTATGAATGTTTAGGCAGCCTGATGGCCGATTCCCACAGGGCTATGGCCGATGCCGACATGGCGTTCCAGAACTACGGCGGCGTGCGCTTCGATACTCTTGGTGTCCGTCCGATCACGCTGAAAGACCTTCTCTCACTTGATCCCTTCGACAACTCACTGATTGTCATTAATATGACCGGCCAGGAAATTATTGATTTTCTCGGAGTGTCGTTCTTCACCGATGGTGGCCCTAATTATTGCTCCGGATGCACCTATTCCTATTCGGTCGACGAGAATGGCCAGATGAAGGATTGCCAAGTGAAGCTGGACAACGGCAAGCCGCTTGACCTGAAGAAGACCTACAAAGTGGTGATGAACAGCTATATGGCATCGAAATTCGACTTTCCACACGAGGATCCGGGTACAGATATCTTCCGTACATCGAATGAAGCTATTGTAAAATATCTTGATGATAATCAGCATGTTAATTATGCAAAAGCTTTTAGGGTTCATGAAAAATAAAACTTGGAACGGTATTTGCTTTGCTTAAAGTAAAGACGTTTAACCCTTAAAAACAAAGCATCATGAAAACCAAGAAATTCTTTATGACTTCCCTGTTAGTGATGGGGATGATCATCGCCAGAGCAGCGAACGGCTTTCCGCCAGAATTGGTCTTGGTCTCACAACCCGTGTTGACCTATAACGCCAATTCGGTTACGATCTACTATGATGTGCAAAATATAGGAGACTATACATACAGAGGCGATGTGTGCCTCTTCCTTGATCCCGATGATGGCTACTGCTATGCCAGTGAATGGGTGAAGGTTTGCCCTGGTAGGATTAAGAGGATTGCCATCAGCATCCCCGCTTACCGCCCGAATCCCTCATGGACCTACACGGTGATGCCATACTACGAACTGGGTGACGAACTCTACAGCTTCACCACTTTCGAATACTTCGAGCCAGTGCGTTTTTGCTGGTACGGCTATCGCAACGAGCCTTGGGTGGTGATCAAGGTGGGACCGCGCATCCGCTACTACAGCCGTCCTGGCGACTTCCGCTTCTACTACGATGGCTATCGTCCGCCGATGCCTCCGCCTCCAGGCCATGGCCCGGGTCACCCGCACCACATGCCTCCGATGGATCCGCATCACCACACCTACGGCTATCACCACAACAACGGAGGCTATCCTGCCAACTATCACCCCGATCACGTGGTGCCTGGCTACAACCACAACGCTGATTCAAACGGCGGTGGTGCCACGGTTCACCCACACGCAACAGGCACTCCTGGAAGCATGAGCTCCAACAATGCCGGTAGCAACAACGGTGGCAACAATGGCGGTAGCAGCTCTTCAAGCTCCAACGCTACTGTACGCCCGAACAACACCAGCGGAAGCTCAAGCTCAAATGCAAGCTCCAGCTCCACCTCGGCTACAGTTCGCCCAAGCTCTAGCGGCAACAGCAGTGGTTCTTCGTCAAGCTCGGTTCGCCCAAGCGGCAACAGCAACAGCGGAAGCTCCAGCTCTTCTTCGAGCAGTGTCCGCCCAAGCGGTAACAACAGCGGTTCCTCCTCAAGCTCAGGTCGCCCGAGCTCTAGCGGCAACAGCAACGTGAGCCGTCCGAGTAGCAGCAGCTCCTCTAGCTCAAGTGGTCGCACAGGAACCAGTTCATCGAGCAGCAGAAGCAGCTCATCCTCAAGCAGCAGCAGAAGTAGCTCTTCCAGCTCAAGCTCATCGAGCTCAAGAGGATCAAGTTCAAGCAGTTCAGGACGTAGATAAACAAATGAATGGATAAGTTGATCGATTTAATCAACGGATGGGTTTGGAGTCCCGCTTTAGTAGGCCTGTGCTTACTGGCGGGACTCTACTTTTCATTTGGGACTCGTTTCATTCAGGTGCGCCGTTTCGGAGAGATGGCGCGTCTGTTGTTTTCCACTGACAAGAGTCAAAAGGAGGGCATTACCTCGTTTCAGGCCTTTTCCATGGCGCTCTCGGGGCGTGTAGGTACGGGCAACATCGTGGGAGTGGCTACGGCCATCGGCTATGGCGGTCCGGGTGCCATCGTTTGGATGTGGATCATTGCTTTCCTTGGAGCCGGATCGGCATTTGCTGAGGCGACACTGGCGCAGATCTTCAAGGATAGTCATAACGGGGAATACCGTGGTGGTCCGGCCTATTACATTGAGAAGGGTTTACGAGCCAAATGGCTGGCTGTCATCTTTGCTATCTGCGCTGTGATAGCCTGCGGCATGTTTTTGCCTCCTGTTCAGGCGAATGGCATCGCCATTTCGTTTGCCAACACTTTCGATATCAATCCGGCATGGATTGGGTTGGGTGTTGCCTTGCTCATCGGTATCGTCATTATCGGCGGCGTCCAGAGAATTGCCAACGTGGCACAGGTTGTGGCGCCTTTCATGGCCATACTTTATATCTTGTTGGCCATCATCATTCTGATCATTCACGCCTCAGCGGTACCAGCGGTGTTTGGTGACATGATTCGTAGCGCTTTTGGCATGAATGAGGCATTGGGCGGCATTTTGGGTAGTACTATTGCCTGGGGTGTCAAGCGTGGCATCTACTCCAACGAGGCAGGGCAGGGCACGGCACCTATCGTAGCTGCCGCCGCCAAGGTGAGTCACCCTGTTAAGCAAGGCATGGTTCAAGCTTTTTCGGTCTATGTTGATACCCTTTTGGTATGCACCGCCACAGCCGTGATGATCTTGGCTTGCCAGACGTATAACGTCTATAACGCTCAAGGAGGTCTGCTTTTCGCCTCGCAGGTAGCCAACTTGGGCGAACCTGACGTTTCATATACTACTGCCGCCATCAGCACATTGTTGGGAGGTAAGATAGGAGGTCTTGTGGTGTCGATAGCATTGTTTTTCTTTGCCTTCACCACCATCATGGCTTATTATTATTATGCCGAAACCAACTTGGTGTACCTTTTCGGCAAAGGCCGTATGGAGCAAGTCCTCATTTGGGTACTACGTATTCTTATGATTGCGGCGGTTTATTACGGTTCAATCAATAAAGCCAACAAGATTTGGTCGTTGGGCGATATCGGTGTGGGAACTATGGCGTGGATTAATATCGTCGCCATACTGCTGCTTTCCCGAATGGCCTTCAAGGCGTTACGATCGTATGAGAAACAGAAGAAGGAAGGCAAGGATCCGGAATTCGATCCTGATGAATTGAATATCAAAAATGCGGATATCTGGAAGAAAAATTCCTAAATTTGCAGCCTAATTTTATCGCTATGACAGTCAGAACAAGATTTGCCCCGAGTCCAACGGGCTATATGCATATCGGCAACCTCAGAACCGCCTTGTATGCTTACCTTTTTGCCAAATCACAGCATGGAAAGTTTGTGCTCCGTATTGAGGACACCGACCAAAAACGCTATGTGGAAGATGCTACCCGCGTGATCTATGAGACGTTGGAAACAGCCAACATACACCACGACGAAGGTCCAGATGTAGGCGGCAACTACGGCCCATACGTCCAGAGCGAACGTAAGGCTATTTACAAGGAATACGCCATGAAGCTCATCGAGAAGGGTGCGGCTTATTACTGCTTCTGTGCCAAGACCGAGGAAGAAGACGAGGAAAATCCTGTGGTGAACGAGTGTCACTGCCGTGATTTGAGCGCTGAGGAAGTGCAGAAAAACTTGGCCGAGGGCAAGCCATACGTGATTCGTCAGAAGGTGCCGCATGAGGGTACCACTACCTTCAACGATCTGGTTTATGGCGAGATCACCGTGGAGAATGAAACGCTTGACGATCAGATTCTGCTGAAGAGCGATGGCATGCCGACCTATAACTTCGCCAATGTGGTTGACGATTATTTGATGGGCATCACACACATCATCCGTGGTAGTGAGTATCTGTCATCAAATCCTAAGTATATCCTTCTGTATCAAGCCTTTGGTTGGGAAGTGCCATGCTATATCCACCTGCCTTTGATCAACGGAAAGAACCCTGACGGCACGGTGAGCAAGCTCTCGAAACGTCACGGAGCGGTGAGTTTCCAGGCGTTGGTGGAAGATGGCTATCTGCCAGAGGCCATCATCAACTACATCGCCCTGTTGGGTTGGTCGCCGAAAAACGAGCGTGAGATCTTCACCATGGATGAGCTTTGCGAGGTGTTCTCAGTAGCAGGTTTGCACAAGAGCCCGGCTGTGTTCGACTACCAGAAACTGGACTGGGTGAATGCCCAACATATCCAAGCCATGCCATTTGAGAAGTTCTCGGCGATGGCATTTGACTATTCAGGCGTGAAGGGCACCTTCTTGGAGCAAAAATGGAACAAAGTGGCCACGCTGATGCAGCCTCGTATCAACAAGTTCACGGAGATTCCTGAAAAGCTGAAGTTCCTCTATGAGGTGGCTCCTTATGATGTTGAGCTGTACATCAACAAGAAGAACAAGTCGACATTGGAGAGCTCGGTTGAAATCTTGAAGATCACGATTGACGCTGTGAATCAGATCGATAAATGGGATGAGGAGACGCTGAGCGAGGCCTTTGGCAAGGTGGCGGCTGATCACAACATCAAGTACGGTCCGTTGATGTGGCCCTCACGCATTGCCATGTCGGGACTGTTGGCTACGCCAGGCGGTTCCACCGACATCATGTATCTGATTGGCAAGGAAGAGACCTTGAAACGACTCAAGGCTGGATTGGAGTTTATTCAATCTAAGTTGGATTAAAAAAAAGAGCTGGCCACGAGGTCAGCTCTTTTTGTATGAGACTTTTCCGGATTATTGATTGTATTCAAAATAGAGTGAAAACTGATAACTTGATTCCGGCTCGTACATGGTCATCATGGTGGGATAATTGCTGGAATCATATTGATAGGTAGCCATCATGGATTCGCTGTCTGAATAACCGGATTCTGTAACAATAACCATAGTTGGGTTGTTTTGGAATAAGCCACCGCCGCCAGGTTGACCCAGGAGGAAACCATACAGGAAGCAGTTCTTATTGTCGTATTGGGCTGTGATGGAGATCATTTCGCCCATTCCAGAGGCGATGATTTGGGATACATTGTCGTTTTGCCAAGTAAACTGGACATTGACGACGTAGGATTGGTCGTTGTTGCGTTGGGCCAGTTGCTTTTCAAATGCCACAAATGGTTCGCTTAGTTCTTTGGGAAGCAATGCCGAAAGCGGATCTAACAGAGCAGCTGCTTTGTAGAAGTAATCATCATAAACAGTGGCTGTCAGCATGTCTATTTTTTTGTCCTTATAGGTGACGGCGCAGGTGCCAAGTATCATGTTCCCGTAGTAAAGATCAAGTCTGTCGAACAAATGGTCTTTTTCATTGTAATTATAGAGTAAGCTTACATTGTACTGGTAACAATCGATACGGCTGATGCGTTTCTTGTCGTTATATTGGAAATTAATGATGAGTTCGGTATTGCCATTTTCGCCATAATTGTCAATGGACTTCAATAGGTTGTCTTTGTCCCAGTTCCATTGTTGAACCAATGTTTTCGGGGAAGACCAATCCGATGATTGTTCGGAGTAATAGACTCTCGAAATCTGCTTCTTCACTGTGTTTTCTTCTTTCTTACAAGAAGTGAAAGGGATTAGAGCCAGGGTTCCCAAAACGATAAGTGCGAGCTTTGTTAATTTTTTCATGTTGTAAATGTTTTATTAGTTGTTAACTTGATGCAAAAATAAAAAAAATCAAAAACCAATCAATTGTTTGTAATTAACTAAGTTAACTTGGTAATCGACACGGCTGTCGGTGAGTTCGTCGTAGCAGAGCTTGAGCATGGTTTGGGCTTCGAGAAGGTCCGACAGCGACACCAATCCGGCCTCGTAATAGTCTTGTGTGATTTTCAAGTTTGCCTCGGCGTCGCTCAACGCGGTCTCGGCCATGCTGATGCGCAGCCAACTCTGTTGAAGGTTGAACCAAGCCTGATTGGTTTGTAGCTCCATCATCTCGGTATAATTACGACGGTCGTTCTCGGCGATTTCGGTATCAATGTTATGTTTTTTCAGCTTGATGCTGGTTTTGTGCCAATCGGTGATGGGCACTTGCAGCAGCGCGAAGGCCGTAACGTTGGGTCTGGTATTGTCGAGGATAGTGTGGTAACTGGCACTGCCGCCTACCAACAGTGTGGGTAAGGCTTCGCCGAGGGTCATTTTCTTCTTTAGTGATTCGGCTTTTATGGAGAGGTCAAGCAGGTGCGATTCATTGCGTTGAGCAACGGCACCCTTGGAGTTGCGATAGAAGGCAGTGGGTTCGGTGGGTTCAACGATGGAATCGGTTAGGATCATGGCTTGCCAATCGACGCCGATGAATTGTCCTAAAGCCATTTTCATCAAAGTGATGCCATCCTCCACTTTCTTTCGGTTCAGTCGGCTCTCATTTTTCTTGAGGGTGACCTTATATTGGTCGGTGGGCATCATCAGTCCTGCCTCGATGGCGCCAGTGAGGTCTTTGTCCAAGGTGTCGAGCAGTTGGTCAAGTAGGTTGAGTGTGGCGATTTTCTCGTTCAGTGAGATAATCTGCCAATAGAGACATTCAACTTGCAGGCGGACTTCGTCGGCTTTTATGTTGGCTTGATATTCAGCGGCTTCAATGCCTAACGAGGCCAATTTGTTGCCGTTACGGATACGCCCTCCGGCGTAAAGAGGTTCAATGGCCGTGGCGCTGAACATGGTACCGTCTTTGGCAAACGAGTAGGATTTCTTTAATCCCAAAGTGGCTCCATATTGGGCAAAGAAGTTATAGAGCGTTTGCCGAATCAAGGCATTGGGAATGTCTTCGATGCCTACGGTTAGAAGGGGATTGGCTGATTCGAAGGCAAAGGCTTGGGCAGAGACTTTCGGGAAGTATTCGGCTCGGGCTTCATTTTTGGTAGCACGGGCTTTCTGTATCTCCAACTGGCTGTTCTTCAATGGGATATTATTCTCCAAGGCCAAGTCGATGCAGTCTTGAACCGAAAGACGGAGCGTGTCAGGACCTTGGGCTTTCGCCAGGCTGGCAAGTAGAATGATCAATATGGTGAAGATGCTTTTTTTCATACGGTTTGTGGTTGTTGGTTTTTCTTGCTCCATCTGAAGATCTGCCAATACATGACTGGCATCACGGCAAGGATGATGACCATGGAGAGCACCACGCCGAAGCAGATGACCACACCCATGGGCATCCATAGTGGGTTGCGGGTGATGATCATGGGGAGCACACCGAGGGCGGTGGTGGCTGAGGTGAGGAAGATGGGACGCATGCGTCGGCTACCGGCTTTCATGGCGGCTTCCTTGGCACTCATGCCTTCGTCCATACGGAGTGTTTCGGCGTATTCGTACATCACGATACCGTTGCGTACGATGATACCGATAAGGCTGACGATACCTAACACGGAGGTCATGCCGAAGTCGAGGCCGAAGAGCCATTCACCGAAGAAGGCACCGAACATGCACAACGAGCTGGAACACAGCGTCAGCAAGGCGAGGTTGACTTTTTTAAAGTAAGCCACCAAGAAGGCCAACAGCACCATGATGGCGGCTATCAGGCTTTTGAGGATTTGAGGGATGACCATGGTGTTTAGCGAAGAGAGTCCGTCGTATTCGATGCTCACACCTTCAGGGAGATAAGGACGCACTTCTGTGCTGATATAGTGGTCGATCTTCTTCATGGTTGCGGCTTGTGATTTCCAGAATTTCATATCGGCTGCTACGGTGATGGCGTTCTTGCCGTTTTGATGTGCAATTGTGGCGACATGCCAATCAGGACTGATGTCAGCCACTTGTCGCAAGGGCACATTGACACCAGGCATCATCGTGGGTATCACTTGATTTGCGACAGATTCATAGTCGTTGGGATCGTAGTTGGACGAAGAATAGAGTTTGACGGGGATGCTGCGGTCGCCTTCCCAGATGGAGGTGAGAGGCATGCCCTTAAGGCTGCCTGCCAGATTGAGAGAGAGGATGCCTTTAGTGATGCCTAATCGTGCGCATTCCTCAGGTTTCATGGTCACTTTGACGGAAGGAAGAAATTCGTCGTAGTCGGAATGGACCCAACGAAGATCTTGGTTGAGGGTGAGCATATAGTCCTTGATCTGTTGGGCGACAGGAGCGGTTTTGGTGTAGTCGTCGCCGTAGACCATAATCTGGATGGGTGTCGACACCGCTTGATAGTCCAGCTGGCGGAAACGCACGTGGGCCTCGGTGAAATAGTAAGAATATTTATCGTCCATCTCCTTTAAGAGCTCTTCGGTGGCTTTGTTGGAGGTGGTGTTGACGATGAGCTGTGATAAGTTGTTGGCAGGGATGCAAGGAGCGTAAGTCATGTGGAAACGCGGTGCTGTCTCTCCGATAAAGGCAGTCACTGATACGACCCTTGAATCGGCAAGCATCATCTTTTGCAATGAGTCGCTGATGCGTGTGGTGGCTTCAAGGCTGCTGCCTTCGGGTAAGCGGATCTCCACAGCGAAGCTGTCACGCTCGGCGTTCGGCATCATCTGAACGTTGAGGGCAAGAAACATAAATACGCCAAGGACAATGGAGCCAACGCCCATGCCGATGGTGAAATGCGGGTGCTTGAAGCATAGGTTCTGAAGCTTGTCATAAAGACCTTGCAGGAAGCTGAAGAAGCGCCTCTGGGCACGCATGAAGCCATTGCGATGGGGCCTGTCTTCCGGCTTGATGAACATGATTTCCAAGGATGGGATGACCAACATGGCATAAGCTAAAGAGGCCATCAGAGAGAACGCCACGGTCCATGGGAATAATTGGACAAAATCGCCTAGAGGTCCTGTGATGATACGGGTCATGGGGAAGAACATGGTGGCGATGGCACCAGTGGCGATGAGCATGGGCATGAAAAGTTCCCTTGCACTGCTTACGGCGGCATGGAATGGCTCAACTCCTTGCTGTAGCTTTTCAATATAACCGTCAATGTTGATGATGGAGTCGTCGACGATCATGCCAAGCACAACAATGAGAGCAGCTAAGGTGACGGTGTTTAACTCGATACCGAAAAGATACATCAGTCCGATGCTCATGGCGGTGCAGATAGGAAGACCGGAGCTTGCGATAAGGGCGGTTCGAAAAGGGAAGAGTAGCAGCATGACGGCGATGACGACGATCATGGAGATGACTAGGTCACGCAGGAATGAGCTGACGGATCTCTGCACTACCTTTGGCTGATCAGTGATACGGTACAGATGGACGCTGTCAGGTAAAGTGGATTTGAATTCTGAAAGGACTTTCTCGACCTCTTTTCCATAAGCTACAATGTTAAAGCCCTTACGCATCTCAACAGAGATAATCAAGGCGTCGTTGCCGTTATAATTCACCACTTTTGACGGCGGTGCGAGGCGACGTTCAACTGTGGCTACGTCGCGCAAGCGGACCATGTTGCCAGTGGCGTCGGAATAGATGATCTGGTCTTCGATTTCTTTCTCTGAGACTATGGGGTTTTCTATGTGTAGGGGAAGGTCGAAGTTGGTGGATTCCATGGAGCCACTGGTGGTCAACAAGCCTTGCGATACGTATTGCATCATTAGGGTGTTGGGGCTGATGCCGAAATGAGAGAACCTTTCTTTGTCGACCGTGATAGCGATTTCCTCGGTTTGTTCACCAAGAACGCGGACATTGCCCGTTTCCGGGATGTCGCGCAGACGGCGGGTAAGGTAGTCGGTGTACTCATGCATCTCACGATAAGTCTTGTCGGCAGACTCCATGGCGATGAGCAGCGAAGAAGAGTTCCCGAAGTCGTCAATCACAGCAATGGCCAGTACTCCGGCGGGGAAGCTTAATGCTTTGGATTCGTTGATCTTGTTTCGGACCTTCATCCATGCTTGATTGGGGTCGCTCACATTCTGTTCAAGCATTACAGTGATGTAACAGAAACCTTCCTTGGTAATGGAAAATGTCTTTTCTCGGTTTACTTCGGGGAGTGTGAACAGTAATTCTTCGAGGGGCTTGGTGAGTTGGGTTTCTACCTCTTCGGAGTTGGCGCCAGGGTAGATGCCTGCCACGATGCCTTGGGGATAGGAAAAAGCGGGGAACTCATCCTTTTTCATATCGATGAGGGCGTAAATGCCAAAGGCCACGATGACCAACACCACGACCCATACGATCTTCTGGTGCTGGATGCTACCTGCTATGATGCCTCTTGATTTAATCTTTTTCATATTCCGACACCTTCATTCCTTCGCTTATTTTCTGATAGCCTTCAACGATGACATGGTCGCCTTGACTTAATCCCTCGCTGACGATGACGCCTTTGCCTGAATAGCCTGAAAGGGTGATGGCTTTGCGAGTGGCGCGTTCATCATCCACGACCCACACGAACTTGCCTTCTTTGTTGATCAGAACGGCGTTGGCGGGGATGATGATGTTTTGACTGGCGTTAGAAAGCAGCTCTACCTTACCGATCATTCCTGGGCGGAGATCCTTGTCGGGATGACTGATGGTCACTTTTACGGGATAGCTGTGGGTGAGCAAGGATGCGCTCATGCTTTTTTCCGTCACTTTGCCAGAATAACGACGGTTATCAAGGGCAGGGATGACGATCTCGGCTTTGTCGTCAACCTTTATCTGGGCAATTTCAGTTTCGGGGACGGAGATCTTAACGACGATATCTTCAGTGTTGATGATTTTCATAATGGGCTTCAAAGGGATGGCGTTTTCGCCGATATGAGCGTCGAGAGCTGTCACAGTGCCGCTGATGGGTGCAGTAAGAGTGTTGTCTTGCATCATGGCTTGCGCCAGATCGAAGGCCGATTGCGCTTTCTCGAGGTTGGTCTCCATCTCTTTCCACTTGATATCAGGAAGACTGCCGTTGTCGTGTACTTTTTTCAGACGGTCGTAAGCATCTTTGGCTTGACTCAAAGTGGCTTGGGATGAACGGAGGGTGTTCTCTAAAGTGGGGGATGAGGCTTGCGCCAGCACTTGGCCTTTCCGGACTTGCTCTCCTTCTTTGACGTTGAGTTGTTGTAGCGTGCCGCCATATTTGAATGCTATGTCGATAGACAAGCCTTCTTCGAGATACCCTGGATAGCTGTTGTGAGCCGTACTGTTGACGGAATCAATGCATTGGATGCCCACGGGGATGACGCGTTCCTCGGCGGGACCGCCTAAAAGTTTTTCCTTTAACCGCTGGGGATCTTCATGACAAGCGGTCAACAGTAAGGGTAATAGCCATATGATGTGTTTGGCTTTCATGCTTTTTTTGTGTTTTAGTTGCGGGTGGCGACCATATGGATGTTGTCACCTTGGATATTATAGACGATGTTGGCAATAGAGGCAATACCGCTATAGACCATGTTGAATACAATGGTGTTGTCATCGTAGATACGGCCTTCGGCCTTAACATTGACGAAGCATCTGCTGCTTACATAAGAGTCAACGGAGATGGAGAGGCCGTTGCGCTGAAACTCGTTGAGCGTGATGGTTTGTCCATCACAGGTTCCATTGACTACGATGACTTCGTCGTTCATGTAGTTCATCACGACAACGACCGACTTTTCCCTCCTGTCCAGGGTGCGGATTTCGAGTTGTCCAATCTCGTTAGGTAGCGTGAAGTTGAAAGTGGGTGGAACGATGGATGGGCTAATGATAGGGGTTGTTCTTTGAACAGAAACTTCTCCTGATGATTTGAAGGAGTAATCGCCTTGGAAAGCATTGATACCGCTTTTTTGACAGGATACCATTGCCACGAGGCAACAAAGGATGCAAAAGATGCTTTTTTTCATGATATTTTGATGTTATTTCTTGCGTTTCCAGATTTGTGAACGTCCCAACAGACCAGCCTTGTCAAGCGAGCCACGGAGTACCAATTCGTCGGTTTTGGCGTTGTAGCTCACTTTGCCGAAGTAGGTCTTCCCGCTTTCGGGATCGTAAACTTTGCCTTTGAGATGGCCTTTATGTTCTTTCATTTCGATGAAAAGCTGGGAACCCACGACGTGTTCATAGCCAGCGGGATAAGGAGGTTCCATGACTTTATAGGAGCCGTCGTCGTTTTTCTTATACATATTCAGCACGACGCAGCTGTAGGTGCCATTATCTTCGGTGATTTGAACACATGAAGCCATGTCGCCGGTCTTGTCATCAAAAGTGTTCCAGAGGCCAAACATTTTATTGACTTGAGCATTGGTTGTCGCAGCAATGGCGAGTAACAGTACGATAAGGAGTTTTTTCATGCTTTTTTGGATTAGGGTGCAAAGATAATACTAATTATCAATAAAAATTGTATATATTTGCACCTAAACAATAACGTAACCATAATCGACCATGAAAAAAGCATTAGTTCTTTTGGCCATCGTAGCCATAGCTTTCACCTCCTGCAAGAAGGACGTCATCAACCTTAAAGAGAAGATTATCGGGAAGTGGATGCTTGCCGAAATCAACGAGCGGGCCGTTACGACCAACGACAAGATGGTTTACACCTTCGTCTCCCCCACCAAAGCCTACATGAGTGCATCTTTCACCAATAATCCGAATGCGTCAGCTGTATGGTCTGACAAAACAGAAGTCGATGTTGCCATCTCTGGCAATAAGATGACCGTCACCTCTCACCCCGATGAAAACATGACGACGGTTGATGAGCTCACTGTCACCGCCATCAATAGCAGCGAGTTCAAGGCCGACTATAAGGTAACTGTGACGGAGGGTGGCAACGTTGCTTATTCACGACAGGGTACCATGCGCTTCACCAAGCTCAATGTAGACTACAGCGATGCCATCCTCGGCAAGTGGGAGTGCACGGAGTTGACGGGCATCGAGACCTTCAACGATGCCAACGCCCGTCTGGAGTTCTACGGCGACGGCAACTACAACTACTGGTACAAGAACAGCAACAATGAGTGGGAAGCCGTCACCAACCGCGAGTACCAGAACTACTTCGTCGACGGCAAGCTGTTGGCCACCCGTTGGAAGAACATTGGCGAGACTGAGCTGCGCGAATGGTGGGAAGTTACCTCCATCAAAGGCAACCAGATGGTATGGACCGCTCTGCGCCAGAATGAGGACGGAACGACTACCAAGCAAGGGGTGAAGTGGGTAAAAGTCAACTAATCGGATAATACGATGAAACAACATCCCATCGCCGAAGGATACATGCCCTACCTGGGCTATCAGACCTATTACCGCATTGTAGGTGAACCTTCAAATAAACCTGCATTGCTTTGTCTGCACGGCGGACCAGGTAGCACGCACAACTATTTCGAGGTGCTGGACCGCATTGCCGACACAGGTCGCCAAGTGATCTCCTACGACCAGATCGGCTGCGGGAACTCCTACCTTGACGGACATCCCGAGCTATGGACCCAGGAGACCTGGATCAACGAGCTCATCGCCTTGCGTGAATATCTGCACCTCGACCAAATTCACCTCATTGGCCAGTCATGGGGTGCCATGCAGGCCATCGCCTATATTATCGACTGCCAGCCCATAGGCGTCAAGTCAGTGATTCTATCTTCAGGTCATGCCTCCAGCTCACTTTGGGCCAGCGAGCAGCACCGCCTCATCAAATACATGTCGGCGGAAGACCAAGAAGCCATCCGTCGTGCCGAAGCCACTGGCAAGTGGGACGACCCCGACTATCTTCGCGCCAACGACCATTATTATGAGCGTTACGTCATCAGTGTTGACGAGAACTCGCCCGAATGCCTCCGCCGTCCCAAACGCGCGGGCAACGAAGCCTATCTCTACGGCTGGGGGCCCAACGAATACCAACCTTTGGGTGATTTGGCCGACTTCGAATACACCGACCGCCTCAACGAAATCAAGCAACCCTGCTTGATCTGCAGCGGTACTCGGGACATCTGCACGCCCGTGGTGGCCGCCTCACTCTTCGAGAACATCCCCAACAGCCGCTGGGAGGTCTTCAAAGGAGCCCGCCACACCTGCTTCGTTGAACAGACTGACAAGTACTGCGCCATCTTGGAGAAGTGGTTGGAGGAAAATGATAATTAAATAATGTAAAACCACAAAAAAAGCGTGCAACATTTAAATGCTGCACGCTTTTAGTGGATTAATAAAGGATTATTTCACCTCCTCAAAGTCAGCGTCGGTGACATTATCATCGTTGCCGCCATTGTTGCCGTTGTTCTGGCCTGGGTTGCCGCCTTGGAAGCCGCCGCCCATGTTGTTCGGGTCGAAGCCACCTTGTGGGCCACCTTGAGCACCAGCGTTCTTGTACATCTCTTCGCTGGCCTTCTGCCACATGGCGTTCATCTCGTTCATGGCAGCGTCGATGCCGGCGATGTCCTTGGCCTCGTGGGCGCTCTTCAACTTGGCAAGGGCGCTCTCAATCTCTGACTTCTTGTCAGCGGGCAGTTTGTCGCCGTATTCTTTCAGCTGCTTCTCGGTCTGGAAGATCACGCTGTCGGCTTGGTTGAGCTTGTCGATGCGTTCACGTTCCTTCTTGTCGGCTTCGGCGTTGGCCGCAGCTTCGTTTTTCATGCGCTCGATCTCGGCATCGGTCAAGCCAGAAGAGGCCTCAATACGGATGCTCTGGGTCTTGCCAGTGGCCTTGTCCTTAGCGCTCACGTTCAGGATGCCGTTGGAGTCGATGTCGAAGGTGACTTCGATTTGCGGGACGCCACGCGGCGCTGGCGGGATGCTGTCGAGGATGAAACGGCCGATGGTCTTGTTCTGGTTGGCCATGGGACGCTCGCCTTGCAGCACGTGGATCTCCACGGAAGGCTGATTATCTACTGCGGTGGAGAACACCTCTGACTTCTTGGTCGGGATGGTGGTGTTGCTCTCGATGAGTTTGGTCATCACGCCGCCGAGGGTCTCGATACCAAGGCTCAAAGGAGTGACATCAAGCAGCAGCACGTCTTTGACTTCGCCGGTGAGCACGCCGCCCTGGATGGAGGCGCCGATGGCGACCACCTCGTCGGGGTTGACGCCCTTCGAAGGTTCCTTCTTGAAGAAGTCGCGGACGATGTTCTGGATGGCAGGGATACGGGTGGAGCCGCCCACGAGGATGACCTCGTCGATGTCGCTGACACTCAAACCAGCGTCTTGCAGGGCCTTACGGCAGGGTTCGAGGGTGGCCTGGATCAGATGGTCGGAGAGCTGCTCGAACTTGGCACGGCTCAAGGTGCGGACCAGGTGCTGCGGAATGCCGTTGACGGGCATGATGTAAGGCAGGTTGATCTCGGTTTCGCTCGAGGAGCTCAACTCGATCTTGGCCTTTTCGGCAGCTTCCTTCAGACGTTGCAGAGCCATCGGGTCCTTACGGAGGTCGATGCCGCTGTTGTCCTTCATGAACTCTTCAGCCAGCCAGTTGATGATGACTTCGTCGAAGTCGTCGCCGCCGAGGTGGGTGTTACCATTGGTGGATTTCACCTCGAACACGCCGTCGCCAAGTTCCAGGATGGAGATATCGAAGGTACCACCACCGAGGTCGTACACAGCGACTTTGGCATCGCTCTTCTTCTTGTCCAGACCGTAGGCCAGAGCGGCTGCGGTAGGTTCGTTGACGATACGGCGGACCTTCAAACCGGCGATTTCACCAGCTTCCTTGGTGGCCTGACGCTGTGAGTCGCTGAAGTAAGCAGGCACGGTGATGACGGCTTCGGTCACGGTCTGACCGAGGTAGTCTTCAGCGGTCTTCTTCATCTTCTGAAGCACCATGGCGGAAATCTCCTGTGGAGTGTAGGTCTTGCCGTCGATGTCGATACGAGGGGTGTTGTTGGGGCCTTGCACTACTTTATAAGGCACACGCTTCATCTCAGCGCCGACCTTGTCGTAAGTCTCGCCCATGAAACGTTTGATGGAGTAAATGGTGCGTTGTGGGTTGGTGATGGCCTGACGTTTGGCAGGTTCGCCGACCTTACGCTCGCCGTTGTCGGTGAAAGCGACAACTGAAGGGGTGGTGCGGTGGCCTTCGCTATTGGCGATGACGACCGGTTCGCTGCCTTCCATGACGGAAACGCATGAGTTGGTGGTTCCTAAATCGATACCAATGATCTTTGACATAATTTGTTTCTCCTATTTTTAATTTGACTTCTATTTTTCAAAAAAAGAGCGCCGCCGTTCGATTCGGCGACGCCCTCCTTTAGTCAATCATTATGCCAAAAGGGTTGGTACGGTTATGAACTGACATTTTGGCAGTTTGAATAGACCTTTTCTTTTTTGATGTTGGTCATTATTTGGCGCAATACACTGCAGGGTCTAAATCCCAAATCCAGCAGAATAATTCGCAAAGCACTACTCCGCCCCCATTCGAGCCGGCGTCGTTTCCGCCAAAGTCAACAGTTGTCAATTGTGCGTTGCCAGCCTCATTGATGGTGATAGCCACGGTAGGGCTTTTGGCGCACCATGCTGCCACTTCTTCGGCGCTCTGTGCCGTAGTGACAGTGCTTTCGTAGTCGTTGCCATAAGCTTCATCTATTTGAGAACCATCTGGCAGTGTGGCTCTATAGGATGCTGCTGTTTGGATGCCAAGCTGATAGGTGCCTTCAGCTAAAATAGTTTTTGGGGTGAGTTTGGCCCAAATGCCTTCGGTGAGCGGCAGTGTGTTGGCCGTGAATGGTTTCTTCCAGACGGTGTCGGTCATGATCTCTTTCTGTTTGGCACCGGAGGCGTCAACGTAGTTGACTTCAATGTCGGCCACGGTGAGTACGTCAGGGCTTACGTAGACCATGTACATCATCTTAACCTCGGGGTTGTTCTCTTCTGGTTTGTCTTTGTTACATTGTGTGAACAGTGTCATTGTGAGACCGCAAACTACGATGGCGGCCAGGACAAATAAAACGTTACGTTTCATCTTTTTAATGTTTTAAATGGTGAATAATAAAGTGTTTTATGTTGGATTATTTATTCTTTTATGAAAAAGTCTCGGGTTTGTAAAGTATATAGGTTGCCAAAGTTGTTATGGTTGAAGATGCTTACGTGTGAACCGAGGGTATGTTGGGCGCAGTAAATGTAAAGGTCACGGTAGGTGCCGTAAGGATAGTTGGTGGCGTGGCCCACGAGGTTGCGGCTGAAACGGTCGCACATCCATACGCCCAGCTCGTTGCTCCATGAGTCGGCAAACGATTGTTCGTAGGGACCGGCGGCGCAGAAGGCCAGCAGGCCAGGGATGCCCACGAGGGCGTTGCCCATGTTGGATGAATAGCAAGGCTCGAGACAGACAAGCATTTGGCGGAAACGCCCTTGTGAAGCCATCTGCGAAAGTGTCTGCGCAAGGAGGTCAGCAGTCATGCCGCTGCCAGCAGGCTGGTCGCGCCATGCCATCTCATTGACACCGAATGTAGCCACACTATGACCGTGCCCACTCCAAAAGAAGAAGACGTTGTAGCCAGAGTTACCAGGTAGTACCACGGGAGTGCGATCAGTGGTAGTGCCTTGCAATATGTTGACAATGTCTTGCGGCGTGAGGTCGGCGTTGTGGTAATCAATGACGGCGCCTTCACGTAGGTTAGGACCATTTGGATCAGTGCGCACGGCCCCGTAATCGGTGTTTTGCGGTGCGGTAGCCACTTCGTCGGCCAGCACCAAGATGATATGGTCGTCATCATATCCACCCGCTTTCAGCATGTGATACACACTTAGCACATCGGCTTCGTGCCGGTAGTTGCTCCAGCCGTTGCTGCCCTGCACCAATACGGCGTACTGGTCGGTCATGACTGGATAGTTGATATCGGACGAACCGCCATATTGTGAGTCGAAAGTGGATGCAGCGTTGTTGACCAGCCAGTTCCATGAGGCCAGTGCCTCGCTGGTTTGTGGGCCACCAGTGGAGCTATAGTAGCCATTATGCAACACTCGTCCATTCTTGATAATCCAATTGACGTAGGTGGTGTTGAGTGCGGCGGTGTAACAGTCCTTGTCGAACTGAACCGCGCCGCAGGCTCCCTTGAAGCCAATCAGCTTGCCACGTTCGAGGCTTGCCAGGTATAATTCCATGCCCATCTCGCTCCAAGCGGCGCCGTTGAGGATGTTGTCGGTGGTGGTGATGGCGATGATGGCTCGGTTCAAGTCATTTATCAAATGATGCTCCATGTAGCTGGCGGCAAAGACGGAGAGCAACAGCGCATCATAGAACTTACACTCGGCGAAGGTGGGTTTCACGCCAAAGCGGCTTTCATAACTCATCTCGAAGCCAGTGGTGGGGTCGGCGTAAGGTGAGAAGCCCTGATATCCATTGGTCAGTGCCACGCCTCGTGGACCGAGGGCTGCGATGGCTTCGTCGGTGACGTTGGACAAGGCATAACAGATGGGCGCCCATGCCACGCGGAAATAGGCGTCTTCTCCTATATCCCCAGAGGGGTCATCAGGATCGATGCCCCAATGTTGGCTGCGTAGGCGGGCAATCTGGTAGAGCTGTTCGGTATTTTTGGCCACGATGAATGAGGGTATGAAAAGCCCGTTAGGACCGTTGTCTATCTCATCGTAGTAGTCTTGTAGCCGCTGGTATAGTAACGTATTTTGAGTGTATTTCTCGCATATACTAAAGCTGATGCCCAGTTCTGTGGCCTGGAACGGCGCCCAGTCGAAAAAGGTCTGCCCGTAGATGTTGTCGGGCGTGAAAAGGGCGGAGTGCGCAGCCATCTCGTTGACAATGTCGCCAGGATATTGTTGTATGAAAGTGGCATAGAGGCTTAGCGTCACCTCCGACAGCGAGATGTCGGTCTCAGTAAGCGACCACAAGAAGGGCTGCTGGCCATCGCCGGTACTGGTAATGGCGAAGCGGCGGATGAGCGACTCGCTGGTGGCAGTGGGTAGGATGAGGGGCTTGTTCGTCCGCTGGCAATAGGGCGCCAGACGGTTGGCGCGATCATTGTCAAAAGGACCAATGATGGCCATCACATCGTCGCGTGATGCCAATTCCTCGCCCAAAGTGGCCATGTCTTCAGTTAGTTCATCATACCATTCCAACTTCAAATTGATGCAGAGCGTGTCGTGCAGTTGCGCATTGTGGAGGCTTTGCTGCATCCATTCGGCAGTGCGTTGCAGACGAGCTTTCATAATAGGGTCGGAGGTCGGAGCCACTACGGCTACCGTCTTCTCCACCCACCGCCGTGTGTCCTGGTAGATGTAAACATCTTCCTTATGGCATCCACTTAGCAAGAGAATGACCCACACGAACAATAACCCTATATATGTCTTACCTTTCAACTTTCAACTTTTATCTTTTATCTTTTATCTCTTATCTCTTATCTCTCATCATCTCCTTTTCAACCGCTACTTGCCAAAGACTATCTAAATCAATGAGATCCAAATTGTTGGGAGTATATGGGTTGCCAACGATGACGCCGGTTGCTCCGTCGGCCAAACCGAGGGTCTGGTGCTTGGGCATCTTGTCGTTAAGCCACATACCGATATAATCTTCTATCACCTTGTCGATGTGTTTCACGATGGAGAAAGGACAAAAATAGGTGTCGGCATTCATGTTGCCATCAATGCCAATGTATTGGTTATGGGCAAACAGCTGAGTTCCCCGGATAGAGCGTATCAAGGTATGCATGGAGCCGCCGCAAATCGGGATCATTGTAAAATCACAAGGTTCTTCGCCCAGACAAGTGCTTTCCTCGCCGATGACACGCATGGCGGCAGTGTCGCTCAGTGTGAATCCGCCAACGGGTTCTTGGCTCAGGTAGCGAGTGTGCAATGCTATAGGTTCAGGTCCTTGCGAGTCGTTGAAGCCCGCCATGAAGCCTTCACCTGCTTCGCGTACGGTCAATGTGTAAGGGTTGGCCAAAACCAGCGATACCAAGTTCTCGGCCGTGTAGTGTATCATACTGCCGCCCATGTACATCGCTCCATAGTAGGTGAGGTAAAGCGTTGAACCTTTACCTTCAAGAGGTATGGAGGTCTCCATATAAAGTAAATCGGATCGTGGGTTGGATTCCAGACGGTGGCTATTGGCACGGATGTAGGCATCGAAGCCCACGCCAGGCGTGATGAGCAGCCGTCGTACTGTGTCGGAACCCTGCTCCATTTCACTAAAGATGGTTTCCAAATAGGCAATGCCTTCCTCGTCGCTCTCTGGCGAGAATTGCAAGGTGCGCAATCCATAGCGCTGAGCAGCCCTCTCCACTCCAGTGTAAATCAAGTCGCAATAGGAACGGTCTCCCAATGAGTTTGGACCATAGATTACAATAACCAATGGTGCACCGCTAGCCTGCTCCTCGTCAGGGTTAGGCACAATTATAGGCTCCTTAGCGGAGCTCACTAACATCGTTGCTAACATCAGTAAACCACACATAACCAAGTAGATATGGCGAAAACTATGGTTAAGACGGCCTTTCATTTTTATGGTTTAATCTGCAAAGATAATAAATTTTGCGCAAAAACCATCTATTTTTGCCCTTTCAGGGCGTTTTCTATCGCTTCTTTTTAAAAAAGTCTGTCAAGAGTGACAAACATTCCTCTTTCATCACACCAGTGACGAGCTTCGTTTTCGGGTGAAGCATATTGCCGTATTTCGAGAATCCGTTCTTGTGATCAGCGGCGGCGTAGACCACCTTGCCAACATGGGCGTGGGCGAGGGCACCGGCGCACATGGGGCAGGGCTCCAAGGTGACGTAGAGGGTGCACTCTTCGAGGTATTTTGCGCCCAGGGCGTTGGCAGCTGCAGTGATGGCGAGCATCTCGGCATGAGCGGTCACGTCATTGAGCATTTCGGTCTGGTTATGGGTACGGGCGATGATTTTATCGTTGCAAACCATCACGGCTCCAATGGGAATCTCATCGGCCTCAAGGGCTTTTTCGGCTTCTTTGAGGGCTTGTTTCATATAGTAATCGTCTGTGTACAAGTTCATGGCTCAATGGTTTATGGTGAATGTATCCCAATCCTTACCCACGGGGAATTTCTCGCGGAAACTATGAAGTTTTTCGTAATCCAAGGCAAACGGCACCACGGCCTCCATGTCGGATCTCGCCATGCAGATAACTTCGCCTTTGGGGTTGATGATTTGTGAATCGCCGCTGTAATGAGCACCATCTTGATCGTCGCCGATGCGGTTCACCCCAATGACATAGGCTTGGTTCTCGATGGCACGGGCCATCAGTAGGGTATCCCAAACAAAGATTCTTGAGGCAGGGAAGTTGGCTAAATAGATACCTAGATCATATTCATACCGACCGTCTTGATAGTGGTTTTTCGACCACACGGGGAAGCGGATGTCATAACAGATCATTGGTTTGATGCGCCAGCCGTTCAACTCCACAATGAGAGGCTCAGAACCACGTTCCACGGGTAAGTTCTCACCACCTAAGGTGAAGGTATGGCGTTTGTGGTACAGTTCAAAGCTCCCATCGGGACGCATCCACACAAGGCTGTTGTGATAATGGCCATCAACTTCTAATAAAAAAGTGCCGCAAATCACAGCATTTAGTTCTTGGGCTTTCTGCTTCATCCACTGCATGGTGGATCCATCGGTGGTTTCGGCATACGCTTTGGGATCCACAGGGAACGCCGTGTTGAAGGTCTCTGGAAGCAGCACCAAATCCGTTCCAGCAGGCACTTCTTTCAGCAATTCACTGAAATGCTCCAGATTGCCTTGTTTGTCTTGCCACCGAAGGTCAGCTTGAATATAGGTGATGTTTAATTTGTTCATAGTCGGTTACAAAGATACATTTTTTTGAAACGCCAACCGCTCGTCGCCGTTCAAAAGATGGATGATACCACAGTATTGATACCCGCGTTTCTCCAAGCCTTTTCGCATGATGATGTTATCTTTATGGGTGTCGATACGGATATTCGGAGAGAGAGCCTCGCAGTAGTCAAGCAGAGCGTCGAGGATGCCGTGGGATCCAGGGGTGCTGGCGATACGATGGATCACATAGTAGGGTTCGTCGTCGAGCCACTGGCCGTCGTAGATGACTTTATAGGTCACGTCGGGACCGGGGATAAAGGCAAATGTGCCGACGATCACCCCTTTGCCGTCCATCATCACATAACTGTGGCCTTGTTCGATGTCGTTCTCGAATTTCTCCTGCAAGGGATATCCCTCAGGCCATTGGTTTATATTGCCATAGCTTCGCATAATTTCCCTTGCTTGATCACGGAGGTCCAAGATCACAGGCAAGTCGGCCATTGAAGCATGTCGGATGGTGTAGTTCATAGTCATTATAGTTTTAGGTATTCTCCTTTGATGGAGGATTCATAAAGTTCTGGTGAGATGCACGACTTGATGGCCTTAACGAAGATATTCATCATTTTTTCGTGAATGTAATCTTTACGTATGGCAAGGCTGATTACACGAGAGATTTCGGGTGCCACCACTGGGCGTAGGCGATGCATGGCTTTAGGACTCAATAGTTTTAGATGGGTTTCAGGAAGGATAGCCATGCCTCCGTTTTCATTGGCAATCTGAATCAGGATGCCCACACGGCCACCTTCGTACATCTCTTCGTAGGTGTCTTTGTATTGATAGGCGAGGTCTTTCCTTTCCAACAGACGGATACCATCTTTCATCACCCAAAGGGGGAAATCAGGCAGGTGGTCGCGCTGGATTACCTTATGCTTGCCAAGGATTTTATCATCGGCGATATAAGCGAAGAACCGCTCGTGGTATAGTGGTAATTCGAGGATCTCCTTGTCGTCAACGGGCGCTGTAAGGATGCCCATGTCGATTTCAGCTTTTTTCAGGCAATCGATAATGGCGGCGGAGCGCATCTCTAAGGCCTGAAGCTTGATGTCGGGATAGAAGGTGTTCAGGTAGCCAAAAGACTTGGGCATCAGTACAGGTGCCACTGTTGAGATCATGCCGACTTTCAAAGGCCCTGAGGCGAGCGATTTCTCTGATTGAGTCAGTTCGACCAGTTGTTTGGAGTGGTATAGTACAAGCTTGGCTTCCTCGATAAGTTTTCGACCGATTTCAGTTGCCTCCACGGGGTGCGTGTCGCGCCTGAATATGGAAACATCCCATTCTTCCTCTAACTTCTTGATCATCAAACTCAATGTCGATTGAGTCACGCCACAAGCTTCCGCCGCCTTTACAAAATAACGGTATTCATCCACGGCAACGATGTATTCCAACTGCTGTAAGGTCATCTTTATTGATTTTTATCAATACAAAGATAAATAATATTGTATTGCCCAATAAAAAATCCCAAAATATTTTTGCTGCTTCCAATAAAAAAGAAAAGATGCTCATTTTTAAGACCACTTTGCGGTTCGTCGGTTTTGCCTTGTTGGGCATCTTTTGGCTCATGTCACATTCGGCAATCATCGCTTTTTTAAACGACCGTGACGATAGTCTTTATCCTTTGCTGATCTCTGCTGGAATCACGCTGGTTGTAGCTATAGCATGCGTTTTGAGTACCAAGCCCAACCGACGAATTGACCTAAAGACGGGTTTTTCCATCGTTACTGGTTGTTGGGTGGCAGCTTGTTTCTTTGGTGCTCTTCCTTTTGTGCTGTACGGGCATGAGTTCACTTTTGTCAATGCGTTGTTTGAGAGTGTTTCGGGGTTTACCACCACGGGAGCATCGATCTTGAACGACATTGAGGCGGTGCCGAAGGGATTGCTGTTTTGGCGTATTGCTACATCCTGGATTGGAGGCATCGGAGTGGTGTCGCTGGTTTCGATCGTGGTCTCCACACGCAATGACAGCCATTCGCAATTGGCCGGCATGGAGCTGTCGTCCATTGCCAAGGAATACTACAGCGGTCGTCGAAGGCAGTTTATCTATCGAATCTTGGTTGTTTATGTGGGCTTGACTCTGATTTCGATTTATGCGTTGCATCTGGCGGGTATGTCGTGGTTTGATGCAGGCACCCATGCCATGTCGGCGTGCAGCACCTGTGGCTTTAGTACCAAGAATCTCAGTGTAGCTGCGTTCAACAGTCCGACCGTGGAAGCCATTCTTTGCGTTTCGATGTTGCTGGCGGGCATCAATTTCAGTTTGATTTTCTCCACTTTCTGGCCCAGCGGTCCCAATCGCAAGAATTTTTTCAACACCAAGATCGTAAGGGTTTTCCTGAGTGCTGTTTTATTGGGAATTCTTTGTATGTCTCTTAATCTGTTGATGACTAAAACATATAGCACTTTCGGCGAAGCCTTCAGGATGGCGTCATTTCAGATGTGCTCCATCTCCACAACTACAGGATTTGCCACAGCTGATACGAACCTTTGGCCTGCTTTCAGTAAGGGTATTATTATTATTGGATCATTGATATGTGGTTGTTCAGGTTCAACATCGGGTGGCATTAAGATTGACCGTGTGTGGTTTGCCTTAATAGGAACCTCTGAGATGGTCAAGACGTTGATGCATCCCAACAAACACGATTATGTACGAATGGACGGCATCACCAAAACCGAGGATGAGGTATCGTCAGTTATCTCTTTCATCATGTTGTATCTGTTGATCGTCGTTGTTGGCATGATGGTTTACACAGTATGCGGAATGGATTTTCAAACCGGTTTATCGGCTTCCATTGCCTGTGTTGGTAATGTGGGACCAGGATTTGGCGTTATCGGATCAATGGGCAATTATGCTGGCTTATCCGATTTCTTGAAAGTATTCAGTACGGTACTGATGCTGCTCGGACGACTTGAAATCTATCCGATTCTGATTGTCATTAGGAATATATTCATGAAAGACAGCTAAACCGTTTTGGGTTTTAAGTAATGGGCTCGTTCGTCTTCAGGGAACTTCTCGATGGCATAGCGGAGCATAGTGCGAGGCATGGTTTTATAGCGAGTTGAAAGCCAGTCTTTCAGACGATGTTCGTTGCGTTTGCCGGCTTCACGGAGGAGCCATCCGACAGCTTTTTGCAAGAGATCGTGTAAGGGTTGAGGCTTCTTCAAGAAGATTTCCGCAATGGCGTAGGTGTCGTCCAATTGGCCATGACGGAGAAATTGCATAGTGCTTACCATTCCGATGCGTTGTTCCCAGATGGTTTTGCCGTTGCGAGCGAGATCATAAAGTAGAGTACGGTCTTTGTCGAGAAGCCAGACGCCCAGCAACTCATAGCAGGAAAGGTCAACTAAATCCCAATTGTTAATGTATTGGGTGTGATTGAGATAGAACTCAACGCATTGTTGCTGCAATGCCTTGTCTTTTTTGGCGTGTTTGAAGATTTCCACCAAAGTCAGCAGAGCAGCGAGGCGCATTTCATGGTATTCGGAGGTAATGCAGGTTTCAAGGTCGTCGAAAGATGTTTCTTTCCAACAAGCTTTCACTACCTCTCGGGTCACAGGTACTTTGATGCCGAGAAATCGGTCGCCTTCGCCATATTGGCCCTTCCCAGTCTTGAAGAAACGCGACAGTCCTTCAACTTGAGCAGGGTCTTGATGGGCAAGAATCTCATTATATAATAGGACACTCATGATTTTTTCTTTTTGATTCCCAACACACACCACCTTATGAACGGGATCCTCTTGATAATTTCATTCAAAGCGAATGGGATGGTCATCACTGCTATGGTGAGGATTGCATACATCATCCAAGGAGCTAAATTGGTGTACATTTTCATCATGTATCCCAAAGCGGCAATCACCAGATAATGAACGATATAGAGTCCAAAGCTGTTTTGGGTCATATATTTTGCGAAGGCTCCTGTGCGGTTAAAGCGAACCTTGAACCAAGCCATCATCGCCAAGCACATCAACCATCCGTAGAGGCAGTTAAGCCAGCTGCCCAGATACAGCGGCGAGGTATTGTCCTGGCCAAAGGTGGTGATGACCAGTACCGTGCCAGACACGACGGCACATGCCAATAGCGGAATCCAGGCTTTTCCCAACTTTTCCTGCACGGCATCGTGAGAGAACACAAAATAGCCCATGAGGAAAGGAACCATATAGAATAGGGGTTTATATAAGTTATACAGACCGTCCAATGATTCAGGGCGAGGATGCTTAATGAGCGTCTGCTCACCTGCCCAGAACAGCACTCCCAGCAGGATGACGACTACGAGATTGGCTTTCCCGCACCAGTTCCAGAATTTGTCTTTTGAGTCTATCGCACGTACTAAAAGCAACAAAAGTCCTAGCAGCCAAAGCACTTGAATAAACCATAATGGTCCCGTACCGCTTACGGCCATCATGGCATACTTTGCCACCACCGGTACTCCGTCGAACGCTCCTTGTCTGGAAGCTACAACGGTATTGAAATACCCGACCATCCAATGGAACACGAAGAGACCAATCGTGCCTGGTACCAGTAACTTACGGGTACGAGCCTTGAACCATTCTTTGGCTGATTGTTTTTGCAATGCATAACGGGCGCTGATGCCTGCCAAAATGAATAGCAAAGGCATGAACCAAGGATAGAGGATATACATCACTATGTCTTGGTATTGTGGATGCTCTGGATAATCGCCGAAGCCGCCGATACCTCCGAACACACCTTTGTTATTGTAGAAATAGATGACGTGATAAAACAACACCAACAGCACTGTCACCCAGCGCAAATTGTCCATCCAATGCTTGCGTTCCATAGTGATTCCTCTATTACCTTTTGGGCAAAGGTACATCCTTTTTGATAAATGGAAAGAAAAATTCAGGCTTTTTTACAACGAAGAACTCAGATGGTACTTACCGCTTCCATAAGTTTTTATTTCATAACCATTAACGGTGGGAAGCCAAACTTCGGCAGTGGTGTTGGCTGGAATGGTAATGTCCCACTCGAAACGGTTGCTTTCGTGTCTCCAATTGCTCTCGATGTGTCCTGAGACGGATGCATAGCTACAGTTGACGTAGACCAGCCCTTCGATGGGATAAGGCTTAAGTAGGATTTTGCTATAACCTGGTTCCAAGGCACGGATGCCACCAAGATACTCGTATTCCCAAAGGATAAGGTCGCCTAGAAGCATCACGTGGTTGCCGGAGTTCATCGAAGGGTCGGCGGTGTTGCCGTTCCACAACTCCCAGATGGTGGTGGCACCGTTGCGGACCATATAGCCCCAGCTGGGATAGGTGTCATTGGCGGCGATTTTCAAGGCAAGGTCACCTCGACCATATTCTGTGAGGGTACGCATCAATTGCTGGATGCCGACGACACCGGTGGAGACGTGACCATCGCACTCGCGTTCAGTCTTGTCGACGATATTGTCAAAGACTTGCTGGCTCAGATCCATTGGCACCATGCCAAACCATAGGGGCAGGATGTTGGCGGTGACGGTGTTGTTGCCGTAATAGCAATGGGTGTAGTTGAAGTATTTTTCGTTGAAAGCGACGGTGGCGTTAGAGATTTCCTCAATGAAGTACTTGATGTCGTCGGCAAGGTTTAGCACTTTGGCGAACTTGGCCATCTTGCCACAGAGGTAGCAGTAGAAAGGAGTGGAGAGCAGGGGGCTGTCAGTGATACGTTTAGGATCGTTGGAGTGAATCATTTCAAGCGATTCAGGCGGCATGCACCAGTCGCCGTATGTGTCGCGGTGGATGATGCCGTCCTCTTTCATATATTGGTCTTTTATATGAAGCAGCCATTTCTTTAAAGCGGCGTAATGCTGACGGATGGGCTCCGTATTGCCAAAACGGGTGTAGAGCATGTCGGTAGCAGTGACCACGGCGCCCGGCCATGTGAGATTGTCGGTGTAGCCGCGCCAATAGGGTGGGATCACATTGGGCAGCGAGCCGTTTTCCCACTGGCTATCCTCGGCATCGCAGAGCCATTTGGTGTACAGCTGGTGGTTATTGAAGATGTATGATTCGCCATAGTTGCCCGTGGTGCGGTCACCGGTCCAGCCCATGCGCTCGTCGCGCTGTGGACAGTCAGTAGGCATGCTGCGGTAGTTGCCACGGATGCCCCAATATGCGTTGTGATACACGGCATTGATGATCTCGTTGGAACATTCAAACGAGCCAGTAACAGGCATTTCGTCATAGATCACCCAACCTTCGAAGTCTTCAAGAGAGGGCTTTTCACGAAGTCCCGTGATCTCCACATAACGGAAGCCATGATAGACAAAAGAGGGATGCCAATAGAGGTGAGAGTTGAGAGGTGAGAAATGAGAAGTATTGGCTGTAATGTAGCGATCAGTGCATTCTGCACCGCGTAGGTTGGCGGTGTAAAGCAAACTGTCAGGGGTGATGAGTTCTGCGAAGCGTAAGGTAATGGTGTCGCCAGACTGTTGGTCGTGAATCTTCATGTCGATAAACCCCACCATGTTCTGACCCATGTCAAGCATCCATGTGTCGCCTTTTTGGAAAACACTGACAGGCTTTAGCTTTTCCATCACGGTGATGTTGGGGTTGGATTGAGCACTGAGCTTGCCTTCGGGTGCTTCCACTAATTCAGCCTGTAGCCAAGCGGAATCATCATAACCGTGATGGGTCCATTCGCCGAGTTCATAGTTTTCATCATAGATCTCACCGTCGTATTCGTTGGCAGTGCGGATGGGTCCTTGGTTGGTGATTCTCCATGTTTCATCACTGACAATCATTTCTTTGCGACCATCTCTATAGGTGATTTCCAACTGAAGAATCATTCTTGGTGTGCCAAAATTCGGCACAAATTCAGGACCATCCCAACCGTTAGCATTGGCGGTGTTGCGGATGGTGGTAAATCGTCCGCCTTCAAGGATTACGCCGATGGCATTGTTGCCTTGTTGGAGCATTTCGGTGACATCGTAAGTGTTGAAATACACTCGGTTTGGATACCATGAAAGGGTTGGCTTCAGAAGCTCTTCGGGTGCAATCTCTTGACCATTCAAATAGGCGCTATACACCCCTATGCCGCTGACATAAAGCCGTGCTTCTTTGATCTCGTTTTGCAGTTCGAATTCTTTGCGGAGATAACGTGCTGCCAACCGGGTGTGGCCAACTAACACATCATCATCGAATTCATGTCCAATCCATTTTGCCTGCCAATCCTCTTGGTTCAACAAGCTGATTTCAAAGGAATTGACTTCACTCTCGACCTTCGTTTTTCCCTTTCCGTTACTGGTTACAGTGGCGATCACTTTCCAATAGACTTTATCTCGGCTGTTCAAGGTTTTTCCTTCGTAAGGGATATAAAGCATCTGGCTGGATTTCATCACACGAGAATCCCATAGATCGCCAATGCTTTTCTGAGCTTTCTCAAAATTGGACGCAACGATAATCCGATAATTTGTCTGAACCACATTTTGCGCATCGGTCTCATAGTTCCAACTGAATCGAGGTTGTGCCGTGGCCAAAGCTTGAGTGTGGAATTGTTGCTCAACATTGGGGTTGACGATGCTGATATCCACTTTGCTGCATGAGGCAAAGCCTATAAATAACAATAAAAACAGGAAGACACGTCTCATGGTATTGTTATTTCCGCTCAAAAATATTTTCTTTTGTTTTTCCTTCAGGCTCTTCTACTTGTAGTCCGCTGATGTTGTGATTGCAAACGTCGTCCAACACAATGGCGGTGCGATAGTCTTTCTTCAGTGCGGTCAGCTTTATATTTTTCATGGTCAGCCCATCTACATGGCGGACGAAGAAACCCCAGGCGGGAAGCTCTTCATGTTGCGAGAATTCGGGATAGGCCTTGGGCATCTCAGGTACTTTGTCCAGTTCATCAAGACCAACATAGGCATAATGCGGATCACCACCGCCAGGGAAGACGATCTCTATGTTCTCTAAGGTAACGTTCTTGATTTTACTATCCTTCAAGCCGATGATGCCGCAGGGTGAGATGTTGCGAGGCAGATCTTCCACGGGACCTTCATATTCATAACCGGCATCGGGTTTCCCAGCGGCCACTTCGCAATAGAGGTTCTTGATTGTGATGCCGTCCATGAAACTCTGCTTGTCACGACGGGCACCGATGTTGAGATAGATGGCATTACCTACGTTGATACCATATAGCGAGTCAACCAAAATGTTCTCGCAAATGCCGCCATCGACACTTTGGATGGTGATGGCGCTACGGTAGGTGTCATAAACGGTGTTGTTGATGATCTTCACATTCTTGAATCCGCCTGCGCCCATGGTGCCGAACTTGATGCCGCTGGCTGAGCTTCTGGCCGTACAGTTGCGAACCTCCACGTTTTGGCAGAGTTTCTTGGCGCTGTGCGACTTAAGACAAATGGCGTCATCTGAGGCATTGATGTAGCTGTTGGTTAAAAGGAACCCATCGCAATCCACGATATCGACGCCGTCGTTGTTCCAAAAGGCGGTGCTTTGCACCCTCACATTGTTGACTTTTACGTTCTCGCATTGGTCGTACATGCACACCCAATTGGCGGCATCGCGGAAGGTGACGTTGTCGACTTCCACATTTTTACATTCCCTGAATAGGAGCAGACGAGGGCGGAAGCCTTCACCCACACGGTCGTTGCTGAGTTTGTCCTTCATCAGACCTTTATGCACCAGATCAGTGCAATTATTTCCTAACTCACGTCCTTGTCCTTCAATGCAGCCTCCACTGTTGTAGATACCAAGAAGCTTGATATTCTCCACTCCTTCTGCCATAATGAGGGCATGGTCGTTGGTGGCATTAAGTCGGTCGTAATCGAAAGGATTGGTACTGCCTACAAGGATAGCGCCTTCCATCAGTTCAATGGTGACATTTGACTTCAGATGGATGCTTCCTGTGAGGTAACGGCCTACCCAAAACCTTAATGTGCCGCCACCTTGCTCGGCAATCCAGTCGATGGCAAACTGGATGCTTCGGGTATTCATCGTCACGCCGTCGCTACGGATGCCGAATTTTGAGGCGTTATAGATGAGTTTCTGGTCTTGTGCGATGGCTTGGAAGCTCATCAACAGAGCAAAACAGAAAAGAAGGATGTGCTTTTTCATAGTCTTTCAGTTTGATAAAGTTTTACTGGCCCCAACAAACCCATAGGTTGCAAAGGCTGGTCTCTTTTAGGATGATTGACGTATATCCAGGTGGTTGGATTCTCTTCTTTAGTGATGGTTTTCATGTAATTGCCCAGGGTGGTGGTGACGCGAATCTCGAGATCGTTATCGCCCTCGTGGAGTAAATCTTTGATGTCGTAGATGCGGCGACCGTAGTATTTCACGCCAGCGGATTGGCTGTTGACAAAGACTTCGGAAACGCCTTCTACCAGACCTAGGTCCAAAACACAGGGTTTGATGGTATCCATTGGGATGGTTTTCCGATAGACGATGGTTCCAGCGAAATGCTGGGTCTCTGGATGGTCTTTTAGGTCGAATAGTGTGTCGAAATGGGTGTGGATTGTCGTGTCCAGGCGGGTATGGATGAGTTCAACGTCCCAATCGGTGGAGATTTCGGCGAATACGTCATTGCGACCGCGAGCTTGCGAAGCGGGAAGCAATCCAACCTGATCCGACTTTGATTGTTCAGGTTGGATTGCCGCGTCGCTACGCTCCTCGCAATGACGCAAAGCGTGGCTGTCTGTAAATACGATCAACATCGACTCGGCAGGACCCAAATCGAAATCATAACTGTCATCCTCATTCAATGTCAAAGGATAGCGTTCTCCAGTATGAAGGTCCCAAATCCAAGGGTGTTTTTTGTGGGTCAATTCTTTGTGGAAAGTAATCTTGGTTTGGTGCGATTGATACCGATGCGAATTGATTAGGAAGATCATCTCGCTCCCGTCGTCGGTGGTGTAGCGGTTCTGCATCACAAAGGGGTCGGGCGACTCAATATTGAGATAATGGGTCACATCGAGTCGGTGCATCAGGCTGTCGTACCAAGTAATGAAGCCTTCTTGAGGGGGCTCGACAAAGGCAAAACGGTCTTCATAGCACATAATCTGTTCAAAAGTCGAACGAACAATGGAGTCTTTCTCGGCGATATTGCCTTTTAATCCTAGTGATTTGTACGGGATGGTATCGATGCAAAGCAACTTTCCCCCGCCTTCCACGAATTGCAGTAATTGTTGTGAGGTTTCGGGATGAAGGCTCTCTACATCGATCAACATCAAGGTGTTGTAGCGGCGTTCACCATAACAGAACTCGCCATGATGCATCTCGCCTTCATTAATGATGTTCTCGCTCACATAATCTACGCCCCCGCCGCATTTATTAATGGCTTCCCAGATCATGGTCTTGTAAGGGGCTCGGGTGGTGTTGGGGAATGGCTCGTTTTGCATCCCGATGGTGCTCCACATATCGTTTTCGGGATTGAGAATGGCAATGTCGGCGTAATAAGTGCCATGTTGTAAGGTGTACGCCAACCTGGCCTTGTAGTCGTTGTAGACCTTGAAATATGGCCACCAAGGGTTGTTCTCGCTGTAATAGGCCCCGTAACGGACCCAGCCAGGGAATGGGACTTCCAAGTTGGGCGAGTAATTGAATCCATGGAACACGCTGTGGGTCACTCCCGAAATGGCGCTCTGGTCACCGCCGATCTTCAGTTGCTCCAAGGTCATGTTGAACACGGTGTAGGTATTGGTCATTTCCTCGCAGCTGACGATGCGGTTGCCAGCGAGATGCGCTGCCGACGATACGAATTTGTTGACCATAGTATAGGCGCGGCCACGGCGATAATCCGTTTCCGACATTTCCTCTCCGGGCTTGTGTTTTAACCAGTTGGTGGTCCACGACTCGCCTTCGGGGATATCATAGCCCATAGTATTCTCCAAGGGATAGAACCCCCGTCCGTAAGCTTGAGCACGGGCTTTCACACCCAAGGCATGGCACCATTCCAGATAAGTGGCAGTAAACCGTTCTTGCATCAACTGAGCCTTGAAATCCTCGAAGTCGTAACGGGCTCGCTCCACCATTTTTTGAAAATCTTCGGTTACAGGAACCACGGGATTATAGTTGAGTGCACTGCCCATTGAGCCAATCTTAAAGAGAACAAAAGGTAGCCACTCAGTGATGTCGTAACCATAGCGTTTTTGGAATTCAGAAGCCATGTCAGAGGTCCAATTAGCACCTTCCAACTCCATGCTGTCGGTGAATAAAGCTCGGATGCGGCCTTTCAACGGCCCGATGTGACCCTCAATGGAATCGGACATGTTGTAGAGATATCGGTTGACCGCTTCGGTGTTGAAATGGTCGAGCACGGGCCCCGCTGCACCAGGTGCCCCGTTGATCACCTCCAAAAAGCCATTAATCTTCACTAATGCGGCCAATGTGTAGTCTCCTTCGGGAATCTCAATAGTGAAGATGCTGTCGGCTTGCCAAACATCAATACCATCGTTGACACTGGAAGCAGGGTTGGGATACAACCGCAACAGCATCAATTCCTTGGTGTTATCTTTGTAGGGTGAGCTGACTTTTGGCATGGCCTTCGAGCAGAGGCTATCGCGAATAATGGTCAAAGTAGTTGGCCCCGTCACGGGTTCGGAATAGTTGACCACGATCTGTGCCCGCTCGTTTTCATCGAGAAACTCAGCTCCGAAGGGCCATCCAGAACCGACCAAAAGGTCACATGTCATATCTAACGAATCTGCTTCATCGAAGCACACTCGGAGCATGTCGATCCATTCGGGACTAAGCCATTGTAGCGAGACCTTCTCAAGGCTGTCGCAATAGGAAGGGAAAGCTATGGGGTTGATTTCTACGCCGCCGATACCGGCCTCTTTGAGGAGCCGCATCTCGCGCACTAACTCATCGGCTTCAACCTTGTCGCCATTCCACCACCAGCGCACAAAAGGACGGTACTCCGAGGATGGTTGCCGAAACCCCTCGTAAAGCTGTTCCGTTGTCAGTGTGCCGTGCTTGGGCGTACACTGGCAAAGTAGTAACATCCCGACTATGAATAGTAGTCTTTTCATGGATGCAAATATAATGAAAAAGTAGTACCTTTGCCAAATTCTATGAGTAATGGTTATGACCTCGAAATACGACACCTGCTTCTTTGAACGCTATGCGATGTACTCGCTGGAAGCCCTGTTGGGCGAGCGGTATGCACATTTGGTCAATGCCGACAGGCCTGACTTGCAGGATGAGGAACAAGGCATCGGGATTGAAGTGACCAGAGCCATCACGGAGGACAAGAACGTGGCGAATTCACTCATCAACGAGATGGCAGGAAGGACAGTGAAAGAGGTGGACGAAGACCTATTGAAGATTCAGGAAAGCGGCTATTCCTACGGCTTGGATTTGAACTATTCCGTAGGCTCCAACGAGTATAACTACTGGGCTTTGGCCCTGCCCATGAAACGCATTCTCGAAAGCAAACTTTGGAAGGTTAACAATGGGTTTTATGGCGATTTCAAGGAGTTTGGACTCTATGTCTTCACGAAATATGACTTGGTGGCCGACGAGGTAAACGAAATCATCGGCTTTATGATGGATGCCCAACAAAGCCGCCCAGTTCGTTATGAACATCTTTTCATCTCACAGATCGAGACTCTATTCGATTGCGACCTTCGCCAAGGTGATTTCGATTGTTTCCCCATTGACTCAAGGCTCAGACGAAAATTCTATTACAAAGCGATAAAATAAAAGCATTATGGCTGACGGATATTTGGAAAAACGCTATGAAGAGGTCTTTGGCAAAGGCGCTAAGAAGACCGTTGTGAAGCACACTTCTATCGATACCTTATTTGAGAAAAACCGTAGCTATCGTGGCTACCAAAAGGATTTTGTGGTGAAGCGTGAGATGTTGGAACGTATCGTGGCGGTAAATACAAAGATTGCCTCAGCTAAGAACCAACAAGTGCTTCGTTTTAAACTCGTTACTAAAGAAACAGGTGCCGACACCATCGTGCAAAACATGAAGTTGGGCGGTTTGTTGCCGGAATTGCATCTGCCCTTTGAAGGCACAGAGCCAGAGGCCTTCATCATCATTTGTAGTACCATTCCTGAAAATAAGTTCGTGGACATCGACCTCGGCATTGCGGCACAAAGCATGTTGCTGAAAGCTACTGAGATGGGTCTTAATGGCATTATGATCGGAGCTTTCAACAAAGCTAAAATCACCGAAGCATTCAACTTGCCTTACGAGCCACTGCTCATCCTTGCCATTGGCAAAGGCAATGAGAAAATCAAGCTTCAACCGGTGGACGAAGGAGAAAAACTGGCCTATTATCGGGATGAAAAAGGCGTTCAGTATGTGCCGAAAATCCGTTGGGAACAGTTGATTCTTTAGAATTGGAAGTATATAAATGACTGTAAATCAGCGGTGATAAACTGATATATTACAAAGACAACCAAGACACAAACCACCACCATCAGAGGCAAAGGCATGTTGGCAAACCAAACGCGGTAACGACGCTTGAAGTTCTCAGGCAGCCAATGGATAATCATGCCTAAGATAATCATCAGGAACACGTTGCGGTATTGATGCGCCATGGCGGGAATCTTGTCGAGATCCCAGTGGCTGCCAATCTGATTGACCATGTTTTTAGCGGTATTCCAAGCGGTTTCGTTGGCTTCAGCAGGATCGAGGTTGGAGCCGCTACGGAAGAACAATCGGGTGAAGGTGATAAAGGTGAAGGTCTGGAAGATAGCCCAGGCATCAGCCAACCACTGGAAGGCGTCGGTTTGAGCTTTCTTATTGAAAATCAATGTGTAAGCAAGTCTTATGACGTTCCCGATGAGGATGATGAAACACCACACGAAGAACATGCTGAACACGGGGTAAGGCAGATAGATGCTCAGCAGCCTCAAAGCGATGGTCACCGTTAAGATAAACAAGGTGCGGGTGGCGTTGCTCCAATCTTTCCAGAACTTGTAAAACACCATGCCGATGCCGTTCAAGCCACCCCAAATCATGAAGTTCCATGAGGCGCCGTGCCATAAGCCACCGAGCAGCATAGTGTCCATCGAGTTGATGTTGGTGGTGATCTTCTTTCGCTTTTCAGGCTTGAAGATGGCTACCAAGGCGATGATGAGTGCAAGCACTCCAACGCCAAGCCCAACCCACCAACTGCCGCTCAAAAACACAGCGATGGCAGCGATCATGGTGATGATGCAGAACGAGCCAAAAGTGGCATTTCGGTTGCCGCCCAAAGGAATATAAAGATAGTCCTGTAGCCAACGTGAAAGCGACATGTGCCAACGTTTCCAGAACTCGCCAGGGTGCTTGGCCTTATATGGTGAATTGAAGTTTTTCGGCAGGTAAAAGCCCATCAGCATGGCTACGCCAATGGCGATATCGGTGTAACCTGAGAAGTCGGCATACACCTGCAGCGAATATCCAAACAAAGCGCAAAGATTCTCGAATCCTGAATATAACAGTGGGTTTTCGAACACTCGGTCGATGAAATTCACTGCAATATAGTCGCTCAAAACGATCTTCTTGATCAAGCCGTTCATGATCCAGAACACGGCGATACCGAACTGGCGACGACTTAAGAAATACTTCTTATGCAACTGCGGGATAAACTCGTTGGCCCTTACAATAGGACCTGCCACCAATTGCGGGAAGAAGCTCACGTAGAAGCCGAAGTCGAGGATGTTACTTACAGGCCCGATGCGCTTGCGATACACATCCATGATGTAGCTGATAGCCTGGAAGGTATAGAACGAGATGCCTACTGGCAGCAGGATGGTGTCGACACTGAAACGGTTGGAGCCTGTCACTTGGTTGCCAATCCACGAAAATACGTCGAACACCTCGAAGTGGGCGCCAAACAGGTTGTTGACCACATCAGTGATGAAATAGGCGTATTTAAAGTAAAAAAGGATGGATAGGTTAACGATGACACTGATGGCTAACACGATGTTGCGACTCGAATCCCGCTTCCTCGAATGAAGCCACTTGGCACCAAAGAAATTGTAGAGCGTGATGAAGATCAGAATCAGCGTGAAGAGGCCACTGGTCTTATAATAAAAGAATAGACTGACGAAGAACAAGAAGGCGTTTCGGAGCAGGCATTTGTTCTTGATTAGGCTGAACACAGCGAAGACGATGGCGAAGAAAGCCCAGAAATAGAACTGGGTGAACAACAGGGGATGAGCCTTGTCGAACGAGAACAATTTCTGAACGAAATCGAGCGCTATGTCGGTGAAACTCATCATCTTGCTCTTTTGTTAAGATGTTCGATATAACGGTCCATCAAGGCGTTGTAAAGCAGATCGCCAATGAGGCTGTAACCGGCATTGGTGAAGTGGATCTTATCTTTCTGTGCATAGCCTTCCTTTTCCCATCTTGCCATGGATTTAAGTCCGCCCATGATGTCGAAAAAGTCCCACACGGCGGCGTTATGTTGCTGGCCGAGTTCCAAAAAAGCCTGCTCAGTCACCAAACCGTTGGGGTTCACTTCGTATTTCTTTTTGCTGACTTTTTTGTAACTATCGTTGTTAGTCACCAACAGCAAGGCGCAGTCGGGGCTGACGCGGTGGATGATTTCGATCAAGGTGTCGTAGTCGCTCATGAACTTCTCCTTGGTGAAGGTGTCGGCTGCAGCATCGTTGATGCCGATGCCAAAGATGACGAGGTCGGGGTGTACCAGCTTCAGGTCGCGTTCCAAATCTTCACAGCTGAGATAGGAACACACTTTGGCACCGTTGACGCCGATGCCATGATAGGTGATGCCAGGCATGCCGTTGTCAAGATAAATGCCTGTGATAGTGAATGTCCCCGGGACTTGGTCGAAGTCGACATAGAGCGAATCGGTATAATCGGGGAGGAGGAAAGTAAACGAGCCTTCTTCCTCGTTGAAGGTGCCGTAGATGGTATCTTGGTTGAAATGAACCACGGGGACAATGCTGTCGTTGTCGCCATAACCGAGGATCTTCACGTAGTTGAAATCGAAAGTGGGCGAGAGTTCAGTTGGTTTTTTTTCTCGGGTAACGATGCTGAAGCTGGCGGTGGTGTCGGAGGTGGTCACTGAGGCGCCAGCCAGTCCTAAGCGAGTGTCGAAAGCGACGGCATTGCGGCAGTATTCCCACTCGCCGGTTCTGAACACACTGAAGCTGCTGGGCGTGTTGGTCTTCATGAATGGGAAGATGAGTCCGCGGCCAGCGGTGAGGCCTGGGAAGAGGTTGAGCAGGTTGTCGCGCATGGTTTGCGAGAACACACCGGCTTGCACGTGCGAGCCGCCAATGTGCATGATGTTGACGTTGCCTCGGCCAGTGAAAAGCAAGGTGTCGAGCTTGTCGAAGAATAGCTCCATGGCCAGACTATCACCAGGATAGATGAGGCGGTTCAACTCAAGGTTGGCGAATGAGCATTCTTCTGGGATGGGACGTTTCACCGGACCTTGTGCATAGGTCAACGCACCACACAACAGTAGCAATATGATGGTGAACCGTCTCATCTGTAATAGTAATTCGTGGGTTTAAACTTGTTTTTACGGGCTTCCTTCTCTTTCTCGATGGTTTCGCGATCCTTGTTCATAAACTCAACAATCTCTTCTTCGGGAAGACGCTTGCGCAACTCGTAGAAGTCGTGGTAGATGATAAGCGATTTGGCCAGGTCGTTGCCGATCTCTTGGGCGCCAAGCATGGTGAAATGGATATGGTCTGGACCAGCCAAAGGCGGATGGTGTTTCACGTATTGTGCCATCGAGCCCTCGCCGCCCATCACATGGAACATATCCCAATAGGCCACCTCGTTGCGTAACGTCATGGATTTGAGCGAGTCGTTGAGTTCGGGAAGTCCCGGCCAGGTGCCGATCTTGCCGTTGACGCTCTTGCCCATGTCGGCGGGACCAATGAACAGGAAGGTGGCTTGAGGAGCCACTTCCTTAAGGTATTTGATCTGCTTGTCGAGCTCTTCCATGTAGCTGGCGATGTTCTTGGTGCCATAGATGCTGGGCATTCGGTTGCCGCCGAACTGCAAGAGGATCATTCTTGCATCCAGCGTTTTGATGGAATTCATCATCAAAGGCTTGTTGATCCTCGTGAAGATGGTACCAGAGCAGCCTCTCAAAGCGTTATTATCTACAGCTACACCGTAATCACCGTCAAGCATGATACCGTAGATTTCCGCACTGCCTTGCATGGTGATGGTGCCTCTGCTGATGTTGCCAGGAAGTTCCCAAGTGATCAGCGTGATGCCTTGGTTGGCCTCATACTCTTTGGCCTCACATGATACGTTGTCGGCTTTCAGCGTAGCCTTGAAGCCATTGCTGTTGTTGCCGATGAGCATGGCTACATGCGATATCTCCTTGACTTTTTCAAAGGCCTGCGAGTGTTTGGTGGTGCTGAAACTCACGGTTGATAGTCCGTTGGTCTGGCAGAACTGGGTCATGATGCCATAACGGTTGTGCGAGGCTTTATACGAAGTAGAGTCACCTACCAAGGCATACCGTACGAGGTTCCCCGAGTAGCTTTGCGTCAGGGAGATGGACGAGATTCGCTTGATGGCGGAAATCATGCCGGGGCCTGAGCCACCGAAGACTTCCTGTAGTCTTTGACGCAGCACCGAGGTGATGCGGTCCATCTCGATTTGGGAGTCACCGTAATGGATTACACGGTAAATCTTTTGGTCGCGTTGTGCGTTTTCTAAAAGATAAAATAGGCTGTCGAAATATGAGTAGTCGTTGTTGGGCAGATAGATGCGGTTCGGGTTAATGGTTAGGTAGTCGCGAAAAAACTCAAGACTGTCGAGCAAGGTCTCCGACACCGTCATCTCAAAGCTTTTGCTAACGTTGCTCAGTACGGAATCTACATCAATAGCATCAGTTTCACCCATCTTGTCCTCCTCGTAGGAAGGGAATCGTAACGTAAGCGACCCGGTTTCAACCCCTTCGGCAGGAAAAACGTACCATCCGAGGCCCAAGAGGACAAAAACGGACAGAATAAACAGCAGTGTATGCGATGTTTTCATTGCTTGATTTTCAGTTTTTGGTTTTCGCGGATGAAGTCGCTTTTTAGGTTATTCCACTTCTTGAGGTCAGCCACAGTGACGTGGTGCTTCTTGGCTATCTTACCAAGCGTATCGCCAGATTTGACAATATAGGTGATGTATCGGGAGTCCTGTTTTGGCTTGGGAAGTTTGACGTTTTGCGGCACTTTGGCTTTCTCTTTTTTTACCATGGGTTGTGGCTTCGGAATAGAGTCGCAATGCCGAGCTTGGAAGTTTCTGACATAGGCAGGGCTAAGAAGATAGGCACAATAGCATAGCTCCCAGTTGCCGAATTCCGTATAAAGGTCACGGAGATACGAAGTCGCGGCTCTGGTGGAAGCTTCGTCATCGTATCGTTCGTCGATGGTGTCGTTCACCACAAGTCCGTAGCGCAAGGCCACCAAGGTTGGCATGGCCCATGAGCCGACCCGGTCAGGGCTTTCGTTGAAGGCTGATGCGTCTTTGATGGCATTGGAAAGTTCCGTCATTTTGGTCTGAAACAAACTGGTGTCGACATCCAAACATGGAGCGCCGTGCAGGGTGATACACGACAAAACCATGATAATCAACAAGTTCAGATGCTTTTTCATCAGACTTAACGGATCTTTAAATAAAAGGCAAAATTAGCGTTTTTTTTCTAATTTTGCCGTTTCAAAAAGCAGAAGAAGAGAATGGGTCAACTGGATAGGACTAAAGAACTGGAAACCAAAGATATAAAATCATTGCTTTGGATGTATGCCATGCCTGCGGTGGTGAGTCAGGTCATCGCTTCGGTGTATAACATCTGCGACCGAGTTTTCTTGGGGCAGTGTGTAGGTGCCTTGGCCATCGCCGGATTGGCCATCACCATGCCGATCATGAACATCATTCACGCTTTTGGTTCGTTGGTGGGTGCTGGTTCGTCGGCGCGCATGTCCATCGTGCTGGGTAAGAAAGACGTCAACTGGGCGGAGAAGATCTTAGGCAACAGCATGATCCTGACATTTCTTTTAGGCTTTATCTTTGTCACAGGCAGTTACGTTTTCATGGATAGAATCCTGACAATGTTTGGTGCCTCGGCGGATACCATTGCTTATGCCCGAGAATACATGGACATCGTGCTTCCGGGTATGTTCATGACCACGGTGACCTTTAACCTTACGGGCTTGATCCGTGCCACGGGTTACCCCACCAAGTCGATGTGGATTTTGGTGGGCGGTGCCGTTCTCAACATCATTTTGGATGCTGTGCTCATCTACGCTTTGGACTGGGGTATTGCCGGCGCTGCATGGGCTACCACCATCTCCATGACATGCTCGGGTATCGTGGCCATTTTGCATTTTGTTCAGCCGAAGTCATTCATCCGATTCCGCCGTCATGCTTGGAGGCCTAAGGGTTACATCTTCCGCAATATCCTGCTTATTGGTATGAGCCCATTCTTGATGAATGTGGCGGCATCGGGCGTGGTGGCGTTGCTTAACCGTCAACTGATCCACTTTGGCGGTGATCTTGCGGTGGGTGCCTACGGCATCATTAATACTTTCGCCAGCTTTGCCGTGCTGCTGATTTTAGGCGTATGCCAAGGCATGCAGCCTATTGCGGGTTACAACTACGGCGCGGGACATCCCCATCGCTTGAAGTCGGTTTATATCCAGACGATGAAGGTGAATGTCCTCATCGGTATGGTGAGTGCATTGTTGGCGTTGACGATACCGCATATCTTGCTACGTGCTTTTACCAAGGAGGAGGAACTCATCCAAATCGCTATTCCGGCCATGCGTTTCATCTTAGTAATGTTTGCGTTGGTGGGATTTACCATTACCAACTCCACCTTCTTCCAATCCATCGACAAACCATGGATTGCCATCGTTACCAGCCTTTCACGTCAGGTGCTTTTCCTCGCCCCGATGATTTACCTCGTGCCGACCATTTTCATCAATATGGGAGGTAACGGCCTCACGGGAGTGTGGGCTTCCATGACAATCTCCGATGTGATGGGTGCTATATTAGCCTTCCTGTTGATGCTTAGCCAGCGCAAAGTATTTCGTTCACCAGAATGATAGCGGTTTCCAATGCCATAACGACCCCTACGAACACACACATCCTTGACTCTGCTTCGGTCAGGAGCAAGGCCGATATGCGTGAGTTTCTATTGAAAGTTAGGGCTCAATCCTCTCCCGAGATGGCAGTGTGTCGCCGTGACTTAGAGTCGATGATCAGGGAATGGCGTTCGCACAATCTCTTTTATCAGTTACACGTATTCCGTAGCCGAACCAAGGATGTCGATCTGGAATTATGCCAGTCGTGGTGCCGAGAGTTGTTTTGCCGTGTGGTGAGTTTCTTTTATTTCTGGTGATTCCCGTATTTTTCCATTAATTGTTCACGATACTTCTCGGCAATTTCCTTAGCCAAAGCCACGCCGTCGCCTTGTGGTTCGGAGTTAAATTGACCTAAGCGTTCACGCCACCATTGGCCTTCGTACTTGCAGATACGATCATGGTAGGCCTTTTCTTCGAAAGGCTTCTTAGCCTTAATTGAAGCGTTGACGTCCTTGAAGAATTCCTTCCAGCGGTAAGCATAGTAGGTCTCTGTGAGGCCTGCCCAGGCGCGGCTGGCGTACTCGTTGAGCAAGGCATCCTCCTCACCCCAAGTGGTGATGATATTGCGGGCGTTGCTCTCGAAGTAATCCTTGTCTTCGTCGGTGATGCCAATGGCACGGGCATCCTTGATCCAACGGCCGACTAAGAATGCACTTTCGGTAGCTAAAATCTTGTCGGTGTCGTCCAGGATGGAGGTCATCGTAGCTTCAATTTGATGGAGAGTCTCGTAATCGTCCTCCTTAAATGCTTTCAGGTAGTCGATGTACAGGTCGCTGAAGTAGTTGCCTAATAGCTGTCGGGTGATGTTGACCACGTCGAAATGGCGAGCGCGAGTGTTGCATTCAGCGTCAAGCAGGTCGTCAAGCACGTTTAATAATGTCAAGTTGTTGTACCGATAGGTGGGCGCCACATAATACTGTTTGTATTCGTTGATGTCGCCCATGGTAGGCCTTTGGTTGATGCGCACGGTCTGACCTGGAGACGAGACCTTGTTGTAAACGCTGTCGGCGAGCAGCTTCCATGCGGCTCTCATGTTGGGATCTTCCATGCCTGCACGTTGGTCGGCGAGACATTCCACCCAAGCATCAACATCCTGGTGTAGTGGGCTATCCCAAGCTTTTTCAAACACATATTCATACATGAATGGGTTGCAATCGAAGCCTTCCAAAGTGGAGCCGATGCCCACGAAGTTGTCGCCACCTTTCTCAAATGCTCTTTCGATGCGCACGTTGACGGTATCGAGGTTGCCAGCGAGCATAGAGTTGCCACCGAAGTTGCCGAGATAGCACCAGATGTAAGGCACGCCATAATAGCTGTTGGTGCGTTCCCAAATCGGTTGACGCTCACAGTAGTAGTCGAGCAGCAGGTGGCGTTCTTTTGGGAAAGAGGTGATGTAAGCCTCGATGCGATTGTCTATATCCCAGTACTGGCGCTCATTCCAGAAGAGCCAGGTCATCTCGAGCCAGCGGCCTTCGGGGTCGGCGGATTCGAGCGACTCATACACTTGACGGCTCACGCGGCCTAAGTATTCTGGATCCCAGCTGGGCGGTATCATCTCGTTAAAAATATCCATTCCATAAATATGGTCAGTGCCAAAGAACTCGGTCTGCTTGGCAATGAATTTCTGTTGGATCTCGGTGTAAAGCGGATCAAGCGGATCGAGGAACTTGCACCAGCAAGTGCTGTCGAAGCCTGCCCAGTCGCCCAGCGAGGCCAAGGGAGCATCTGGATAGATGCGCTTGATGCAGGGTGGCACGTGTCCAGCAAAGCCTGGTAACACAGGTTTCATGTTCAGTTCACGTTCACGGGCAACGATTTTTTGCTGCAAAGCTTTCTGGTTTTCTAGCCACGACATTGGCAGGGGACCTCCCCAGCGGTCGATGTTCTGCATGCGATGCCATGGTAGATGGGCGGGGCCTGTGAAATAGCTGCGGATCTCCTCGTCGGTGAGCCCAAGATCACTCCATACCTCATACCACACGGATTCCTGTCCAGTGATAGCCAACGGCAGGTTGATGCCGTTCATCGCCATCCAGTCGATGAAGTGCTCCCACTGTTCCCAGCTCCACCAAGGCATGGTGTAGCCGAAGGTGCAGTAGTTCAAGAAGAAACGCTCAGGGACACGGGCGGTTTCGCTCACTTTCTCTGGTACCCTAGGCAACGTGGCAGGCATCTCCAAAGCCTCCTCCATGAACCAAGGGAACTCAGCATGGCAATAGTATTTCAGATAACGGTTCAAACCCACGGCCATACTGTTGGCGTTGTTGCCACGAATCACGATCTTATTATCAACGGATTCGAATTCATAACGGTCGATAGTGTCGTTGAGACGTTCCAATTGAATCTGGTCGGAGAATTCCGGAATTACACGGTTCACCAATCCGCGCATGGCGATGACTTCAGGATCGGTTTCCTTTTTCGAGCAGGAAACACAAAACAAAGAGCAAAGTAGTACAAAAAAGAATAATCTTTTCATATCGATAGGATTTTAGGGCAAAAGTAACCATTTTCAATGAAAATAAAAAAATAATGCTATCTTTGGATCGTTAAATCTTTTAATAGTTGCGCCCGACACAAAACAGGGAATAGAATATGAAAAAAATCATGAAAGTTATGACGATGGTATTGTTTGTCGTCAGTATGGCAGCGGTTACATCTTGCACGAAAGATAATGCAAATCTCATTATTGGCAGATGGAAAATGTCAAAGATTACGGGTTCCTCCCATGGTGTGACCTATTCAATGTCCATTAACGAGTTTATGGAAGCATACGGAGAAGGTGATACGGAAGACTTTATCATTGAATTCAAAAACGATGGTAAGGTTTACGTTGGAAATGATTCTTCCCATTATTCCGTCAGTGGGAACAAATTAACGATCACTGAGGGTGAGATCTCCGTCCAGTTGACTATTAAGAAACTGACCGTCTCAAAGCTAGTCTTGGTACAAAAAGAGGACGATGTGGATATGGCGATAGAATTCCAGAGACTCTAGATTCTTATCCCAATTGATTCATTGCATAGGCGTAGGCGCCAATAGCGACGGCTGATGAGGTCCCGAGCTTGGTGATGCCTACGCCTACGCGTTTGGTTGGGTCGTACCACACCTGCTGGTCGCTGAAAGGCACGGTGATCATTTTGCCTGATTTTTCGGCAAAGCGGAGGCAGTCGTTCACGTCTTCTAAGTTGAAGGCTTCGGTCTCCATGCGTGGGATGACGTTGCCATCTACATTATATGGTTCGTTGAGCTTCTTGATGAGCATAGGCATGAACACAGGCCAAGCGCCTGACAGTCCGCCACCGATGACCACGAGACCATCGGTGAAACGCAGACCGTTGCCGATGACATCGGCCAATACGGTGGTGAGCTCATCCCAAGCTTTCAAAGCAGCTTCTTGGTTGCCGGGCTGTTCGCCTTGGGCGATCTTAAAGATGTCGTAAGGTTGTGGCGCATCGCCAAAAGCAATACCGGCTTCTCTGGCATACACGCGGCGCACGGCACGGATGCTGACGCTGTCTTCAGCGATAGTATCGGGATAGAGACAGTTGCGTGAACACCAAATCTCTCCACCTGCACTATTATCACCGCTGAGCAACACCTTATCGATGACGATGCCGCCGCCGAAACCAGTACCCAATGTCACGCCGAACAGGTTTTTGTAACGCTTTGGGTTGCCTTGCTGCTCAAGCATGGCGTTCACCTGCGGAAGCAGTCCGCCGAGGGCCTCTCCGTAAACGAAAAGGTCTCCGTCATTATTGATGAATACCGGCACCTTGAACTCGTTTTCCAACATGGCCTTCAGTGCCACGCCGCCACGGAAAGTAGGCAGGTTGGGCAGGTCGCCGATGATACCGTTGGGATAGTCGGCTGGACCAGGGAAGCAGAAACTGATGGCCTTGGCCTTGCTGCCACAACGTTGCTCGCACTCATGAAAGCCGTCGATGAGTTTCTGCAACAAGTCCTCGTGTGTGGGCGAGGCAGTAGGAATGGTGAAGGGTTCGATGATTTCCTTGTAATCGCATACTGCCGAGAACTTGAATCCTGTGCCACCGGCATCGAGGATGAAAATGATGTCGTTATTCATGATCTTCAATTGTTTTTTCTGGTGTTATTGGTTTTTTGTTCTTGAATTTCTCTACCCAAAGCACCCACATCAGGAAAATGACGAGGTAGAAGAATGCCTTGAAAATGTAGTCGTGGGCTATGTGGAAAGTATTGGGCCCGGGCCATTGCATCTGCATCAGCAGGATACCGCAGATACGCACTACATTGGTCCACTCAATAATGACTAAGCCTGCAGGAATATACCAAGCCTTGTGTTTCCAAGGACCAGGGAAAATCAACATAAGGAAAAGCCAATGGCACCACTGCTTCAAGCTCGCACATTCAGTGGCAATGATCACTTTGACGAATGTCCCTTCCTTGCTTAAGGCAGCAATAAGACGGCTTTCAGTGATGGTGGTAATGTCTATACCGAAAACATGTTGCAACACCCAGCAGGATTCATTAAAGACTCTATTCACCGACCATAGGCTCAACTTGTCGATGGCATCCTTGATAGGCCAATACTCTAAAGCCTTCCAGCCAAGAAACAGGACGTGGAAACTCAAAATCAGCAGGATAAACAAACCAACGTCAACAGTGCTCTGGTTCTTCGGGTCCTTTAGATAGTCTTTGAAAGAGTTTTTCATGCTGCAATATTAGTAAATTTTTTTGTTGTATTTTTGCATTTTCAAAAATAGAGACATGATAGAAAACGACACTATCACCTCGAAAGTAGGTGAAACTATACAGAACGACACCACCGTGAAGGCTATGGCAGAGACATTCGAAAAATTAACTTCCACACCTGTAAGCGAATGGCTGCCGGATCTTGTGAGGCAATATCTTGTGCCTTTCGGAATCAAACTATTGGTAGCGCTTGTGGTGTTGATTATTGGGCGTTGGCTCATCAAACTCGCGAAGAAATGGATGGCCAACGGATTGATGCACAAACACGGCGATGCCACGTTGCACAGCTTCCTGTCGAACCTGATGGCGGTGATACTGAATTTTATTCTTATCATAATAATAATCAGTATTTTAGGTGTAAACACCTCGTCGTTGGTCGCACTGCTTGCCTCGGCTGGGCTGGCTATCGGCATGGCGCTGAGCGGCACCTTGCAGAACTTCGCGGGTGGCGTCATCATCATCCTGTTCCGTCCCTTCAAGGTGGGCGACTTCATTGCCGCGCAAGGTCAAGAAGGCGTGGTAAAGGAAATCCAGATTTTCAACACCGTCATTTTGACCACTGACAATAAGGTGATCCATATCCCTAACGGCATCCTTGCCACCGGGGTTATGACCATTTTCACTAAGGAAGAACTACGGCGTGTCGACTGGCTGATTTCCATCTCCTATGGAGATGATTATGATAAGGCTAAATCAGCGCTATTGCGCTTGTGCAACGACGATTCCCGAATCTTAAAAGATCCTGAACCGTTTGTTGAAATCGGTCAGTTGAACAGCAGTTCAGTGGATATCAGAATGAGGGTCTGGGTGAAATCGGCTGATTATTGGCCAGTGTTTTTCAGCATGAACGAAAAGGTTTACAAAACCTTGCCTCAGGAAGGACTGCATTTCCCGTTCCCGCAGCTCGATGTGCATCTCAATCAATGATCCAGCTTTTTGCTGAAAGTGATGCCCTTATTCAGGAAGAAGGGAATAAGTGCTGTTAATACGATTGATAATGCTTTGGATATTAGAGGATTGATGTCTCCTATGCTAACACATAGATACAAGATCAAACTATTCAATGCAAGGCAAACCAACTGAATCAGATAGAAAGTGGTGAAACGGAGAATGACCCGATCTTCTTTTTTGAAATTGAAACTTCTATTCAGCAAAAAACTACTGATAATGCCACAATGGAATCCGATGATGTTGGCCCACATGTATGGTATCAGCTTGTAAAGCAGGGCGAAAACCACAAACTCCACTCCCGTACTGATGACACCGATGATGGCGTAAAGAAAAAAGTGTCTGTGACTTCTATATATCTGGCTTAATTTCAAGTAATTCAGCTTTTGAGGCGCAAAAATACCAAAAAAAATAATTGTGGTTCAAAAAAAAGTTGTACTTTTGCAGTCCGTTTTGAAGAAGACAACAATTAATAAAGAATAGAGTCATGTCAAAAGTTTGTCAGATTACAGGTAAAAAGACCATCACTGGTAATAACGTTTCTCACTCTAACAAGAGAACCAAGAGAACTTTCGAGCCTAACTTGAAGATCAAGAAGTTCTATGTTCCTGAGTGGGACGAATGGGTTGTGCTGAAGGTTTCAGCCGCTGGTCTGCGCACCATCGATAAGAAGGGTGTCTATGCAGCCATCATGGATGCTGCTGAAAAGGGCAATTTGAACCGTTGGTAATCACCACCCGTTTCAGATAAAATAGCTGCTGCGCTTGCGTGGCGGCTTTTTTTGTTTGGGAATACTAAAAATCCAGATTTTGAGTTATTCATTTATGCGCCCAAAACTCACTTTGATCTTCCTTCTGCTACTGTCGATGGTGGCTTCGGCACAAAACCTACCGACAGGAGTGGTGTATGGCAAAGTCACCGACGAGCAAAACCATCCCATTGAGATGGCTAACGTGATCGTGACCGAGTTGTTAGTGGGTCAAACTACCAATTCAAAGGGCGCATACGAGCTTCATGTGTTGTCCGACACATCGTTGGTGATCAATTTTTCCTTTGTCGGCTATGAGACGAAGCAGGTTGTTGTGCGACTGAAGAGCGGAGAAAAACGAAAGTTGGACGTGATGCTGAAATCCATCGCTACCAACCTGCCGGATGTGGTCATCTCTGACCGTGCCGTGGAGACGTCAAGCCTGATCCGTCTGGATCCGAAGAAAGCTACCGCGTTACCCTCTATGGGTGGTGGGGTGGAAACTTTGCTGAAGACACTGCCCGGTGTGGTCTCAAACAATGAGATGAGCTCCCAATACACCGTTCGTGGCGGTAACTTTGACGAGAACCTGATTTATGTCAACGGTATTGAGATTTACCGTCCTTTCTTGGTGGGCTCTGGCCAACAGGAAGGTCTGTCGTTCGTTAATTCGAGGTTGGTAAACAATATTGTGTTTTCAGCAGGCGGTTTCGGAGTGGAGTATGGCGACAAGATGTCGTCGGTGCTCGACGTTACCTACAAGACACCTCGTGAGACGGCGGGCTCGCTTTCTTTGAGCTTGTTGGGAGCCGAGGCGCATGTGGAAGGCGTGGTTGGGAAGGATAAGTTCAGCTATCTGTTAGGAGCGAGGTACAAAAACACGACAATCGCCCTGAATATGCTGGATACCAAAGGCACCTACAATCCCAACTTCACTGATGTTCAGACCTTGCTCAACTACAAGTTCAACGATAAATGGAGCCTCTCTTTCCTCGGTTATTATTCCCGAAACCAATACTATCTGGCGCCTCAGTCGTCAACTGCTGAGACAGGTACTGTTAATACTGTTTTGCGGCTCGACATCTATATGGAAGGCCAGGAGTTGGACAATTACGCCACGGGTATGGGCGCCTTGACCTTGAATTTCAAGCCTCACAAGGATTTGGATTTAAAGCTCATCGCATCAGCCTATTCGGCATACGAAACCGAGACCTACGATGTTTTGGGCGAGTATTGGCTGGGACAGGTAGAGACTTCGCTCGGCTCGGAACAACAGGGTAATGTGGTTACCAATATGGGTACGGGTGCTTTCATGAAACACGCCCGTAACGCTTTCTACGCCAGGGTGTTTAACCTCGACCATAAGGGAACCCGAGTCAATGGCCAAAACGTGCTGAAATGGGGCGTTCGCTACCAGCATCAGTATGTGGATGATGTGGTCAGCGAGTGGCACTTGATGGATTCTGCCGGCTACAGTCTGCCTCATTCCATGGATCATCCAGGCCAGATGCCTGAGATTCTGCCCGAATTAGTTTTAAATAAGTATTATAAAGCCAATAATACTTTGGAGATCAACAATGTTAATGGCTATGTGCAACAGTCATTGACTTTCCCCTTGCGTGATGCTGGCGACCTTGTAGTGACAGGCGGTCTGCGTGCCAATTACTGGGGTTATAATAACAAGGTGTATGTCAGTCCTCGAGCGGGTGTCGCTTTCAAGCCAAGTCTGGAAAACCGCGATCTGGTGTTCCGTCTGTCAGGCGGATTGTATAACCAAACGCCATTCTATCGTGAGCTTCGTAACCGTGACGGCTCACTCGTCAAGGATGCTGAAGTGCAGAAGTCGTATCAAGTCATTCTTGGCAGTGATTTCAAGTTTAAGGCTTGGGGTCGTCCGTTTATCCTGACCTCGGAAGTCTATTACAAATACTTGAAACATATTATCCCCTATGATGTGGACAATGTCCGTATCTGTTATTACGCCGATCAGAAAGCCAAGGGTTATGCCACTGGATTGGATCTCAAACTCAACGGTGAATTTGTGAAAGGTATCGACAGTTGGGCAAGCCTTTCGCTCATGAGGAGCAGGGAAATCATCGAGGGGGATACTACGGGGTGGCACAACAGGCCATCGAACCAACTGCTCAGTTTCTCATTGTTTTTCCAGGATTACATCCCCTTTGCCCCGACTTGGAGAGTCAATATGACCATTGTGTTTGGCACAGGTATGCCTGTCAATGACCACGAGGCTGACACTTATCATCCGTTCATGAATTATCCTGCCTACCGTCGTGTAGATATCGGCTTCGTGAAAGAGTTGATCAACGAAGGAAGTAGCTTCAGCAAGGGCAATCCGCTGAATTATGTGAAAAACATGTATGTCAGCTTGGAAGTGTTCAACCTCCTCGACATTCGCAACACCATTTCCTACACTTGGGTGAAGGATGTTTACAACAACTCGTATGGGATCAATAGTTACTTGACCCCACGATACATCAATGTGAAATTAGTCACCGAGTTTTAATACAATCCCGGCATCTTGATCCACTCGCGGCCTTGGGCGCACATGTCCTCGACCTCAGCCACGGTCTTTGGGATCGGGCGGCCAAGGATGCGGCAGCCGTCTTCAGTGATGAGCAGGTCGTCCTCGATGCGGATGCCTCCGAAGTCCTTGTAGGATTCCAACCTGTCGTAGTTGATAAACTCTTTGAATTTGCCTTCGGCCTTCCACATATCGATAAGGGTCGGGATGAAGTAGATGCCTGGCTCGTCAGTGACCACGAAACCCGGTTTCAGGGTTTTGCCGCAACGCAGGCCACTGAAACCTAATTTCTTAGAGCGAGGTGTGATTTCGTCGTAGCCGACGTAGGTCTCACCGAGGCCTTCCATGTCGTGTACATCCATGCCAAGCATGTGACCTAAACCGTGAGGCATGAAGAGCCAGTGGGCACCGTTCATCAAAGCCTCGTCAATGTCGCCCTTCATCAGTCCGATGGCATTCAGACCCTCGATCAGGGTGCGGCATGCCAAGGTGTGCATGGTCATGTAAGGGATATAAGGACGGGTGTTCTCGGCCACTCTCTGGTTGGCTTTCAAGACGATTTCATAGATCTCGCGCTGGCGTTGGTTGAACTTGCCGCCCACAGGGGTGGTGCGGGTGAAGTCGCTGGCATAGTAGTTCTCGGTTTCAGCACCGGCATCGCACACCATCATGCGGCCTTCTTTCAGCACGTTGTGATGGCTGTGGTTGTGCAGGGTCTGACCATCGACGCTGAGGATGACGGGGAAGGAAACGGGGCCTCCACCGGAGAGCGACAGGCCTTCCACCACACCGGCAATGTCTTGTTCCACCATGCCCGGCTTACACATCTTCATGGCCGTGGTGTGCATGTAATAGGCAGTATTGGCGGCACGCTCCATCTCGGCAATCTCAATGTCGCTCTTGACCTCGCGCATGGCGATCACAGCCTTGATCAGTTCAAGGCTGACGTATTCGGACACCTTGTTGACGTTGCAGTTCAGCCAGTTGGAAACCTGGATCTGAGTGTCACCACGGTAGGTGGGCAGCATGTGGATCTTGCGGCCTTTGGTCATGGCCTGTTGGATGTATTCGCCAAACTTATTGAAGTCGCGGCAGTCGGTGATGCCGATACGATCGCCTTGTTCTTTTAAGGAAGGCAGTGGACCGCACCAGATCACGTCATCGATGGTGACATCAACGCCGAAGAGGATTTCCTCGCCACTCTCAAAGTCGATCACGCCAACCATGTCGGGGTGGTTCAAACCAAAGTAATAGGAGAAATTGCTGTCTTGGCGATAGATATAGGTGTTGTCGGGATAGTTGAAGGGGGCTTCGTTGTTGGCTGGGAAAAAGGCAATGCCATGGTTCAGCATCTTTTTCAGGGTGGCTCTGCGACCACTATAAACGTCTTTATTGAACATGTTGAAATTTTTTTATAGAATTTTGTTTTTCTTCACGCAAAGATATGTAATTTTGCGGATAATATGAAGAAAGCGAAGGAAAATCACACAAACCGTACTATGAGTGAAGTGGCGGAGCTGTTCCACGTCTCCTCTTCGACCATCCATAACTGGATCAAGGAGGGCTTGCTGATGCTGGATGAGGAACGTCATGTCACTGCGGAGAGCCTTCGTGAGTTTCAGTCGCAACATGCCGGCAAACACAAGCTTCATGCACGTGCCAACAAATTGCTGAAAGATGAACACGATGTGGCCGAGGTGGGCCGTACTATTCAGGCGGAGTTGCGTTCAGACGCTTTTGATGATGCCATTGGCACACGTTATGAATCCATGCTTTCTGAATCTTATCGAAATAAGGAAGGAATCACCTACACCCCAAAAACTATAATTGATGACATGACTCGTGGATTGAGGGTTGACGAAACCACGTGGTTTCTTGACCCCTGCTGCGGCAGCGGTAACTTCCTTGTCCATGCCATTGAGATGGGTGTGACCCCCGATCATGTTTTTGGCTTTGACACCGATCCTAATGCCGTGGCCATCGCCCGACGCCGCATCAAAGAAATGACTGGTTACGACACCCAACAGGTGGTTTGCGGCGATTTCCTGAAAGAAGGTCACCGGTTGAAACAACGGTTTGACGTGGTTTTTACCAACCCCCCATGGGGAAAGAAACTGTCAAAAAAGGAACGTACCGCATACGCAAAGAGATATCAAGCTGGATCCAGCGCCGACACGAGTTCCCTGTTCTTGTTTTCCATCCTATCGGTGCTGAAACCTGACGGCATCGTTGGATTGCTGATGCCAGAGTCGTTTTTCAAGATCGCGGTATACGAGGATGCCCGAAAGGCTGTGCTTCAGAAGACCATCCTCAAGATCAAGGACTATGGCAAAGCTTTCCTAAACATGTATTCAGCGGTCTCCATCTTGGTCAAAAACACGGAGCCTGAGGCGAATCATCAAGTTGTCTGTAGCTGTAATTGGAATAATCATTCCCGTTCACAACACAGTTTTATGACCATGCCACGTTATAACCTCAATTATTGGATGAAATCGAACGAGGTGGCTTTGTTGGAGCGGCTAATGCAGCATCCCCACCTTACCTTAAAAGGCCATGCGTCATGGGGATTGGGTATTGTTACAGGCGACAATGCTAAAATCTGCAAACGCTCCCGTCGTGTTGGGTTCAAGCCGGTATATCGTGGTCAAGACATCCTGCCCGGCAGACTGAAAGCCGCAAATCTATATATCAACCCCGATGACTTTCCCCGGTGTCAGCAACTTCCGCCTATGTGGATGTTTCAAGCGACAGAGAAGCTGGTCTATCGGTTTATTTCCAGTGAACTGGTGTTTTATTGCGACACGCATCAGCGATATATCCTCAACAGTGCCAATATGCTGGTGCTGAACGAGGATTTCCCTTTAACCTCAAAACAATTGGCTCAGATTATGAATAGTCCGTTGACCAACTGGCTTTTCAAGCGGTTGTTCAATACACATAAGGTTTTGAAAAGCGATTTGGAGCTGCTGCCGGTTTTTACGGACTTATCGCTGCATCGCCGCTTCAATCTCCTCGATCTCGATAGGTAGGCCGGCAAACAGGTTGACGGGTTCGCCTTCGGTGATTAGCAGGTCGTTCTCAATACGGATGCCAATGCCTTCTTCTCGGATATAAATCCCGGGCTCGCAAGTGAGTATCATCCCAGGCTCAAACGTCTTGAACTTATCGATGCTGTCATGCACATCCAAGCCGATGTGGTGAGAAACGCCATGCATTAGGTATTTGCTGTTTTCTCCCATCAGTTGGCGGGCAGCTTGGTTGACCTCGTTGATGCAATGGCCTGGACGGTAGAGTTTGGTGATCTCTTTCATGACGTCCAATACGAGGTTGTAACACTCCTTTTGTCTTGTGCTGAACTTTCCGTTGATCGGGATGGTACGGCTCAAGTCCGACGAATAATTGTAATATTCGCAGCCGATGTCGAAGAGTAGCAGGTTGCCACCGATGAGCTTGCTATGGTTTTTGGAGTAATGCAGGCAGCATGCGTTTTTGCCTCCGGCGATAATAGGCGCATAAGCGTGTCCTCTGGCGTTGTTATACTTGAATACATATTCGATTTCAGCCTGTACCTGGTATTCGTACATATCGGGCTTCACGGTTTCCAAACAGCGGCGGAAAGCTGCGGCGGTGATGTCGCAAGCCTGTTGCGTAAGGTTGATCTCTTCTTCCGACTTGATCATACGCAAGGCGTTGAGAATGGGCGCTGTGCGGCCATATTGGTGCAATGGGTACAATGCTTGGATCTGTTTTGCAAAGCGTTGCTGAATCGTTTCTACGCTACATTCGTATTTCGGATACTCGTAGCTGTGTAGATAGATGGTGTCGCCGTAACCTGAGAAGGCGATGTCGTTAAGCACACTATAGAAGGTGTCGTTGCCTTTGACAGTCTTGATACCAGAGATTTCAGTGGCTTGAGCGGCATCGAGCATCTCGCCTTGCCAAATGACTTTCATCTCATCGTAAGGCTCGATGAAAAGCACTTCGCGAAGGCTCTCATCAGGGTAGTCGGGTGCGATGAGGAGGAAAGCTTTCTCGACTTCGATACCTGTCAGGTAAAAGAAATCCGACTGTTGACGGAATGGATAAAACTCATCACCGTTACGAGGCATGGGCTCATTGGCGGTGAACACTGCAACGGATTTTGGCGGTAGTTGAGCCGCGAAGTTGGCTCTATTACGAATGAAAAGGCTGGCTGGGATGATCATGCTAATAGTAATTTGGTGACAAAAATAATGAAAAAAGGCGGAAGATTGCTCTCCCGCCTTTTACTTTGATTTCTTACCTCATTATAAGATCTTATAACCGATGGTAACCATCCACATGTGGGTGTGTTCGTTAGAAATGTTGTTAGTGTCAACATACTGACCCCACTGTGTGTTGTTAATGATGTTAGCACCGAACACCTTGGTGATGCCGAAGTTATAGTTGACATCTAAGGTGAGTCTACTGAGAATATCCACGCCAAAGCCACCTTGCAGACCAAAAGCGATCGACTTGGTGTCGAAGGTCTCGTTGGGAATCTCAACATCAGGGGCATCTCCTACGGTTTGATGGATGATGGTCTTCTGAGGGATGGTGAAGTTCAGTGTTGGACCAACATGAGCACGAAGTGCAAGAATGTTCAGAAGATCAAATTTGTATCCAAGCAAAATTGGGAGTTGGAAGTTTGTGGATTTCAAGGTAAAATCCAGAACGCCGCTTGTAGGGAAGACGATACCGCCGATGGTGTCTCCCGAAACGGAGGTGTTCAGATCGAATGCGTTAGAAGTGTTGTACCAAAGCAGTTCGGGTTGGATATAAAATCCACCAATATTCACGCGGGCGAATACGCCAATCGTTAAGTTGTTGGCAAAACCAGCTTGAATGTCGGCTTTTTGATAAGAGAGCCTGGATGTCTTGTAACCAGCCTTAATACCAAAATTAAACAGATCGCCACCAGCAAAGGCTGAAGTGCCCATGGTTAACAGTAAAGCGATGAGTAAGAAAGTTTTTTTCATATTGTTTTAGTTTTGATGGATAAAGACGATCACTCTTTGATCAGAGTAATGATGACCCTTCGGTCGTACTTCGTTGGATTAAGCTCCTTGATGCCTCCAATGGCGTCGAAAGTGATTTGACTTTCTGGCACACCAAGTTTCATCAATTCATCCTTGATCTTGTTGCAGCGGTTTTCTGAAAGCCGTTGGTTATATTCGGATGTAGCAGTCGCACTATCGCAAGATCCTCTCAACTTGAACTTGCAGCCATGTGCCATGGCAACCTCGGCGATTTCTCTCAGGTTGACAATGTCTCTGCCTGACATGAGTTCGTAAGAATTAAGGTGGAAGAAGATGGAGAACGGATAGCTAATGAATTCGCCTGGAGTGACAATGAAAGTGGTGTCATGAACAGGTACGGCGACTGGAACTTCCACGGTGTTGTCCAAAGCTTCTTCGCATTGTTTGAGGCGCTCACGCAACTCCTTCATTTCCTTCACGTAGTTGTATGGCGTTTCATAAATCCTGCCTGCAGGATACCAAACCAAGCCTAAAGAGGCTTTGTAATTGTGGTCGGCTCTTTTTGGGCGGACAGCCTTGGTCCCACCGTCTGGCGTAGGAACGATGTAGTCAAATTCGTTGCCCCAGCTGTCGATGGTAAATCTTTGACCTTGAAGCATAAAAGTCAAATCAATGTCAAGATAGTCGTTAATCCTGAAGCAATTCATCAAACCTACGTCGTACGACAACTCAAAGTTGATCGATTCACCGTTTTTTGGTTTGAAGATGGATTGGACGAGCAGTGGCTGCGCTGATACAGCTCCAAAGCCCATACCTGCAAGGATAAGGGGGGTATAGAGACGTTTGAAGTAATAGCCTTCAATAAGATCTCTTGGACTGATTACAACGTCAACATGGATGTTGTGATAGATAAAAGAGGTTTGGTAATAATCCCATGAAATGGTTTGAACAGCATCGTTTTCAACTTGGTCTTGGATGACAGTTTGATAAGGCGTGGGGTTGTCCCCAAACAGGAACCCCAATGCGTCTTGTTCTTTTACATGCAGTCCGTTGATAAAACTCTTTCCTGGGTTGACGTCATAGGCCAGTCGAAGGCCGATGTTGTGAGTGATCCATTTCCCGAAGGAAACTTCACCACCGAACGAAGGGCCGTTCAGGGTGGTGAAGTTACCGGCGGGAATGCGATCCGATCCTTGCCACCAATTAATACTAGCGTTTGCGGTAATGAACCAATTCTGTTTCATTGTAGACGCGAGATAACGGGTGGTGTCGTTATCGGAAGCTGCGTTGCAGTTGATTCCCAATAAGAACGCAACCAATATTGTCAAAGCAATCTTTTTCATACAATTCAATCAGTTTGGTTCAAATGTATCTCTCTTATTTTGAAAGCTGGATAAGCACGCGACGGTCATACTCGGTAGGATTGAGTTCCTTCACGCCGCCAACAGGGTTGATGGTGATGTTGCTCTCAGGAACACCGAGTTTGATGAGTTCTTGCTTAACCTTGTTGCAACGGTTCTCGGCGAGGGTCATGTTGAATGCGCTTGAAGCAGTAGCGCTGTCGCAAGTGCCTCTCAAGATGATCTTGTAGCCGTTGGCCTTAGCAGCGTTGGCAAACTCTTCGAGGTTGACGCGGTCTCTGCCGTCTCTCAGTTCGTATGAACCCTTGTTGAAGAAGATGGAGAAAGGATAGCTCAAGCTTTCGCCTTCAACGAACTTCACGATGGTGTCGCAAGGTTTAGTTTCCACAACGTTGTTAGCGTTGGCTCTGCATCTTTCGAGTTCATCAGTCAATTCCTTGATTCTGTTTTCTTGTTCGCTGCAGTCAGTTTCAGCGGTCTTGGTTTCGGCAACGTCAAATCTGCGGCCACCAACGTACCACATGAGACCGACCATACCTGAGAAATCAAAGTGAGCTCTATGCCACAATGAAGCCTTTTCAGGTGCGCTGGCATCGTATGACCATCTGGTAGCAACTGCGGTGAGGTCAACGTGGAGATCCAAGCTGTTGTTGAGTCTGAAGTTGTTCATGAGACCACCGTGGAAACCCATTTCAAGACCTGAGTTCCAGTGAATCAAGAAACGGTAGTTGCCAGCGTTGGTTTGGCCAGCCGGGAATGGATCGTAAGCAAGCAGACCAATACCACCATAAATCCACAAGGTGTAGAGTCTGTCGGGATTGTAACCGAAGAACAGATCAATGGGGCTCTCCATGACATCAAAGTGCAAGCTCTTGAAGTTGAAATAATTGGTAGAATTGTAAGAACGATGCCAGTCGTAACCAAGTCTCAAAGCAGTGCTTGGGCTGACTCTTCTACCGACCTTACCTGAAACACCAAACAAATGCATTGGGTTGGTCTTGTTGAAGCCACCGTAATAGGTGTTGATGTAATGGTAAGCTGAACCGTTTGAAGCGAAAATGCTGTAGGTACCAGCTACGTCGATGAACCAACCCTGAGTGAAGGTGTGAGTGTTGTAACGGGTGGTTTCCTCTTCGACTTGAGCAAATGCTGACATAGCAGTCAACAAAATTACGCTAAGGGTAATAAATGCTTTTCTCATTTTTTCTTAATTTTGTTTAAAACTTTTATATAAAACTAATTCGTTGTTTACAAAAACTCGCGGCAAAGATACGCTTTTTTCTTATATAGTTAATCTATTAAGTGTATTTTCAATAAGTTTTTTTAAGTAAGGGTGATAGTCTGTGCAGAATTTTTCGCTCACGCGATTGGCAATTACAGCACATACGGTCATGCAGTTGTGACCCATCATCTTGCCTAAGCCGTAGAGTGCTGATGATTCCATCTCAAAATTGCATACTCGCCAACCTTGATAGTTGAAAGATTCGATTTTGTGATTGTTCTCGGGATAGGAGAGATGCATCCGAAGCATTCTGCCTTGCGGTCCATAGAAACCAGGGGCCGTGGCGGTGATGCCCTGAAAATAGCCTTCACCAATCTTGTCGAACAAGGCCTTCGAACCCTCAACAACATATGGCTTGGGCAGGTCTTTCGGATAGTCCATGTGCTCGATGAAAGCATCTCTCATGGCCGTCTCGTTGACTTCCTTGTTTTTCTCGTAAAAATACAGCAGACCGTCCAAACCGATGGCGTAGCGGGTGGCTACATAGCTGTCTTCCACAGGGATGTCAGCCTGTAATGCGCCCGAAGTGCCAATGCGGATCAGGTTCAAGGTGCGGTGCTTTTCATTGGGCATCCGGGTCTTAAGGTCGATGTTGGCCAAGGCGTCCAGCTCGTTCATCACAATGTCGAGGTTGTCGGTTCCCATGCCTGTGGACAATACAGTGACCCTTTTTCCGTTATAATAGCCGGTGCGGCTCCAAAGTTCGCGGTTTTGCCGTTGGATTTCGATCTTGTCAAAATAGTATGCAATCATGTCCACACGCCCAGGATCACCCACTAACAGGACATTGTCGGCGAGTTCTTCGGGATGAAGCGCAAGATGATACACTGCACCTTCGTTGTTTAAGATAAGTTGAGAGGCTGGAATTGCTTGGCTCATATCGTTTTAAATTGTTTGTTGATTACAAATTTAATTAAAATGCAAAAATAAAAATTTTTTTATTACATAAATCAATATTTTTGCACTATCTAAAAACTGCCTATGAAAAGGATATCCGTTATTCTTGGTATTGTGTTAATAGCGATTGCATTTGCCAGCTGTGACACGGAATCGGCTAAGTATAAAAAGAAACTGGAGATTGACACTGGTTCTGAGCCGACACTTGATTTTAAACGTTACGAAGAGGTGCTCTTTAACTTGGATACGGCCAATTTTCAACAGGAATTGATAGCTGTTCAAAAGGACTATCAACCTTTTTTGGATGGCGATTTGACTGATCCTAAGGCAGTGAAGTACCTGAAGGATTTTGCCATCGATCCTTTCAGTTTGATGCTGTATCAGAAGGTGAAAGATGCTTTTCCTAACCTTAACCACGTGCAATCGATGGTCTCAGTGGTATATCGGCATTTCAATCATTATTATCCGGAAATCAGCCTCCCCAGTCGTGTTTTTACATGTGTTTCAGGCATTAACTCCGACATTCCTCCTGTGATGATTTTTGACGATGCCGTGGTGATTTCTTTGGATTGGTATCTTGATGGAGATGAAGTCTATGATATGATCGGCGTTCCGAAATATCGTTCTGAGCGGACTTCACTTGCATCCTTGTCCAAAGATTTAGGCAGTCAACTATATCTGAACTATATCCAAAAACCTCATAAACAGACCAATTTGCTTGAGGAAATGGTGTATACGGGCAAGGCGCTGTTCTTTGCTGAAGCAATGTGTCCTTCCCTGCCCGACCAAGTGCTATTGGGTTATAACGAATCTCAACTGAATTGGGTTGAAACCAACGAAGGAGATCTTTGGGCGGATTTGGTGGGTAACCAGCTTCTCTATTCATCTGAATATGAGATGTTTCGAATCTTTTTTGCCGATGGCCCGTTCACTAACGAATACAGCCACGAAGCTCCGCCACGTCTTGGTGAGTATTTGGGTTTGCAAATAGTGCGGTCATATATGAACAATCAGGATTGCTCTCTTCAAGATTTGATGCAAAATACTGATTTGCAAGGTGTTTTTCAAGACTCCAAGTATAAACCAAAAAAATAAACAAAAAATTATTTGTATTTGACTTACTAATATATAAATAGATTATATATCTTTGTAAGTTCAATAAACAAATAATATTATGTTAGTAAAAACATTTGGATGTGCTATTGTTGGCATCAATGCAATAATAGTTACTATAGAGGTTAATTCCGAAAAGGGAATTCAATTTTTTTTGGTCGGACTGCCCGACAATTCGGTTAAGGAAAGCCATCAACGTATTCTGGCATCGTTTTCCAACTTGGGGTATAAGTTTCCCAGGAAAAGGCTAACCATCAATATGGCTCCGGCTGATATCCGGAAGGAAGGAGCGGCGTATGACTTGCCATTGGCTATCGGTGTCATGGCGGTGTCGAACCAGGTGGATGTCTCCAAATTGGAGCAATACATCATTATGGGTGAGCTTTCGCTTGATGGGACGTTGAATCCCATCAAAGGTGCGTTACCTATGGCGATCAAGGCTAAGGAGCAGGGATTCAAAGGAATCATCATTCCCAAGGAAAACGCCAAAGAGGCTGGCATAGTGGATGGGATTGAGGTGATCGGTGCGGAAGATCTTTCGGAGGTGGTCGACTTTCTGAATGGTCAGCACGACATTGAGCCAGAACGGATTGATTTGGATTCGCTGGTTCAGGAAGACAAATATCCATTCGATTTTAAGGATGTGAAAGGACAAGAGGCGATCAAACGCGCTTTGGAGATTGCAGCGGCAGGTTCACATAATGTGCTTCTCATCGGTAGTCCAGGGTCTGGTAAAACAATGTTAGCCAAACGATTACCAAGTATCCTACCTCCTATGACCTTGGCTGAAGCGTTAGAGACCACCAAGATTCACTCCGTGGCTGGACTGATGGGAAAGAACAAGACTCTGCTTGTGACCAGGCCTTTTCGTAGTCCGCATCATTCCATCTCCGATGCTGGGCTTTGCGGGGGAGGCTCTTTCCCACAGCCTGGTGAAATTTCGCTGGCACACAACGGTGTGCTCTTTCTTGATGAAGTCCCTGAAATACAGAGACATACGCTTGAAATCCTCCGACAGCCAATGGAAGATAGAGAGATCACTATTTCCAGAGCAAAGATGTCGGTGCAGTTTCCTGCCAACTTTATGTTGGTGGCCGCAATGAATCCATGCCCCTGCGGCTATTACAACCATCCAGACCGTGAATGTGTGTGCAAACCGGGCGAAGTTCAGAAGTATCTGAATAAGATTTCTGGGCCTTTGATGGATAGGATAGACTTACACGTGGAGGTTTTACCAGTCCCGTATAATGAGTTGTCGGATTCAAGAAGGGGTGAGTCGAGTGCCGAAATCAGGGAGCGGGTAATCAAGGCGCGTAAGATTCAAGAGGAGCGTTACAAGGAATATCCAGGAATCCATTCCAATGCCCAAATGACTTCACAGTTGCTTCAAAAGTATTGCGAGCTAGACGTGGCAGGCCGTGATGCGTTAAGCAATGCCATGCGTCGCTTGGGATTATCTGCCCGTGCTTATGACCGTATTTTGAAGGTTTCGCGTACCATTGCCGACCTTGACGGCAGTGAACGGATTCAGTTGGGGCATTTGGCTGAGGCCATTAACTATCGAAGTCTAGACCGTGACAACTGGGGTTGTTGAAGCTAGTCTTTTCTGTCTCTTCCAAACAATGCCCCAATCCACTGCCTGTTGAGTCGTGAGATGTTCTGCCTTTTGATGAGTTTTGGGCATTCGGCCTCACAGGCGTAGGTGTTGGTGCAGTTGCCGAAGCCTAGTTCATCCATTTTGGCGATCATATTTTTTGCACGGTCGGCGGCCTCAACTTGACCTTGTGGCAACAGAGCCAGATGGCTGATCTTGGCACCCACAAAGAGCATGGCACTGGCATTTTTGCACGCTGCCACGCAGGCGCCGCAGCCGATACAGGAAGCTGCATCCATAGCCATGTCAGCCTGATGCTTAGGGATCGGGATGGTATTGGCATCAGGGACGCCGCCCGTAGTGGTGCTGATATAACCTCCTGCTTGGATAATCTTGTCAAAGGCAGAGCGGTCCACCACAAGGTCACGAATCACAGGGAAGGCCTTGGCGCGCCATGGTTCAATCCAGATGTCGTCGCCGTCGTGGAACTTGCGCATGTGCAGCTGGCAGGTGGTGATGCCATCGTCGTTGCCGTGAGGCCGACCGTTGATATAGAGTCCGCACATGCCGCAAATACCTTCGCGACAGTCGTTGTCGAAACAAACAGGATGGGCGATCCGATCAATGATAAGCCGCTCATTCAGGATATCTAGCATCTCAAGGAATGAGCAGTCGGATGAAATGCCTTCAATGGGATAGGTCTCGAAATGGCCCTTGGCACGGGCGTTCTCTTGACGCCAAATATGTAATGTGAATTTCATGGCTTATTTGTAATTACGGGTGGCTATCTGAATGTGTTCGTAGTTGAGAGGCTCTTTCTCCATGGCTTCAGGTTGATTGTGGCCTTGATATTCCCATGCAGCTACATACATGAAGTGTTCATCATCGCGGAGCGTTTCACCGTCAGCGGTTTGGTGCTCAGTACGGAAATGTCCACCGCAAGATTCTTCACGGTGCATGGCATCGGCAATAACGAGCTGTGCCAACTCGAAATAGTCTTCCAATCGGCAAGCCTTCTCTAACTCAGGGTTGAATTCGTTGGCCGTTCCAGGAACGAGGACGTCTTTCCAAAAGTCTTCTTCCAATTCAGCAACCAGTTGTTTTGCCTTGGTGAGACTTTCGGTGTTACGAGCCATGCCGCAGTATTCCCACATGAGCTTGCCCAACTTTTTATGATAGAAGTCAACGCTATGTGTTCCTGATGTTTTCAGCAGTTTTTCAAATCGTTGACGGACGTTGTTTTCGGCTTCGTCAAATTCAGCACCTTCGGTTTTGATTTTACCTACGTTAATCTGATCGGCCAAATAGTTTTGCAAGGTGTAGGGCAGCACGAAATAGCCGTCGGCAAGTCCCTGCATTAGGGCAGAAGCGCCGAGGCGGTTGGCACCGTGGTCGCTGAAGTTAGCCTCGCCAGCGGCGAAAAGTCCGGGAATGGTGGTCTGCAATTCGTAGTCGACCCAAAGGCCACCCATGGTGTAATGGATGGCAGGGTAGATCATCATCGGGGTTTCATATGGATTCTCGTCGGTGATTTTCTGGTACATCTGGAAGAGATTGCCGTATTTTTCGGAGATGGCTTCCTTGCCTAAACGGCGGATGGCATCAGCGAAGTCGAGATAGACGGCATAGCCTGTGCCTACACCATAGCCGGCATCGCAGCGTTCCTTGGCGGCACGGCTTGCCACGTCGCGGGGGACAAGGTTGCCGAAAGCAGGATAGCGGCGCTCCAGATAGTAGTCGCGGTCTTCCTCGGGGATGTCGTTGGCTCTCAACTTACCAGCACGGATAGCCTCGGCATCCTCTTTTTTCTTGGGTACCCAGATGCGGCCGTCATTGCGGAGGCTCTCACTCATCAGGGTGAGTTTGCTTTGGTAGTCGCCATGGACGGGGATGCAGGTGGGGTGAATTTGCACATAACAAGGATTGGCAAAGGCCGCACCCTTGCGATGGCATACCCATGCTGCACTGCCGTTGCTGTTCATGGCATTGGTGGAGAGATAGTAGAGGTTACCGTAGCCTCCAGTGGCCAGCACCACGGCATGAGCCGCGTAGCGTTCCAAGTCGCCAGTGACGAGGTTGCGGACGATGATGCCTCTTGCTCTTCCGTCTTTAATAACCAAATCCATCATTTCGCGGCGTTCGTGGAATTTGACGGTCCCACGGTTGATCTCGCGGCTCAATGCACCGTATGCGCCGAGCAACAGCTGTTGTCCCGTCTGACCCTTGGCGTAGAAGGTTCGGCTCACTTGGGCGCCGCCGAAGGAACGGTTGTCAAGCAAACCACCGTAATCGCGGGCAAAGGGTACACCTTGGGCCACACATTGGTCGATGATGGCGCCGCTGACTTCAGCCAGACGATACACATTGGCTTCCCGTGCGCGGTAGTCACCACCCTTGATGGTGTCTCTGAAAAGGCGCTCTACGCTGTCACCGTCATTTTGGTAGTTTTTGGCTGCGTTGATGCCACCTTGGGCAGCGATGCTATGGGCACGGCGTGGCGAGTCCTGGATGCAGAAGATGTCAACGTTGAAGCCCATGGCGCCGAGAGAAGCGGCTGCTGAGGCGCCAGCCAATCCAGTGCCGACCACGATGATGTCGAGTTTGCGCTTGTTGGCTGGGTTGACCAGTTTCTGCGAGGCTTTGTAGTTGGTCCATTTTTCGGCGAGCGGACCGTTAGGTATTTTGGAGTCGAGTTTCATAATCAATCATTCATTTATAATCCGAAATACACACCGACAACCACGGCGGTAAACATCAAGCAAACTACTGTGGCAAAGATGATTCCGAAAATCTCGATGGCTTTGCCGTATTTATAGTTATAAAGGCCAAGGGTTTGGAACATGGCGGCGAAACCATGGCGCATGTGGAACCAAACCACCACAAAGAAAATCAAATAGGAAATCGCGATATGGGGAATTTGAAACTTCACCCTGGCTTGTTGATAGAAATCAAGGTTGCCGTCAATCCAGCCGAGTTTGACAAAAAAGAAATCCGTGAAATGCGCGATTAGACCAGCCAAAAGCAGAATGCCTGTCCAGACTTGCAGTTTTGATCCTGTGTGGGTTTTGGAGCGTTGAGGTTTTTTGTAACCTTTGGGTCGCGCCATCTTGTTAGTGATGGCTAACCAAAGCGCCAAAACGATATGGAATAGCAAGGCGCTTAGAAGGATGATTTCAAAGACTTTGACGACATAGTTGGTGCCCATGAAATCGCAGAAAGCATTGTACCATGCGCCGCCATCATGACGTAGGATGCAGAGGTTGGCCGCGGCGTGGAACAAAAGGAAGATACTCAAAAAAACGCCCAATAGCGCCACGAAGATCTTCTTGGTGATGGAATGAATTTTAGGTAAGTTCATTTGAAAAGTGTTTCTGACTGCAAAAATACTTTTTTTAGGTCGAAAATTGGATTATAATCATCATTTTTCTATTTTTGCAACTTATTTGTTTGAAAAATGGAGGTTTGTTACAATGAAAACACACATTTTATCTCGTAAATGTGCCCAATACAGGGCCCCTCAGATTGCTCAAGAACAAGGTATCTATCCATATTACAAGCCTATCGAATCGGAACAAAGCACCGTGGTGAAGATTTATGGTAAAGACGTGCTGATGTTCGGATCTAATAGTTACCTTGGTCTGTCGAATGATCCTCGCTTGAAAGAGGCCGCCAAGGCAGCCATCGATAAATACGGCACCAGTTGCTCAGGCTCACGTTTCCTTAATGGAACGCTTGACATCCATGTAGAATTGGAGGAGAAGCTCGCTAAGTTGGTGGGCAAGGATCAAGCTGTGTGCTTCAGCACTGGATTCCAGGTGAACCTGGGCGTAGTTTCGGCTTTATGTGGCCGTAATGATTATCTGTTGCTCGACCGTCTCGATCATGCTTCCATCATTGAAGGAAGCCGCCTTTCGTTCGGAAAGCCTTTGAAATATGCACACAATGACATGGCTAACCTGGAGTTGCGTTTGCAACAATGCGATCCAGAATCCGTCAAATTGATTGTGGCCGATGGTATCTTCTCAATGGAAGGTGATATCGTCCCGTTGCCTGAGATGGTAGCTCTGGCTGAGAAATATGATGCCGATATCATGATTGACGACGCCCATTCCTTAGGCGTTTTAGGTCATCAAGGTAGAGGTACGGCTGACCACTTTGGCTTGACCGACAAGGTGGATCTCATTATGGGCACCTTCTCCAAGTCGTTTGGCTCATTGGGTGGTTTCATCGCTGCGGATTTCGATACCATCAACTTCTTGAAACATAATGCTCGTTCGCTGATTTTCAGCGCCAGTATGCCGCCTTCAAATGTGGCTTCGGTGAGCAAGGCCATCGACATTATGCTTGACGAGCCTGAGCGCATCCAGCATCTCTGGGATGTGAGCAACTACGCACGTCAACAGTTCAAGGATAGAGGTTTCGACACTGGTCGTAGTGAAACGCCGATCATCCCGCTGTTTGTGAGAAGTTCAGAGAAGGCATTCTGGCTCTGCACCCGTTTGCTGGAGGAAGGCATCTTTGTTACTCCAGTCATTGCTCCTGCTGTGCCTGATAATGACGCCTTGATTCGTTTTGCCTTGATGGCCACTCATACCTTTGAACAGGTTGACGAGGCTGTAGATAAGATCACCAAGGCATTTAAAGAAGCTGGAATTCTGTAAAATATGGTTATCTTAATCACGGGTATATCGTCGGGTTTTGGTTTTGAGACTGCCCGACTGTTGGCGCATGAAGGTCATACGGTGTATGGTACGGTGCGCCGTGATGTGGAGCCTTTGCCCTCAGTGCATTACTTGAAAGTCGATGTTCGTGATCGCGAAGCAGTGAATGAGACTGTTCAACGAGTGATTGAGAAAGAAGGCCGTATTGATGTACTGGTCAACAATGCCGGTATGGGCATCGGTGGTCCGGTGGAGTTTGCTACCGAGGAAGAAGTGAGAGAACAGATGGATACCAACTTTATGGGATTGGTACATTTTGTCACTGCAGTGTTGCCTCACATGCGCAAGCAAGGTTCTGGCAAGATCATTGCTTTGAGTTCCATTGGAGGATTGATGGGATTGCCATTCCAAGGCTTCTATTCGGCCAGTAAGTTTGCCATTGAAGGCTATTGTGAGGCGCTCCGTTTGGAGACAAAGAAGCTAGGCATCACGGTGACTGTTGTCCGTCCTGGTGATTTCTCCACTGGCTTTACCGCAAGCCGAAAGAAAACACTCAATGCTGAAGCCATGAAGGCTTATCAAACCTACGCTGAGTCGATGGGAAAAGTGGAGCATGATGAGACTGGTGGCTTGAAGCCTCAGGTGTTGGCTCGTAAGATCAGCAGCATAATCCAAAAGAAACACCCACGCTATGGTTACGTGGTAGCATCGTTTGAACAGCGCCTTTCGGTGCTGCTCAAACGAATCTTACCAGCTAAATGGTTTGCCCTTATTCTTGGGAGTTATTACAAATTGTGAGTTTGTAGGCCCTGCGCCGCATGAACGGTATGGTCTTGTATTCGCCGAAGAGTGACTGCACCTTGTAGTTCTCTTCCAATTGCGGATTCATGATGATACGGTTGATGTTGCGTTTAATGCAGTTTTCATGCAGGTATTTGAATAGCAATACCGGTATTCCGCATTGCTGATAATCGGGCATTACACCCATGATCAGAGCTTCGAGGGTGTCATTTTTCTTTAAGGCTTTCAGGATATTAATGAAGCCGAAGGGGAACAACCTTCCGTTGGACTTTTTGACTGCCTTGGAGAGCGACGGTACGCAGAAGAGGAAGCCAACAGGTTCGTCCTTATCGTTGACGGCAAGTGCCACGAAGTCCTTGTCGAGAATGGGGACGTATGTCTTCAGGTAGGCTTCAATCTGCTTGTCGGTCAAAGGAGAGAAACCGTGCAATGGAGCGAATGCTTCATTGTACATGTGGAAAATCTCCATGCCGTAGCGTTTGCTCATATCTTTCATGCTCTTGGGCTGGACGACATGCACTTTGAATCTTTCCTCGATCAGGTTGGTAAATTGGAACATCGATGGCAATTCGCTGCTTACCTCCAACACGCGCTGAGTCCAGTCGACATCCTTGGTGAAGCCGAGTTTCTCCAACATGGTGCCATAGTAGGGATAGTTGTAGAGGCAAGTGAAAGGGCTTAGATTTTCAAAGCCTTCCACAAGCAGGCCTTCCTTGTCCATGTCGGTGAATCCCCATGGGCCTCTCATTTCTACACGACCACGCTGTTGACCCCACTCGGCGACGGTGTTGATGAGGGCTTTCAAGACTTCCTCGTCTTCGATGAAGTCGAGCCATCCGAAGCGTACGAGACGTTGCTCATCATCAGCCTTGTGGTTGATGATGGCAGCCACGCGTCCCACAATCTCCTTACCGCGATAGGCGAGGAAACAATCGGCTTCACAGAAGTCGTAGGCGCCGTTTTTCTCGGGGTTGAAGGTGTCGTATTCATCACCTTCCAGGGCAGGGACCCAGTTTTCACAGTCCTTGTATAGTTTGAGAGGGAAAGTCACAAACAGCTTCAGCTGCTTGTGACTTTCTACCTTGACGATATTGATAGCCATAGAATTACAATGTTGTGTGTTCACTGATGTAATCAATCACTTCGCCAACCGTGTTGAACTTGGGCGTACCTTCAAACTTGAACTGGAATTTGTTTTCGACAGCCAAGCTGAGCAACATGATAGTTAATGAGTCGAGACCCACATCACGGACAAGTTGAGAGCTTTCGTTGACTGACGACAGGTCCTTCGAAGGCTTGATCAGCGTCAAGATTTCTTTCAGTCCATTGAATATATCTTCTCTAGTCATAGTGCTTATTGATTACGTGAAACCTTCATGGCGCCGGTGCGCTTGAAATCTTCCTTGCGTACAGTGATCTTGCTGACTTGATGCGTGCTGGGCAGTGTGGCGTTGACTTTACCGACGAGCTCTTTGAAGTAGGCTTCTACCTCTTCCCAAGGTTCATTGCCAAACTCTTCCATGCGTGGTAAAATTTCAATAGCGATCACCTTACGGCCATCCATTTCATCTTCCTTCACGAGGCAGTCGCGGAGTTTGTTGTCTTGATAGAAGGGCTCTTCGATGCTTTCGGGGCTGATGTTTTCGCCATTGGAAAGGATGATAAGGTTCTTGATGCGGCCCACGATATACATGTAGCCATCTTCATCGAAGCGGACGAGGTCACCGGTCTTCACCCAGCCGTCAGGAGTCAAGGTCTCAGCGGTCTTCTCGGGATCGCCGTAGTAGCCGAGGAACACATTGTCGCCGCGGAACCACAGTTCGCCATCAACCACCTTGGCTTCCTGTTCGGGATAGAGCTTGCCGACTGATGTAGGTCTTTCCTTTACGTCGATGTTACCCGTAGTGAGGTTGGCGCCTTCGGTCATGCCATAGCCGGCAAACAGCTGAATGCCCAGTTCATCGAATTCACCGATGAGTTTCGGAGGCACGTTGGCAGCACCCGAGATGATGAATTTAAGGTTACCGCCGAGGAATGGCTTGCCGTACATTTTGACGAGACCCAGCAGGATTTCGCAGATGCCAGGGACAGCGACGAGGCAGGTAGGTTTGATCATCGGGAACTTACCGATGGTTTCCTTGGTGTTGGCAGCGGCATACCAAGCGCCACCTTCAAACAACACTGAAAGCGTGCCGCGAATCAGGCCGAACACATGGCTGAGTGGCAACACGGTAGCATAACGATGGCAGCCCAGTTGATGCCCCGGAGCGTAAACGCCATTCAGGGCACCGCGCATCAAAGCTCTATGAGGCAGGATGGCACCCTTTGGAGCACCTGTAGTACCGCCGGTGAAGAAGATAGCAGCGGGATCGTTCTTGTCGACCGTAGCCACTGGAGCGGTATGGTCGGCGCAATCGGTGATGGCGATCACCTTACAAGGAGCCCCTTTCACAGCTTCCATGAAGTCTTTGCCTGCGGTCAGCACCTTCACGCCGAACTTCATGCAGCAGCCTATCACGGCTTGTGGAGGTAGTTGCGAAGGCAATAAGATAGCTACATAACCGGCTGAAGTAGCGGCAAGGAACATCTCGACAGCCTCAACTGTGGTATTGTCGATGATGGCTACCTTATCACCTTTTTGCAAGCCCAGTTCGTTAAGTAAGGCACGCTTGCATGCAATGGCGTTACAAACTTGTTTATAAGTATAGGTATTCACCGTATCAGATAGGCACGGTAAATCGGACCATTTTTGTTCAATCCAGGTTACAAATTCAGGAAGAGTAGGGATGTACTTCAACTGCGCGAGCTCCTCGGCAGGAAGCATTGAGGGGAAATAATTGCTCATATTTTTGTGTTTTTACGAAAGATTCAAACGCAAAGATAGTAAAATAACCGTTTGAATGTAAAAACACGTACTATTTTAACTCTTTTACAATCCTATAATGTGGATGATAAGTTTCCCTGAAAGCTTGACTGTGCCTTACGGCATAGTTGTTTTCCGCTGCTTCATGCAACTCGGCCTGTAGTTCGGGGTCAGCCCAGAGTGGATTGACTTCCAATGCAATGCTTTCAATTTTAGTCCATTCGTCAGCCCAATCATCGCCAAAAGCATTGTCTTTGCCAGCGGCTTCAAGGAACATTTCAAGTAACTGGTTCACGGATAAGTCTCCATCGGCAACACAAGCTAAATTAATTCGTGTGTAGCGGTGCCTGAATCCTGTAGGCTCTCTTTTGGGCATCAAACTCATGTCGGTGTCACGACATTCGTCAAGTTCGCGTTGTAGGTAAAGTCGGGCAGAGGCGGTGTCACTCACAAGGTGTTCCGCCCCAAAATAATCCTGGTAACAGGTCTTATAGATATCCTGTAAAGTGACCATAGGATATTGGGCGTGGATGTCCTCGCACATCCGTCGAATGGCTTTGTCGTCAGTGTTTTGGCATGCCGTAAAGAGTATGGCAAGCGTTATCAAAGCAATGATATGGTGCTTCATGAAGTTAGGTTTTAAGGTAAACACTATTTCGGAGCGCCTCCGCCGAAATCATCATATAGGATATTCTCTGGTGCTACGCCTAAATTGTCGAGCATGTTGACTACGGCGGCGCTCATGGGGCCGGGACCGCACATGTAGTATTCGATGTCCTCGGGGTTACGATGGTCTTTCAGATAGGTGTCATACATCACGTTGTGTACGAAGCCAGGGGTATAGGTTACGCCTGCCGCATCAGCAGCCGGGTCTGGACGGTCTAAAGCAAGGTGGAAGTGGAAGTTGGGGAAGTCTTTTTCGAGTTGATGGAAGTCGTCAAGATAAAAGACTTCGTTCAAGGCACGGGCGCCATAGAAATAGTGCATCTCACGGTCTCTCGTGTTTAAAGTTCTAGTCAGATGCATGATCTGTGCTCTAAGTGGTGCCATACCAGCGCCACCGCCAACCCAGATCATCTCGGGGAGTTGAGAGGTAAGAGTTGAGAGTTGAGAGGTGTCGTGTTCTTTGACATGGAATTCTCCGTAAGGGCCGGACATTAGTACTTTGTCTCCGGGTTTCAGAGAGAAGATGTATGATGAGGCAATGCCGGGGTTGACATTCATAAAGCCGGAGCGATCAGGCTTGAAAGGAGGCGTTGCGATACGAACCGTGAGCATGAACACATCGCCTTCAGCGGGATAGTTGGCCATGGAATAGGCGCGTACCGTCGGCTCGGTGTTGACGCAGTGCAGGTCGAACATCTTGAATCTCTCCCAAGAAGGAAGATATTCAGCGCCAATAAGTTCCTTGTTGAAGTCGGCGTACTTGATGTCAAACTTCGGTATCTTGATTTGGGCATAGGAGCCAGGGATGAAGTCCATGTGCTCGCCAGCGGGCAGCTGTACCTTAAATTCCTTGATGAAGGTGGCTACGTTGCGATTGCTGACCACGGTACATTCATATTCCTTTACGTTCAGAATCGACTGTGGCACCACGATCTTCAGATTTTCCTTAACCTTTACCTGACAGCCCAAACGCCAATGATCCTGAATCTGTTTGCGGGTGAAGAAACCAACCTCGGTGGGTAGGATGCTGCCACCACCTTCCACCACACGGCATTTGCATTGACCACATGAGCCTTTACCACCGCAGGCCGAAGGCAGATATACTTTCTGTTCAGCGAGGGTGTTAATTAAAGTATTGCCAGTAGGGACTTTCAGCTCTTTGTCGTCATTGATGGTGATGGTCACTTCTCCTTTGGGCATCAGCTTGTTTCGCACCCATAGCAGTAGGGCAACGAGCAACAGGGTGATGCCGAGGAAAACAGCAATGCTTACTATCAAGGTTGTGGTGAGATTCATAGCTTATAGTTTTATTCCCATGAATGCCATAAAGGCAATGCCCATCAATCCAGTTATTATGAACGAGATACCAACGCCTTGAAGACCTTTGGGTATCTTGGAATAACGAAGTTTTTCACGAATAGCGGCGATGGCTACAATAGCTAACAGCCAGCCCATACCTGAACCGAGACCGAATACCGCAGCTTCGCCTACATTGCTGAAATTGCGCTCCTGCATAAAGAGAGAACAACCTAAAATGGCGCAGTTCACTGCAATCAACGGAAGGAAGATGCCTAAAGCGGAATAGAGCGAAGGTGTGAACGTCTCAATCACCATCTCCAATATCTGCACGATGGCGGCAATAATGGCAATGAAGAGGATATAAGTCAGGAAACTTAAATCGAGCGTAGCCAATTGTGGACTGATCCAAGCTAATGCGCCTGGAGAGAGTAAATATTTGTTGATCAGATAATTGACAGGGACGGTAACCACCAAGACAAAAGTCACGGCCAAGCCCAACCCTGCACTGGTCTTAACGGTCTTTGATACGGCCAAATAAGAGCACATGCCCAAGAAATAGGCGAAGATCATGTTGTCAACAAAGACCGATTTCAAAAAAAGATTAAATAGGCTCATTTCGATTCGGTTTTGCTGTTATTAATCCACATTACTATTCCGATGACGATCAACGCCATAGGCGGAAGAATCATCAATCCGTTGTTTTGATATCCGGCTTCGTAGAACGACAGTGGGATGACTTGATAACCCAACAATGTGCCTGAACCGAGCAGTTCGCGGAAGAACGCCACTATGACAAGTACCAAACTATAGCCTAATCCATTGCCTAAGCCATCTAAAAACGACTCAATGGGTCCATGAGAAAGTGCAAAGGCTTCCAATCGTCCCATGATGATGCAGTTGGTGATGATCAAACCCACATAAACGGAGAGTTGCTTGCTGACATCATAGGCAAAAGCCTTCAAGAATTGGTCGATGAGGATGACCAGCGTTGCCACTACCACCAGTTGTACGATGATTCGGATACGTGAAGGGATGCCTTTGCGAAGCAACGAGATGATGAGGTTGGAAAACGCCGTCACTACGGTCACAGAGGCACCCATCACCAAGGCGGGCTTCAGTTTGGCGGTGACGGCCAAACAAGAGCAGATACCTAGCACCAGCACGGTGACTGGGTTGGTCTTACGCAGGGGTTCTATGAGGAGG
>JAEEGJ010002509.1_pt1 | contig 92290 bp, 83 predicted proteins | sample 8958761 | NCBI WGS metagenome assembly JAEEGJ01 (sample SAMN16246546, study PRJNA631951) | gut metagenome | biome: gut microbiome; feature: rumen; material: RS-attached | host: Bos | place: Iran: Karaj | collected 2018-10
GAACACGACGATTGATCTCGTCCTTAGGCATCTTTCTGAGCTTCAATGCGAATGCCATGTTGTCACGAACTGACATGTGAGGATAGAGAGCGTAGTTCTGGAAAACCATCGCGATGTCTCTGTCCTTAGGAAGTACGTCGTTTACGCAACGATCGTCAATGTAAATTTCACCTTCTGAAATATCTTCGAGACCAGCGAGCATACGGAGAGTTGTAGACTTACCGCATCCTGAAGGTCCTACGAGGATAACGAATTCCTTATCTGCTACGTCAAGATTAAAATCTGAAACTGCAACTACGCCGCCCTCATACTTTTTGTAAACGTGCTGGAAAGATAAACTTGCCATATCTTATTAACCTCCAAAAATGTGCCCACCCGAAAAGAGGGCTTGATAACTATGAGAATAGTAACAAAACGCAATTTTCTTTACTATATGACACATTTCCCAAAAATAGTTTTGGTAATTTGGCATAGTAATTTGCTTTGCTTGGTAAATATATCAAAAGCCCTTAATTTATTTTGTGTGTGTTGTACAAGAAAAAGCGGCAAATCAAATAAAATGAGGCTTTTTTCGGCTTTTTGGGCATTGTGCAATATATCTTGCGCGATCCCAAATTCGTTCCGTTTATATTACTTTTTGGTTACCAAAACAGTTTCTTAAAGCCTGTTCCGGTCCGTTGCGATATTATGCGGGATAGGCCCTTACAATATTATTATGTAATTAATTATGAATATTTATGTTGACTTTTGAATATTTATGCATTATATTGCATAAATCAAACATCAGGGTGGGGATTATCCGCCCTAATCGGAGGCAAAGAAAATGGCGATCGAAGAATCAGTAAAGTATGTATCTATAATAGGATCCACGGGATATGTCGGAGCAGAACTCGTAAGAGGTTTTGCTGCCCACCCTTTCTTCAGATTCCGCCATCTCACAAGCCAGACTTTCGCAGGCAAGCCTTATTCTGACATCTATCCTGAATTCAGGGGCATCGTGGACAATCTCTGCGAAGATCTTCCATATGAGGAAGTGGCTGCGGATTCAGATCTTGTCATCACTGCTCTTCCCCACGGAGTATCTGCAAAGATAGTTCCCGATCTTCTCAAAGCAGGCGCAAAGGTGATCGATCACAGCGGCGACTTCAGATATAAGGATCTTGCGACTTATGAGAAGTCATATGGTCTTACTCACCCCAATCCTGAGCTTTTAAAGGATGCAGTATACGGTCTTCCGGAGTTCTACAGGGAGCAGCTTAAGACAGCAGTTCTCGTGGCAAACCCCGGCTGCTATCCCACATGCTCACTCGTCGCTCTTGCTCCTTTCCTTAAGGAACACCTTATAGAAGAAGATTCGATAATTATCGATGCGACTTCGGGCGTGAGCGGTGCAGGAAGAAAGGCAGATCTTGCTTATGCGTTCTGCGAGCTTGATGAGTCATTTAAGCCCTACGGAGCAGTAGGACACCGTCACACAACGGAGATCGCCGAGCAGTGTTCCTTCCTCGCAGGAAAAAATCCGGGTGACATCAAAATAACGTTTACTCCTCACCTTGCTCCGTTCAAGCGCGGAATGCTCGCCAGCGTTTATGCTAAGCCTTCATCAGCTTTCACCGACGTTTCAAGCGGAAAGATCAATGAGATCTATAAGGATTTCTATAAGGACGAACAATTCGTAAGAGTCCTTTCCGGAAAGACTTTACCTGATGTCAAGGCAGTCGCTTGCTCCAACTACATTGACGTAAACGGCGTATATGATCCGGAAACAAATATGATCAAGCTCTTCACCGCTCAGGATAATCTCGGCAAGGGCGCTGCGCTTCAGGCTATTCAGTCTGCAAACGTAATGTTCGGTTTCGAAGAGACGGCCGGACTTAAGAATATCGTAAGAGGTATCTGATTATGGCAGGACAGAAAGAAAATCCCGTTATCACGGGTGACATGAAAAACAACGTTGACAGGGCTTCGATCCTCATCGAATCACTTCCCTACATCAGGAAGATGAGAGGCCAGACCTTCGTCATCAAATACGGCGGAAATGCCATGATCAATGAAGAACTGAAGCAGTCCGTAATGGATGACATCACGCTGCTCAAATATATCGGAATAAATCCCGTCATCGTTCACGGCGGCGGCCCCGACATCAGCGACATGCTGAACAAAGTCAATAAAGAATCCCACTTCGTCAACGGATTAAGATATACGGATGAGGAGACCATGGGATATGCCCAGATGGTACTGATCGGAAAGACTAACAAGGACATCGTCTCCACGCTCTGCGGCAAAGGTGCCAAGGCCATCGGTATCTCAGGCATCGACGGCAATCTGATCGAAGCTGAGAAGATGACAGAAGATGCCGAAGGCAATTCGATCGATATCGGTTACGTAGGCAAGATCAAAAAGATCAATACAAAAGTGATCTCCATGCTTGCCAACGACGAATACATCCCCGTCATCGCGCCCATCGGTGTCGGCAAGAACGGAGAGAGCTACAACATTAACGCCGATACCGTCGCTGCGGAAGTAGCTGTAGCATTAAAAGCTTCGAAGCTCATCACTCTTACCGATGTCGGCGGAGTTTTGAGAAAACTCGAAGACGGCACTGACTACATCATCCCCGTTCTCGATGAGAACGACGTAAAGGATCTCGTCAACGAAGGAATCATAAAGGGCGGAATGATACCTAAGATCGAAGGATGCCTTGATACGGTATTGCGCGGCGTCGACAGAGCACACATAATAGACGGAAGGATACCTCATTCCATTATCCTTGAGACATTCACAAAGAACGGCATCGGCACAATGATAGTAAAGGAGAAAAAAGAGCATTATGAGTATAGAAAATGATTTCACTCTTATAAGAGATTACGATTATAATTACTGCCTTCAGGTATTTAATCTCCTGCCTGTCGCTTTTGTAAAAGGACGCGGCTGCTATCTATATGATACCGAGGGAAGGAAGTATCTTGACATGATCGGCGGCATCGCCGTCAACTGCCTCGGATATAATCACCCCAAGCTCACTTCTGCCGTTACTTCACAGGCAAAGAACCTTATCCATGCCTGCAATTACTATTACATTCCCCAGAAGTCCGAACTTGCTTACAGGCTCTGCCGCGCAAGCTTTGCCGACAAGGTGTTTTTCTGTAATTCCGGCGCCGAGGCAAACGAAGCTGCCATCAAACTCGCAAGAAGCTATTATTACTATAAGGATATAAAGAAATACGAGATAATAACTGCCGATATGAGTTTCCACGGAAGGACCATGGGAACGGTCGCAGCCACCGGCCAGGAAAAATTCTCAAGACCGTTCGAACCTAACGTTCCGGGGTTCGTTCATGTGCCATATAACGATATCGATGCGATGATAAAGGCTGTCAATCCTTATACCGCTGCGATCATGCTCGAACTCATCCAGGGAGAGAGCGGAGTGCATCCGGCCGATCTGGAATACATTCAGGCTGTAAAGAAGCTCTGCGTCGAAAAGAAGATCCTCCTGATCTTCGATGAAGTACAGACAGGCGTAGGACGTACCGGAAAGATGTTCTGTTACCAGAACTACGGCGTAGCACCTGACATCATGACACTCGCGAAAGGTCTGGGCGGCGGTGTTCCCATCGGAGCAATGCTTACCACAAACGAGGTTGCCACAGGATTCAGGCCAGGAGACCACGGTTCCACTTTCGGCGGCAATCCCCTGGCTTGCGCTGCAGGAAATGCCGTAATGGAAGCTTTCGAAGAAGAAAACATCATAGATAACGTTAAGGATGTAAGTGATGATCTTTTCGAGAAGCTTAACAAGATGAGGACAAAGTATAACTGCATCCGTTCGGTAAGAGGCAAGGGCCTTCTTATCGGTATCGAATTCGATGATACGATTACCGCACAGGGAATGCGTGAACAGCTGTTATCAATGGGCATACTTGTCAGCGCTATCGGCAAATCCACGATAAGGCTCGCGCCTCCTCTCATCATCACAAAGGCCCAGACAAATCAGTTTATTAAGGCTTTAGATAAGATATTAAAGAACGTCTCCGGACCGAAGAGCGTTTTCGGCAGGATCAAGGAAGCCCTTCCCTCAAAGAAACAGATAAAGGATTCGGCTTCCGGAGTGAACAAGGCTAAGATCGACAAGCTCGATGAAGCGGGACTCACTGACAAAAAAGATATAGACATAATCGATGAAGATGATGACTGATTAACAGATTAAGGAGAATAACAATGAAGCATTATATAGATTTTCACAGAGACGTAAGCTTTGAGGACCTTGACTATCTTCTTGATACAGCCATCGATCTTAAGGCAAAGACCAAAGCCGGCATAGAGCATCACCTTCTTAAAGGCAAGTCTCTTGCAATGATATTCACAAAGTCTTCCACAAGAACAAGAGTCTCTTTTGAAGTAGGCATGTACCAGCTTGGCGGCCAGGCTCTTTTCTTAAGCAACAACGACATCCAGATCGGCAGGGGCGAGACAATCTACGATACGGCTAACGTACTGTCGGGAATGGTAGACGGCATCATGATAAGAACCTTCAAGCACCAGGATGTCGAAGACCTTGCCAATTACGGAAAGATCCCTGTAATCAACGGTCTTACCGATGACCAGCACCCTACCCAGGTTCTTGCTGACCTTCTTACCATCAAGGAACACAAAGGTGAACTTAAAGGATTAAAGCTTGCTTATTTAGGTGACGGCAACAATATGGCCAATTCCCTTCTCCACGCCTGTGCAAAGGCCGGAATGGATATCTCAGTCGCAAGCCCCAAGGACTACACATGTCCTGAAAAATACGTGATCGAAGCCAATGAAGACGCTAAGGTTACGGGATCAAAGATCGTCATGACCGAAGATCCTTTCGAAGCTGCAGAAGGAGCCGACGTCATCTACACGGACACCTGGACATCCATGGGACAGGAAGCCGAGAAGGCAAAGAGAGTGGAGATCTTCCAGGGATATCAGGTCAATTCGAAGATCATGGGCGTTGCTCATTCAGATGCAATATTCATGCACTGTCTCCCTGCTTACCGCGGTTATGAAGTAACCGGGGACGTAATAGACGGACCACAGAGTGTCGTTTTCGATGAAGCCGAGAACAGACTGCATGCTCATAAGGCAATCCTTGTAAACTGTTTTCTTAACTGATGAAGATCGAACCCGTAATAAGGACCGCCGGCATCTCCGATGCGGCTGAAGTATCGCGCCTTTTAAAGAGCGCGATGCTTACTTATTGCACGGATTCGGGAATACCTTCAACCATGCTCGAAGCCATGACCGAGAGCATCGAGAGCGTTTCCGACAGGATCTCAAGGCAGACCTGCCTTGTGGCAGAATCAGGCGGAAAGATAGTGGGAACCATATGCATAAAATCCGTCCCTAACCCTCTGGTGTATAGTTTCTCGGAAAAGACATGCAGGTTTCTTGAAGAATGCGGACACTCATTTTACATATCGAGATTTGCGGTAACACAACGTTTCAGGAAAACGGGACTCGGAATCGACCTCATCACCAGAGCGGTTGATATCGCGCACGGAGCGGGCTCGAAATGCGTACTGCTCCACTCTGCGGCATCAAATAGAAACATGGTGGAATTCTATGGGAAACGCGGTTTTGAACTGATCGATTCCGAAAACTCAAGAGGTTACCCGAGAGGACTGTTCGCGAACTTTGTCAAATAGTCTTTGAGACGAATACTTCACACCCGGAGAACTCAGAATCGTTCTTGATCTTATCGAAAGCAGCATCCCTTGTTTCCTCATTCTCATACATAGCGAAAACAGCACTTCCGGATCCCGTCATACGGCTGAATGCAGCACCCGAATCAAGAAGGGCTTTTATCGCAAGTCCGATCTCCGGGATCTTCTCGATCGACGGGATCTCAAGATCGTTCGTAAGCAGATCTTCTCCTTCAAGGAATCTCGTGAGCGGATCTTTATCTTCATCATTCAGACCGGAAACATATGCCGAATAGCGGCCTTCATCAAACTCCGGCAAAGGCTTGCTGTCGATAGCCCGAAAACATTCCGGAGTTGATACTCCTTTAGAGGGCTTTACGATAAGAAGAGGTATTCCGGCGAGAGAACTCAGATCAGTAATGTCTTCACCCACCCTCTCACAGAGACAGGTTCCTCCATAAAGGAAAAACGGAACATCAGCACCGACATTTACTGCAAGCTGGTTAAGTTCTTCATCAGTAAAGGGATTTCCGAAATGTTCCTGAAGCACCATGAGTGTTGCCGCAGCATCAGAACTTCCTCCGCCCATTCCGGATTCGGAGGGAATAACCTTGGTAAGGACTATCTCGATATTAGGAAACCTTCCCTTTTTCCAAAGTCTGGCATTGGGGACCGAAGGATCCGTAGCAGCTTTTTTTCGCAGTGACGAGAAAAACCTGTCCCTGGCCTTTCTGCAGAGATTCTTCTTGGGATCAATGTCATTTCTGCCGATGCACTTGATATCAAAACCGTTCTCGCGCTCGGGGAAAATATTAATGGTAATGGTATCTGCAAGATCTATCTCCTGCATTACCGAATACAAACTGTGATAGCCGTTCGAAAGGATCCCGCGCACGCGCAAGAAAAGATTTAACTTGGCATTAGCTGTAATCTCGTAAGAATCCATCAGGATCTCCATTCATCGCCCTTTTCACGGGCTGAAGTCTGTAACCTAATTTTACAATATAAATTGAATAATTAAAAGAAAATGACTTTTTAGGTTTCGTTCCGGTTTCCCCGGGAAACAAAAATGCACTGTCAGTTACTGAACGGATCAGTTCTGACAGTGCATATACAAACTCAATATTATATTCAGGTCAGACAGCAACTTCTTCCTGAGACTTCTCCGGCATGATGCCTACTCTTACGGTCCTCGTAAGGACGTCAATGTATGAGAAGGATACGATCGACTGCTTGCCTGCATCATTGTTGCAGAGCATCGTAAAAACATTGGGATAGCAGTGCTCAACTGTGCCGATGTAAGTGATGATCCTCTTGCGGCCGCCATTGGTCTTGCAAACGATACGCTTGCCGATGAGTTCTTCGAACTTAGCCTTGCACATTTCCAAATCGGAACTGATGATCATATTCAATACCCCCACCCGGAGACTGGTCGAAAAATATTTCAATGGCCTTAAAGGAACATTACGGAAATATTTCCAACATGCACCAATGCTAACATTTCCTTGACATATTGTCAACGAAAAAACACAACATTTAGTAAAAAAACACCACATATCCTACAAAATATAGTGGTGAGTCTCTTTAAGATAAAAAAACATACAGATATGCTTTTCACCGTGATTGAAATGCCTGTCTTTTTACAATACAATCGTATCCATATTACTAAATCAGACAGGAGTGACCGTATATGCTAAGTGACATTGAGATAGCCCAGAGTGCAAAGATCAACCCCGTAACAAAGGTAGCAGAGGAGTTGGGAATAGATACCGACAAACTCGAACTGTATGGCAAATACAAAGCAAAACTCCCGTTGGATTATGTTGAAGGTCTGCCTTCCAACCCCGATGTCAAACTTATCCTTGTAACCGCCATGAATCCCACTCCTGCAGGAGAGGGCAAGACAACGGTAAGCATCGGTCTGGCGCAAGGCTTAAAGTTAATCGGCAAAAAGCCCGTTCTTGCTTTAAGAGAACCCTCATTAGGCCCCGTCTTCGGCGTTAAGGGCGGCGCTTGCGGAGGCGGATATTCACAGGTAGTTCCCATGGAGGACATCAACCTCCATTTCACAGGTGACATTCATGCGATCACTACGGCAAACAACCTGCTCGCAGCAATGATAGACAACCATCTTTTCCAGGGAAATGAACTTAAGATCGATAAGGACAGGATCTTATGGAAGAGATGTCTCGACATGAACGACAGGTGTCTAAGAGCCGTCACCGTAGGAGTCGGAGGCGGAACAAAGGGCGTTACACGTCCCGAGATCTTCCAGATAACCGCAGCATCCGAGATCATGGCCATCCTCTGTCTTGCCAAAGACATGGATGACCTCAAGATAAGACTTGACAGGATCGCAATAGCATATGACACGGACGGCAATCTCATTACGGCAGGAAAGCTCGGAGCTACAGGCGCCCTTGCCACATGCCTCAAGGACGCAATGTGTCCTAACCTTGTCCAATCACTGGAAGGTGTTCCGGCACTCGTTCACGGAGGACCTTTCGCAAACATCTCTCACGGATGCAACACATGCATAGCAACAAAGACCGCGCTTAAACTCGGAGACATCGTTGTTACCGAGGCAGGCTTCGGCGCTGATCTCGGTGCTGAAAAGTTCCTCGACATCAAGTGCAGGGATCTCGGAATCTGGCCTGATCTCGTAGTAATTGTCACTACCGTAAGATCACTTAAGTATAATGCAGGTATTCCTAAAGACCGCCTCTCCGAACCTAATCCGGAAGCAGTAAAGATCGGTCTTGCCAACGTCATAAAGCACATCGAAAACATGCAGAACTTCGGAGTGCCCGTTCTTGTCGCATCAAACAGGTTCCTTACTGATACCGAAGAGGAACTCGCCATCGTTGAAGAAGCATGCAAGGCCACCGGCGCTGATTTTGCACCTGCCGAGATCTTCGCTAAGGGCGGCGAAGGCGGAATCGACCTTGCCAATAAGGCAGTCGCCATCCTCGGACAGAACAATCCCAAGAATCCCAAGTACACATATGAGCTCACCGATTCCGTCGAGGAAAAGATCAACAAAGTAGCAAAGAAGGTATACGGCGCAGGCAGCGTTGACATTCTTCCCGAAGCTGCGGAAAAGATCAGGGAATTCGTGGACAAGGGCTACGGAAATCTTCCGATCTGCATTGCCAAAACACAATATTCATTGTCAGACGATCCGAAAAAGCTCGGCAATCCCGAGGGCTTCACGCTTACCGTCAGGGACTGTTTCTTATCAGCAGGAGCAGGATATCTCGTCATTCTTACGGGCACGATAGTCACGATGCCGGGACTTCCTCCCCACCCTGCCGCTATGGACATCGACATCGACAATAACGGCGTAATAACAGGTTTGTTCTGACGGATCATGAAGCGGCCCAATCCGACATTTCTGAAAAAGGCTGAAGGGATAAAAACGTCCCGTAAAAAACGTACGCTTATTATCATTCTCGTATTGCTTGCGTTGACTTCAGCCATCATATTCATAAGTTCGATAGCATCCACTCAGGATACCTACCGCCTTATGTATCCCGGACTTATCGGAGCCGCCACAAGTACCACGACCGAATATTCGGCATATCAGAGACCGGTACATACCACGACGGAAACAACGACCCAGGCGACGACGACCGCTACCACCACGGTGCTGCACGCCATTCTCGCCGCAACACCGACGCCTACGCCAAATCCTGAAGAGACTGCCCACACATCGCAAAATGATTCTCCGGATCCTTTTACGGAAGACAGGGACTTCAGTTTCAAGCCCGCCGGCATCCAGACCGCCACCTATCAGGAGCGCGCAGTATATCTGGATGAGCTTAAAGAAAACGTCGCAGCATACCAGAAAAAACATCCCGAAATGAGGATCTGCTATGAATTCATCTCCTTGTCAACCGGTGAACGGCTCGGAGTAGATGAACTCGATCCCGTAGTTCCTTCGGGAGCAATGGCGATCCCAATAGAGATCGTATACTACGACAGCATAGAAGGTGTCACCGGACCTTTGTCAAAAAAGGTAACATTCGACAGCGATTACGGCGGCGCACGCAATTCATCATACATCGCCAAGACTTACAACTACGGCAAAGAATTCTATATGCGCACGCTCTTAAATTACGCGATAGTAAAAAACGACAGCGTAGCTCTCAATTACATTATCGATGAACTCGGAGGACTTGACGAAGCTATAAAATCAGTAGATGAGATAAGCAATTACATCTCATACAACGATTCGGTCATTTACAGAGATTACCGCGGTCTGGAATTCCGTGCTCCGGGAACGATATCCTGTTATGACATGGGCAATTATATCTCTTATCTTTACCACGAGTTCATCAACACGCCCCAGATAAACCAGCGTCTCATCAATGATATGGCTCACAGCGAACTCGAGTCACCCTTAAGCGCCGCTTTTCCCGAAGACACAAGGATCCTCCATGTGCTGGGAAGAAACACAGGCCGCGGAGCATATCTTGAATGCGCAATAGTAGATTACAAGGAGCCCATAGCCATCATCATCTATGTCGAATCAAGTTCGCCGGGGTCCGCAGGCACTGCCATAGCAACCCTCGGAGGCTATACTCAGAAATTCATCGAAATGTGTTACTCATAAAATGAGTTGTCCTAATAATTGAAGTGTTCTGTTTTTCTTTTATGATATAATCTCCTTTGTAATTGATTAGTTCGTCCCGCGCGGTCTGCCGCCGGCCAAGGTCCCGTGCGATTCCGGGCTGTGAACCCTGTCAGGTCCGGAAGGAAGCAGCAGTAAGCGGTTTACGGAGTGCGCCGCGGGTCAAGCCTTACCGACGGCAGTTCGGGCGGGACGGGCTATTTTATTCAGGTTTTACGATTCGGCTTTAAGGAACTAACTCATGGAAGATCATATCGTTCTATACAGACAGTACAGGCCCCTTACATTTGACGACGTTGTCGGTCAGGAAGCCGCCGTTACTGCTCTGAGGCAATCTGTCGTTGCCAAAAAATTAGCCCATGCATATCTTTTCTGCGGCCAGCACGGTACCGGAAAGACTACTATCGCCAAGATCTTCGCACGCAGCGTTAACTGCGAACACCCTGTCAACGGCAATCCGTGCAATGAGTGTCCGACCTGTAAGGGTATCCTTGACGGTTCCATCCTTGATGTAACTGAGATGGATGCCGCTTCCAATAACGGTGTGGATGATATCAGACCCATTCTCCAGGAAGTCAATTTCGCACCTACAAGAACAACATATAAGGTATATATCATCGATGAGGTCCACATGCTCTCGAAGGGCGCATTCAATGCTCTTCTTAAGACCATAGAGGAACCTCCGAAGCACGTCATCTTCCTTTTCGCGACCACTGAATCAGATAAGATTCCGGCAACGATAATCTCACGCTGCCAGAGATATGACTTCAAGAGGATCCCGATAGATCTCATTTCGGGAAGGCTAAGGGAAGTATGTGGAAAATCAGGGATAAAAGCATCCGATGATGCTCTTCGTCTGATCGCTTCCAGATCCGACGGAGCTCTCCGTGATGCTTTGTCTTTACTGGATCAGATATCTGCCATATCAGGCAGTGACAACGAGATCAGTTCACAGGACGTGGAGCGCATCACCGGCACAGTTGACAGTTCGTTCCTCTTCAAGATGGCTAACTGTCTTATTGATGCGCGCTTTGACGAACTCATAGACCTATGCGCGATACTGAACAGTTCAGGCAAGAACCAGGCCCGTTTCACGCTTGATCTTGCCGCTTATTTCAGAGACCTTCTCATAATAAGGGTCAAGGCTGATCCGATCATTTATCTGCCTTACCCGAAAGAGACGATTAAGGACATGTATCAGACGGCTGCCAAGGTAAGTGCCGATACATTGACCGGTTATATCAGTTATCTTTCCAAAGAATATGCAGAGCTTCGTAAATCTCCCGATATCCCGACGAGTTTCGAACTTATGCTGATGCGTCTTTGCGGAAGAAAATCCTCTCTCCCCGTTACTCCGATCGTAATTCCGGATTTCGAGAAAAAACAGGCCGGGAAAGCTTCTTCCATATCAGCAGAAGAACCTGCTCCGGTTAAGGAAGAACCAAAAGAAGAACCTGTTAAGTCCTCAGAGCCCGCTCCGGAAGCAAAACCTGTATTTACGGCACCTGAGCCCTACAGGCCTAAGCCTTCATCCGCGCCGGCGCCGTACAGACCTAAGCCGTCTTCCATATCTGAACCCTACAGGCCTAAGCCCTCTTCCGCATCTTTATTTGCTGCTCAGATAACAGGAAGAAGTTCTGAAGATAAATCAGAAGAAAAGGATGTACCTCCTCCGGCTGATACTGAAGAAAAGAACGATGAACCGGCAGGACAGAGCTCATTCTTCCCATTCGTTAATAACGTAGCGGAAAGTCATGAACCGGAAGAACCCGAAATACAGGAAGACGATAATGACTCAGATCCCGATGATGTCATCATCCCAGCCGATGATTCGTATAACGAACATACGGAACCGACGATCTTTTCATATAAGCCTGAGGAGCCCGAAAAGCAGCTCAGTTTCGGTACTGATGAGCAGGAAGACTCCGCACCTTCATCATATTTCTCATATGGTGAGGAAGACGCTGCCCCTTCGCAGGGAATATTCTCCGGACTTTCTTCCTCGTTCCTTGACGATCTTGAAAGTGAGACTGATACGGATGCCGGTACTTATGAGGAACAGACAGACGTTCCCGTCAAACCGCGTTCCCAGCTGGCAGTGCAGGCAGATAAAAGCGGTCTTATCGTAGACGGAAGATCCAGGGATTCAGTCAGGACGCCTTCCTTCACCGGAGAAGATGCCGACCTGGCCGTAAGATGGAGCAACGTCACTTCAAAGCTCAAAGACAGCAATGACAACATAGCGTTTATATTGGAACACACAAATCTCAGGAAAGACGGAAATTCGGCTTATATTGTATTTGAAGACAAGGATACGAAGCTTCTGTCCAACCTCAAAAAGTCCCAGACATTCAGACAGATCTCTTCAGGGATCAAGGATGAATTCGGGGCTGAACATCTTTATCTTTGTACGACGGCACAATACACAAAGCAGATGGAAAAGAACCATGCAAGCGAACTTGACAGGAAACTTGATGACCTGAATGAACGCTCCAGAAATATGGGTGTTCCCACTGATGTGCATTTTGGTGACTGAAATAAAAACTTTATCCAAATAATTCGGAGGTAATGAAAATGGCAAAAGGATTCCGTGGAGGAATGGGTATGGGCGGCAACATGAATCATGTGGTAGCCCAGGCACAGAAGATGCAGAGACAGATCGAGATGGCTCAGGCAGAGATCCGTGAGATGCGTTTTACTGGAACTGCCGGCGGCGAGCTCGTTAAAGTTGTCGTAGGCGGCGATCACCAGTTATATGAAGTCCAGATAGCTAAGGACGTGGTAGACCCCGATGATATCGAAGGTCTTCAGGATCTCATTATCGCAGCAGCTAACCAGGCATTGAAGCAGATCGATGAGACCAACCAGGAGCGTATAAATGCGATTACCGGCGGGATGAAGATGCCCTTCTGATAATGGCAAGATATTCACCTTCAATCCAGAATCTCATAGCGCAGCTTAGCAGCCTCCCCGGAATAGGAGGCAAGTCCGCGCAGCGTCTGGCTTTCCATATCCTGGCAATGGATGATAAGGATGCCGAAGCTCTGACAACGGCGATCATGTCTGCAAGGAAGTCCACCAAAAGATGTTCCTGCTGCATGAATTTCACGGATTCGGATCCCTGCCCTATCTGCTCTGATCCGTTAAGAGACAATACTACGATACTTGTTGTCGAGTCTCCGAGAGATGTGTCAACGTTTGAGAGAGCTCATGAATATAAGGGGCTCTATCATGTTCTGCACGGGGTTTTTAATCCGATGAAGTCCATGAGCATATCCGACACCACCATTCCGGATCTTATAAAACGTCTTGCGGATCATCCGGAAGTTACCGAAGTGATCGTTGCAACCAACCAGACTGCGGAAGGAAATGCTACTGCCCTTTATCTTTCAAGGATGCTGGGACCTTCCGGCATTAAGGTTTCACGTCTTGCTTCCGGATTGCCCATGGGCTCTGATATCGAATACGCAGACGATCTTACTCTCCTTTCAGCTTTGAAGGGACGTGTCATGCTTACGGGAGACAAGAATGAGACTTGATAAATTTCTTAAGCTGTCAAGAGTGATCAAACGGAGAACGGTTGCAAATGATGTCTGCCAGGCAGGAAGAGTTACCGTAAACGGCAAGCCTGCTAAGCCGTCTGTGAAGCTTAAGATCGGAGATGAAGTAAGCATTCTTTTCGGAAGCGGGGAAGTCAGGTTCAGAGTTACGTCACTTCCGGAAACCGTCAGAAAAGAAGAAGCAGCATCAATGTACGAACTGCTCGAATAACCACGTTATCGCTTGAAATATTACAAGTACTTTAAGTTTAACCCCGGATTGTTGTTTTGCATCCGGGGTTAAGCAATAATAAATCAGTATATCCATATAAGGAGGCATATCTTCTTGCGAAAAGTAAGACGCAGAACAGGCGGAATATCTTTCCTTACGGCAATGATCTTCATCTGCTGTGTTTTTGTCGGGATCCTCTGCATTACCAGATATGCCAATATCCATAAACAAAAAGAACGTCTCAAGGCAGAAAACGCATCTCTTATCGCCCAATCTGAGGAATTATCTGAAAAACTCAAGCAGATCAGAGCTCAGGAAGAATTCGGCAAAGATGATGCCTATGTTGAGAGTGTTGCAAGAGCACAGCTCGATATGGTCTATCCGGGCGAAGTGATCTTCAGAGTTACCGGAGAAAAATACAACTGATCCTGAATTACAGATTCACATATAAAGGGCGGCTTTTAAAGCCGCCCTTTTTATGACATGCCAAGTATATCCAAGGTAGCCAGATAAGCTTCGCTCATACAGGCCTGAAGATTATATCCTCCGCTCACACCGTCAATATCAACGGCTTCACCGATAATATAAAGGCCCGGTACCAGCTTTGAACAGAATGTCTTCCGGTCGATCTCTTTGAGGGATACGCCTCCGCGCGTTACATAAGCGGTTTCCAGAGACGGTGCGCGGTCTAAGCCTATCTTCAGGTGTTTTATTTCCTTTACCGTCTTCTTTCTGTTCTCTTTTGTAAAGCTTTGGGCATAAAGATCCGATACTCCGCTCGCCGAACAGATCTCATGAGCAACGGAAGCGGGAACATAACCTGATAAAAGCGTAGCGATCTTGGAATCCGGATGATCCCGGATCAATTCCTGAAATTCAAGATCGAACTGCTCATCACTCATGGACGGAATCAGATCAAGTTCGATCCAAATGCTCATATCCGTTATGTCAGGCGGTATCTCCCTGGACAATTCCATGATGGCAGGACCTGTCAGTCCGAAATCTGCGAACATCATTTCGCCGCATACGGAAGCTTTTTTCTTTTCGTTACAGTAAACCGCGGCATTGGCAGTCAGTGATACTCCGCTAAGACGCCCGGTCATCACTGCTGACACGGGATCGGATTTTACGGATGCGAGCGCAGCGCTGACAGGTATTACCGAATGGCCGAATCTCTCTGCAAACCTATATGAATCTCCCGTAGAACCGGTCTTTGGAAATGACTTTCCTCCGCAAGCCAGGATTATGTAATCGAATGAATAATTTCCCTGAGAAGTGCTGACCTCGAATCCGGAAGTTTTCTTTATATCCAGAACATTCGAATCACACAGTATCTTCGTTCTGTCCGATATATAGGATGCGATCGTATCCCTTACCGCCACGGCGCTGTCGCAGACGGGGAATATCCTGTTATTGTCTTCTTCCTTTAACCTTAATCCTAATTCCTTTTCGAAAAAGGATATGACATCATCAGGTCCAAATTCCTTCAGTGCGGGATAAAGAAAATTACCGGCTTCGTGATAACCGTTTTTCAGTTCTGAAGCATTCTTACGGTTGGTGATGTTGCAGCGGCCGTGGCCGGTCAGCATGAGTTTTTTGCCAAGTACGGAGTTCTTTTCGAGGATCGTTACATCAATGTCTTCATTGCCCGAAAACTTCTTGAGCAGACAAGCCGAGAAAAGGCCTGCGGCTCCGCCTCCGATGATACCTACGCGTTTTTTCACCCCAGCACCCCGTGTCTTAGATCAGCCTTCTATTACTCTTATCTGAAACCTGTCGAATCTGACATTATCCGTATACTGTTCACGAAAGAAGATCGTCTGGCCGAAAGCCGCAAACTCTTTGGTGTTCTTCTTCATCCACATCGGTACGGGAACGTCTAACTGCCTACAGAGCTCTATAAGAGCTTTCTCAAGGCGCTTGGAATATGAGGCATCCGTATCCTCGGTAGTAACCTCTTTTATCTCCGTCATTCTGTTGGCAACAAAGAGCCTTCCTTCAAGCGTCAAAACCAAAATCCTCTCATAATCACAATCTTTGCCACTATTTTGCCTTTTTTGAATATTAAAGTAAACAATTGACATGGTAAGATATGGTTGTTCAAAGTAATTGTTCCTTACTTCATAACACCCTCCTTAAGACACTGACACCCCCTCGTCAGTGTCTTTTTTTGATAACATAAATTTTCTTGATAGTAAAAATAACTATAAATCGATATTTTTAAAACACATTTCTTATTGATTATGTAAAAATCAAGTTGTAAAATAAATTGTAATTATCTTTGCGGATTCATTTGTACATCCGTGATACAGGAGGTCACAAATATGAAGAAATGTCCCGATTGCGGAATGGTCATAGCAAATCAGGCTATCAGATGCCCTAAGTGTAAGTATACATTCACATCAGCTGATGAAGGTGCAGGCGGCGGAAATGATACTGCTGTAGTTACACCTCAGGCAGCAGCCGTATCAGCAGCAGCTACGGGCAAATCCGATAAGGTTGCCGGCATTATGCCGATGATCGAAGTAAACAAGGACAACGTCGATACTCTTTATGATCAACTCAAGGCTGCCATCGTCAAGAGAAAGACTGAATTCGATCACTTTATTGATTTCCTCGAGAACAGAACTTCCTGGCTCACAGCTCCTGCAGAGATCAAAGGCCCCCTCGCATGCGAGAAGGGATTGCTAATCAGAAGCGTTTCCGTTACAAAGCAGCTCTTAAGGATCAAGGATACCATCATGCCGCAGCTCGATGAAGAATCCGCTATTATCATCGCGCTCTTCCACGAAGTAGGTAAGGTAGGTATCGAAGGAAAGCCTCTCTTCATTCAGGAAGAGACCAGCTCTTTGGGAACCACTTCTACTTTGGGTCTGTCCTTCAGCAGCAGACTTTCAAGCACATCTACAAGCTCTACTCCTACTTATTCCATTAACAACAAGCTTGTTCACATGAATGTAGGCGTCAGATCGCTCTTCCTCGTTTCACAGTATATGCTGCTTTCAGACGATGAAGCTCAGGCTATCAGCTACGGTTCAGACGTTGAGCTTTTGAACGGTAAGCTCTCACCTTATACACTTCTCCTCTCTACTGCTCTCCAGATGCAGAAGACGATCTATGAGGATAATGACGTTGTATCAGGCTACAGCTTTACGGTAATCAATCCTTAAGCTGATCAGGATCTTAGTTCAGAATTACATTTACAGGGGCTGTCAGATGACAACCCCTGTTTTTGATTAGGACAAACTCTTCTTTTGTGTTAACTTTAATAAAAGGAAGGGCAAAACATGAGATATGATAACGACAGGCTTGGAGCAGCATTAAAGCTCTATCTGGGAACTGATCCTCTTCCGATGCATATGCCGGGTGGCAAACGCAATCCCGACTTTGTATCTCAGGCTTTTATGCGCGACATTACCGAGATCGGCGGGTTCGATAATCTTCATGCGCCTGAAGGTCTTATAAAGGATATGGAAGACTGCGCGGCTTCCATATGGAAAGCTGAGAATGCATTCCTGTCCGTAAACGGTTCCACCGCTCTTCTGCTGGCAGCTATCCGCGGTGCTTCAATACAAAACCCCGGCGCCAAGATCCTTACGGCAATGAATTGTCATCTTGCCGTATGGAATGCAATCGAACTCACAGGTTCGAAGATCGTTCCCCTGATGCCTGCTCTTGATCCGGAACTTCCTTTCGCAGGACACATATCTGCCAAAGATGTCGAGAAAAACCTCGCAAGGGATCCTTCCATAAAAACCGTGGTCATTACATCGCCCACTTATGAGGGTGTCATCTCTGATACGGAAGAGATATTCCGTATAACACGAAAATATGATGCCGTTCTTATCACTGACAGCGCTCATGGCGCGCATCTCGGCATTGATAATGATTTCTTCGGCCCCGATTCTAAGGGTGACCTGGTGATCAAGAGCCTTCACAAGACTCTCTCATCACCTACACAGACGGCTGTCATGCTGCGTCACGAAGGATGCCCCATAGATGTACCGGTTATAAGAAGAGGTCTCGATATCTTCGAGACTTCAAGCCCGTCATATATACTCCTTCAGGGCATCTCGAAATGTCTTGCGCAGCTTAATTCCAAAGGCCCTAAGATCTTAAAGCCGTGGGAAGACGCAATAGCTTATGCCGAGGACGCTCTCGGTTCATTAAGAAATTTCAGGCTCTGGAAAGCACCTGTAAGGGAACGTTCAAAATTCGTACTTATGGGTAACGGCAACATGCTTTTAGAGTACTTGAGAGGGACATTCAATATTGAATGTGAGGCCGGCTTCCCTTCACACCTCATTGCCATGACGGGGATCGGTGATACAGAAGAGACACTTAAACGGTTCTGCGATGCCGTAACCGCTACTGATGATGCCATAGACGGACAGTATGTCCCCGCAGATTTTATATCCAGACCATATCCTAAATTATCGATAACCCTTCAGGAGGCTGCAAATTCACGCAGCCGCTCTGTAGATCTCGAACCGGAATTTGCCATAGGACTTCCAAGCAGCGAATTCATCTACGGATTCCCTCCCGGCATTCCGCTTCTGATCCCGGGTGAAGTAATTACCGAAGATACCGTTAAAGTTTTGTCAAGAAATGACATCCGCCTGATGATGGGCGGAGGACGCGCCTACAACGGACTGATACCCGTTTTACCTTGACGTCAGGAAACCTTCAAAGTATAATTCACGTATTATAAACAAGGGAGATTACTTAATATGACAAGAATCGTTACAGTTGAGACAAGAGATCTCGAGAAGTCAGCTAAGGAAGGCGGATGCGGCGAGTGCCAGACTTCCTGCCAGTCTGCATGCAAGACATCCTGCGGTGTTGCTAACCAGCCCTGCGAGCAGCTTTCCAACAAATAAGAAAGTTTAATTCTAAAGCTTTAAGGTCTCATTTTACGTGGGACCTTTTTTTATGAAAACCGGGAGTTCCTATGATCCACTGCTACCAATTTGACGGACTTAACATCGTACTCGACTGCTATTCGGGTTCCATTCATATGGTTGACCCTGTCGCCTATGACATGATCCAATGGTATGAGACCGAACCCGGCGAGGGAGTGATCGGAAAAGCAGTTGCCAAACACGGCATTACCAGAGAAGATGCCGAAGAGTGCCTTGCGGATATAGATGACTTAAAGACTGCGGGCAAACTCTATGCTCCCGATAAATACGAACATTTAGCAAAGGATTTCAGGAAAAAGAATATAAAGATCAAGGCTTTGTGCCTTCATGTCGCACATACATGCAACCTTAACTGCTCATACTGCTTTGCGAGCCAGGGCAAGTATCACGGTGAACGCGCGATAATGAGCTATGAGGTCGGCAAACGCGCAATCGATTTTCTCATCGAGAATTCCGGATTCCACAAGAACCTCGATATAGACTTTTTCGGCGGCGAACCTCTCATGAACTGGGAGGTCTGCAAAAAGCTCGTTGCTTACGGAAGAGAACAGGAAAAGATACACAATAAAAACATCCGGTTCACCCTTACTACAAACGGTATCCTTTTAGACGATGAGGTAACGGAATTTGCCAACCGCGAAATGCATAACGTCGTCTTGTCTTTGGACGGCCGCAAGGAAGTAAACGACCGTTTCCGCGTTGACTATGCCGGCAACGGATCTTATGACCGGATCGTTCCCAATTTCCGGAAATTCGTTGCAAAAAGAGGCAGCCTCAGCTACTACATGAGAGGTACCTTCACACACTACAACATTGATTTCGTAAACGACATTAAACAAATGCTGGATCTGGGATTTAACGAGCTCTCCATGGAGCCGGTCGTTACCGACCCTTCCAGCCCTTCAGCCATAACAAAAGAAGATCTGCCTGTTGTTTTCGAACAGTACGAAGAGCTCGCGAGACTTATGGTGAAGCGCTATAACGAAGGCAGACCTTTCACCTTCTACCACTATATGCTGGATCTTACATGCGGACCCTGCATCTATAAGAGGATCGCAGGATGCGGATCAGGCACGGAGTACCTGGCTGTCACTCCCTGGGGTGACCTCTATCCCTGCCACCAGTTCGTCGGTGATGAAGCTTATAAGATGGGTGATATCTATGAGGGCGTCAGGAACCTTGAACTCCGTGATAAGTTTGCTTCATGCAACGCCTACAGCCGTCCGGAATGCAAAAACTGCTGGGCAAAGCTGTACTGTTCAGGCGGGTGCGCTGCAAATTCCTATCATGCTTCCGGAGACATCAACGGCATTTATGAGATGGGCTGCGACATTTTCCGTAAGAGGATCGAGTGTGCCATAGCAGTCAAGCTTCTCACTTCCGGTCTTGAACGGCCGGGTGATTCCTGATCATTGAGGAGCATTTATTCCGATAAAGACATAATCATTCGGATCCTCGTCATCTCCGAAGATTCCGGGAGCCGTGAAATACGGATTGTCTTCTGCCAATACTTCATCTAAAGGTTTATTGGAATCATCTGCCACATATACAAACATAACGATTCCGTCATAACCTTCAGGCACGATGAAATAGGTCGTGGAGATCAACTTGATGGTCTCAGTCGTGATGACCGCACCGTCTGCTGTCTGCTCAACATTGCTGCTTAACACTTCCTGTTCACGGAATTCGTAACAGCTCATACGATATTTGTTGCCTTGAAAGATGACGTCTCCGTGAACACTATAACTGTCTATCTGAGTCGAAAGATTGATAGTCGGATAAGTCGTTCCTGTGTAATAATCCAAAAAACCTACACCGTGATAAGAGAAGAAAGCAGTATAAACATCACCATACTCTTTAACGCTGATGGGAAATATCTGGGAATAAGAAATCTCGTAAATAACGTATCCTTCCTCATCTGCAGGATATTCCATTACTATCGGTCTGCTGATCATTGATACATTGCTGAGATTCTCATTGACCCTGTTATTGTAGGCATCCAGTGAATAATACGTGAAGTAATTATGGATGCTTCCGTTCGCCATGCGCAGGTTCTGATGAGCGCCCCACGGATCATCAGAATCAAAATTCATCAGATCAAAATTTTCCGTAGCGTCAACCCTCGAGAGATTGTGGGAAGGTGATCTTCTCACCGAATAATCCGGAAGATCACTCCCGTCGGTAGTCTCTGCCGACCAGTCATCGTCGTCATCAAAGCCCGGTTTTTTACCCGTATCACACGAACACAGCAACAATGAAAAAACAGAAAGTATCAGGATTATTGCCAAAGACTTTTTCATATGATTACCATCATTCGAGTTCAAAAGCGCCTGTGTACAACTGATAATACGTACCCTTCTCTGCTATAAGCTGCTCATGGGAACCACGTTCAATGATCTTTCCATGATCTAATACCATTATGACATCCGAATTCATAACTGTCGACAAACGGTGAGCAATGACAAATACCGTACGGCCTTCCATAAGCTTATCCATGCCTCGCTGGACGATCGCTTCAGTACGTGTATCGATGGAAGATGTGGCTTCGTCAAGGATCATTACCGGAGGATCCGCGACTGCGGCTCTGGCAATGGCAAGAAGCTGTCTCTGACCCTGCGAGAAGTTGGCACCGTTGTTTGTGAGCATCGTGTTATACCCTTCAGGAAGACGCTCGATAAAGTCTGCTGCGCCTGCAAGTCTTGCAGCCTCTTTGCACTCTTCATCCGTAGCGTCGAGCTTACCGTAGCGGATATTCTCCATTACGGTTCCGGTAAAGAGATTTGTTTCCTGCAGAACAAGACCCAAAGACCTTCTCAGATCCTTCTTTTTGATCTTGTTTACATTGATCCCGTCATAACGGATCTTACCGTCAGCTATATCATAGAAACGGTTAATGAGGTTTGTAATGGTGGTCTTTCCTGCACCGGTAGCACCAACGAAAGCAACCTTCTGGCCCGGCTTCGCGAAAACAGATACATCGAAAAGCACCTGCTTTCCGGGTACATATTCGAAATCAACATCATCGAGCAATACGTCACCCTTAAGTTCGGTATATGTGATGGTGCCGTCTGCCTTATGGGGATGCTTCCATGCCCAGCGTCCCGTCTTATGATCAGATTCGGTAATCGTTCCGTCTTCCGCGATATTCGCATTAACAAGAGTTACATAACCGTCGTCTGTCTCAGGTTCCGTATCCAGAAGATCGAATATTCTCTGGGCGCCTGCACCTGCCATGACGATGGCATTCATCTGCATCGTAAGCTGGTTGATATTACCCATGAACTGCTTGCTCATGTTAAGGAAAGGAACCATGATGTCGATTCCGAAAGGCATTCCTGAGATGGCGACATTCGGAGCATTGAAAGCGATAAGGAGACCGCCGACTACGGCAAGGAGAACATAAGCGATGTTTCCGATGTTTCCGATGATGGGCGCCAGGATATTTGCATATGTGTTTGCTTTGCCGCTGTCTTCGGCAAGACCGTCATTGAGCCTGTTGAACTCTTCAGTAACCTTGCCCTCATGGTTAAATACCTTAACAACCTTCTGACCGTTCATTATCTCCTGAACGAAACCTTCAGTAGCAGCTACGGCCTTCTGCTGTCTTACAAAGTACTTAGCTGACCCTGCGCCTACCTTGCCTGTGACAAATACCATGGCGATGATGCCCACTACCATGATCAGAGTCATCCACAAGCTGTAGTAGATCATGATGAAGAATACTGCAATGACTACGACCGCACATCTTAAGATGTTTGGAAGCGCCATTGATACCAGCTGTCTTAAAGCATCAATATCATTGGTGTAATGGCTCATGATATCGCCGTGCTTATGCGTATCGAAATAGCTGAGCGGCAATGTCTGCATCTTGTTGAACAGCTCCGTTCTGAGCTTGTCCAGGAACTTCTGTGTCATGTATGCAAGAAGCTGCGTCTGCAGGATGCTGACGATGGCTGCTCCGGCATAGATGGCAATAAGCGGGATAAGCAGTGCTATGATCTCTATCTTTGCAGATTCCCAGTCACCAGATTCGATCGTGCGGTTTATTACGTCTATAACCTTCTGAAGGAATACGCTGGGGAGAGCGGCCGCGATGGAATTGTAGACAATGCATAAAGCAACTACCCATGTAAGCACAGGGAACTGTTTTACATAAAGTCTGAATACACGCTTAAGGCTGTCCATGGATCCCATGACCTGGGACATCGATGCGGCACCTCTTCCTCTTCCGCCGGGTGCGGGAGCTGCCTCTATCTTTTTCTTGGGAGCATTAGTCTTTTCACTCATCGTCTGATCCTCCCTTCTTCGTCTGTTCTTCATAGATCTCACGATAGATATCACTCGACTTGAGGAGTTCATCGTGAGTACCCGTGCCCATGATCTTACCGCCTTCCATGATTATGATCATGTCGCAGTCCTGAACGGATGCAATTCTCTGGGCGATAATGATCTTGGTAGTCTCGGGGATATATTCCCTGAATCCCTTTCTGATAAGGGCGTCGGTCCTCGTATCAACAGCTGATGTCGAGTCATCGAGGATCAGTATTTTCGGGCGCTTTAGCAGGGCCCTGGCGATGCAGAGTCTCTGCTTCTGACCGCCGGAAACGTTGGTTCCGCCCTGCTCAATATATGTGTTATAGCCCTCAGGGAACGAAGATACGAACTCGTCAGCCTGGGCGATCTTACACGCTTCAACAAGTTCCTCGTCCGTGGCGCCTTCATTACCCCATCTCAGGTTCTCGGCAATCGTACCGGAGAACAGTTCATTTTTCTGAAGGACTACGGAGACGGCATCTCTTAACGTCTTAACGTCATAATCCTTTACGGGAACTCCTCCGACCCTGACTTCACCCGATGTGGCATCATAGAGCCTCGGAATGAGCTGGATCAGCGTGGTCTTGGATGAACCGGTACCGCCTAGGATACCTACATTCATGCCGCTGTCGATATGAAGATCAATGTCAAAGAGCGCATTTCTTGCTGCTTTTTCAGAATACTTAAAAGCAACATCCTGAAAGTCAATGGAACCGTCCTTAACTTCCATGACCGGATTCTCCGGATTGGAGATGGAAGGTTCTTCCTCAAGCACCTCTACGATACGCTTTGCAGCCTCAATCGACATCGTAAGCATGACATATACCATGGAGACCATCATAAGGGACATGAGGACCATGAAGCCGTAAGTCATCAGTGCGGAGATCTGTCCGACATCGATCTCGACGCCGTGGCTGGAGATAGCCATTTTCGAACCGATATAAAGAACGAATACAACATTAAAATGCAGGCAGAGTTCCATCAAAGGCGAGTTAAGGCCTACGATCCTTTCTGCCTTGGTAAAGTCTTTTCTGATGTTATCTGAAGCATTGCCAAACTTCTCCTGCTCGTATGCTTCCCTGGCAAACCCTTTAACCACGCGCATTCCGCGGACATTCTCTTCGATCGATTCGTTGAGCTTGTCGTATTTTTTGAATACGGCACGGAAAGCGGGCATGGCGAGCTTACCTATGATTATCAGTCCTATGCCTAAGATAGGGACAACAATAACGAAAGTGGTTGCGAGTGACCCTCCGAGAACATATGCCATGACGATCGCAAAAACAAACATCATCGGCGCTCTTACGGCGATACGAATCATCATCATGAATGCATTCTGGACGGTTGTAATGTCAGTCGTCATTCTGGTAACAAGAGATGAAGTCGAAAACTTATCGATGTTACCGAAAGAGAACTTCTGGACTTTCTGGAACATATCAGATCTTAAGTTCCCCGCAAACCCTGCGGAAGCCTCGGCTGAGAATTTGCCAGCGAGCGCACCGCAAACAAGTGACAGGATGGCAGCACCGGCCATAAGACCGCCGGTCTGAAGGATCATATCCATCTGCGCACCGTCTCTGAAATTATTTACCATCTGAGCAGTAATAAACGGTATTACTACTTCAAGAACAACTTCGCCTATGATGAAGATAAGAGACAGAACAGACTGTTTCTTATACTGACGCAAAGATTTAAGCAGTTTTCTAAACAAGAGAACATCCTCCCCTTTTTCGCAACCTTTATATTATAAAACAGCTTTAAAAATTATGTAATAATCAGTTTTTTATTGAAGAACCGCATATGTGATGTTAATATTGTCTTTGGCTTTATTTAAATAAGTAAAGCATAAAGGGAGGAATAATCATGCCTGTAATGGATTTATTGAGACGCAACGCACGTGAACACGGCGATGAAGTAGCTCTCGTAGAACTTAACCCCACAATGGAAGACACCAGAAAGATCTCTTTTAAGGAGTTCGATCTTGTCCAGCAGACAAAGCCCATGCCTTACCGTCATGAGATCACGTGGCAGATCTTTGATGAAAAGTCCAACAGAGTAGCAAACATGCTCCTGGGCAGAGGAATCAAGAAAGGCGATAAAGTTGCCATTCTTATGTTTAACTGCCTTGAGTGGCTTCCTATCTATTTCGGTATCTTAAAGACAGGTGCCATCGCAGTTCCTTTCAATTTCAGATACACGGCAAACGAGATCTCTTACTGTGCGGATCTGGCCGAGATCTCGGTTATGTTCTTCGGTCCCGAATTCGTAGACAGACTTAATATCAACGCTGAAGAACTCACAAAGGACAGGCTCCTTCTTTATGTCGGTGACGGTCAGGCTCCGGAATTTGCAGAAAATTACTGGCAGCAGGTCGCTGATTACTCTAGCAGGGATCCTATGATCGAACTTGCTGAAGAAGACTATGCAGCTATTTATTTCTCTTCAGGCACGACAGGATTCCCCAAGGCGATCCTTCACCCTCACAGAAGCCTTACACAGGCAGCCGAGATGGAAGCAATTCACCATGAAACAGGTAAGAACGATTGCTTCCTCTGCATCCCCCCGCTTTATCATACCGGTGCCAAATTCCACTGGATGGGTTCTCTGTGGACATGCAGCAAGGCTGTTCTCCTCAAAGGTACAAAGCCTGATGTTATTCTTAAGGCAGCTTCCGATGAGCAGTGTACAATCGTATGGCTCCTCGTACCGTGGGCTCAGGATATCCTCGATGCATTGGACCGCGGTGAATTAAAGCTTGAAGATTATAAGCTCGACCAGTGGCGCCTGATGCATATCGGCGCACAGCCTGTACCTCCTTCACTGATCCGTCACTGGAAGGATTATTTCCCTAAACATCAGTACGATACAAACTACGGTCTCTCTGAATCAACCGGCCCAGGCTGCGTTCATCTGGGACTCGAAAATACTCATAAGGTTGGCGCCATCGGCGTCCCCGGTTACCGTTGGGAATGTAAGATCGTTGACGAAGAAGGCAAAACGGTTCCTCAGGGAGAAGTCGGAGAACTCTGCGTTAAGGGTCCCGGCGTAATGCTCGAATACTACAGGAACCCTGAAGCTACAGCTGAGACATTAAAGGACGGCTGGCTCTTCACCGGTGACATGGCGCGTCAGGATGAAGACGGTTTCTATTTCCTTGTTGACCGCAAAAAGGACGTTATTGTATCCGGCGGTGAGAACATCTACCCTGTCGAGATCGAAAACTTCCTCCAGGAATATCCGAAGGTCAAAGACGTTGCGGTTATCGGTCTTCCCGATAAGAGACTCGGTGAGATCACCGGTGCCATCGTAGAGATAGAACCCGGAAGCAACTGCACCGTAGAAGAGCTCGAGAAGTTCTGCACACAGCTTCCCCGTTATAAGAGACCGAAGCAGATCATTTTAGCTGACGTTCCGAGAAACGCCACGGGAAAGATCGAAAAACCCGTTCTCCGTAAGAGATATGGTGCCGAAAGACTTGTCGAACAGGAAAATCAGTCTTAAAATGTAAGCCTTGTGCCAAGTTTTAGGCATAAGGCTATATTTTTGTATAAAAACGTTCCTTGCATTTAGAGGGTGGAAGGAACAAAAAGAGAGGGCAATTACACATGGATTTGGCAATCAAGATCATCTTTCTTGTGGTCTTTTTCGCTGTAATGATCGGCATCGGTCTTATTACGAGGAAAAAGGCTAACAGCGTTGAGGGCTTCGTATTGGGCGGCAGAAATGCAGGCCCCTGGCTCACGGCTTTCGGTTACGGAACATCCTACTTCTCCGCAGTAGTATTCATCGGATACGCAGGTCAGTTCGGATGGAAATACGGTGTTGCATCCACCTGGATCGGTATCGGTAACGCTGTAATCGGTTCGCTTCTCGCCTGGATCGTTCTGGGAAGAAGAACAAGAGTCATGACAAAGCATTTAAGCTCCAAGACAATGCCAGACTTCTTCGGAAAGAGATTCGACAGCAAGGCTCTCCGCATTGCGGCAGCTCTTATTTCCTTCATCTTCCTCATTCCTTATACATCTTCAGTCTATAACGGTCTTTCCAGACTGTTTAACATGGCATTTAACATCGACTATAAAATCTGCATAATCGTCATGGCTGCTCTCACCTGCGTCTATGTCATCCTCGGCGGATACATGGCTACAGTCGTAAACGACCTTGTACAGGGCATCATCATGCTCTTCGGTATCACGGCTGTAATCGCTACCGTTCTTAACAACAACGGCGGCTTCTTAGGCGCTCTTACAACGCTTTCACAGACAGAGTCCGATCTCCCCGTTACGGCAGGTATGCAGGGCGCTTTCACGTCCTTCTTCGGACCTGACCCCTTAAACCTCTTTGGCGTAATCATCCTTACTTCTCTTGGTACATGGGGTCTTCCCCAGATGGTCGGTAAGTTCTATGCCATCAAGGACGAGAAGTCCGTTAAGGCAGGAACGATCATCTCCACGATCTTTGCATTCATCGTTGCAGGTGGCTGCTACTTCCTTGGAGGTTTCGCCAGACTTTACGAAGGCAACCCTGCTATCTACAAAGATGACGGTTCCGTTATGTATGACTCCATCATCCCTACGATGCTCGACAATCTCCCTACGATCCTCGTAGGCGTAGTCATCGTTCTCGTTCTTTCCGCTTCAATGTCCACGCTGTCTTCTCTCGTTCTTACATCGAGCTCGACAGTTACACTGGACCTCATCGAGCAGATCAAGCCTAAGAAGAACGAAGACAAGAAAAAGAGAGAAAAGACACAGCTCATCACAATGCGTCTTTTGCTCGTATTCTTCATTCTCGTTTCCGTTATCCTCTCACTTAATCCTCCGACGTTTATCGCACAGCTCATGGGTTATTCCTGGGGCGCTCTCGCAGGTGCTTTCCTCGCGCCTTTCCTCTGGGGACTTTACTGGAAGAAGACAACAAAGCTCTCCGTATGGGTATGCTTCATTTTCGGCGTAGGCTTTACGGTAGCAAACATGTTCCTCAAGTTCATCGCATCTCCCATTAACGCAGGTGCGGTCACCATGGTTGCAGGTCTCGTTATCGTGCCTCTCGTCAGCCTCATCACACCTAAGCTCTCACAGGAAAAGGTCGACGGCATCTTCTCCTGCTACGATGAAAAAGTCACGATTGAGAAGAGATATTCACTTCCCGAGAATGCTCCCGCAGACGAAACCTGATATAGATTTATAAAGCAACACTTATCATTTGGGCTATCTTCATTTTGAGTTATCATTATGTAAGATAGCCCTTTTAAATCAACTGTTATGGGAGTAGAGTAAATCTGCGCCCGAAGCAAAGGTTTCAACTATAATCATGTGGTGAAAGGAACAATTAACGGGGTGACGTTTTTATCAATCTTATATGCATTAATAATCTCACCTATTGAACTTCTCTTTGAAGGAATATTTGAGCTTGCAAACAGACTGGTTGGAAACGTCGGGTTATCAATTTTATTCTTGAGTCTCACGGTCAATCTGCTCATTCTGCCATTGTACAACCGGGCAGATGAGATCCAGGCGGAAGCCCGGGCTGTTCAGGAAAAGATGGCTCCTATGCTCAATCACATCAAAAGAACATTCAAAGGTGATGAGCGTTTCTTTATGATCCAGGAGTACTACAGGATCAACAATTATAAACCTGTCTATTCGCTTAAAAGCTCCGTTTCCCTTTTCCTGCAGATTCCTTTTTTTATTGCGGCATATAATCTTCTTTCAGGTGTAACTGCCCTTCAGGGAACAAGTTTTGGTTTTATATCTGACCTCGGCAGAGAAGACGCTTTGTTTATGATTGGAAATCTGCCTGTAAATGTCTTGCCTATATTGATGACATTGATCAACATAATATCAGGAATCATATACACCAAAGGGCAACCTGTAAAGGCAAAAATCCAGGTTTTTGGTCTGGCAGCAGTATTTCTTGTTCTATTGTACCGTTCACCTGCCGGACTCGTGTTTTATTGGCTTTTAAATAATGTTTTTTCACTAGTGAAGAACGCTGTCAGTAAACTGATCGCTTTACGCCTTAAGAAAAAAGCCGTAAAGCAATCTCTCAAATTTAATAAAATAAAAAGCACTTCCATTTTGCTGTCGTGTGCTGTGCTCGCTGTAAGTACAGGAATCCTGATCCCTGCAGACGTAATCATTCAAAATCCCGCTGAAATGGTCAATGTGTTTATTCCAAATCCGCATAATCCTTTGTTATATCTTCTGATAAGCGCTGTTACAGCTTTGGGGGTATTTCTTTTATGGATTCCCGTTTTTTATTTGTTTACTAAAAAAACAAAACGTTTTATTTCACTTGTTGTTCCCGGCATAGCAGTTGCGAGTGTAATTAATTATATTGTCTTCAACAGGAATTTCGGTTTTTTATCCGGCAAATTGATCTATGAATACAAAATGAGCTACGGAATCAAAGAAATAATAATTAATCTGATCACAGATCTGGCAATCGTTTCTTTAATAGCTTTCATCACATTCAAAAAAGAGAAGATAACCTGTATTCTTATGACCATAGTATTTATTACGGTTTTTACCTTATCAATATCTAAAGTATCAGCAATAGGTTTATTCACTTCAGATTACACTTCAGGTAATAGTAATACTGCTGATGAAGTAAACATACAACTGACAACTTCCGGTAAGAATGTAATAGTAATAATGTTGGATAAAATGAATGGTTCATATGTTCCATATCTTTTTAATGAGCGACCGGACGTTGCTGCCCAATTTGACGGGTTTACATATTACCCGAACACTGTCTCATTTGGCAAATATACAAATTTCGGTGTTCCTGCTGTATTTGGTGGATATGATTATACTCCCGAGAAGTTAAATACCCGCTCTGATGTGCTTTTAGTTGATAAACATAATGAAGCACTTCTTACAATGCCGGTTATTTTCTCAGACAACGGATGGAATGTAAACGTAGTAGACCCCTCTTATGCCAATTATCAGTGGAAACCTGACTTAAGCATTTACGATAAATATGATGAAATTAATGCCTATCACATGGAAGGCGTATTTAATTATAAGGAACCGGTTTTGACAGATTCAGGAAATAAAATGGAGAAGCGTCTTTATCGGAATTGTTTCTGCTATGGTTTTATGAAAGTCCTGCCCTATGTTTTGCAGCCGTTTTTTTACGATAACGGAGAGTATTTCCTGTTGGATTCTGATAATACAGTTTACTTGGGAAATTCTACAGGAAAGCATTCTCAAAAGGGAGTAAATGAATATCATTTACAGTATCATGCTGCCTTAAGCGCATTAATTGATGTTACGGATATTATTCAAGAAGAAAAGAATTGTCTGTTTATTATTTCAAATAATTCAACACATGATATGTGCCTTCTTCATGAACCGGAATATATACCTGCTCCCTCAGTAGATAATACTGATTATGATATGACTCACCAGGATCGATTTACAGTGAACGGGGTAACAATGAACATGGATAATGCGTTCAGTTATGCCGCATATGAGTGCAGTATGGAAGCATTTATCACCTTGGGAGACTGGTTTGATTATCTCCGCGAGAACGGTCTGTATGACAATACCAGAATAATAATTGTTTCAGACCATGGATTTGGCATGAACCAGTTTGAAGATCTTCTTCTGGATGATATTGGATTTGATGCCGAGGCAGTGAATCCGATATTAATGGTAAAGGACTTTAACGGAACCGGCTTTAACACTTCCATGGAATTCATGACAAATGCTGACACACCTGCTCTTGCACTTGACGGCATCGTTCAGAATCCCGTTAATCCTTTCACAAATAATCCCATCAATCAGGACGGCAAATCAGGAAATGTATTGATCTACTCCTCTGAAGAGATAAATGTCAATACGAATAACGGAACACGGTTTGTAGATCCGAACGGATTTTGGCTTACCGTTCATGACGATATCCGCAACAAGAATAATTGGAGTCTTTATCCCGGTGAACCGGTCTAAATAATACTCAATACCGGAAGCCTGCCTTACGGTCCGGTCTCTTCATGCCAGTTATTCCTGTCGAAAACGTTCTGACCGGAAAGAGAATACCAGAGCGTATCAGTAAACACATTATCTGTATTTCCTTCAAGACTCCAATTGTCAGTGTACATAATGTATAGTTTCTTAACGTATTTGGCATCGGGCTGGAAGACCGGTCTTGAAATAAACGGATTAACAGGATCATCCAGGAGACCGTCCATCGCCAGATACGGAGTATCGGCATTGGTCATAAATGAATAATCCGTAGTAAACGGTTCATCTGAACCGAAATCTTTATATAAGAGTACAGGGTTATATGCCATGGCATCTTCAGCGTTGTACATGGTATCGCTTACGCCGTCAAATAAGATCATGTCATCTCTCTGTCCCAAAGGCCAGCCGTGATCTGAAACGATAATTATCCTTGTATTGTCATAGACGCCGATCTCCTTCAGATAATCGAGCCAGTTGCCGATCTGGATAAATGCAGCCATATTGCACTGATAATGGGCAAGCTGATAATTATCATCCATTCTTATGGTTTTGCCGTCACATGTGAACCTGTCCTTATGTGTCTCATCGTATTCGGTATTGTCAAACTCAAAGGCAGGCTCATACTCCGGTTCCTTGAGCGGCAAAGTATTATGAGCCGTTCCGTTCTGAATGAGAATGAAAGAACCTTCTTCAGACGTGCCGGAAATTTCTGTCATGGACGGCAATGCCTTAATAGCCAGATAAGAGTCCCTGAAATAGTTCATGTAAGCTGATGACACCGTGAATTTTCCTGGGGTGTCCTTCGCATTATTCATATTGATATCGCTGTATATTGGTTCAAAATATGTTCCGTCGGTATATATGACCGGCTGAAGGATTAGAGGCGAGATCTTCATCAGGCTGAAACAGAAGAAATTTCTTTTCCATGTCTGCATAAGAGCCTGATCAGTTTCATCCGAATCACGGAAATAACCTGTTTCGGTGTTATATGCCTTAATTCCCGGATAAGGATCATATATGGACAGGTCAGGGATCTCGCTGAAACCTGCAAACGGAGGATCAAGAACTGTTACGTCATAACCGGCTTCGGAAAAGAGGACCGGCATTGTAAGGAGCGCTTCATCATACTTTGTCCGGAGCATCTCATCTGAACGTTCGTTGATCTTATCCGGCGTATAATCATATCCTCCGAAAAGCGCAGGTGCCGCAACAACGGTCCTGGTTCCAAATGAAAGCGTATTCGGATAGTAAGTAAATCCCGAGAACTGCTCTTCAAGGACCGGTCTTTCCTGGAACAGATACGGAATATAAGAACTAATGGAACGGTCAAGCATGAAGACCACGATGTTTTTCCCGTCTTTGCTGAATGAAATCTCCGGTGTTTCCGAAGAACTGTTTTCGATCAGCCTCCGGATATCCGGCATCTGGGAACTTATCCTGTAAATGTTGTACCCGGAGATAAGCGTTACTCCGGCTATGAGGACAGGGGCCATAAACCTGATGATCTTATCATGCTTTATTACGACGAAGCACACTATTCCCGCAAGAAGAACAACAATGCCCAGATTCAGATACTTGGCAGCTGAAGAGAATAACAATCCGGTATCAAACTTCAGGTCGGATGAAAGAAGACTGTCGCTTTTGCCGAATGCAAAGTAATCAACCGTCCCTGCTACTGCCAGGATCCATATAAACGCAGCAGAACGTTTGCGGTTTTTCTGATCAGCCAGATAATAGAAAAGACCTCCCCATAGAACAAAAGCACCAAGAGCCGTCAGAAAAGAAAAAACAATATATCTTACCGGGGAATGAACCGTCGTCCTTAATATGAACTCTGCAGGAGAAGACGAAATTACCGCCGAAGGAATGAGTATTCCGAGAAGGACGCTCAGATAAACGGCACCGGTAATGAACAGCGCGTTATCAGATTTCTTCATTTCACCTGACTTAACCGTTCGTTTTTCCGAACGCATAAATATCAACGGGATCTGGAAAAGGATTCCGACGGCAATTATCATCAGTCTTGAGAGCGGGTCCCCGTCGAAGAAAAAAGAATAGATCAGTATCAGACCGCCAAGTACGGAAAAAGCAACGGATGCCGTTCTCTTCTTATCCCTACTGTTATTTACAATGTTTTTAACCAGTGAGAAAACATTGTTCAGGGTCCAGTACAGTACAAGTCCGGAGGGTGAATTGTACAACAGTACAAGGAAGATAAGCGCCATGCCGTGGAGCTGGAGCTTTTCTTTAAATTTCATTCCTTTGGCATATATCTCACTTGAAAGGACGTTTATAAGAGTCATGAGAATCGGAAGGACATTTATGTGGATATTTCCGACAGATATGAGAGCATCAGGACTTGCAAGGTTATTCAGTACCCCGAAGCCGGAAAACTTCATGTCCTGGAGATTGCTCAAAAAATAAAACGCAGCTATGAAAAATGGGATCTCCAGAAGAAGCGCCACCGAACTTCTGAGCGCATAGACCGGCTTGTAATTATTCTGCCGGTAGTATGTCTGAAGCATCATGTAGCGCTCGTCACCCTTAAATGTCTTCTTGATGTGACTGACAAAAGGCTCCATTGCTTTTTGTCTGTCACGCTCTTCCTTCTGTATGGCATCGGCGCGTCTGTAAAAAGGAAGGAGCAGAAGGTTTACCACCAGACTTAAGGGGAATATGGATGCCCCGCAGCTCTGAAGGAAATAAAAAGAAAACGAATAGACACCCTGAAGCATCAAAGTAATCGGAGAGATAATCAATTGATATAACAATTCGACAATGATCATGCTTCCGTCCCCTTTGTCAGTTCCGCGTATTTTCCCGTAATGTAGTCGGCCATTCTTCTGACACCTTCGCCCTGATAAGCCCAAGCTTCAGCCAGAACCTCATGACGGCTCTTTGTATATGAATCATCTTCAAGACATGAATCGATCAGGTTCTTGAGGTCATCCCTGTTTTCATTGGTAAGTTTTGCGCCGAGTCTCGGAATGACACTCAAACCCCAGGGCAGTCTTTTAAGCCACCATACATCATACGGTGAGTCATCAAACTCCGTTTCAGCACAGATAACGGGTTTGTCGAATATAAAAGAAAAATCAAAGATGACACCGGAAAAATCGGAGATCATGATGTCAGAACGGTTCAATACATCAAAATTATCAGTATCCCGGTTCCACTCCAGCTGTTCACTGTCGGGGAACTCCGCCATAAGTCTGTCCATCAGTTCTGTCTCAGAAGTAAAGGACTGCGGATGAGGCCTAACGATAATGTGGTATCCGGTTTTAAGAAGATCGCGGATAAAATCAGCGCCATAACGGTTCAGGATACTGCTTTTTCCCCAGGATGGAGCAAGAAGGACCGTTCGTGAATCTGAATCTGCCTTTGCTGAATCATCAGATCTCTCATTAAACTTTTTCCTTTTCTCATCCATAAACGGACTTCCGGTCAGGACCAGTTCTTTGGCCGGGAGATTACGGATCTTCTCGAGATCCCTGATGTCATCCATCTGGAATTTTCCGGATAACAAAAGAGCATCGTAGTAATCGATCCCGAACATGCGGTATGTCGTCATCTCAGCCGGAGAATGCGGAATGTGAACATAATAACCTACATTCTTACTTCTTTTCCACTGATACACGTCAAGACCGGGAGTAGTCGACAACACCATGGTTGCATTAAGGAAATTAAGCTTTGCAAACGCCTTGTTTCCGGGACCGATATATTCCGCCTTAACATGTTTCATCCCGGTCTGTTTAAGACCGGGATCATCATCAGACATGGTCATGTATACGCAGTCAAAGCCTCTCGAATCCAGTTCGCGCAGAACCGGTTCAAAGATATGCCAATAGCGTCTGTCATCTGAGAATACGGCCAGAGGAATGGTCTTGTCGGAAGAATCATTGTGCTTTCCGCCTGATAAGAAAAAACGGAGCTTCACCCACAGACCTTTGAATACAAAACGTGCTACACCGATAAGTCCGATCAGAATAGCAAACAGCATGTATCCCGTGCCGGGATCTATGTATAAGACTTTATACAAATCCACCTGGTCTCTTCCCGCGATCTAAAAAATTACTGCAGATCTTCCATTCCCATAGTCTTAACGCCGGCAGCATTAAGAATGGCTTCAGCTTTTGCGTTGTCATTTGTCTTGATAGCGATGGGAGCACCTTCGCCGTCGATCGAAAGGCCATAGATATAACTTATATTGATACCTGCAGCATGGATCATGCCGACTACCTTTGCAAGGCTTCCTACGGCATCAGGAACCACAACTGCGATCACTTCATCAATACGCGCTGCAAAACCTGCATCCTTAAGGATCTGCTTTGCCTTTTCAGGATCTTTTGAAAGAAGACGGAGAACTCCGAATTCCGTTGTATCTGCAAGACTTGCAGAAAGAAGGTCGATACCGCCCTGAGCAAGGATCTTCAAGACCTCATCAAGTCTTCCTTCAGTGTTTTCCAAGAAAACCGATATCTGCTTTACGAACATAGTGGTACCTCCCTATTAATTATTGATAAAGCTTACGCTTGTCTGTAACATGCTTGCTCTTTCCGTCGAAATGCTCGAGTCCGTTAGGTTCAACTAGCTTTACTTTTGCGTTAAGCCCGATAGCCATCTTGAGCTTATCGTGAACTGTCTTGGAGAGCTTCTCCAAACTCTGGATCTCGTCCGTGAAGTAATTCTCGGCAACTTCAACCTGTACTTCGAGTGTATCCGTGTTGTCAACACGGTCAACTACGAGCATGTAGTGAGGTGTTGTTCCCTCTACAGTAAGGAGAGCTGCCTCTACCTGTGAAGGGAATACGTTTACGCCGCGGATGATGAGCATATCATCGGATCTGCCTCTGAAGCGCTGGATCCTTGCCATCGTACGTCCGCACTCGCACTTGTCGTACTCAATGGATGTTAAGTCTTTTGTTCTGTAACGGATAAGCGGCATGCCTTCCTTTGTAAGGTTGGTGATTACGAGCTCACCGTCGGAACCCTTAGGAAGCTGCTTCAATGTAGCAGGATCGATGATCTCCGGGAGGAAGTGATCTTCCCAGATATGGAGACCCTTATGATGCTCGCAGTCGCAGGCAACGCCCGGACCCATCATCTCCGTAAGGCCATAGATATCATATGCCTTGATATTAAGTCTTGACTCCATCTGGTCACGCATCTCATTTGTCCAGGGCTCAGCACCGCAGATTGCTGACTTGAGCTTGATCTTATCAACGAGGCCTGCCTTCTCGAGGTCTTCTGCAACGTGAAGGAGATAAGAAGGCGTGCAAGCGATGGAAGTAACGTCACAGTCGATCATCATGTCGATAAGCTTCTGTGTATTACCTGTGGACATAGGCAGAACCAATGCGCCAAGATATTCAGCACCGTAATGTGCACCGAGGCCGCCTGTGAAGAGGCCGTAGCCATAGCCTACCTGGATGATGTCATCTCTTGTGATTCCTGCCATGGAAAGACATCTTGCAACGCACTCAGCCCAGATATCGATATCGCGTCTGGTATAAACAGCGATCTTCGGCTTTCCTGTTGTACCGGAGGATGCATGAACACGGACCAGTTCTGATCTTGGAACGGCAGCAAGTCCAAACGGATAAGTATCTCTAAGATCCTGATAAGTCGTATAGGGCAGTTTATCCAGATCCTCTATACCCTTGATGTCACCGGGTTCTAGGCCTACTTCCTGCATCTTTTTGCGGTAGTACTCTACATTGTGATAAACGCGGTTAACTACCTTGACGAGTCTTGCGCTCTGCAGTGCTTCGATCTCGTCACGCGACATGCACTCCTTTGCTTCATTCCAAATCATAAATTGCGCCCTCCTTAAGCGGGTGTTTATTTCCGTGCGGTCTTGAAACCGTTGACGATTATTAAAGCGAGTTCTTTACCTTCGGTATCAAAGGCTTTGACCTCATAAAGACAGATGAATCTTCCGTCCTTGACGATGTCGGCATTGCAGGTGATCTTACCGCCATGCCATGACCTCAAAAAGTTCATCTGCGTAGCCTGTGTAACAGTTATCGTACCGGAATCGAGTTCGCAGTTCTCCGCAACGGCAAATGCAAAATCCGCCATAGTGTAATAGACCGCGCCCATCAGACCTCCGACAGCATTAAGATGTCTGCCGTCAGGCATAAGTGATACAACGCTGTGGCCCTTTTCTGCCTTTTCGATAACTATTCCTGTTGCTTCTGTGGCGTACTTGTCGCCTTCAAAGAATTTCTTTACTGCTTCTAAATCCGGCATATTATTCTGCAGCGAGCCCCATCTCGAAGGCCTTCATGTTAAGTTCAAGGAACTTTGCAGGAACAGAAGCTTCAACAGCCTTGATCCACTCTTCCTTACTGATCTCTGAGATGTACTTGGAGAAGACACCCATGAGGACGATATTCGTTGCCTTGGATGAACCTGCCTGCTCAGCGATCGTAAGCGCGTCGATAGCGTCTACCTTAGCACCGGAAGCTTCCATCTTGGCGATGAGTTCTGTGGGATACTCAGCCGTTCCTGCGATTACGGGCATAGGATCGATCTGCTGTGAATTTGTAACGATCTGTCCGCCGGGTTTTAAGAATTCAACATATCTTGCAGCTTCCAAAAGCTCGAAAGAGATGATGTAGTCAGCTTCGCCCTTGTCGATGATGGGAGAATTTACCTTGTCGCCGAACTTAACGTAAGTAACTACGCTTCCGCCTCTCTGGCTCATTCCGTGAACCTCAGAGACCTTTACGTCGTAGCCCTTGTCCATAGCGGCTCTGCCCAATAACTTACTTGCGAGGAGCGAACCCTGTCCGCCTACGCCTACTATCATTATGCTTGTTACCATGTGATCGCCTCCCCTGCCAATGTCTCAAATGCGCCGAACTTGCAGAGCTCGCTGCATACCTTGCAGCCGAAGCACTGTGTAGTGTCAACGTGTGCGTGTCCGTCCTTGAAAGAGATCGCAGGGCAGCCAAGCTTCATGCATGCCTTGCAGGACTTACATTTGTCGGGGTTAACCTGGATGGGCTCACCGCGCTTAACCTTCTTAAGAAGTGCGCAGGGTCTTCTGGAGATGATTACCGAAGGCTCTTCAGCTGCGAGTTCTTCCTTAACTGCTGCCTCAGCCTCAGCGAGGTTATAAGGATCTACTACTCTTACTCTGTTGATGCCCATAGCGCGGACAAGAGCTTCCAAATCGATCTTTCCTGCAGGATCACCGCGGAGATTGAACCCTGTCGTAGGATTCTGCTGATGGCCTGTCATGCCCGTGATGGAGTTATCAAGGATGATGACAGTTGAATTCGTCTGGTTATAAGCGATGTTTGCAAGTCCTGTCATACCTGAATGCATGAAGGTGGAGTCACCGATGACAGCAACCGTCTTCTTTTCGGCATCAGCGCCCAAAGCCTTATTGAAGCCATGGAGCGAACTGATGGAAGCGCCCATACACTCTGTCGTATCAATAGCGCAGAGCGGAGGCGTAGCGCCAAGCGTGTAGCATCCGATATCGCCCATGACCGTAAGCTTAAGTTTTGAAAGGACATAGAACATTCCTCTGTGAGGGCAGCCTGCACACATTGCCGGCGGTCTTCCGGGAAGTCCTTCGATGGGCTTACATGCGGGCTTTTCGGGAAGCCCGAGCTTAGCAGCGATAAGACCCTGTGAGAATTCGTCGATAAGAGGGAATATATCCTTGCCTGTAACTTCAAGACCCAATGTCTTGCAGTGTGTCTCGATGACGGGATCAAGTTCTTCAACTACCACAAGCTTATCTACCTTAGAAGCGAAATCCCTGATCTTCTTCTCGGGAAGCGGATTGATAAGACCGATCTTCAATACCGGATACTTATCTCCGAACACTTCCTTAACGTACTGATATGAAGTGGAAGAAGTAATGATACCCATTGATGTATCTGTACCTTCTTCAACACGGTTAAGTGAAGACTCCTCAGCAAATGCTACGAGCTTTCTTGTTCTCTCCTCAACGATGGGGTGACGTCTCTTGGCGTTTGCGGGAACCATTACGTACTTGCCTGCATCCTTCTCGTAAGGCTTAACAGGAACGTCGATCCTCTCGCCTGTCTCTACGACGGACTGGGAATGTGCTACTCTCGTACACATCTTGATAAGTACGGGTGTATCAAACTGCTCGGAAATGTCATATGCCTCGATTACGAAGTCCTTTGCCTCCTGGGAATCAGCGGGCTCGAGCATAGGCATCTTAGCGGCGATCGCATAGTGTCTGGAATCCTGCTCATTCTGTGAAGAGTGCATTCCCGGATCGTCTGCAACAAGAATGACCATTCCTGCATTGACACCGGTATAGCTCATCGTAAAGAGCGGGTCAGCTGCTACGTTAAGTCCTACGTGCTTCATTGCACAGTAAGATCTCTTTCCTGCTCTGCTCGCACCGAAAGCGGTCTCCATAGCGACCTTCTCGTTAGGTGCCCATTCACAGTAGATTTCTTCGAACTTTGCGGCTTCTTCAGTAGTCTCTGTACTGGGAGTGCCGGGGTACGAACTTGCGACTGCTACTCCGGCCTCATAAAGACCTCTGGCAACAGCCTTGTTTCCAAGCATTAGTTCTTTCATGATTTCATCTCCTAGGATATGAGTTTATACATAAATCAATTTGTAGATTATACGACAAAAAGCTTTGCCTTTGAATAATAAATATATTAAGCAGCATCGGAAAAAACGATGCTGTCAGCTTCGATGGTAGGTCCGAACTGATTGGAATACTTATATTCCATGCCTTTGCACTGCGGAAGATCTACGGCCATCTGGATCCTCTCGTGGTGTATCAGCGCCTCATCGGTAACATTAAAAAACGGATAGATGGAGCTGCCGTAAATCTCACTTGCCGTATCATCCCAGAGACAATCAACGTTATAGTATTGTCCGCCTAAAAGCACGATATTCCAGGAATGTGATCCGTTAAGATCACTGCTCTCGACCGCCTGACCTCTGTTGGTGTCTGTCTTCCCCATAACATAGTAGCAGGTATATCCGGCCTTCTGCATAAGATACTGAAAACCCCTTGAATATCCGGCACACACGGATTTATGGAGAACAATAACGGAATATGCACTCTGATTGTATGGTGCCGTCTCATCATATTCCGTGTTATCGCAAATATAATCGTGAATGTACAGCTCGCGTTCGGCAATTGACGTATATCTGTTAGCTTTGGAAACTATGACTCTTGCAGCACTCTCAAATTCGGATTTTGCTTTTTCAAGTTTCTCGGGCGTGTCTGCAAAATCGAAGAAATTGAAGCTTACCTCTTTTATGCTGTAGTCAAAAGTATCGTAGGAATATACATAGTTGTTATCTATCCAGAACAATTCCGGATGATCGTTCAGGACTGCATCCACCGCTTTTGCCAACTGAGCGGCATTTATAGTAATCGGACATTCGAATTTATCATTGCCTTCGGAAAGCTCTTCATATACGAACGAATATGCTCTTTTTTCCGTCTCCGAGAGCATCGCATAATAGGGATTTCTGTGTATATCAAAACCTGAGCCGGCATAATAACTTGTCGTGGCAGCAGCTGATCCGGATGTTTCCGCGGAAGAACTTACGGAATCAGGATAATAGTAAGTGTAATCAAAGCATCCTGCCAAAGAAATGACAAGAATAAACGACATTATGATCAAAAAGATTTTTACCGGTCTTTTTTGCATGAATGATCCCTTCAAGTAATACCTAATAGGGAATTATAAGGAAAAATCATCGATTATTCCATCACATATCAGGGTAAGTCTTTTAAGATAAGGCCCTTTTCCGCGCCTTCAGCGGGTTCATCCGGTTCCTGATATTCCAGTTCGTCCGGAGCTACTGCTTTACGGGCACGAAGCTTAAGTCCTATCATGACAAGACCGATCAGAAGCAGAACGATTCCCAGGAATATGATGACATAATCGTAGAAAAGCCTGTCCTCCGTGAGCTGGGCCGCTTTCTCCCAGTACGGGAATTCATAGCCCATGCGTTCCCTGTCGGTCTCGCCTAACGGGAATACGGTATCAAAGACTCTGAATAAACCAAACCTTCCCGTATTATCTGCGACATAAAGCTGCGGATTCGTAAACGAATAAGAAGGCATGGCATTCTTAAAATCGGATACGCCTACTCCTTTTACAAGTTCAGGCAAAAGCGCTTCATAACACTGGATCGCATAATCGGCAGGTCCGCTGAAATTATAATCGTCCCCGTCATCGCCGTTATTCGGCTTTGTGTCATAAATCGTTCCCAAAGCGCCGAAATATATAAATGCCCTGCAATCCTGTTCGCCGGCAAGTTCAGCGACTTTCGTATTTTTCTCTTCAACGACGCCGATGATGGTAAACATCTGGCCGTTGATTATAATCCTGTTTCCCGTGACATCGTAAGAACGGTAGAATTTCCATGCCAGAACATCGTTTATGACTATCTGGTTAGCATCAACCGGAGTCTCGGGGAGAAAGCCTCCAGAAAGATATCTGAAAGGATGGAAGGCTCTGTAATTGCCCCCGACGGCAACAAGCTGGGCATCTGTCTTTCCGGTAGTCACCTCCAGACCTTCTCTGACTTCGATCGCTTCCAATTCCGCGATCACAGTGGATGAATAACAGTCTTCCCAGCCTATGAGCTTGCTGTCAGAATTGGATATGCTTTTTGAAGAAGCTGCCGAACCGGTAACGGCTGAAGCCTGCAGATCTTTTCTCATCAAAGCTATGTCGGCAAGATGTATGGACTTTCCGCCTTCCATATATGTGAGCGGAGACTTATCGCCCTGGGCTCTGATACCGCTGGCATAAACACTCATGTGTCTGAAAGAAGTGTCTGAACTGCTCTGCCACACCTCGGCAATGCGCTGGTCAGGTCTTGTATCTATCAGATAAAATGCTCTGCCGATACCGAAAGCAACACAGAAGACAGCTGCGAGGATAAGCCAGAACGGAACGGCAAGGATGAATTTCAGGAGCCCTCTCCTGGCATTTTCCTTCTCCGTATTAAAAATCTCTTTTGTCTTATCGAACAATTGCATCGTCGTTTTCCTGTATGTTATTTCGCAGTATAGTCTTCAAGCCTTACACGCTGTCCGTCTTCCAAAGGTTTCTCGGCCCTTACGACTATCATCACGTCGTTCTTATCAAGGCCTTCACCCTTGATGGCAGATGCCGCGCCGTCTGTTGCTTCGACAGTTACGTCGACTCTCTTAACAACGTACTTATCTCCCAAAGGCGTAGAAGAACCGACTATTACGTATATGAAATGTCCGTTATTGTCTTCACTGACGGCACTGCTCGGAACAACGCATTTATAGTTATCGTTGCCTCTACCGGCATTTACCGTGATCTCTTCTCCGGGCCATGCATCGTTTCCGTCAACCATGCACTTGACTATCCTGGTTCCTCTCGGATCATTCGGATCGGGCTTGATACCGGTTACCGTGCATCCTTCAATAAATCCGCTGGTTACTTCCAAAGGCATTCCGACCCAGATATTCTGTACAGCCTGTGCTTTAAACTCAAAGGATACCGAGCATACCCTGTCTGTAACAGGAAGAATATAGGTAACGATCGTCTTTGCCGTAAGGACATCGCCGGAAGAAACCGCAATGTTATATATATATCCTGCAGCAGGCGCCTTTATCTCCGTTACCTTTGCTTGTTTCTCCATGTCATCGATCTGCTTTTTAAGCTTCTCGATCTCTTTATCACGATCTTCAACAAGATCTTTTGCTTTATCTTCTGAAATGCCGGCCTGGATCAAGGCATCATTTAGAGCTTTCTGCGCGGAATTGACCGCATTTTTCGCCGTGGTTACGGCATTCTCGGCAACTGCAACAGACGGAAGCGTCTGTAGAGCTGCTATCTCATCCCTCGCCTCCTGTATCTTGCCCTGACACTCGGCAAGCTTGGCTGAAGCTTCGTCCAAGCGATGCTGGGCAGATTCGATCTGTGACTGCAGCGCGGCCTTCCGTTCTTCATATTGATTGATCTTAAGAATTAGTTTATCCATCTCATAAGTAGGAGAATTGATATCCAGTCCGTCACCATCAAGAACCGGTACCGGTGCAGGCGTCTGAACTGTTGTGTCTGTAGTCGTGGCAGTCGTTGTGTCGGTATCCGTGGTAGCAGCATCAGTTGTCGAACCACCCGGCAATGCAGCATCGGATGACGGCTCTGTTGACGATTCTGTTGACGATCCGGATTCTTCCGGGCGTGCCTGAACGGGTGTGGGAGTCGGTGTCCCGAGTGCAATAAAAACGTCTATTTCACACTGTAAGGGGGCAATCGCCGCATCTATCTCATCGATTTCTTTCTTAATGTCTTCAACTGTTTTTGCAGCTGCATTTACGGTAGCTTCAAGAGATACGGCTTTAGCTGATTCATCATCAATGATCTTCTTGTAAGCAGCCTCTTCCGAAGATTTGTTATAGACTTTATCAAGCGTATCCTCGGCTTCCGAGAGATTTACCTTGGCAGCGTTGATCGTATCGTAATAATTTGTAAAGTCAGAGTTGTTAGATGGTGTCCTGGAATCATAATCCGCCTCACGCTCCAGCTCCTTAAGACGGTCTTTCTTGGCCTGGAGATCTTCTGATTCTTCCAATGACTTTAAAGTCAGTATGGTATCACCCACCTCGACGCTGTCATAATTTGATACGAGGACCTGATCCACAGTCCTTCCCTCGAGGCCTTTAACTTCAGTCTGATTCTCGACTGTTATCGTTCCCCTGGCGCTGTTGGAATACGAAAGATTTCCTCTTGAAGCATATGATCCCATTACCTTAGGTATCGTAAGGTTCATTATCGTGTTCGAGAAGAATGTCAGCAATGCAAGTATTACTATAAAAGCAACCATTGCTTTTATAACCTTTGCTCTCCTAGCGCTTCCCTTTGCCATATTCCTTTTCCTCCGTATCCTGCGCATGTGCTTTGAAGCACATGATAATTATTTTATTCCTGATCTTGATATTCCTTCAACGAGATAATCCTCGCCCCAGAAGAATATCAGAAGCGGCGGTATCATATAGACGCTTGATGCCGCAAATGCTATTCCCAGTTCAGGCTCATTTATCTGTGAAAGGAACACCGATAATGGTTGTTTTGCCGTATCGGTCAAAAGCACCAAAGGCTGTTCCACCATATTCCAATAGTCAATAAACAGCAGTATCGTCAATGCAAAGATCGCATTCTTGCACAAAGGCAGAGCGATGTTCGTAAATATCTGCCATTCTGAAGCGCCATCAAGCGTTGCAGCTTCGATGTATCCCGAAGGGATCTGGCGCATGTATTTCGTGAGAAGGAAGATCGCGAACGTTGAGAAGATACCGGGCAGAATGATCGCCCAGATCGTATCGAGGATGCCTAAGCTGTCCGCGATCATGTAATTCGGAACCAGCGTTACCTGGAACGGCATGAGCATCAGGATGATATAAGAAAAGAACAATACCTCTCTTCTCTTCCTTCTGTATCTGGCAAAAGAATATGAAGCAAGACATGCCACGACCATCTGTCCTCCGACAATGGGAAGCGTCAGGATGATCGAGTTCCAATACTTGAACAGGTACTCCGGATTCATGAATAAGAGCGTGGTGTACTGGTTGATCGTAACCTCTTCCGGAATGAGCTTTAGCACGGGAGGCCTCGACATGTATGTCGCGCCCTGTGACGCGTGTCCGGACATGCTCTGGAATACCACCTGATAGTTAGCTACGATTTCCTCGGAAGACATAAACGAATTGAGGAACGTGAAAAAGATAGGCACAAGTGCCAATGCCGAGATGAGAACTGCCGCAAAGACACCGAAACCGGTTATTATTCCTTTAACGATCTTGCGCTTACGTAAATTGAGTTCGATCCTTTTTTTCTCGCTCGCGAAAAAAGCTTCCCTTGCTTCTTCTGAAAGCGATGTAATGAACGTCTCCGGTTTTTTCGTCTCCGTATAGATATGACGGCGCGCAAGGGTCGCCTGTTTTCTTCTCTCGATCCGCCTTAACTCGTCCATCGTCACTCCTCCACATCCGAGTCGAACTTGGATTCTGCGAAGAACAGACCGCCGACGATTATGATCATGACAATACACATTACTATCGCACCTGCAGAAAGCTTGCTGTAATCCAGATGCGTAAACGAGTTGTTCATGAAGTGCTGCAGCATATAGAGGTTGTCAAACGGATAGTCACCCGTTAACAGATAGACCTCTCTGAATATCTTAAATGAGTTGATGAGCGACATTATTCCGACAAAGAAGATCGTCGGCGAAAGGTAATGAAGCTTGATGGCAAAAAATCTCTTTACGGGACCTGCGCCATCCATCTCGGCAGATTCCAGTATCTCGTGCGGAATGCTGTTAAGCGCAGCAAGGAACAACACCATGTTGTAACCTAGGTTCTTCCATAGGAACAACAGCATGATTACTATCTGCGCATAAGATGATTTGAGCCAGTCGATCTTCTCGGCGGCATCTGAGATCTGTGCCGTAATTCCGTTTATGACGCCGTTGTAGCTGAAGAATACCTGCCAGATTAGAACTACTGATGCGACAGGAACCATCATCGGATTAAGAAGAAAACTGCGGAACAGGCTCTTTCCGGGAAGACCCGTGTTAAGGAGCAGTGCCACGAATAAAGCAAGGATGACTGCCAGAGGAACGGATATCAGAGCAAAAGTAAGCGTGTTCCTCGATGCATCGATAAAGGCATCATTGGTAAGGACTCTCTCATAGTTGCGGAATCCGACGAAATCAGAATTGGTCGGGGACTTCTGGAATGAAGTCTTAAGGAGCATGAGAAGCGGCAGGAAAAAGAATACCAGAACACCTGCAAAGCTGGGCGTAAGATAACCAGTGAAAATACCCCAGTCACGGATCTTTCTTTTGATGTGTCTCTTCCTGCGGACCTCGAGTTTCTCCCTTCTCTCGGGAGTATCCTCAAAGACCGGAATGTCCTTAGGGGTAAGCTTCTGATTTGCAAGAGGAGTAACGTTCTTGGGCTTGGGCCTGTTGATCATGGCAAGATCAAGCTCCTCTTCGGAGCGTACGACGACTGCCTTCTTTTTCTCCTGAGTCTTAGCTTGCTGAATAACTTCAGATCCCGGCCTTATTCCGGTAACTTCACCCTTGTCATTCAATTGTTCCTTGTTCATCCTATTATCCATTCAAAAATACAGTGTCCCCACACTTCAGGGAAATTATACTATCGCGACATATTATATCTAATCAGTTTTTTGGTGCAAACTGTGGCAAACCGGCATCAAAACGGCATCATTTAAAGGGTTTTCCGCCTACCGGTATTAGTATATACTCCCTCGTCAGGATAAAGGGTTTCAATTTGGTTAAGATTTTCCGTCAACAGTGTCAGCTGACTGTCTCGACCTTGATGGTATTTGTATTGCCGGCCTTACCGTTTATGAGGCCTCCGGTCATGACGACGTTATCTCCCGGCTCAAGCTCAAGGATCTCCTTGGCAACATTGAATCCGTGGTAATACATAACGTCCGTAGAAGTGAATTCCTCGTTAAGGATCGGAATAACGCCCCAGCTTAAGTTCAGTCTTCTCCAGATCCGCTCCGAAGTAGTCATGCCGATGATGTCGATCGGACATCTGAAACGCGATACCATTCTGGCAGTGACTCCGCTTCTTGAATGTACGACAATGGCCTTTGCACCGACATCAATAGCCATTTGACAGGTTGCATGGGAGATGGCATCGAGATTATTGCGGATCTTGAATTCCTGCTTGAAGAAACGCTCTCTGTAGTTGATGTGATTCTCGGTAAACTCGGCTACCTGAGACATGGTCTGTACAGCCTCGACGGGATATTTGCCCGCAGCGGACTCACCGGAGAGCATGATCGCGGAAGAACCGTCGTACACGGCATTTGCGACGTCGGATATCTCAGCTCTCGTAGGTCTCGGATTGTTTATCATGGATTCAAGCATCTCTGTGGCGGTAATGACTCTTCTGCCTAAAAGCCTGCAGCGCTTGATAAGACGCTTCTGGACACTGGGCACTTCAACGAAAGGTATCTCGACACCCAGGTCTCCTCTGGCGATCATGATGCCTGCGCAGTATTCCGAGATCTCATCTATGTTATCCACTCCCGCACGGTTCTCTATCTTGGCGATTACTTCGATATTCTCACCGCCGTTGGCATCCAGGAAATTACGCATTTCGATCATATCTTCTTTTCGAGAAACAAATGATGCGGCAACAAAATCAATGTCATTCTTAATACCGAACAGGAGGTCCTTCTTGTCCTGTTCGCTCAGGAAATCACCCTGCATGACCTTGTTCGGGAAGTTCATTGATTTCTGATCGGACAACGTGCCGCCGACAACAACATTGCAGATAACGTCATTTCCTTTTATCTCTTTGACTTCGAGGATGACAAGACCGTTATTGATAAGGACTCTGTCACCTGGATTAAGCTGCTCCGGAAGCATTTTGTATGTAACGGACACGCGGGTCTCGTCGCCTTCTATCTCATCCGTGGTAAGCGTAAAGACTGCGCCGTCCTTCAGCTCGACCTTATGGTCCTTGAAAGTCCTGATCCTGTACTCCGGGCCCTTGGTATCGAGCATTATGGCAATCGGAAGATTCAGCTTTGTCCTTACTCTCTTGATGAGATCGATCTTTTCCTGATGCTGCTCATGCGTACCGTGCGAAAAATTCAATCTTGCGACATTCATCCCCGCTTCACACATCTTTGATAATGTCTCTTCATTATCGGAAGCAGGTCCGATCGTACAAATGATCTTAGTCTTACGCATATATGTAAAATCTCCTTGAGGCTTAAATAAGTTATGCCTGATTGTATCATTTACAGTCCCAAACTTCTTCACAATATTGTAAAATGTTTGAGTGGAATTTTTATACAAGAGGAGGCTTTGCCCATGGCAGACGTAAGACCGGAATCCCTAAAAAGAATAACGACCAAAGCTCTGGCTGATCAATTCATCGACGAACAGATTAAAGCTATCAAAGAACAGGTAGGAGACAAGAAGGTTCTCCTCGCGCTTTCAGGCGGTGTTGACTCTTCAGTAGTCGCAGCCCTGCTGATCAAAGCAATCGGAACTAATCTCGTTTGTGTTCACGTAAATCACGGACTTCTCCGTAAGGGCGAACCCGAGATGGTATGCAAGGTCTTCAGAGACGAGCTCGGCGCAAATCTTATCTATGTTGACGCTGTAGACAGATTCTTAGATCTTCTCGCAGGTGTTACAGATCCTGAGCAGAAGCGTCATATCATCGGTGAGGAATTCATCAAAGTCTTCGCAGAAGAAGCTGCAAAGCTTGACGGTATCGCTTACCTCGCACAGGGAACCATTTATCCCGATATCCTTGAGAGCGAACAGGGCATCAAAGCTCACCACAACGTCGGCGGCCTTCCTCCGGAACTCGATTTCGAGCTCGTAGAACCAGTCAAGTATCTCTATAAAGATGAAGTCCGCGTTGTCGGATCCGCATTAGGTCTCCCCGGCAAGATGGTCTACCGCCAGCCCTTCCCCGGTCCCGGACTCGGTGTAAGATGCCCCGGTGCCATCACAAGAGACAGACTCGAAGCAGTAAGGGAATCTGACGCGATCCTCAGAGAAGAATTCGAAAAGGCCGGTCTTGCAGGCAAGGTATGGCAGTACTTCACCGTTGTTCCCGACTTCAAGTCAACGGGAATCAAGGACGGCAAAAGAGCATTCGAGTGGCTCTGCATCGTACGTGCTATCAATACAACGGATGTTGTTAAGTGTACGGTTGAACCTATCGACTACGATCTCATGTGCCGCATCACGGACCGTATCACACATGAAGTTCCCGGCATCAACAGAGTTCTTTACGACTACACACCCAAACCGACTGCTACGGTAGAGTACGAGTGATATTTTTGCTCGCTAATGTCCTCGACGCTACGCGTCTGTGAAAGTCGCTCGCAAATAATATCACCCTCATGAATGAGACATAACTAAAAAAGCTCCTGGTCATACAGGAGCTTTCTTTTTTATTCTGAAAGATTAAATAGGAAGATCATCATTTCTTATACTGCTTTACAAAATTAACAGCGTCAGCAATATCACTCTCATTAGGCCTGCCTTTATGTATGCCCTTGAATTCACCCTTACAGTGGAATTCTTTATCATCCATGGGAACACCGGCTTTATCGGCAACAGCCTTAACTTTCTTATATGTTGAATTCAGCATTGCTGCAGAACCGAAATTGACGATCTTTCCGATCTTTTTCCTATCAAGCGACGCCACAAAATCCCTGACTTCAGGATCAATATTAAACGCATAATATGAATTTCCCAAAAACAGATAATCAACGGCTTCATTAACAGGTTCGCTGATAGGCATAGCTTCGACACCGAGCTCCTTTGCTATAGCCTCCGCAAGTCTCTTCGTATTACCTGTTTTTGTGTAGTATCTTACTGCATATTTCATGATGCTTTCTCCTTACAGCAATGCCTTAATGCATTCCTCAACCTTGCTCATATCTGCGGTTGGTTCAAAACGGGCTACAACATTTCCTTCACGGTCAACTACGAATTTCGTGAAGTTCCATTTGATATCCGGCTTGGTTGCCCAATCGGGATCAGCCGCGTTGAACATGTTTTCGAGTATTGCTTTTAACTTATGTTCCTCGAAGCCCTCAAAACCCTTCTGCTCTTTCAAATATGTATAAAGAGGCAGTTCATTTTCTCCGTTAACATCTGACTTCTTCATCTGAGGGAATGTCGTCTTATAGTTCAGAGTGCAAAACTCATGGATCTCTTCATCACTTCCCGGAGCCTGTCCGCCAAACTGATTGCAAGGGATATCAATAACTTCGAGTCCCTTGTCGTGATAATCCTCATAGATCTTCTCTATGGGTTCATATTGTGGTGTGAAGCCGCAACCCGTTGCTGTGTTGACGATAAGGATCACCTTACCCTTATAATCCGACAAACTGAACTTCTCGCCTTTTCTCGTGGTCAATTCAAAATCGTAGATCATTTTGCTGCCTCCTTTTTGTATATTCTTTGTCTGTTCCTTTCACTCTCCGTCCAGGAACAGATATAACAACCTGTATAGTTCCTTTGCCTCTTTCTCGCTCAGGGCCGAACTCTTTGATGCCAGCTTAAGCGGAATGTCTTTACACTGTTCCTTAAGATCTTCTCCTGCCTGGGTTATGGAGATGACAGTGATACGCTCATCTTCCTTGGAACGCTCTCTTGTAACATATCCGGCCTTCTCAAGCCTCTTAAGAAGCGGTGTCAGTGTTCCGGCGTCAAGTTTTAAGACATCTCCTAACTGCCCGACATTTACACTCTCATGCTCCCAGAGAACCATCATGACAACATACTGGGTATATGTCAGCCCCAAGGGTTTCAGATAAGGCGTATAACTGCCTGTGATCTTTCTGCTGCATGCATACATCGGAAAACACAACTGATTCTTTAATAAAAGCTGTTCATACTCCTGTGCCATAGTTCACCTCAAGTAATCGTTTATCTTTTATGAAATTATATTTTGCACAATATATTTTGTCAAGAAACAAAATCTGTACTCTGCACTTCTTTTACATGCAATAATGCATAAGTTAAAATAGTTATCTAACAGATAATTGATAATGGAATATAATTATCATATAATTATGCCAAAGGAGGTTTTGCATCATGACCTTTGAATGGGACGAAAACAAAAACAAGATCAATATCACAAAACACGGAATTGATTTCAGCGAAGCTAGTTCTACATTTTATGATACTGATTATTGTGTACAAGGCGGTGGTGAATTATGAGAGATAACTATGATATTGCAAAACTGAATCCCAGGAAAAATCCTTATGCTGAGAAGCTTAAGCGCCAGGTTACGATTAATCTCAGATCTACAACTGTTGATTACTTCAAGAAGTTGGCTGAGGAAACCGGTATTCCCTACCAGAATCTGATAGATATGTATTTGGATGATTGCGTAAAAAAGGGCATTAAGCCGGATATTAGTTGGCAGCAACCAGCATAGTTTTACCTTATAGAGTTGTAAACATGGTGTATTGCATAGAGTACGAATAATATTATTTGCTCGCTAAGGTCCTCCGCGCTCGCGAAGCTCGCTTGTGCGGAAACCGCTCGCAAACAATATTACTCTCACGAATGAGCTAAAACCTAAGAAGCTCCTGATAATTCGGGAGCTTCTTTTTTTGCTTATAGTTCTTCACCCGGATGGTATAATTGCTTTATCTAAGAGAAACATTAGATAATATGAAATGACCTCACATTTGTAGCAACGTGGATTTACCTATATGCTTAAAGTTGCAAACAAAAGCTATGGGATTTACCACATACAAAGGAGGTCACAATGAAAAGAATACTAAAGATAGGAATGGATGTCCACAGCACCAATTACACACTATGTGCAATGGAACCTGTGTTCGGAGCTGACGACAGGATCTATGCTACCGTCCAGATAACACCGGATTATAAGAATATATTAATGTTTATCGAGAAAGTCAGACAAAAGCTTGATCCATACGACACATATGATATTGAATGTGGGTATGAAGCGGGATGTCTGGGATATTCCTTATACAACCAACTCACAGCTGCAGGCGTCAAATGTGTAATTCTGGCTCCGACTACAATGCTTACTCAGCAAGGTAAACGGATTAAAACGGATGCGAGAGATGCGTTAATGATTGCACAATGTCTGTCGTATGGAGGATATCATCCTGTATACATACCTACAGAAGCTGATGATTCCGTAAAGGAATACCTTCGAATGCGTGATGACCATAAACTTGCACTGAAAAAGGTCAAGCAGCAGATCAACGCATTCTGTCTTCGCCACGGATACCACTATCCCCAAAGCAAATGGACACGAATGCACTTGGACTGGTTAAGAAGAATAAAACTGCCACCTTTATATCAGGAAACTCTTGATGAGTATATGGCAACATATTTTGAAATGACTGACAAGTTGGAAAAATACGACACACGTATAAGGGAGATCTCTGCTCAGGAAAAGTATTCGGACAAGGTAAAAAAACTTGGCTGTTTTGTAGGTATTCAAACACACATCGCATTATCTCTGATAGTTGAAACCGGAGACTTCTGCAGATTTGCAAAAGGAAATGCTTACGCGGCGTATCTTGGTCTAGCACCGGGAGAACATTCAAGCTCCGATAAGATAAATCGACTCGGAATCACAAAGGCAGGAAACAGCCATCTGCGAATGCTTCTGATTGAAGCAGCAGGTGGGATTTGTAAAGGCAATATTGGTTATAAATCAAAAGCAATAAAGAAACGTCAACAAGGAAACAGTGTTCAAGTGATATCGTATGCAGACATGGCAAATACTCGATTAAGAAGCAAGTATTACAGATTGATACGACATGGCAAGAAAAGAAACGTTGCTGTAGCAGCCATAGCAAGAGAACTCGCTTGTTTTGTTTGGGGAATGATGACAGATAACATTGAAGAAAGAATTGCATGAGGAGAGATAATGCTGACGACATTTGGAAGGAGCCAAAAACACATGACGGTTGAGCCAGTTGCGACCCGACTATGTGCGCACCTGATCAGGTGATCCACGACCTTAGATAGCAAGGCTCTCGACGAACCATTAGCCTGTCGGTAACCAATCCACGAATAACAGAGTGGCTACATGTCGGAGACTGTTATATTGGCTCTTTCCCAATGTTGTTAGAAAAGCAGAAAGGAATTGATATGAGATAAATGGTAAACTGTTACTTGACAAAAGGTCATTTCATAACAGTCGGGAATATTTGATCTTTATGAACTGTTAGGGATGAGTAATAGAGACAAACATATGGATAAAAACTTCAGAGGAAATGCATACATAGTTAAAGAAAGCGAAGTTCTGCTGAATTACAGCGGCGGATTTGCAGACCTGGCAAATGAGATTCCGAATACGATCGATACCAGATTTGCATGTGCATCCATGAGCAAGACTTTTGTTGCTGTAGGAATTCTTCAGCTTATCGAAGCAGGTAAACTTGGATTTCAAGATACTATCGGCGCGATCCTGGACTTCGATCTGAAAAACATTGATCCTCTTGTTACGGTAAGACAGCTCCTGAATCACACATCAGGTGTTCCGGATTATTTCGATGAATCAGTAATGGATGATTACGAAGCTTTGTGGACCGTTTATCCGAATTACAGGATCAGAAAAAACAGTGACATGTTTCCGCTGTTTATTGATAAGCCGATGATGTATGGCAAGGGCGGGAAGTTTCAGTACAACAACTCCGGGTATGTATTGCTCGCATCAATCATCGAGAAAATTTCAGGCATGGATTTTGATGTCTATCTTAAGCAGACTGTTTTCGACAGATGCGGCATGAACAGCACCGGTTATTATTCTTTTGACAAGCTTCCTGCTAAGTGCGCAAACAGCTATATCTACTGCCCGGATACTGACGATTACCGTACGAATATTTACTCTGTCGGTGCAAAGGGAACGGGTGACGGTGGCGCGTTCGTTACGGTCGGTGATATCGTGAAGTTTTGGAACGGTCTTATCGGGCATGAACTTCTTTCTGAAGAAATGGTATCGCAGATGTTTTCCAAACAGAGCGGTGACGGCAAAGATCCGGAAGAAGGATACTACGGGTATGGTGTGTGGATCATTGATAATCCGCAAGGCCAGGACTATGTGTATATGCAGGGGTGTGACGATGGCGTAAGCTCAATCTCAGAATATAATCCCAACAACGGCATGATCACAGTCATGCTTAGTAATTACGGTGATAATGTTTGGGCACAGATGAGAAAGATTCGCGAAAAAATGTATTAATCGGAATCCATAGAAGCGTTAGATAACAAAATTATAATAAGGATTACATGAATAAGTGGAAGAAATAACGATCAAACTCAGTGATATAAGAGGTATTGCTAACGGTGTAATAACATATAAACAACCCGATAATTCTGAACAATATATTGATCTTGAGCGTTGCAGAAGAAATTGGGTGGATTATGTTAATTCCAATGAATTTAGTGATGTAAATGGTAAGAAATCAGTTGTTTCTTTGGATACATCAAGATATATAGGTGCTACTAATACCATTTTTGAAGAAAGATGTTTTGTTTTCTATGAGAATGTACATGTAAAATTATTAATTGATTCCAATTATAAAGAGAAAGACAGAACTAAGATGAATGAGTTATTCAAAAGGCTTTCAGAAGAAAACTATCGCTTTTTCGATAATACATAAAGAATGGCTTTTTTCTAGATTTTGGATATCGCAATTTTGAAATCTGTTTAGGGATAAGGATATAAATGGAATTACCAAGCAATGGATACTTTAGAGATTAAACAATTGAAGACTCCTTCTGGTTTTCCCAACACTGTATTCTGCATTAATGGAAAACCGATTTATGAGTATCTTAGTGAATGGCTTGCAGGGGCACCCGACTCATTGCAGTTTATTCTACCGGCTGACGATTTAGCTATTTGTTGGAAAAACGTTTTTGATTTCGAGCCTGATGCCAAGTTCATGAAATACATCTTAGAGCAGAAGCAGGCTATTACGCCTATATTGAGTTGTCCTGATGATATGGATTTTTCTTGTTTAGTACTTGTGGCAGATGTCATAAGACAGAATAATGTAGTGTTATGGAGACGAATCGGTAAGATTGATCATGCAAAAGAAGACGAAAAGGTTGAAGCGTTATCAGGCTTGGCACAATATGAAAAGTACACCGATGAAGACTGGGATCGTTTCGGAGAAGGTATTATAAATTATAAGATCGGCAGCGATGAATGGAATAAATGGCTATGGGGTAAACATTGGTATGAAGAATCCTATAGACGGCGAATGAACTATAGATATCCTTTTTATCAGAATCCTGATAACACTATCTGGTTCGTTGATTGCTGTTTTTCTTTTGACGCAAAGGATTATGATATGCTTGTCGAAAGATGTCTTCGTGGTTTTGAGTGATGAAGGAATCCTTAGTCAATGTAATTTTTTGTTAGTCAGCAATCTATATAATGATTTTTCAAAGGAGAATCCCTGTTATCCCTATATCCAAAAAACTGCCCGAAAGTTTCCGGGCAGCCTTATCATACCATGTATAAAATTCTCTGATTAATGCAGTTTCCAGGCTTAGTAGAAGTACTGCGACGCGCGATTGATCGCACCCTGGAGTTCGTCGTTTGAATAGCAGTATCCGCCGAAGAGAAGCGTGCCTTTCGAGCTGCCATCAGGATAATATGTGAATGAATATGTGCATCCGTCCATGACACCGGTCTCAATATAAGTCTTGTAGCGGTCGGTCTTATAGGCTGTTTGCGCGAACTTGCAGAAAGCCTTGAAGTCTTCAGGATTCAGCACAAAGTATCCTTCCTCAACCTCGCCCGATGTCTGATATTCACCCTTCATTGTGATCGTTCCGTTCCAGTCGATTGTGTATGAGAAACCAAGTTTCCTGTCGTCGTTGTAATAGTCGATAGGGCCTTCGATCGTCGCATGGATCACTAGCATCGTGCCTTCGCTCGGTCTCTTCTCGTCTAAATCAGAAGTATCGGCAACCAGCTCCTCACCGTTGAATGCCAAGCCCTTCTGCTTATAGATCAGGTCGTACATTTCTACACGCGTTGCCTCATCGAGATTATTTGTCAGCTTATCCATGGCCTCGCCCTTGTAATAAGCGTAGATACCCTCCGACTTGTGCAGGTCGAAGATCTTATCCGGCACCCTGTAGAAGACCACGTTGAAATACTCATCGTTCTCCATCAGAGTCATTGCCGCATCGCAGATATTCTGAATCTCTTCAGACTCCCTGACATATACCCTGACGCTGATCTTGTAGTAGTACTTGTGATATTCAGCTGTTTCCCAGGCATTTTTTGTTGCTGCAACGTATTCGTCGTAGGAATTGATCTTGCCGCCACTGAGAGGGATCGACGCCAGCTCCGATAGCTTCAATCCGTCGAAAACTATCACACTGTCAGTAAAGCAGCCCCCGATCTGGTTTTGTATATGCTCAACGCACTCGTCCGCGTAGTAGTAATTAACATAGGTATCAGTCTTAACATTGCCGAAAAGGTCACACGTTCCCCATACATTCACGCCGTCTTTGGTCTTAAAGGAGAACTCATCGTCCTCCACTCTCACGCCCGTTTTGTAATCAACCTCGAGGCCGTATTTTCTCTCCATCTGCATCTGGACGGTCTGCGCACGGAACTGCGTTGCACCGATATAAACGATCGCGCAGATCGCCGCAGCGACAACCATTGTTCCCAATATTGCCTTTACAACTTTTATACCCTTCATAAGGCTTCCCCCTCTGTAGACATTGTACCCCATGTTGATAATTTGAATACAAATTAGAGAGGGGAAATGTTGCAGCTTGATCGCTTGTTGAGATCTTGTACCGATCCCTTTGGCACATCAGCAAGATATGCGTTGCGTTTTTATCTTTGCATATTACACGGGGATTAAAGCAGATGCCGTGATATAATTCTTTGTGAAGAATTTTTAATATGGGATAGAAATGTTGAGAAGAATATTTTTTATCTGCCTAATATGTATTGTTGCTTGCAGTGTCATAGCGTGTAGCAATCGACAAGAAAAGTATTCCTCACCCAACGGAGAGAATACAATAATTGTCGAATATGACTTAGCGAGCAGACCCCACGTGAAATATAACGGTGATATCATCTGGAAATATGAAGACAGCGGATTCAATGAAGAGGTGTTTTTTCAAGTCGAATGGATAGACGATGATACTGTAAAGCTTATTTTCAATGATGAGAGTCACAATGGTAAGTATTACGAAGAGTTTGAAATAGATTTGTAGATCACAAAATCATTGAAGGACAAGGTATAATCTTAAGTGGCGAATTAGGGGTCAGGGTGATAATCCATGTTAAAGAAGATCATCATATCTGTCATGATTCTCAGCATGCTCGCGGGGGTCTGTTCGTGTGCAAAAGCACCGCGCCCGCAGAGTCAGATCACTGATGTAGTCAGTCAAGATCGACGGTGGCGAACACGTGTGGCCTACAGAGGATATAGCAGGATTCAATGCTAACGAACTGATACTGGATTTCTTTGATCAGTGCTCGTGACCGGTCTTCAGTCAGTACGGAAGATTAGCATATTTATTCCGGTGTATATGCGAACTGATACTCAGGGTTTCCCAAAACTGCTCCGTCTAGTTTGAAGGTCAGATCCTTAATATCAGTACCCTCGGGAACAAGGAAGAACATCTTTATTTCTGTCGCCATGTACGAAGATGCAGATGACGGCCAGAAACCGTATTTCAATTCCGCTTCGGAACCGTTGTAGGTCAAGGAGCATCCCTTTGAAACGTTTTTATAAACAGCTTGCCTGAATTCATCGTCTTTCAGGTTTTCGGTCGTCAACTTATCAGTTGATTGAACATTAATTACGACCTTAAAAGTATCGAAACCTTCATAACTGACGGTAACTCCACCTGACATCGGGATACCATTAACAAACTCCGCGCTGACAACATCACATTGAGCTTCACTTGGAATACACGAGGAAACGCCCACAAGCATTACGGCAATCAGCACAAACGAGAAAATCTTCTTAATAGCGGACATAAAGCACTCCTTTCATATACAAGGGGATGTCACGGTCAATGATACGTTCTATGCCAAATCGGGTTTCTTAAGAAACCACTTCAATAAATATATATCATGTTCAGGAGTGTTATCAATAAGCATTTAGGTTCCCTCTCGTTTTTCAGGTGCTTTTAATCCCAGTTTCTCTACCATTTTCGGATAATAATCAAAACTGACACCCAGGATATAATCTATTTCACGGAGAAGGATATCCCAACCAAGTATGGACCCATGCCATAATCCATCCTTGCCGATAACGGGTTTAAAACTCTTGTAAAAAATTTCATAATGTTGATCGTATACGGATCCGATCGCATCTTCACGCTTAAAATCATAGTTGCCAAGATAATTCAGTTTTTTCTTGAAACCCCTGAATCCGTCTACCATCAATACGCGGTGATCTTCTTTTATGTATCCCTCTTTACCATGCAGAGAATAATTAGCCATCGGGATCTTATCAAGATCTTCGATCCTTTCCGGCAAAGAAGTGCAGAACTTGAGATATATCAGAGGGTATTCATCCGGAAATCCTCTCACTCTGAAATCCACACAGGCGGCACCATCCACAAGGACGATCACATAATAATTGTAATATATCTTTCCTTTAAACCGTTCATCGTTAAGCTGAAAATAGTAAATATCGTTTACAGCCAATGGAGACACTTTCTTTTTCAGCGGTTTGAATTCTTTTCTCGGCGGCTGTTCAGACAAAAGCTTTGCTTTCAACTCTTTAAGGACTGCTTCGCGCTTAGTTTTCTCCCTACCTTCCCAACGCTCAAGATCTCCGCCATCATCAATAAGTGAAATGGCTTTATCTTTCACCTCAGGTAACAGCCGCCCAAGCTCGTATGAATAAGAAGCGATGGCAAACCAGAAATCATACTGATCATCCATATCATTTACAAAATCACGGCATAATTCCAATACAGACTTAAGCGCCTCTTCATCGCTTTTGCCAAGAAGCAGTTCAGCCTTGAACTCTTCCTTCACATCAAGTGCCACATCACTTTGAAATATCTTTACACCCCAAGCACCCATAATATATCCCCCATATATGATCAGTTCCTTAGAGTCACACTCTCTGACTGATTAATTATAGCATGTATAAATCTGACACCGGCTTTATCGCAATCTTGATATAATGAAGATGTTATAAGTTATTCTTTTAATTTAGTTATCTGGCTGATGGGGGGCCTTTATGAAGACTGAAATAAGCCTTAATGGAAACTTTATCAAGAGATTTATTGCTGCTTCGTTGGTTGCGTTTATCTTCGTCGCGTTCTTTTCGAGGATTGTAATGGCCGATACGGGACCGAAGCGTTCGATCGATATCAAGATAATCAATGCGCCCGCAAAACCATACTTCGTTGCGCTTGTCATGCCGACTGAATATGCAGCAGACATCAATGACAAACACAGATACGATCACATTCCGGAAGACCACGACTGGGTCAGGGAGATCTTCTATGAATATAACGAAGACGGCTTCAGGCTGTTTACCTACGCAGGCGGAACGAATTCCATCAAGTATTCAGAATACCCCGGAGATTTTTATAAGGGCGAGAACACGATCAGTTACGGCTACATGGTGCCCTCTACATTCAAGGTCATGGTTGTGACAGAGAGCGGCGAGGTCACCGTCAGCAATGAGATCACGGCAAAGATATTCCACTCGAGATGTGAATACGATTATTCCACTAACACTCTGAAGGAGGTATATGTTCCTTCGTTCGGTATAGACTTCTTCATCGAGACAGGGTTGTATCCGGTAATCACATTGGTAGTGGAAGGCATCATTCTTCTTTGCTTCGGATTGTTCAGGAAGAAGAACCTGAAGTATTTCCTGATCATCAATATTGCAACACAGTTCCTGCTGTTCGTATATAATTTCCTGTCGAGATTATTCGTGCCTGTCTTTAAAAATCACTTCACGCTCTGGATCATAATGGAAATTGTAATTATGGTTATTGAGACCATTTGGTACAGTAAGAAACTCGTCAACAAACAGGACAAAGTATCAATGGTGAGAAACATTTTCTATGCGATCACCGCAAACCTCATCAGCGCATTAATCGATTTACCGGTATTACTGATCATGGCGCTCATGAGAAACCGTTTATGAGAAATAAGAAGAATGTATGGGGTTAGAGATTTGATGCTTAACAAAAAACACATTTTGATATATATCCTTATCGCAGGTATCATCTTCACTCTGGCTGCCTGCTCGAACGTGGCTGATACCCAGGTTCCCTCGTCTGCAACTTCGACAAGATCTTCGAACTTTAAGGCTCCTGATATGCCGGATGATATGGATCACGAACCTCCTCAGGGGATGGGATTCGACATTTCAAATAAGGATATCTTTGAAAAGGGTTATTACGCCGTTCAATACGATTCGTTCTCAGGTGCATACTTCGCCTGGTCATCGACAAACGAGTCCGGATCAGACATAGAGTGGAGTGTATATCTTTCTGATAATGAGCTCTCGGAAGACGAGATCAAAGAGTTGTCCAAAACAAAACCGCTGGCGGTTAACGAAGGCTCGGATGCAATACGCGAGGGACAGTGGATTTACGTCCTTTGCAACATTAATAAAGAGACTGCATCCGCTCCAGTCGACTCGACATTCCATCTATCAAGTTTCAGGGACTACGCCTGACGGTCCGCTTCAATAATCAAATCGGTATTTGTAGAGGTTCTTTATGATTCAAAGAATATGCAGGCTGCTTAAAGATGAGCTTTTAGACAATGGTTATGAATATGGTTTTTATCTGGACGGAAAGACTTATAAGCCTGATATGTCGAATGGATTTGATAAGGAATTCTTTGACCGATTATTGTCAGAGTATCGCGTTCAAAATCCCCGGGATACCATGCAGGCAAAAGTTGGTACCTGCAATGACATAGTTGTTCTGATGAAAGCTATTCTTGATGAACAGAGTGTCCCGAGTAAGATTTGGCTTTTACATGACAGGCAATACGGAACGTTCCATACAGTTTTGACCTTTTACATAGAAAACAAAACTATATACCTGGAATTGACACCTCAATCTGCAAAATCTTGGTATGGGAAAGAAATAGTTTTTGATAACGAGCAGGGCTTTATATCCGAATATAGTAAAGACGGTTGTGAAGTAATTGAAATTACTGACTCTGTTGTTGTCGGAGAGGCACCGGAGTTTATTCTTTCCAGAATGGATCAATAAATCATAAGTTATACTTCTGTTTCTTATACTTCCTGACATGAAACACAAAGTTTCAGACCAAGTTTTCCCATTCTATCCATAAGCTCAGGATCAAACTCCATATTGCACTGTTTGTCGTAATAGTAGATCATCCAGATCTGCGAGTCTGAAAAATCGACTCCCAATTCCAGAAGTTCCTTCTTGTTGTTTTCTGCCAGATTCAAAAGCCATGCTATTTCGCCGTAATGAATCGGACCGTCAGGATCCTCCGGCAGATCGTCAGGGACATTAATACGGTTATTATCGAGCTTAATATTCAGCAATTCCTCTATTTTGGGCAAATCAATATTCTTACCATACAAAGTCATCCAGAAAAGCATTTTAGATTCCATTTTATCCTCCCGACCATCACAGGTAGAGTTATTATATCAATGGTATGGACCGATGAACCAATAAATCGGTACGATTGTTGTTGGGAAAGACTATCTACGGATTTGTTGTGATCTTACTCTTAGTTGAATGCCAAAGAATATTATGATGTTATTTTAATATCATAAAAAGCGAATAATTATTTCTCGACCACCGAACATTTCGCATCTGCTAATCGTCAATAGAGTAGATGCGGACAAAGGAGGCAAATTCAGATGACTGACAAAGAACTTGAAAAGATCTATAACGAAGCTTACAAGGCAGTTTACTGGACAGCTATGGTGCTTCTCAAGAATGCTGCTGACGCTGAAGATATAGTTCAGGATACTTTTGTAACCTTGATTGAATCCTATGACTCGATAAAGGATAAAGCAAAGGTTATGCCATGGCTTAAGAAGATCGCTGCCAATAAGTGTCTTGATCGCATTAAGCTTTCGAAAACAGATGCTGTAGAAGATGAGTTCTTTGAAGATGTTGAAGCAGTTCCTGAAGATTTCCTGCCCGATACGATCGTTGAATCGGCAGAAATGCGCAAGATCATCATGGATATCATCGAAAGATCATTATCCGATGACATCAGAAGGACACTTATCCTGTTCTACTTTGATGAGATGAGCACGAAGGAAATTGCAGAGACACTTGGTGTTCCGGAAGGAACAGTCCGCCGTCGTCTTAACTTTGCCAGAAATAAGATTAAGAAGGAGGTCGAGAAGTATGAAGAAGAAAACAAGACGAAGTTGTTCGGTATGGCTGCTCTGCCGTTCCTGAGCAAGCTTTTTATAAAAGAAGCAGAGCAGGTGCCTTTCAAGGCGATGCCCGCTTCACTTACAACCCTGTCCGCATCAGCACAGGCTTCTGCCCAAGGAGCCGGAACAAAGATCGCTGCATCAGCAGCAAAGAAAGGAACAGGGATTATTATGAAAAATGTAATTATTGGCGGTATCGTTGCAGTAGTAGCAATTGGAGCTATAGTAGGAACAACTATCGGTTTATTGAGCAAGAAAGCTGATACGGAACCGAAGAATACAGCTGTAAATGAAGTTGTTGATAACCGTCAGGATAAAGCAGACAAGGATGATACAACTGACGGAAATGACATAGTCAGCAACGACAGCGGTTCTGAAACGGCAAACGGATCCGGCATTACAGGCTTTAGTGCTGTTGGAAAGATGACGACTCCTTATGGTGATTATTATCTAAAGGAAACATTCGGTGAGTTCCTTGAGCAGTTTGCTTCTTCTGACAAATTTGAGATAAAGATCTCAGATAAAGAAGGCAATAAATATACGATGGATGATCTGGATACAGTCATTGATTCCAAGTTTGTCTCAGCAACCGTAAAATGTGATTTAGATCTCGTATGCAATATAACAACTCAAAGAGTCAGCGGAGAAAAATTGGGTGATATCAGAATAGAGATGTTCAAGACTAACGAATTGACAACATCACTGGAAATGAACGGTTTTATTATCTATTTGGGAAAGACGACCATTGATGATATCGTTTCCGGAATCGGTGATTTCTCAAAGAGAACTAATACGGATGAAAATCTTAATGCATATCCGTATATATTTGAAGGGTGTGAATTAGGTCAATGTGATGTTAATTGCAACGATGATGGAACTGTAAAATATGTGGCGGTAAATGCCATAGACACATTCCACAGAATCTGAGTTTTTCATCAATGAGTATACAAAATAATTAAGATGTGAGCCGGAGGAAACATGTTTCTTCCGGCTTAGTTCTTTAATATAATTACTTGCAATTTAATACACTAAGCTCCTGTTCGGAATCTTACTAAAAAAATAGGGCTCCGGAATTCCGAAGCCCATGTTTTTGCCTAGAATGTATGAAGCTCAATTTACGTAATTTTCACGGGTATGAGCGTTCCGTCATCATTTACGTCAAAATACAGATTCGTACCGGAGAGGTTCTGGCCGTTCCAGGTCATGTCCTCACATCCGCAGAATGACAGGGCCGGAGACGGAACATCGTGTATATTACAGTCCTTAAAGTGGAGCCCCCTGGTCTGGCTGAAGTATGTTGCTCCGGAGCTGCACTCATAGATCTCGGTGCTTATGATTTCGATGTTGGTGCATTCCCATGTCTCGACGCCCAGGTCTCCGCAGCCGTAAAGGCTCATGTTCTCGACCCTGATATTCTTGCAGTATTCGAAATCAAGAACTCCGCCGGCACAGGTTCCCATCTCTTTCGTATGGCCTGCCGTGAAACCTTCGACAGTCACGTCCTCACAGTTATCGAAGCTGAGTACGTCGGCATAGCGCGGGAGGGCTTCAAGTGTCGTTGCAGCAGGATCGGAATCTTTTGCCTTGATGATCAGATTATGTACATCGTGGATGACGAGTGCAGAACCGTCATATCGTTCTTCCCAGCTGTAGAACTCGGTGCCTATGCCGCCGTAATTCTTTGCCTCGTACAGGTTAAAGTTTGTTCCGTCGAGGACGATGGTACGGTCAGATCCGATGGCTTCGAGGAACTCGTCGACCGTCGTTACTTCGATCTCGGTTCCCGCAGGGACGTTCTTTGCCTCCAGGGTAGGAACGGCCACGGCCTTTGTAACTACTGTATCCGGATCGATGTCACGAAGTTTCATAGATGTGAACTGCTCAGCATCAAGTGTGTTGCCGTCAGTATCGGCCGCTTTGATATATGCACCTGCCTGATACCAGTCGTAACAGTTATTATCTTCAAAGAGGCAGCCGTCGATCGTCGCGCCATACTGCTCAAAATAGAAAGCACTTTGTTTGAATGTGTTTTTTGTTACCTCGTTGGAGAGGAAGGCTGCGTTTTCCATACCGATCGTGTAAAGCAGGCCTTGTGTCTTGTTGTCGTGGATCTTGCAGTTATAGACCGTAAATCCCGTGCCGTAGTAAGCGGTGAAGAGACAGTATGCCTCATGATCGTTTTTGCGTGTTCCGTGATCATGAATATCACAGCCGCTGACAAGAACATCCTCGCATTGCATAACATCAACCGCGCCGTCAGTGCATTCATAGATGTCGCAGTTCGTGACGTTGAGCTTTTCGCAGCCAAGTCCTTTGACACCTATCGTGCCGCATCCGTAAAGGCCGCAATTGTCTACATTAACGTCCTGGCAGTTCTCCATGAGAAGGACGCCACCTGTGCAGAAACCCGGTTCCGTCGTATGACCGGCTGTGAAGTCTGATACTGTGATCTTACTGCATCCTCTGAATTCGATTACATCCGCATATCTCGGAACTGCCTCGATAATTGTCTTGCCTGTTCCGGCGCCGCGGATCGTAAGATCTTTAACATCATTGATGACCAACTCGGCATCGACATCGCTTACGTCTTCCATGCCTTCGAGGTTCCATGAATAATAGTCGCTCTTGGAATCCTTGCCATAATCAGATGCCGTGCTCAGATCATAAACGCCTTCGGCAAGTTCGATCACGGTATTGGGAGCGATCGCGGAAAGGAACTCATCAACGGTCTTTACCTGGATAGTGCCGCCTTCCGTTTTGGTAACGGCCTCAGGTTTGGTTATGGCATCTGGCTTTTCTGAAGCCTTTTCTGAAACAGGGCCTGCAGCAACTCCGCAACCTGTAAGAAGTGCTACAGCAAGTATAGATGAAAGCAGGCGGGTGCCGCTCTTTTTATAATTCATTATTTGTACAAGCCTTTCTTTGAGATTTCTTTTTTCAGTCGCAAAACTCGTTGCGACAACTGCTGAAGGCAGAGGTGATTGTGCTGCCATCAAAAGGAGTGAGTTGCCGTAAGACTGTTTCTCGTCTTTGTCCATGAAACGCAGGAGCATCTCGTCGCAGCTTAACTCGCATGAACGGTTAACCTCCCTGCGGATGACCCAGGCTATGGGATTGAACCAGTGCAGGGAAAGAACTGCTGAAGCTGCCCACTTGTAGAGCGTGTCAAAGCGGCGGTAATGTGTAAGCTCGTGACGGAGAATGTTGAGCAGGAGCTCTTCATTGTACTCGCGACGGGGCAGAACGATCTTCGGCTTGAAAACGCCTAACAGCATGGGTGTGCGTGCTGAATCCGAAAAGTAGAGCGCAGGCTTTCTGCCTGGGATCGAAGCGTATACCGCTTTGGTAAAGCTGTCCGGTTCCATAAGTTTTTTCTTCAGGTTGAAGCTGAAATGGAAATACGAGAATACTGTGATCCCCATGCTCACGAATGCACCTGATGCCCAGACCGATAGCCAGAGCGCAGGTGACCGCCAATCAATTGCAGGCGCAGCCTTCGGGACAGCTTCGGAAACTGTCATCTGATGTGTTTCCGTTTCATTAAGGGTAACTTGAGATCCGGTTGTTTCGGCTGTATCAATTTTCACACCATCGCCGTGATCGATCCCTGAAACATGACCCGGGTTCTCCTGAACGTAGATTTCGCTGTAAGCAGCGGGAACTTCAGAAACGGTTGTGTCAGCTGTTGTCGCCCCTGTTGCGGGAATAAGTCCCGGAAGGGGCAATGTGAAACGCAAAAGTACCAGAAGCCATGCATAGTAATAAACCGTGCTCGGCATTTTTCGCAAAACGGTATAGCGCAGACACATGAGAAGCAGCGCAAGAACACTACCGCTGATGGTCATTAAAAGTAATGAATACATTTTCCTATTCCTCCACCTTGAACATATCACGTAATTCGGCAATATCGTCCTGAGAAAGGCCTTCCGAATCGACAAGAGAAGCTATCAGATCGCGGGCTTTTCCGTTATAGATACGGGTAATGAGATCCTTAGTAGCCCATGAACTGTATTCCTTCTCCGTGATGACGGGAGAATAGTAGTAAACATTTCGTTTTTCCTGACGCACTGCGCCTTTTGACACGAGTCTGGATATCAATGTCTTGATCGTCGCAGGCTCCCAACCTTTTGATTCCTGAAGCTGTTCGCGAATCGCCGTAACGGGCAAAGCGTCCTTTGCTCGCCACAGCAGTTTCATGACTTCCAGCTCGGAATCAGTAATTTTGCTGGCAAGGTTTTCTGACATAAAATTATCCTCCATATTTGCGGTCTACAATTGTAGCTTAAGCAGATTCAATTTATCATTGCAGGTTACAGTTGTCAACCGAAGCAACAGTATGCCCCAAAATTGCCTAGAAGAGCATCCGATTACCATCTTTTGATAGTTTTAATCTTACTTGTTATTATTCCTTCTGCTTATGATTTGTTCGGTTGTAATGATATTGCATCAAAGGTGCCGAACTATGCAGTTGAGCGTGAAAAAGCCTTTTCATCCTATGGTTTTACGAGGACGGATTCCGGTCTTGTAAGCAAAGATGGATCTGTTTTTTACGGGTATATGCGCATCAGACAAAAATAAGCTCTTGGCTGTGTCTGCTATTCCTTTTTAAACAGACAATTGATAACGGGGTATAATTATAGTCAGTATATCCTATGGATTCTTAGACAGAACAGATTTGGATTTCTGTTTCTCAAGTTGATAGTTTGGGTTGCTGACTTCCTATCCTGCTTAAATACTGTGCAATAGTACGTTTTACATCATCCGGATCATCAGTCATGCCACGCCTGACCCAAAGAGATATGACATTCCATATGCCGCCGGTGTTAAGCGAAATGAGGTAATCTGAATCAAGTCCTTCGAAAAGCTTTGAAAAGGGATTAAGCTCCTGATTCTGCTTCGTCTTCACAGACATTATGAACTCGTTCATGCCCTGAAGAACGACATAGAACATGTCGTTTTTATCCAGAAGCATTAACAGCTTTTTGTTCTCTACCGCAAACTCGAATATCGTTGTAAGCACATCACCTCTGGCATTATTTACGATCTCGAAATAATCAAGAAGAATGCTCCTTATATGCGAACGAAGAACATCATCTTTGGAACTGTAATTACGGTAAAACGTTTTCCTTACCAGATCTGTCTCAAGGATGATCTGCTTTACGCTGATATCTTCATAAGGGTATTTTTCCATAAGCTTTAGGAGCGCATCAGTTATCTGTTTGCGCGATCTTATTGCCGAAGGATTATTGGATTCATTCATATGTAATCTCCTGTTTTCAAGTGACACAAAACCATGAGATTGTGTATCTTTCTTCATTTCTGTTGATAAGTTATCTGCCTGAACATATTATTGCATAAAGTACACAGATGTGTAACTTTCGGGAAAGGGAGATATATCGTGAAGATCGTGATAATCAATGCCAGTCCGAGATCTGACGGCCTGACGGCCGCCATACTCAATGGTATCTCAAACACACTTACGGAAAGAAATGTTGACGTCAGTTATTACGATCTTGGCAGACTCTCGATGGCGCAATGTTTTGGCTGCTGCTCCTGCTATAAGACAGGGTATTGCGTCATTGATGACGATGCCGAGAAGGTATCACATGTCATAGCAGATTCTGATGGAATAGTTCTCGGAACTCCCACTTATGCAAGTAATGTCTCAGGCCTGATGAAGGTCTTCATAGACAGAGGACATTTTGTTATCGAGCAGTTACTCAGAGGCAAATACTGCGTTACAGTGGCAACAGGCGAGAACTACGGCAGCAAAGATACAGTGAAAGTATTGGATAAACTCGTTCTTTATTCAGGCGGACGTCTTGTGAAAAGAATTGCTGTCAATGAACCATTCAACAGTGTAAGACTTGGTGCGAAACATTCTTCGAAGATTGAGCATCTCGCAAGTAAGGCAGGAACGAAATTATACGATGCTGTTATCAGACAAAAGAAATATCCTCTGCAAGCTCTTTATCACAAGATCATATTCGAATTAGGGATAAAGCCTTTTGTGCTTCGTAAGGGCGATAAATACAGCGGAGTGATCAGAAAATGGAAAGGGGAGATAATTTAAATGAGAGAATATCTGCTGCTGTTACCGCTGATCTTTATTTTTCACGACATGGAGGAAATGGTCGGATTCGGCTGGTTCTTCAGGAATAATCCTGAGCTTTACAAACGCTTCCCGAGAACGCTGAAAAACTATATCGGCTTTACAGAGATGGGAATGACGATCGGCGTTTATGAAGAGTTCTTTCTCTTTGGCGGCGCTGCGCTCCTGGCTTACTATTTCCCTTCTAAGATCCTTTATGCGGTTTGGTTCGGTTTCTTCATGGCCTTAGCAGGACATTTTGTTATTCATATAGGGCACACGATCTATATACATAAATATATTCCAAGCTTTATTACCAGCGTAATAAGCCTTCCCGTCAGCGTATTAATTCTGCTATCGAGTGCAAAGCATATGATGTTTGATTGGATCACGATTGCTGGGATCACAATGTCGATCCTTATCATGATAGGAAACTTCTTTCTGCTTCATGCGCTAATGGGAAAAGTTAATAAAAAGATCAACAGTCCGGACAAGAAATACAATATCGTACCGATACCCGGAAAATTCTGAAAACACAGTATATTGCCAGCGCTGCCTGATAGAGCATGAAACGGGAATATGATATGATTTGATCAATATTTTCCGTGAAGGAGAATCAGTCATGGATTATGAAAAACTGCTTTCATGGTATAAAGCTAAAGCCTGCATAATATCCGTTGATATCTATCCGGATGACCATTATGGCAATATCCGTATTGTGGCCGGAAATAAGGCTCATTGCGATGATATGCTTAAAACCATGCATAAAGAATTCATTCCCGGTTCGCCTTACGCTGAGTATCTGCCTGAAAACAAGAATTTCGAAGATTTCTGCTACCGCAGTTCAATTCTGGGTCAGCCTCTTCATACATATGTTGAGCTCCCTTTCATGAATCTCTGGCTAAACATGTTCCTCCTTCCTTTGGAATCAGACAAGGAAAATACAGGTTACTGCTTGTATTTGTATGATGTTGCTCCAAAAGCTGATTCCGGGCAGAGAGCCAGCCTTTCGGCTGATACGGCTGCAACCGTTCTTGAGACCTGCATCAAGCTGCGCGGATCTTCGAACATCAAAGAGACTATCAATGAAGTAGTTAACAATATCCGGGAGATCTGCGAATCCGACCATTGCTGTATTCTGCTTGTGGATAAAGATACCCGTAAATGTGAGACGTTCAGCGAATCGATCAATCCCGGAAAAGGCGTTAAACCGATGGATACTTTTTTGGATGACGGTTTCTTTGACATTGCCCAAACATGGGATGGCACCATTGGCGGAAGCACTTGCATTATCATAAAGAATCAGCAGGACAGAGAGTGGCTTGAATCCGTTAATCCTCTGTGGTATCAGTCTCTTACAGGTGCGGGTGTATATAATATCGTTCTGTTCCCTCTTATCTATAACGACATAACGCTCGGATATATGTGGTCACTGAATTTTAACGAGGAGAATACGGTAAAGATCAAAGAAACGCTTGAGCTTACGACGTTTTTCATTGCTTCGGAGATCGCGAACTACCAGCTGCTTCAAAAGCTTAAGATCATGAGCACAATGGATATGCTTACAGGTGTTAAGAACCGTAATGCGATGAATAATACAATAAGCAGCATCATCGACGGAAAGATCAGGATCAACTATCCTTACAGCGTGATCTTTACTGATCTGAACGGCTTAAAGCGCATTAATGATCAGAACGGACACACCGAGGGTGATAATCTCCTTAAAACTACAGCTGACATCTTCATCGGAATTTTTTACGATGCCGATGTATTCCGTGCAGGCGGTGATGAATTCATGATCCTTGCTTATGATATGGATGAGAAAATGCTCGAAGCGCGCTTAAAGAGAGTAGCTGAACAGACTAAAAAGAATAATATTCAAGTCTCTATAGGAACATTTGTGGTCCATGAAGGTGATGACATCCGTACTGCGATGCGCAAAGCAGATGAGAGAATGTATGCCGATAAGAATGCATACTATGATAAGCATCCGGAGCTGAAATACAGATAGACTCTTTATAATGTGAGGCTATCCTTCGATCTTTACATCTTTGAAATCATTCTGTATTTCACTTTGGTTTTTGAGTGTTTCTTCAAGCTTTTCGATCTGTCTGGCGCCGATCCTCTCCTCGAGGTTTTTTCCAAAGTAACACCCCTTAAGCATGAAGAGGCACATAAAGATCACGCTGCACCAATGAATGTTTTTCTCATTCTTAATCCTTCCCTGTCGTTTACTTTATCACAAAAGGAAACTATAAAACAAAAAGGGGTGTCATCAAGACAACCCCTTTAATCTTTTATATTGTTTTCCGGGCTTATCCTTCGATCTTAGCAACGACCGAGCCATCGTTATTGTAATAGATGTACGTTATCGTAGAATCACTAATACCGTAATCCTTCTTGATCGATGCCTTCAGGTTTTCGATCTCTTTATCCAGCCCGCTGCTTTCCAAAGATGATTTTACAGCAGCTACCTGCTCAGCATTCAGATCCATCTTGTAGTAATACTTATATGTGACATGATTGCCCTCGACCTCTACCTTTGCATCTTTGAACGTGGTCGAAAATAACGGGACGTTCTTGATCTCTTTATTCAGTTCTTCGAGCTGGGAAGAGCTGATCCGCTGTTCTAAAGTCAATCCGCCGCCAATGCATCCGGTAAACATGAAGATGCACATAAAAACAACTAAAACACTAACTGCTGCTTTACGCATAAAAAAACCTCCGGGTTCTGTTCCCTAATAAAATTTCATCCCCAAAATGAAGAATCTGTTCAATAGTACTCGAACCCTATTTTTATGTCAACGAGAGCTTTGGCATTTACGTACTCTTCTCCCCTTGACTCATTATCCCAACACCGATAATTTAATAATGGTTCTTGATAAAAAGGCTGCTTAGTCAAAAATATTAATGAGAAAACAAAAATGATCACACACCCCATACCGCCCGTATTTGACAAAGACTCCCGTGTTTTGATTCTGGGAAGTTTCCCCTCGGTAAAGTCAAGAGAAGAAGGTTTCTTTTACGGTCATCCGCAGAACCGTTTCTGGAAAGTAACTTCCTCCATTTTCAGTGAGAACACTCCTGTTACCATCGGCGATAAGAAGTCTTTTTTACTTAGAAATCATATTGCACTATGGGATGTCATAGGCTCATGTGAGATCGACGGCTCGTCCGATTCAAGCATTCGGAATGTAACCGTAAATGACATAACTGTAATTTTGGAATCCGCAGACATAAAGGCTATATATCTTAATGGCAGGAAAGCATATCAACTGTATCAGAAGTATTTATTACCCATGATCAGGCGTGACGGAATCTGCCTGCCGTCTACAAGTCCCGCCAATGCATCATGGAGTCTTGAGAGACTTTCAGAAGCGTGGAAAACAATCAAATTATGAGCATGTTAAGGGATGCATCGAGATATCATTTTCATTGGAAAAATATTTAATTTTTTATATGAAAACAGTAGGTTTTATCTTATAATTTATTCTATTAGCTTTTATGCCGGAGGTGACCTATATGACTTTTGAAGAACTGATGGATTATGCGATCTCTCGTGACTGTTCTGACGTACACATTACCCAAGGAACTAATCTTGCTGTCAGAAGATACGGTATGCTCCATATCCTTGATGAGCGCCCGACATCCGAAGAAGCCCAGGATATGATCTATACCATCCTGACTCCGGAAGAGATCAAACGCGTTGAAGAAGGCGAAGACGTCGACGTCGGCCGTATGATCGACAACGGTGTCAGAGTCAGAGCCAATGTATATCATCAGCGTAACAACCTTGCCTGCAGCATCCGTCTTCTTATGGCAGAGATACCTGAATTTGAAGCTTTGGGTCTTCCGGAAGTAATCAAGACTCTCGCTACGGCCAACAACGGTATTATCCTTGTTACCGGCCCTACGGGTTCAGGTAAGTCGACCACTCTTTCTTCAATCGTTGATTTTATAAATAAGAATGTTGCCAAGCATGTTATCACAGTCGAGGATCCTATCGAATATATCTATCCTCACAACCGTGCAATGATCCATCAGCGTGAGTTGGGACGCGACGTTAAATCATTTGCTTATGCGCTTCATTCAGCACTTCGTGAAGACCCGGATATCATCCTCGTAGGCGAGATGCGTGATTTCGAGACTATTTCAGCAGCAATCACCGCTGCCGAGACAGGACACCTTGTTCTTTCAACACTTCATACACAAAGCGCTGCACAGACCATCAACAGGATCATCGACGGTTCTCCTATCGATCTGCAGGCAACGATCCGTTCACAGTTTGCTGCAAGTATCCGCGGCGTTATCTCACAGCAGCTTCTGCCGACAACTGACGGCAACGGCCGTGCACTTGCTACTGAGATCATGGTCGGCACAAGTGCCATCAAGAGTCTTATCCTTGAAGATAAGATCCAGATGATCCCCGGTGCCATTCAATCCTCAGCCCACCAGGGTATGCATACACTTAACAACGACCTTCAGAGGCTTGTCAACCTGGGACTCATTTCAAGAAAGACAGCCATGGATGCTGCTTATGATCCCAATGAACTTGAAAAACTGCTTGGTATCACCACATATAATTATTGATCACCAGTTCAGATCAATTCAGGAGCTGTCCCGGAGCATGACGGGACAGCTCTTTTTTATGTTTTGATTCTCGTTGTATAATATTAGTCAGGAAAAGGGGTATTCTTTATGATTATCTTCGGTTTGTTCTTTATTTATTTAGGAGGGGAAAGAACAAAATGAAACTGAAACTAAACAGATCTCATATGAGGAGAGTCGTGGGAGCACTTGCCGGCCTTACGTGTCTGCTTCTGATCTCCACGATAAGTTATGCTGCCGGATTCGGACCTTCGGGGGCACCTGACACTGCGCAATTCGCAACTGATCTTGCATTCTACGGAGGTGCATTCTCGACGGCGGTTACTGCTTCAGTAAACCCGTCAGCTACCATGGCCGTTCTTGCCATTCTCGGTTCCATCGAGAATGCTGCCGTGTATTCACCTGATTCCGCGGTCCTTTGCAACATCGCTGATTTTCTGAACGGGATTCCGATCATAAGGGAAGTCGGTAAACTTCCGATCGCCAATCCCTGGGCAGCAGTTTTTCTTACACTTGTAGCAGTTGCTCTGATAGTTGTACATTCATTTGCCGAATCCAAAATGGTATCTGAAGAAACCATCGATAAACTGGATAAATACATCGGCTACATCTGTACTGTATCGATCTCCCTGCTTCCCTTTGTTACCACGGAAGCTCTTGAAGCAGATCCTCCCACGGTTAAAGGCGGAGCTTTGGCTTCTCACACCGCACATCTTCTCGGAGCAGCCAATACACCGGCCCCAGGATGGCAGACCTATCTTCTGGCCGGAATTACAGTCATAGCCATTACGATTTTCTATAACTGCAACTATACCTGCATGGATAACTGGGAAGTCATAGTTGCTGCCGTTCCCGTCAAAGGAACAAGTCTTATATGGCAGATCATCAAGGCTTTGATCCACATGCTTCTGATGGTCCTTCAGATCTTTGCTCCGGTCATAAGCTTTATCGTCAGCATCCATCTGGCAGTGGCAGGTCTGTTCCTGTTCCGGATACTAAAGAGAAATTCGCAGTACTATAAAGACATCTATGTCTTCACCATCCTTCGCAAGATCTTTAAGCGCAATGATCCGATTCCGAGAATTGAGAAACATGTTCCCGGAAGACTCCGCAGACTCTATCCTTCAATGGAGATCGCAATGTCGGTCTATACTTTTCACGGATATGCGCGTCTGGCTAAGCGCTCGAGGGTCTGGCTGATCAAAGAAGGCGACAAGGTCGACCTCGTTTACAAGAGACTTATCCGTAAGCCCTATGTCATCTCATGGAATGACCTTTGTGAAAAATTCGGCAACCAGCCTGTTTACATGGAACAATGTGCAAGATTCTTAAGGATCCGCACCGAAGACAGGACACTTGAACTCATCATGTCATCACGCTACAAACCGGAGATTCCCATGCTTTCGGCATTAATGGATCTTAAGGACTTTGCACCGGTAAAACAGGAAATAAAAGAAACCAAAAAGATAAAACGAAAATTGCGCCGGAAAAAGGCCAGCGAAGAATTCGCATGATGCCTTAACAGAATAACAAAAACTGCCGCATTGAGTTACTCATGCGGCAGTATGTTTTTCTCATAATAATGCTTTATGATCGACCTTCGGGTCACTATCCCGATAAATATTCCCCGGTCATCAGTTATCGGAACAAAATTTGTCTCCATCGATCTGATTATCAGATCTTCTATGGATGAACTGATGGAAACAGGCTGGTTCTTGTGTGTATTAAGGCCTATGTCAGTCAGCTTAAACTGCTCAAGATTCTCGATCGCCATGGTATGCGGTTCTCCGCCTTCGCCTTTAACGATAAACCAGAGCAGGTCGCCCTCGCTTAAGGTCGCGATATAATGGCCCTCACGATCAAGAACAGGCACAGCCATATAAGAGCTGCTGTGCATCTTTTCGAGCGCCTGTCGTACCGTATAGTCTGAATAAAGGTATGTGATCTCCTGTTTGGGACGAGTAAAAAAAGCTATATTCATATCAGATTCCACCAAGATCCTTATCTATCCTTACCTGAAAAGGTGTTACCGTCAAACCGTTCTGAGCATGCAGAGGAGTCGGTCCGTATGAGAAGAATGCATACCTTACCTTTGAAGGAAATTCAACCATGGGACAAGAAAGGAGAACTGTCTTTCCGTCAAAGTCCACATCGGCTTCTGCAGGGAAAAACTTGCCGTCTTCGCCTGCAACTTCGAATCCGGAATCATCAGGACCGAATCCTGTCGTAAGGTTCAATAACAGATAATCTCCTCCGAACGAGATCTCCACTCCTTCACCGCGTCTGGCATCGATGATGAACGGTGAAACGGCATCGACCTTCGCAAAGCCGTATACAAATTTCTCAGCAAGCAGGGCCATCCTGTCACCGGGTGTCTTCTTATTTGACGGAAACAGATTGTTGAATTCACCGCAATCAACGATAACAGCCATATAAACATTAGGCATGTCGATTGCTACTATCTGTTGCTGTTCACGAAGGATCGGCCATGACATATCGTCATACCCCATGTATTTCCGGTCTCTGGAAATATACATGGGAAGCTGGCAGAAGATAAACGGCAGATGATCATCAAAAAATACGTCACGCCATTCTTTGATCATAGTCTTGAATACGTGTCCGTATTCGGACTGATGTCCGTCGGTATCAGCTTCACCCTGATAGAATACGACTCCTCTTAAAGTGTATGGCGCTACACGGAGTATCATGCATTCAAAAACAGATCCCGGGTGTCTTGCAGACTTATGACCTATCGGAGCAGGCCATGGGGCAGGTCCTATCTTAAGATCTGCTTCAGGGTATGTGATATAAGGATCCTCTTTCAGAATTGCCTGGAGTTCCTCGTTATACCTTCTATACTTCTCTCTGTATTCGGCATCTGCTTCATCATATTCATCAGGCGTAAGTTCGGAAGCTGCATCATCAAAATCACTGATATACTGTCTTCCTTCTTTTGTCGTAAGCAATGACTCAACACTTTGCCAGTTGTCTATTGTCGATCTTGTGGAACAACACTGGATGATGCCTATCTTGGTATCAATTCTTGATTCAAGTTCTCTTGCAAAATAGAAAGCAACGGCACTCATCTGACCCGCTGTCTCACTGTTGACATCTACCCATTCTGACTCTGCCTCGGCCTTAGCCTGGGCTTTATTCATATGACCGAAAGAAGGAACCTTGTAGTACCTGATCTCGGTATTGCCTATTTTAGGAATCAGGAATTTGGCAAATTCAGATCTTACGAGCGGATATTCCATATTACCGCCGCCGGCGGCAAGCCATACCTCTCCCGCATAAGCATCTTTGATCACACGGTTCTCAACAGCATCCTCGAAGATCTTTATCTCAAAAGGACCGCCCGGTTCATTAACGGGTTCCATGCATACCAGAAAGCTTCCGTCCTGTTCGGTATTACAAGTCCCCGACGAGATCTCATCTCCGTTTTTAATGAGAGCAGCCCTGATGGCACAGGGCCTGTCAGAGGATCCGAAAATGCGGATCTCCGCACCCCATTGAAAGACCATCTTATCTTTAAAAATGCCGTTTAGTGTTATAGCCATACTGTTTTATTATATCAAATTCAGCAATTGTATTTCAGAAAAGCGTGGAACAAAAGACCACTGCCTGTGCGGCATCTCCGTTGATCGTAATGCTGCCCTGGACAACAGCCACGACAAAGTCTTTTTCACCGTTCAATACTGCTGCAAAAGTTTCAGCATCAGCATCGATATAGAACGGTGCATTAATATATTCATATGGAGCAACTTCGGGAATGCCGTCTTCGATCTTCACATATAACGGAAGATTATCCAGATTGCCGTTCAACGTAATCTGCGTAGCCGTGTCCTGAAGGAACGAAACCTTTGACACCTTCTCTTCAACTGCCCTGAAAATACTTCCGAATTTAGGTTCGACTTTCTTTTTCTGCATTTTGCTCACCCTTTCTGTCGTAAATTATTCTTTTACAGCCCCGCTTTCAAATGCCAGTATCCATGAGATTGGAACTATCTTGGAAGCAAGATGCAATAATTTCTGAGAAAACGGATAGACCAGCATCCTTCTTCCCCTGACTGATGCCTTCAGAGATTTCCTGGAAAGCTTGACAGGATCGATCACGAAGTTCTTACGCCAGTCATTAAAATCAGTCTCTTTTCCTTCCGTCGCTCTTCTTTGAAAATCAGTTGCAACCGGTCCCGGACAAACTGCCATAACATCGATGCCCTTCGGTTTTAATTCGCAGCTTAAGGCTCTTGAAAAAGAGATGACATAAGATTTGCTGGCGGCATAACACGCAAAACCGGGCTGCGGTAAGAATCCAGCAGAGGATGCAATGTTTATTATCTTTGCGTGCCCGTTTTCGCCCGGCTTCATATATGGCGCACAGATTCTGATCATCTGACTTAATGCGCTGCAGTTGATCCTTATGGTGTCATCCAATGCCTTTGAAGACTTGTCCGTTACCCTGCCCTTGATGCCCATACCGGCTGAGTTAATGAGCAGTCCGACAACCGGTTCTTCTGTTCTGAGTTTATCTTCTATAAGACTTATTCCCGAATCACTTGCCAGATCGGCTACCACCGGAACTATCCTTCCATTTCCTACAGAAGACGCAAGCTCTTTCAATGCATCTTCACGTCTTGCTACCGCCCATATCTCATCAAAAGGAGTCTTAAAGAATTCACCGTTATCACCGGCAACAAGCTCAAGGAAAGCCTTCCCTATGCCTGATGAACTGCCTGTAATGATCGCGATTTTCTGGTACATAAAAGCTTCTCCTAAAGAGGAAGTTCCGTACCTTTTATAATACACTTTGCAAAAAAATATTAAAAGAGAATGTCCTTGAAGCAGACCCTCTGTTTGTTGTTATCATAATCGAAACAATGTCTTGAACCGCCTGCACACCACTTCTCCCATTCGCAGTCACGGCACTCCGCGCAGAGTGAAGACAACGGTTTCCTGAATGCCTGAAAACGGTTAAACCAGACGTCACTGAACTTATCTGTCGCGATGTTTCCCTGAACAAATTCAGGCCTGTCTTCTATGTCAAGACATGCGGTAATGTCGCCGTTGATCCTGATCGCTGCCGTATGCGTCCCGGCACCGCAATAGAAGAACCAGTCTCTTACTTCTCTCTCATATTCGAGTCCGAGAAAATGAGAACAACCGTAATTGACCGGAATGCCCTGTGTTCTCTTTTCGCGGATAAAATCGAACAGATATCTCTGGTCTTCAGGCGTTAAGAGCATATCCGGATAATCCAAAGCTCTTCCCATGGGTTCTATCCCTATGACACGCCATGAATCTATGTCGATCTCATCAAGGATCTTATAAAGCTCATCAAGTTCGCCGATGTTTTTATGATTTACAACGGTGGTAACCTGGATATGTCTGAAAACATTCCTTTCGATAAGGTTCTCTATACCGCGCATTGCTTTATCGTATCCGCCGGCAAGGCCTCTTTGTCTGTCATGAGTCTCACGAAGACCGTCAATGCTTACTGAAACCGTTCCCATGCCGGTATCCTCAAGCATTTTCGCTACATCTTTGGTTATAAGCGTCGCATTGGTCGTCATTCCCCAACGGAAGCCCTGTTCATTTGCATATCCCAACAGATCGGCAAATCCGGGATATAGGAGAGGCTCGCCTCCGGTAATACAAAGCTGGAGTTTTTTCAGATCAAAGTGTTCCTTAACGTCATCCAAAACCGCTTTAAATGCTTCTTTGTCAGGTCCGTGTCCCAAGCCGGGCGCACAGCTGCTTCCGCAATGAAAACACTTCTCATTACAGCTTCTCGTCAATTCAAAAAACAGATATATCAGATCAGGCTCCTTAAAAAGTCTTGCCCGTTCCTCAGCTTTTCTGTCGAGATATACCTTTTTTGCTTCGTTAATATCCGGGGACATTGATCAAACACCATCTTCCGGCGGAGGTCCGTAAACATCTTCCTCCGGTCCGTCAACCGGCACATCCGGCGGAGGGCCGTAAACGTCTTCTTCAGGTCCGTCGACCGGGGTATCGGGCGCAGGACCGTAGACGCAGACTTCCATAGTATCAACGGGTCCGGCAGATGGTTTATAAGGCAGAGTATCTTCCGTCTCGATAACGTCCGGCGGGGGTCCGTAAACATTAGTCTCCCGAGGGTCCTGCGGAGGTCCGTAAACACAACCTTCCACAGCCATACTCAAAGCGCCTATACTTGCCACTATTGCAGCAAACGTCAAAGGTTTCTTGGATCTTTTCATGGTTAATTATCCCCCTGACCTTAATTCTCATCCATATTATTTCTGCCGGAGGCCTTGAATCCCTTCACCGGTTTTGATGCAGTAGGAACAGCATCAACAGAGGGATCCATGATGGAAGGTCTCTGGCCTTCAAGAGCTACGCCCATTGCAGGAGTATTTTTATTACTTAAGTCACGGTCTTCGTCAACTACACCGGAAGGTCTTACGATTCCGCCATAAGCTGATGAATGATCTTCCAGGTCGGTGTCGTCGCGCTTTTCACCGGTGTTCTTTGCCCTGTTGAAGAAAGCGGATTTGCGTGGTCTTTCACTGTCAGCAATACTTGTATATGAGGCCTGGGCTTGTTCCTCGCGTCTCTTTTTTGCTTCCTCTTCCTCAATGCGTTTATTCTCTTCAAGGATCCTGGCTTCTTTTGCTTCTTCACTCTCTTTGAACGGCGCAATAAATGCTTCAGGACCTGCCCACATAGGCACACTGTCAGATTTTTTGTGACTGTTACCGTTAAGAAGGGTTCCTAACTGGTTTGATTTAGACTTTTTGCGTTCTGCGGGATAAGAACGTCCTTCAGAAGACTTCGAAGCATTAGTTTCAGTTCCTGATGAATCACCGGTCTTAACTGATCTGTTTGTATTATTTGCAGGTTTTTGTGAACCCGCCTTGGACCTTGCGACCTTTTCAGCTTTGTCCTCAAGGGCTTTGCTGTAACCTTCTTCAGCTGACAATGCAGATATCGCCGGCATAACGGATTGGTCGGAAGAAGCAATCGTCGTCTTGAATACCTCAGATGTTTTACTCTTTTGCTTATTCAATTCGGCTTTTGCTTCTCTGGCTGCAGAAGCGGCTTCCATCGCTTTCTGTGCTTCAGCCAATTTTGCTTCTGCTTCTGCTTTTGCAGCTGCAGCTGCCTTTTCAGCCTCAATGGCTTCCTGTTTGGCTCTTTCTGCAGCCATGGCCTCTTCATAGGCTGCAATTTCTTCGGCTAATCTTGCCTCTTCGGCACGCCTTGCTTCTTCAGCCAGCCTGGCTTCTTCAGCTAATCTTGCTTCCTCAGCCAATCTTGCTGCTTCTTTTTTTCTCGCCTCTTCAGCTAATCTTGCCTCTTCGGCGCGTCTTGCTTCTGCTTTTCTTCTCGCCTCTTCGGCTAATCTTGCCTCTTCGGCGCGTCTTGCTTCTGCTTTTCTTCTCGCTTCTTCGGCTAATCTTGCTTTTTCAGCGCGCCTCGCTTCTTCTTCTCTTCTCGCCTCTTCGGCTCTTCTTGCTTCCTCGGCACGTCTTGCTTCTTCAGCAGCTCTTGCAGCCTCCCGGGCTTTTCTGGCTTCCTCTGCCCTTCTTGCATCTTCAGCTCTTCTGGCCCGTTCTGCCTCTTTAGCGAGTTCCTGCAGCCTTCTGGCTTCTTCTGCAATGGCTTCAGCTTTAGCTTTTGCTATGGCAGCTGCCTTTGCGGCTTCGGCTGCTTTTTCAGCTTCCTCCCGCCTTGCGCGTTCAGCAGCTTTTCTGGCTTCTTCTGCCTTTCTGGCAGCTTCCGCTTTTCTATGTTCTTCAGCTTTCTTAAGTTCTTCGGCGATCCTTGCTTCTTCAGCCTTTTTGGCTTCAGCCAGCTCTAAAGCTCTGGCAGCTTCTGCAGACTTTCTGGCTTCGGTATTCCTTCTGATCTCCTCTACTCTTGCAGCCTGAGCAGCTCTTCTCTCCCGAAGCAGCTTAACGGCATTCTCGCGCTCAGCAATCTCTTCAGGAGTAAGTTCTTTCTTGGGACGCCTGACGGGTCCGTTTAATGGAGTAGGTGTTTCTTTATGATCCATAGTCGACGCCTTACTTCTGCATTTGACAGTTTTTTACTATCTATAATATTAGCATTTATGACCGGATTATTTGAGAGGCAATTGACTGATTGCTTTTTTACTCTTCCTCTTTGGCATCAACGGACGGCTCTTCTAAAGTTCTCGTCGCCGTAGGAGGTTTCAATTCCGTAGGATTAACTTTCTGTACCGGAGCTCCTGTTATCTTGATTTCAGAAGGGGCGGCAGAATCCATAACGAGAGCAGGAGTCTCGGCTTCTTTGCCGACTTTATCCGATTCAAGTTCTTTTCTCTGTAACTGACGTTGGAAATGAGTATTTGAATAGACAGGTCTGATGGGTGCAGTATTTGACTTTTGGAGATAACCGTTGATGACAACCCTGTCTTTTGCCTTGTCTATCTGTTTTGATTTTTTAGATGATATTCCCAAAGGTCCGAAAACTTCTAAGGCATCTTTCCTCTCCAACTGGGCTTCGCTCTTTCCGCCCATCAAAGTATTCCTTGCTGCTGCTTCCTGTTCTGCTTTCTTTTGCGGATCTCTGGTCTCACGTTTTATCTGTTCGATCTTTTTTTCACCGGGTTCAGGTTTTTTTGACATTTTTTCGACATTGGTGATTACCCTGTCGGCGTGAAGCTTAGTTTCTATATTTTCATGACTTTTCTCTTTGAGTTTATCTTTGATTCCGAGAACTTTTGCAACAATGATCAGAATAACGATAACAACTATGGCAAAAACAACAACTATGGGACCGATCTGTTTGTTGTCTTCAAGATTTATGCTCAGCAGCGTGTACAGCATATCAACCATCCTCCTGCGAATCATTCGGGATGCCCATCATCCTATCGAAGTATTCGGCAGTATTTTCAGTGTTTGTATCGTTCAAGTCAACCTCATGTTCACCTGAATCGGTAAGCACTATTTCTTCTTCAGCAGTCCGTTTCTTATTGATATGGCGCTTAGAGAAAAATAGAACAGCCATAATTATTATAATAATAGAAGCGAAAATTATCACTACTATCAGGAGCTCTATTGCAGATTTTTTCATTGAATCTGAAGTAATGCCGGAATCATGGCCATTCTCCCCTGCCAAAGACCCTGTTTCGCTGTTCGTTGCCGGATCGGTCTGCGTATTGCCTTCTCCCGAAAGCGTCGTTTCTACAACAGACTTAACAGGAGCAGGAGTTATTATGACTCCTGTATAGTCTGATAGTTTAATGCCGTTAGCTCCCAGCTGAACAGCATGATCGAGACCGATGAATTTTCCGTCCTCAGTCTGCCACAGGACTTCTTTTACGAAATTATATTTATCTTCATCCCATGTCTTAAAATCATCTTTTACAAGCCCGCCGGTATCGCCGGAATTGGCATTAAAACACCAGAAAGTATGGTGAAGGTGCTTTTCGGCGATCAACTGTCTGAAGTATTCCATCCACTTCAGATTGTCACCTTCCATGAATCCGCCCCACTCGCCGACAAAGATGGGTGCAATGTCTTCTTCCTGAATGTAAAGCCAGTAATCATGCCAGGCGTCCTTCATGAGGGAATCATAAGTGAAGCCTCCCTGGAACCAGGGCTGTTCATATACTAACGGACCGTAATCATGCGGCGAATAAACGATCTGGGCATTTCTTTCCGGAGAACCGAAATCGATGGGGAACTTCTTTACCGCCATGAGGTTGGCTCCCCACCATGTGTTGTAGTAGTCAGCATCATTATCCTTCGATACATAATTGTTTGTATCTATGTCTTTAGGGTATATCTGTATTCCTTCGATAATGATGAGAGCATGCGGATTGGCATCTAGGACTGCATTTCCGGCGCGTTCCGCGACCTTTTTCCAGTTATCCGGACTGTCTGAATCATTCCATATCGCATGAGGCGTTTCGAAAGCCTTGCCGTGAGGTTCATTCTTCAGGTCATAACCGATTATGGTGTCGTTATTCTTGTATCTTTCGGCACACCAGGCAAGTGATTCGACAAAGTCATCAACCGTAATGTCATCCCTGTACCAGACGGGATGGTTGTGTCCTGATGCATCGGTCTTGACGGTATGAATATCGATTATTACCTTCATGCCGTTCTTTTCGCAAAGCGAAAGAACATAATCGAAGATCTCCAGGGAATTCATCGAATTGAGTTCTTCATTGTAAGCATTGTTGTAATTGGCTCTGGGATATTCCCCGTTCTTCCATTGCAGAAGGAGTTCAGAGCTCATCGGAACCCTGAGAACATTAAACCCGCGGTCTGCGATAGACTCCAATGAATCTTTCAGATTACAATTCCACACACCATCGAAAAGATTGGTTCCGGTGTTATAACCGAACCAGTTACAACCCGTAAGCCATACTTCCTTGCCGCTCATATCAACGATATGGGAACCGGATGTAGTCAGCCAGTCATCTCCTTCGATGCCTTCAGTGTTACGTGCGGGATCCGGTTCAGAAGATCCTCCCGATACGTCTGAAGAAGATCCGCCGGAAGTTGTATTGGCAGCAGTCTCGTTTACGGAACCGGCCTCTCCGTCTCCGGAAACGGATATGAGCTTGACAGAATCAATGTCACTTCCCGAGACCTGTATTCCTACCTTGTTGTCAAATCCCCAGCTGTTGGGTCCGGATGCCGAACAGACAGCCGTTACGCGGCTGCCGCTTATGTCATACGAATCAAATCCCCATCCCGTCGCGGAACTGACAGAGCCTGAGAATTCTACGACAACGGTGATGTTCTCATAACCGCTGCAACCGGATAACTGGATCTCTATTTGTCCGCCGCTGCCCCAGCAATTAGGAGTTCCAGAACCCGAAGGCGCGGCTAAAGACGTCATCGGCAAAGCAGTGATAACAAATATGAATGAAACAAACAGCAGAAGGATCTTCTGCCCTATCTTGCGGCGCATGTCATGCCCCCATTAAAGGTTGATCTCTGCCTTGCGGCCGGAAGGCTGATACTGCTCGTACTTAATGCCTGCTGCATCAAGCATCTTGCGTGCTGCCTTTGTGGCATCAGTATCATGATATTTGTCGTCGAAATAAACCACTTTCCCGACGCGCTTCTGGATAAGTGCCTTGGTGCATTCATTGCACGGGAAGAGCGTAACATAGACGGTAGAACCGGCCAGATCTCCGGTCTTGGAATTCAGGATGGCATTAAGTTCAGCGTGGGCAACAAATGCATATTTTGTGTCGAGAATGCCGCCCTCACGGCCCCACGGAAACTCCTCGTCATCACAGCCTATCGGGAATCCGTTGTAACCGACGGAAAGAATGTAATTATCCTTATCCACTATGCAGGCGCCTACCTGAGTACTGGGATCCTTACTTCTCATTGAAGCGAGTTTCGCAACACCCATGAAGTATTCATCCCAGCTGATATAATCAGTTCTCTTATCGCTCATATACCCCTCCGATAAATCAAGTGAAACATTCTAATTTTATATGAATAAGAGGGATGCCGCAATAAATTATAAGCTGATTTACGGCTTTTCTCACAAAGAGATCAGTACCTGCCGCAGTTCATTACCAGGCTCTCGCAAAGGTCCTCATATGCGACTCCGTCAGCCTTAGCAGCCTCGGGAAGAAGCGAGGTGTTCGTCATACCGGGGAGGTTATTTGCTTCGATGAACCAGAACTCATGATTTACGTCATCGTACATCATGTCGACTCGTCCGTACTGTGTCATTCTCAGGAGCTTAAAGATCTTAAGAGCGATCTTCTGGCCCTTTTTGTAATCTTCCTCATCGATTTGGGCAGGACATACATGTGTCGTAAGTCCGTCCTGATACTTGTTCTTATAATCGTAAAAACCCTGATGGGGAATGATCTCCGTTATAGGAAGGGCCTTGTCGTTTACGATGGATATGGTGATCTCACGTGCCTTGATGAATTTCTCTATTAGGATCTTCTGATGGTAAGAGGCAGCATAGTTGATGGCAGCCTCGAATTCATCCTGTGACTTAACGATGGATACACCGCACGAAGAGCCGTTTCCGATGGGTTTTACCACACAGGGAAGCCCTATTTCCTCGTTCACGCGCTCGAACGTCAGTTTCTCGGGAACATCAACGATCCAGTCAGCCGTGAGGTATCCTGCTGCTCTTGCAAGAGATTTCGACAAGTCCTTGTCCATGGCTATCGCGCACCCCATGTAATCACAGCCTGTATATTGGATGTCGAATGCATCGAGAAGAGCCTGTACCTGGCCGTTCTCACCATGGCTTCCGTGAAGTCCCAAAAAGACCCTGTCGGCAAATTTACACATTTCAATGACACGGGGGCCTACCCAGCTCTTTCTTCCGCCGTGCTGTCTGATGATCTCATCAAGGTCGGGTTCCGTTTCCGGAATAGAATAAGAAAAAGGATTTACCGTTCCGCGTCTGAAGAATGTTTCACAAGGTTCGGACGTTTCTATTCCGTCATAAAGATCAACCAGTGCAACCTCATGTCCTTTTGACAGAAGAGCATTGGCAATAAGGCTTGCCGACTTAAGCGATACGTCTCTCTCTGGTGATAATCCGCCGCCAAGAACAGTAATTTTCATACAAATTCCCCTTTTAACGCAAGATAGACAGATTATACTCTTTTTCAGGCAGGGTCTTCATCGATACCCACAAAATGCCACATGTTTGTAAAAAGATAAGTTGTGTTAAGATTAGAAGGATTACCTAATTTTAAAATAAGGGGATAATTATGTTCGCTATTTTGTATTTGGTTTTATGCGCCGCATTCGGTATGTGCTTTATCGGCCTTTCGGTACCGGATGTCCGCAGATTATATATTGCCTGCAGCCCTTCGGCCAAAGGCATAACCCATATTCCGAACACTTTGTTTACGGTTCCTGCCGGGATCATTACCGGCATGGTATGCGTACCGTTCTTCAATTATTATGTTACTTTGGGTCTTTCCTATATCATTGACAGCGGTGATCTCTGCAAAGAACTCGCCGTTCTCATCACATTTGCATTCTTTCTCTGGATGATCCTCACCTGCCTCATACTCATAAACCGTAAAAGGATAAAGCGCGAGGAATTAAAAGCCTCCGGAACTGCCACTGCAATAGATGAATACAGATCAAATACTCTCGATTCGGTTTTTTACGGAGTCGTAATCGTCGCTCTGACGATCGCCGCAACTTTCCTCATGTTCTATACATACAGGGTTGACGGAAACACTCTATTAAACGGATATTCGACCTTTTCAGACCTGTCACCTCATACGGCCATGGTCTCATCTTTCGGCGAAGGATTTAATTTTCCCACCCAGTATATACACTTTTCGGGTGATGGAATAAAGTATCATTTCTTTTTCTATTTCTTTGCCGGAACGCTTCAGTATCTGGGACTGCCGATCGATTATGCTCTCAATCTTCCTTCGATCATTTCCATGGTTTGCGCCCTTGTCCTGCTCGGACTTCTGGCAGTTCTGATCAGTTCAAGACGTTCCGCTTTTCTCGTAGCGCCCGTCCTTGTTCTCTTCAGAAGTTCTTTAAACGTTTTCTATCATTTCGGAGAATACCTTAAGTCAGGATCCACACCTTCACAGGCTGTTAAATCCATACTTGATTACTCCGCCTGGTATGAAGTCACGGAATATGACGGATGGGGTATCTGGGCTATCAATGTTTACCCTAACCAGCGTCATCTGATGCTTGGCATATCTTTGATCCTTATCATGGTCATCCTCTTTCTGCCTTTTGTCAGAAGACTCGGCATATCAATTTCCCGTGCCGAAGGTTTCGGCGGCGGAATAAAGGCCTTTGCGTTCTCAAAGACTGCCTGGTTCCCAAGATCCAATGACCCGATATATCCGGCATCTATTACTTTGCTTGCAAGCGTTCTCGTGATCGTCATGCCCTATTTTCACGGTTCGTGCCTCATTGCACTGCTCCTCGTGCTCTTCGGCATGGCGGTTTTCTCCGAGAGCAGACTTCTTTATCTAATCGTAGCAGTCTGTGCCGTTGTATCTTCTTTTGTCCAGACAACTGTATTTTCCGGAGGATACAAAAATGTCGTATCCTTTGCCTTTGAACCGGGATTCATACTCAAGAACGTCACTTTCTATTCTTTGGCCAAATATCTGCTGATAGTTACTGGTCTGACACTGATCCTCGCGATGATCTTTGCGCTGATTCTGCTTGTCTCTGATCTGATCCGCAAGAAACCGGTCCACCGTTTCCTTTTGTTCCTTTGCGCGCTTAATCCGATGATCTTTGCTTTCACGTTCAAAGTATCACTTGAAATGCTTGCGAACCACAAGTTCATTCAGGTCACGCTCATCCTTGTTGATGCTTTTGTCGCAGCACTGATAGCGAATCTTCTTTACATCCCGCTTAAGCGCCGAAAGACATCGGAAGCTGAAGAGACTCCCGCTGAAGATGACATAATCGATGCTGCAGCGATCGACGGTGATATCGCAGTTGCCGTTGCCACAGAGGACAGAGGGATCAGGACTCCCGTATTGGATACATCAGCCGGTGTTTTCGGCGAGTCCGTCGATTCAGAAGACACCTCGCTTAAGGAAGTTCCCGACATCAAAGCCATCGAAGAGCATACGGGCGTAGATGCCGATATTTCCAGCCTCGGGAACGATCAGTCCGAAACCGTATCAGAAGATAAGTCAGAAGAAGATGATGACGAGCTCTTCGAAGTAAAGGACATAAACGAAGAAGATTCCGATGATTCGGATGATGCCATCATGGCGGCTTCACCTGACCCTGCCGCTGTATCTGTAAATCCCGGTTCTATTATCGTGAGCAACGTAAGCTTCGGTGAAGATGAACCTGAAGACATCGCTGACGCAAACGTTGCCATCGAATCCGCAAGCGAGATCGTTGAGGTCACATCCATCTCTTCTGATGATTCGGAAAATGCGATCAAACCTGAAGATCTGAAGCATGAACCGGTCAAGGCCAAAAAGGCCAAGGGCGTTCCACTTCCCGCATGGATAGCTTTGGAGATCGCCGGCGTTATTCTTGCGCTTATCCTGATGGTCCCTCTTACGGCTACCGGAATCAGCGAATGGGCAACTTATTCCAATCTCAACCGCAAATCCATATCTGTAGACATGAATTCTCCTGTAACAAAATGGATAATGGAAAATACTGACTCTTCCGATGTCTTCCTTACACCGATGTGGTCAATGAACCGCTTCTCACTTGCAGGGCGTCCCATGTACTACGGCTGGCCTTATTATGCATGGTCTGCAGGTCATGACACATACACCAGAAATACCATCTATCTGTGGCTTGTTACAGGCTGTGGCGGAGATATTAATGAATTTACAAGATACTGCAGGGAACGTCACATCAAATATCTCATTGCAGATCCTGATTTCGAGAAAACAGACTTCGGAAACGGAATAACGTTCAACAAGAAATTCTTTGAAGAGAACCTGACACAGGCAGCTTACTACGCAGAAGAAAATACTACTATCTACAAGATCTACTGAGTGACAGTCAGTCCGGATTACCGTTCTTCTTGTGATACTCGTTCTTGATCTCATACATCAGCTTATCGGCTTCATCGACATAGTCGTTAACCGATTTGTCTGATTTGGGATCGGTAAGAACATAACCAATACTGACTGAAAACTTGACGGGATTAATGCCTAATCTGTTTTCTTTCTCAATATAAGATATAATGCTCCGTTTGATATCTTCGGCATATTTCTTAGATGCGTTCGCCGCAATCACAATGAACTCATCACCGCCATAGCGAATTCCGATAGCATTATCATTGCCGATACTCTCCTTAACGGCTTCTGCCACAGTGGTTATGGCCATATCCCCGAAGACATGACCATAGTGGTCATTGATCTTCTTCAGGTCATTGATATCAACAAACATGATCAGGGCATACTTCCTGTGCTCTTTGCTTTCCTCCACGAGAGGAACGGCATGGCTTACAAAACAGAATCTGTTATAAAGACCGGTCATCGGATCCTTATCGTACAGGAAACGGAGTTCCTTATTGACCATCTCAAGCCTCATATTGATCCTGAACTGCATAAGCGTCTGTTCCATCTTTTCGAGATACTCAGATATTCGGAAGTCTTCCTGTATTATGTAAGTTCCGTCGACAAAGACCACATAGCCGTAATTGTACTCGGCATTCTGCAAAGGATAGAAGAAGTAGATGTGCTGTTCACCCTCTGTTTTCCGGAACCCGGGCATCCTTAGCCGATTATCGATCTCATCATCGGCTTCCTTTCCGGCCCGAAGCGCCACGGTAGTATCAAAATCAGCCTCGAAATTTACTGATAAGGCATCAAAATCTTCAGAAGCTGCATCCTCAAAATAATACTTATTCAGCATTAAGAAGAAGTTGCCCTTGAAATAATCGTTGTTGGACAGATAGAAAGCTCTGAGTCTCTCCTTCATGTCATCGTAATCATATGCTTCCAGGATGGTTTCTCTCTCAGTACGCATAAACCGGTTGAAAAAGCTCGACATCTGATTCTTTGCATGGACACCTCTGCAGTATTCACGCCTGAAGATATTGAACCGGCTGTCGGCTTTGTTATTGCATCCGCAGCTTTCGCCGACGATCAATTTAGATGATACGGATATCGAAAGATCCGTATCCTTGCCTTCTATTATTTCGTAAAGAAGCTCACAGCTCTTATACCCAATGGACTCATAATCCTGATCAACCGTTGTAAGTGCAGGATAAGTAAAATCGCCTTCGCCGATATGATCAAAACCGGTCACGATCACGTCATTCGGGAGATCATATCCGAGTTCTATCAGCCTGCTTGTTACAGCCAAAGCCATTATGTCATTCGCGCAGACTATGGCATCCGGAAGTCCTTTTTCTGATCTGACCAGTTCATTGGTAATCTCTATCGGTTTCTCGTTTATCCAGTCTCCGTAGTAAACATCTTCATCTTTAAGCTTTAATCCATGGCTTTCCATTACTTCGCGTACGACACGGGCTCTGTCGATCGTATCCACGTGATCCCTGGCACCGCCAATAAAAACAATGCTCTTAACGTTGTGCCCGGTAATCAGATGTTCGACCAGTTCCTTCATTCCGTTTCTGTTATTGTTTCCGACATAAGGAATGTCATCTATCTTCATGCCGATACTGACTATAGGAATACCCTTTTCCTTAGCTTCCCTGCAGAGTTTCTCGGCAGTGGGAATATTATTTAACAGATTCGAAAATACGATCAGTCCGTCATATTCTTCAAGCTTAGCGAGATTATAAATGTTAAGCTGGCCTTCATTTGTAGCAGCTTTCCTGTTGTTAGCGGCAAAACTGATATAAAAATGTATGTCGAAATCCTTTATCGAGGCATATCTCTTAATACCCTCAATTGCCTTGAGAGTTATTGTTCCGTTATATCCGTTAGAGTATATGGCAATTCTGTGCTTCATATTATCAGTGAGAACAATTTGGGGAGCCTGCTTAATCATTGGTATTATATCACGGAATCATCAATTATCTTTAATGGTTGCAAAAGAATATGCTGCACAAATACCGTCATGAAAAAGGCTGTCTCATGAATCATGAGACAGCCTTGATCGATCATTATTCAGTTGAAGTTTACTTTACTTCGTTGAATCCTTCTCTTGCAGCATATGTTGTGTGCAGGAGTTCATGAGCCTTATGTGAGTTAGGCTCGCCCAGATACTTCTCGTAGAGTTCGATGATCTGGGGATTGTTGTGAGACTGACGGAGTGTCTGACGCTCATCCTCGGAATAGAGTGCCTGAGCTCTCTTCTCCTTGTATGTGTCAAGAATATCGTCTGCCTCGTTAGGCATGAAGCAAGGACGTACATAAGGCTGACCGCCGCCGTTGATACAACCGCCGGGGCATCCCATGATCTCGATGAACTGATACTTTGACTTGCCTTCGCGGATCTCGTCAAGAAGAACCTTAGCGCTCTTCATGCCGGAAGCGATAGCTACATTAACTGTTGTGCCGTTGATGTCGAGAGAAGCTTCTCTGATACCTGCATCATGACCACGTACAGCAGTGAATTCAACAGGCTCGGATTCCTTACCTGTGAGCTTGAAGTAAACAGTTCTGAGTGCTGCTTCCATAACGCCGCCGGTAACACCGAAGATAACGGCTGCGCCTGTGTAATCGCCCATGATGTCCTGATCCCACTCCTCATCAGGGAGACGGTTGAACATGATGCCTGCACGGCGGATCATTCTTGCGAGCTCACGAGTTGTAAGAACTGCATCAACGTCAGGATTGCCGTTTGTGATGAGCTGCTCTCTTTCCTTCTCGAACTTCTTAGCTACGCAAGGCATGATGGATACAACGAAGATATCCTTAGGATCGATACCCTTCTCCTGTGCCCAGTAAGACTTGATGATGGCACCCTGCATCTCATGAGGAGACTTGCAGGAAGAAAGGTGAGGAAGGAGATCGCCGTAGTTGTACTCAGCATAGTTGATCCATCCCGGTGAGCAGGATGTGATCATAGGGAGAACGCCTCCGTTGGTAAGACGGCCCAGGAGTTCTGTGCCCTCTTCCATGATCGTAAGGTCAGCACCGAAGTTAACGTCGTAAACTCTCTCGAAACCGAGTCTTCTCAAAGCTGCGATCATCTTGCCTGTGCAAGGTGTTCCGACAGGATTGTCAAACTCTTCGCCGATAGCTGCACGGACTGCAGGAGCAGCCTGAACGATAACGTGCTTGCCTGCCTTGAAAGCTGCATCAACCTTGTCGATCTCAGAGTGCTCCATGAGAGCACCTGTAGGACATACGTTGACGCACTGACCGCACTGGATACAAGGAGAATCTGCAAAGCTTCTGTTCTCTGCAGGAGAAACGAATGTATTGAAACCACGGTTCTCGAATCCTAAGATTCCCATGCCGTGAGCATTGGAGCAACGTGCGATGCAGCGGCCGCAGAGGATACACTTGGATGTATCACGGATAAGTCCGGGAGCAAGTGTATCGATGTGTGTCTCAGAGTGAACTCCGGAGAATGCATCTTCTCTTGCGCCGGTGATCTGAGCAACACGGAGAAGCTCGCACTGGCCGTTCTTATCACACTGCTGGCAGTTCTTATTGTGATTGGAGAGCATAAGCTCTACAGATCTTCTACGAGCCTGTACAGCTGCAGGTGAGGAGATCTTGATCTCCATACCCTCTGCTACAGGATATACGCAGGATGCAACGAGTCCTCTTGCGCCTGTTGCTTCTACCAAGCAGACACGGCATGAACCCTGGTTGCACTCTCCGTGATTAAATGCACAAAGTGAAGGAATCTCATAGCCACAAGCCTTAGCAGCTTCAAGAATGGTGAGGCCGGCTTCAACCTGATAAGGCTGACCTTCAATTTTAATATTAACTAAACTCATTCTTTTGCCTCCTG
>JAEEGJ010002510.1_pt1 | contig 92246 bp, 65 predicted proteins | sample 8958761 | NCBI WGS metagenome assembly JAEEGJ01 (sample SAMN16246546, study PRJNA631951) | gut metagenome | biome: gut microbiome; feature: rumen; material: RS-attached | host: Bos | place: Iran: Karaj | collected 2018-10
AACTTCGTGGCACAATTTCAAACAGCATTATGAAAGCTATCCTCAGCACTGATTTTCATTTCCCCGGACAGGTTGCCAAGTACACCGGCAAGGTCCGTGACGTGTACAGCATCGGCTCCGATTACCTTGTGATGGTCGCCACCGACCGCATCTCCGCCTTCGACGTCGTCCTGCCGAAGGGCATCCCCTACAAGGGACAGGTTCTCAATCAGATAGCGTCCAAGTTCCTGGATGCGACGACAGATATCCTCCCGAACTGGAAGATCGCCGAGGTGGACCCGATGGCCACGATCGGCTGGCGCTGCGAGCCCTTCAAGGTTGAGATGGTAATCCGTGGCTACCTCACGGGCCACGCCTGGCGCGAGTACAAGGCCGGCAAGCGCACGCTCTGCGGCGTCGCTCTGCCGGACGGTATGGTTGAGAACCAGCGCTTCCCGGAGCCCATCATCACCCCGACCACCAAGGCCGCTGAGGGGCACGACGAGGACATCAGCAAAGAGGAAATCATCGCGCAGGGCATCGTCTCCCGCGAAGATTATGAACAGCTCGAAAAATACACCCGCGCCCTCTACGCGCGCGGCACGGAGATCGCGGCCGGCAAGGGCCTGATCCTCGTGGATACGAAATACGAGTTCGGCAAGCGTGACGGCAAGATCATCCTGATGGACGAGATCCACACGCCCGACTCCTCCCGCTACTTCTACGCCGAGGGCTACGAAGAGCGTCTCGCCAAGGGCGAACGCCAGAAGCAGCTCTCTAAGGAGTTCGTGCGCGAATGGCTGATGGCGAACGGCTTCCAGGGCCAGACCGGCCAGCAGGTCCCCGAGATGACCGACACCGTCGTCTCCGGCATCACCGACCGCTACGTGGAGCTCTACGAGCACATCACCGGCGAGAAGTTCCAGCCTGCCTCCGACGCGGACGCCGCCGCCCGCATTGAGAACAATATCAATAACTTCCTGAAAAAGTAACGGCCATGATCGAGCGATATTCCAGAAAGGTCATGCGGGACGTGTGGACCGAGGAGAATAAGTTCAACGCCTACCTCGAGGTCGAAACCCTTTCCTGCGAAGCCTGGAGCAAGCTGGGCGTCATCCCGGCGGAGGACGTGGACAAGATTCGCGCGAACGCGAAATTCGAAGTCTCCCGCATCCGCGAGATTGAAGAGCAGACCCGCCACGACGTGGTCGCCTTCACCCGTGCCGTCAGCGAGAGCCTCGGCGAAGAGCGCAAGTGGGTTCACTATGGCCTCACCTCCACCGATGTGGTGGATACCGCCAACGGCTATCTCCTCCAGCAGGCTGACAAGATCCTCCTGCAGGACCTCGAGGACTTCCTTGCCGTGCTGAAGAAGCGTGCGCTGGAGTTCAAGGACACCCCCTGCATCGGCCGCACGCACGGCATTCACGCCGACATCACCAGCTTCGGCCTGAAGTGGGCGCTGTGGTACGAGGAGATGAAGCGCAACATCGAGCGCTTCCAGTACGCCCGCAAGGGCGTCGAGGCCGGCAAAATGAGCGGCGCCGTGGGCAACTTCGCCAACATCCCTCCGTTCATTCAGGACTACGTCTGCGAGAAGCTGGGCATCGCTTCCGCCGACATCTCCACGCAGGTGCTGCAGCGCGACCGCCACGCCTACTATATCGCCACCCTGGCCGTCATCGCCTCCACCCTGGAGCAGATGGCCTTCGAAGTGCGAAACCTCCAGCGGACCGAGGTCCGCGAGGCCGAGGAAGCCTTCCGCAAGGGCCAGAAAGGCTCGAGCGCAATGCCGCACAAGCGCAATCCGATCAGCTCCGAGAACATCTGCGGCTGCGCCCGCGTGATGCGTGGCTACATGTCCGCCTCCTGCGAGAACGTGGCCCTCTGGCACGAGCGTGACATCTCCCACTCCTCCACGGAGCGCATCATCCTCCCGGACGCGACCGAGCTGCTGGACTACATGCTGACCCGCTTCAAGGGCATCCTGGAGAACCTGACGGTCTATCCGGAGAATATGATCAAGAACATCTGGCGCACCAACGGCGTCATCTTCGCCCAGCGCGTGATGAATGCGCTGATCGGCAAGGGTCTCGCCCGCGAGACGGCCTACGACACCGTGCAGCCGATCGCCATGAAGGCCTGGTCCGAGGGGCTCGACTACAAGACGCTGCTGCTCGCTGACGCGGGCGTGATGGCGCAGCTGACCCCGGAAGAGCTGGAGTCCTGCTTCACCCTGGAGTACTACTTCAAGAACGTCGATTACATCTTCAAGCGCGTCGGCATCCTGTAAGTTCTGCTCCGGCCGAAACGGCAACTGCCTCCTGAAAGCAGAAAAGATCCCCGCTGGGGAAAAGCTTTCCGGAGGCAGTTCCGTTTACGGCCTGCGCCTTATATTATAGCTTGTAGCTTGCAGCGGGCGGCAACTTGCCCCGAGCGGGCATTTTGCGATAGCTTTTTTTCTATGCCCGAGCGGGGCAAGTCTGCTGACGCTGCTATGCAAGCAGCTGGTTACCGGAGGACGATCTCCTTGCGGTCCGGACCGACGGAGATGATCTTCACCGGGCAGCCGGTCTCCTTCTCGATGAAGGCGATGTAGTCTTTGAGCTCCTGCGGGAAGTCGGCGTAGTTGCGCACGCCGCAGATGTCGCAGTCCCAACCTTTGAACTCCTTATAGACGGGCTTCACTTCCTCGCCGCTCTCGAAGGGGAAGTAGTCCAGGCGCTTGCCGTCGATCTCGTAGGCAATCGCCACCTTGATGGTCTTGAAGGTGTTGAGGACGTCGGATTTCATCATGATGAGCTCGCTCACACCGTTCATCATCACGGCATACTTCAGGGCAACGAGGTCCAGCCAGCCGCAGCGGCGGGGACGGCCCGTCGTGGCGCCGAACTCATGGCCGATCTGGCGGAGCTGCTCACCCGTCTCGTCAAAGAGCTCGGTCGGGAAGGGGCCGCTGCCCACGCGGGTGCAGTAAGCCTTGAAGATGCCCATCACCTTGCCCACGCGGTTCGGGGCCACGCCGAGGCCCGTGCAGACACCGGCGGTCATGGTGTTGGAGGAAGTGACGAACGGGTAGGTGCCGAAATCAATGTCCAGCATCGAGCCCTGGGCGCCCTCGGCGAGCACCGGGATGTCCTTGGCGAGGTAGTCGTTGACCACCAGCTCGCTCTCGATGAAGGGGAAGCGCTTCAGGTCTTCGACGGCCTGGAGCCACTGCTTCTCGTAGTCGGTGATATCATACTGGAAATCGTACTGCGCCAGCAGGCCGAAATGCTTCTGCTTCAGCGTCTCGTAGCGATTCTTGAACTCAGGGGAGAGAATGTCGCCGATGCGCAGGCCGTTGCGGCCGGTCTTGTCCATGTAGGTCGGACCGATGCCCTTCAGGGTGGATCCGATCTTACCCTTGCCCTTGGCAGCCTCGGAGGCCGCGTCGAGCATGCGGTGCGTCGGAAGGATGAGGTGGGCGCGCTTGGAGATGAGCAGCTTGTCGGTGATGTCGCCGGCCTTCTGCTCGATGGCGCGGATCTCGTCCATCAGGATCACGGGATCAATGACGACACCGTTACCGATGACGTTGACGGAGTCCTTGCGGAAAATGCCGGAAGGAACGGTGTGGAGCACAAAGTGGTCGCCGTCGAACACCAGGGAGTGGCCTGCGTTGGGGCCGCCCTGGAAGCGGGCAATGACTTTGTAATCAGGGGTCAGAACATCGACCACCTTGCCTTTTCCCTCGTCGCCCCACTGGAGCCCGAGCACGACATCGATTTTCTTCATATCAACAATAATTAGTTATTTCAATCCAAACCTTAAAGGTAGCAATAATTCTTGGTTTCGCAAAATCAAAGACCGCCCACGGTTGGTGGACGGTCTTGGGAGATTCGCCGGTCGGAGCCGGCGAATGACGAAGCGGCGCTATTCCTTGACGTGCTGCTGGATGTAGTCGACGACTTCGCGGACGGTCTGGAAGGGCTGCTGCGTCTCGAAGACGATGTTGAACTCGTGCTCGATGGCCAGGGAGAGCAAAAGCGTCGAGAGGGAGTCGATGGCCAGGTCGGTGGTCAGCGAAGCGTCCATCGAGACCTTGGCGGGATCCATCTTGGGCTTGATCTGGCCCAGGATGCCCTTTAGCTTTTCGAAGATATCTTCTTGTGTCATAATGTCTTAGTTGTCCTTGCGTGAAACTTTCAGCGAGCCCGTGCGCTTGAAATCCTCGGTGCGGATGACGACTTTGGACACGCGGTGCGTGGTGGGGAGCTTGGCGTTGATCTGCTCGGCGAGCTGCTTGAAGTAAGCCTCGATCTCGGCAGGCGTCTTGCCCTCGAAGGCCTCGGCACGCGGCAGAATCTCGATGGAGAGCACAGGGCTGCCGCCTTCCATAACCTCCTTCACAAGGCAGTCGCGCAAGGCGGGACACTGATAGAACGGCTCTTCGATGCTCTCCGGCGAGACATTTTCGCCGTTGGGCAGGACGATGAGATTCTTGATACGACCGATGATATAAAGGTATCCGTCCTCGTCGAAGCGGCCCAGGTCGCCGGTCTTCAGCCAGCCGTCCGGGGTCAGCGTGGCGGCCGTCTGCTCAGGGTCGCCGTAGTAGCCAAGGAAGACGTTGTCGCCGCGGAACCAGATCTCGCCGTCCACGAGCTTGACTTCCTGCTCGGGATAGACCTTACCCACGGAGGTGGGGCGCTGGGCGCTCTCTGCGTTGCCGGAGGTGAGGTTGGCGCCCTCGGTCATGCCGTATCCGGCCAGGACGTGGGTGTCGATTTTTTCGAATTCTTCGATGAGTTTCGCGGGCACGTTTGCAGCGCCGGCGATGATGGTCTTGAGGCGTCCGCCGAGGAACTGCGGCCCGTACATCTTGGTCAGACCGACGAGCACCTCCACGAGGCCGGGCACGAGCACGAGCACGGTCGGGCGGATGACCGGCAGCTTGCCGATCGTGGCCTTCATGTCCTCGGCCGGGTACCAGAGCGCACCGACCATAAGCTTGGAGAGCGTGCCGGCGATGAGGCCGAACACGTGCGTGAGCGGCAGGAAGCCGATGGTCACGTGGCCGAAGAGCTGGCTGCCGGGGGCGAAAACGCCGTTGAAGGTGCCGCGCATCAGCGCACGGTGGGGGAGAATGGCGCCCTTGGGCGCGCCCGTCGTGCCGCCGGTGAAGAAGATGGCGGCGGGTGCATCTTTGTCTACCTTTGCCGCAGGCGTCTCGGCTTCGCCGAATGCGGACGAGGCGATCAGCGGGCAGGGAGCGCCTTCGACGGCAGCGCGGAACTCGTCGCGGACGACGAGCGCCTTGGCGCGGAACTTCGCGCAGCAGCCAATCACGGCCGGGGCCGGGAGCTGCGCGGGCAGCATCACGGCGACGAGACCGGCGGACGTCACGGCAAGGAAGCTCTCCACGGCGTCGATGGAATTCTTCTCGAAGATGGCCACATGGTCGCCAGGCTGCAGCCCTGCCTCTTTGTACAGGGTGCGCCGGCGGGCGATGCGGCTGGCCATCTCTTTATAGGTAAACGTATTGACGGTGTCGGAAAGGGCGGGCCGGTCGGCCCATTTGCTGGTGATCCAGTCGAGATACTCGGGGACGGTCGGGAGGTAGTGCAGCTGCGCAAGCTCCTCGGCCGGGATCATGTCGTAGAAGTAGTTGGACATTTTCTTCAAATGTGGTTTTAGGTTTACAAACCCCAAATTTACGAAAATCTTTGTATATTTGCGTAGTACTAAAGCTGATTCTATGTCTGTAGAACTGAAAATTGTGAAAACCAGGCGCGATCTGCGCCGTTTCGTAGATTTCCCGGAAAAGCTTTACAAAGGCTGCGAGAACTGGGTTCCCGCGCTTCGCGGGGACGAATTCGATACTTTTAACAAGAAGAAGAACGGCGCGTACGACTACTGCGAATCCGAGTGCTACCTGGCCTACAAGGACGGCAAACTGGCCGGTCGCGTGGCGGCCATTATCAACCGCACCGCCAACGAGGTCTGGAAAGAGAAGAACGTCCGCTTCGGCTGGCTGGACTTCATCGAAGACCGCGAAGTGCTGAAGGCCCTGCTGGATGCCGTGGCGGAATGGGGGCGCGCTCGCGGCTGCACCCGGATGAAGGGCCCCTGGGGCTTCACCGATATGGACAAGGAGGGACTGCTTGTCGAAGGCTACGAGCACCTCAGCCCCTTCACCTGCCTGTACAACTATCCCTACTACGACACGCTCCTGCAGGAGCTGGGTTTCAACAAGGACGTGGACTGGACCCAGCGCATCGCGCTGGTAAAGGAGGAGCGTCCGCCGATGTTCCAGTTCGCGGAACTGATCGAGAAACGCTACGGCCTGCACGTCGCCAAGGCGCGCAGCACGCGCGAGTTGAATAAGAAATACGGTTTGTCGGTCTTCCATATGTACAACGAGACCTTTGCGCCGCTGTTCCAGTTCACCCCGCTCTCGGACCGGCAGATTGACCGTTATCTGCAGACCTACGTCCCCATCCTCCGGCCGGAGTTTGTGTCCGTCTGTCTGGACAAGGACGAGCAGCCGGTTGGCTTCATTTTCTGCGTGCCGTCGCTCGCCAAGGCGGTGAAGAAATCCCGCGGACGGCTCTTCCCCTTCGGGTTCATCCGCATCCTGCACGCGCTGCGCCACAATGACACGCTGGAAGCCCTGATGATCGGGGTGCTGCCGGAGTACCAGGGCAAGGGTGCAAACGTGCTGATGTTCCAGCAGATCCACGAGAATGCGCTGCGGCTTGGCATCGACAAGCTGATTCTGAATCCCCAGCTGGAGGAGAACTTCAAGGTGCAGTCGCTGTTCGAGCAATATGAGACCGTGCCGTTCATGCGGCGGCGGGCGTACTGTAAAGATTTATAGGATATGAAGAAAGTTATGATACTTCTGGCTGCTGCGGCCGCGGTGCTGTGCGGCTGCCGCCAGTCCTCCCTCCCGATCGTGGAGGGCCGTGTCGTTGATGCCACCATCCATTCCGTTACCGTGGAGACGCCGGCGGGCGACTCCCTCAGCGTGAGCACTTTGGGAACGAACCCGATGCTGGTGCCGGGCGTGTTGTCCGGCGACGAGGTGCGGATCGCTTATGAGCAGCTGTCCGACGGACAGACGCTTCGCGCCGTGTGGCTCAACATCACCACGCCGTCCGCCTACCGGCTGCTGCCGGGTATCTGGCGTGACTGTACGGGGCCGACGGAAGTGGGCCTCGTGCTGGCCGAGGACGGCTCTGCCCGCGGTGTGGGCCTGGCGGACCTGAACCTGCGGGACTGGTCGCTTGACGGCGAGTGCCTGGCCCTGACGGCCGCGGATCCGGAGAGTCCCGATGGAAAGGTTACGCTACTCTATCACATTGAGCAATTGGATGTTGACTCGCTGGTTCTGGCGACTACTGAAGGAGATGTGTGCCTGACGCTTAGCCGGGCGGAATGACCAAAGATGATTTATTAGGGCGGCTTCGCGGAGGCGAGCCGATGAGCTGGGGTGAGCAGTTTAAACTCACCCTTCTGCTTGCGTGGCCGTCTATTCTGGCCCAGCTGGCGATGTGTCTGATGAGCTACATCGATGCGGCGATGGTGGGTCGGCTCGGTTCCGAGCAGGCTGCAGCCATCGGCCTGGTCAGCAGCACCACCTGGATCTTCGGCAGCTTCTGCTATGCCAACTCCTCCGGCTTCAGCGTGCAGATCGCGCACCGCTGCGGGGCGAAGGACTTCGTCGGTGCGAAGCGCATTTTCCGGCACGGCGTTCTCGCGACCCTCGGCATCAGCGTGCTGCTCACCCTGCTGGCCGTGTCTATCCACCGGGTCCTCCCGCACTGGCTCGGCGGCACCCCGGAGATCCTTGCCGACGCGTCGGCTTACTTTCTGATCTACGCGCTTTTCCTGCCGCTGTTCCAGGTTGCCGTCTATTGCGAAGCCACGCTCATTGCGAGCGGCAACGCGAAGGTGCCGGGCATCCTCAGCATCGCGATGTGCGGGCTGGATGTCGTCTTCAATTATCTGTTTATCTTCCAGCTCGGCATGGGCGTGAAGGGCGCGGCCCTGGGAACGGGACTCGCCACCGCCGTCGCCGGCGGGGTCGGGCTCTGGTACGCCGCGCGGCGCAGCCGGGAGCTCCGCCAGGACGAGTATGTCCGTCCCACCGTGCCGGAGCGCCGGCAGGTGTCCCGGCAGGCCTTCGGAATCAGCTGGCCGCTGTGGATACAGAACCTCATTTCGCGCGGTGCGTACATTGCCGCGACCGTGCTCGTGGCGCCGCTGGGCACCATCGCCATCGCGGCTAATTCCTTCGCCATCATCGCCGAGGGCTTCTGCTATCTGCCAGGCTACGGCCTGGAGGATTCCGCCACTACGCTTGTGGGCCAGAGTCTCGGCGCAAAGCGTCCCGATATGGCGAAGCGTTTTGCCTGGATCACCATTGGGACGGGGGCGTCGATGATGACCTTCCTGGCGGTGCTGATGTGGATCTTCGCGCCGCAGATCATGGGCCTGCTGAGCCCGGACCCGGAGGTGATTGCGCTGGGCGTGAAGTGCTTGCGCATCGAAGCTTGGGCGGAGCTGCTCTTCGGCGTGAGCATCGTGGCCTACGGCTGCTGCATCGGCGCGGGCGACACCCTGGTTCCGTCGCTCATCAACTTGCTGAGTATGTGGGTGATCCGCCTCGGACTCGCGTTCTACCTCATCCCGCGCTACGGCCTGGTGGGCTACTGGTTCGCCATGGCCACCGAGCTCTGTGTCAAGGGGCTGATCTTCGCCGTCCGCATCGCCCGCGGCCGCTGGATGAAAACGCGGCTTACTGCCGCCTGACCCTGCTCTCCCGCACGCCGGTTGCGCTTGTTAATAACTCTGTTGAAAAAAACAGATTCTCCCCCGGGCTTTTGCCCCTGAGATAGACTAAATTTGTACTTCGAGCGACCCTCCCAAGGGCGCGCTCTGTATTTGCTGACCACTGAAAAAAATCAACAAAACGCAATATGGACGTACGTAAAACCAACGGCTCTTTTGAAGAGTTCGACAAAGCCAAACTCGCCCGTGGTATTCACGAGGCCTACAAAACCGCAGGGGAGTACTGTGACGATTCGATCGTCGTCTCCATCATCAATAACCTGTATGTCTATGAAGGAATTACCAGCCGGGAGATCCGCCGTCAGGTAGAGGAATCCCTGATGTCCGTGAACAAGAAGGTGGCGCATGCCTACATCGACAAGTTCGACGCGGACCTCGACCTGCGCAAGAAGCGCGACTTCATCAAAGACTACATCAAGGCCTCCAACGCCGCGACGGGCTCCAAGTTCGACGCCAACGCCAACGTCACCCGCAAGAACATCGTGACGCTGGGCAACGAGCTTTATAAGGAAAACAACATCAAGCAGAACCGCTATATCATGCAGGACAAGATCAAGGCCCTGTACGGCCGCGCCCTCGCGGACCAGTACATCAAGGACCTCGAGTCGCATGTCCTCTACAAGCACGACGAGTCCGGCACCCCGGGTTTCCCGTACTGCGTCGCCATCACGATGTATCCTTTCCTCGTGAGCGGCCTGAAGGAGCTGGGCGGCGTGTCCATAGCCCCCACCGACCTCAAGAGCTTCTGCGGCGAGTTCATCAACCTCGTCTATTCCGTGTCCTCCCAGTTCATGGGCGCCGTGGCTACGCCGGAATTCCTGATGTACCTGGACTACTTCATCCGCAAGGACTACGGTGACGACTACCTCGAGCACCTGAACGACGTCGTGGAGAACAACGTCAAGCAGCGCACGCTGGTCAAGGTCATCGACAACTACTTCCAGCAGGTCGTCCACTCGATGAACATGCCGGCCGGCAACCGCGGTTACCAGACGGTGTTCTGGAACATCGGCTACTTCGACAAGCCCTACTTCGAGGGCGTGTTCGGCGACTTCGTCTTCCCGGACGGCACGAAGCCGAAATGGGAGACCCTCGACTGGCTCCAGCGCCACTTCATGAACTGGTTCAACGAGGAGCGCAACAACTACATTCTCACCTTCCCGGTGGAGACGATGGCCCTGCTGACCGACGGCGGCGACGACTTCGCCGACAAGGACTACGCCGACTTCACCGCCGAGATGTGGGCCAAGGGCCACAGTTTCTTCTGCTACCTCTCCAACAGCCCGGACTCCCTGTCCAGCTGCTGCCGCCTGCGCAACGAGATCCAGAAGGAGGACGGCCACAACCACACCACCCACCAGTACTCGATGGGTACGGCTTCCGTCGCCACGGGCTCCAAGTCCGTGATGACCATCAACCTGAACCGCCTGATCCAGGATGCCGTCCGCCGCTACTTCCAGGAGCGCCGCGGCGTCAACCTCGAGGCCGGCAAGCCTCTCAGCCCCGTGTCCCACTTCTACGACAAGGAGGACCTCTACAACAACTACATCGACAAGGATATCCGCGAGATGACCGAGCGGGTGCACAAATACCAGATCGCCTTCAACGAGATCATCAAGGACTTCCTGAAGGCCGACATGCTGGACGTTTACAAGGCTGGCTTCATCGATATGAAGAAGCAGTACCTGACCGTGGGCGTGAACGGCCTGACCGAGGCCGCCGAGTTCCTGGGCCTGAAGGTCTCCCCGAATCCCGAGTACGGCGATTTCGTGAACTCGATTCTCGAGACCATCAACATCGCCAACCGCAAGGACCGCACCCCGGACGCCATGTTCAACACCGAGTTCGTTCCGGCCGAGAACCTCGCCGCCAAGAACTACAAGTGGGACAAGAAGGACGGCTACTTCGTCTCCGACAAGCACAACCTCTACAGCTCCTACTTCTATAACCCTGAGGATGTTGAGGTGTCGATGATCGACAAGTTCAAGCTCCACGGCGAGGACTTCGTGAAGTACCTCGACGGCGGCTCCGCCCTGCACATGAACATCGCGGAGCACCTGACCAAGGAGCAGTACAGGAGCCTGCTGAAGACGGCGGCCCACTACGGCACCAACTACTTCACCTTCAACTGCCGCAACACGGTCTGCAACGACTGCGGCCACATCAGCAAGGACACGCTTACCAAGTGCCCGAAGTGCGGCAGCGAGAATCTCGACTACCTCACGCGCGTGATCGGCTACCTCAAGCGGGTGTCCTCCTTCGCGGAGCCGCGCCAGATCGAGGCCCAGCATCGCTTCTACAATCCGAAGGACGTCCCGACCGCATGATCAAGTACGTCCCGGAGCTCACGGACATCGTCCTCGAGGAGATACCGGACAAAGTGACCCTGGCAGTTGAAATCAGCAACTGCCGGGGTTCTTGTCCCGGGTGCCACTCGCCGTTCCTGAAGCGGGACATCGGCGAAGAGCTGACACCGGCCATCGTGGACAAGCTGATCGCCGACAACTTCGGGGTCAACTGCTTCCTGCTGCTGGGGGAGGGAAAGGATCCGCAGGCCCTGCTGGGGATTGCCGAGCACCTGCGCACGGCGCATCCGGACTTGGAGCGCGCCGTTTATTCCGGACGTCCCGAGGTGGAGCCGGAGATCTACGCCGCGTTCGACTACGTCAAAGTCGGCCCCTACGTGGAAGCGGCCGGTCCGCTCAACAGTCCGACGACCAACCAGCGTCTCTACCACCACGGGGAGGACATTACGTTCCGCTTCTGGCACAAAGGACTGGAAGACAAGCAGTAGCTTATCTTCCTTTTTTTGTTTATATTCGCCCAAAATCTACCACAGTATTATGCATTTGTTAACCGTTCTTCTGTCGCTGCTGCCGGTCCTGTCCGGCCCCGACGCCCGGCTCCAGGTGTCCTTCGAGGATGCCGCCGGCCAGCTCCGCTACACCGTCGCCTACGACGGCAAAACCCTCGTGGCCCCGTCCCTGCTGGGCCTCCAGACCAACGAAATCGACTATACCCGCCTGGAATGCGTGTCCGTGGACACGCAGGAGGGGCGCGATACCTACGTGCTTGACCGGATCAAGGCCTCGCACATCGACCACGCAGCGCTGAGCGCCGTGCTGCACTGCCAGAATCCCGATGGCCGCAAGATTGACATCGAGTGGCACCTGACAGCTAACGATGCGGCCTTCCGTTATGTCATTCCGCGCGAAGGCGAGACGGGCAGCGTGCGCGTGCTCCGCGAGACGAGCGCGTTCCAATTTCCCGAAGGGACGACCGGCTTCCTGACCCCGCAGAGCGACGCAATGATTGGCTGGAAGCGCAGCAAACCCAGCTATGAAGAGCACTACACCCTCGACGCGCCGCTCGCGCAGCGTTCGCAGTACGGCCACGGCTACACGTTCCCGTGCCTGTTCCGCGTGGGCAGCGACGGCTGGGTGCTGGTCAGCGAGACGGGTGTGGACAGCCGCTACTGCGCATCGCACCTGTCCGACTATGACGCTGCCACCGGTTACACGATTGCCTTCCCGATGCCGGAAGAGAATAATGGCAACGGCACCGTGGAGCCGGCCTTCAGCCTGCCCGGCGCCACGCCCTGGCGCACGATCACCGTGGGAGCCGATCTCGCTCCGATCGTGGAGACGACCATCGCTTTCGACGTCGTGACCCCGCGTTACGAGACCACCCGCAGCTACCGCTACGGTAAGAGCAGCTGGAGCTGGATCGTCTGGCAGGATGCCAGTATGAACCACGACGACCAGGTGGCCTACATCGACCTGGCGGCCGCGATGGAGTGGCCTTACATCCTCATCGATGCGGGCTGGGATCAGGAATTCGGCCACGCCGGCATGGAAGAGCTGGTGCGCTACGCCCGCAGCAAGGGCGTGGACGTGTTCCTGTGGTACTCCTCCAGCGGCTGGTGGAACGATATCGTCCAGAGTCCGGTGAACGTGATGTGCGACCCGCTGGCGCGCAAGCCGGAAATGCGTTGGATGGAAAGCATCGGCGTGAAGGGCATCAAGGTGGACTTCTTCGGCGGCGACAAACAGGAAACGATGCGCCTGTACGAGGCGATCCTGAGCGATGCCGACGACCACGGCCTGATGTGCATCTTCCACGGTGCGACCCTGCCGCGCGGCTGGGAGCGGATGTATCCGAATTATGTCGGCAGTGAGGCCGTCCTGGCCTCTGAGAATATGATCTTCGGCCAGAACCACTGCGACCTGGAGGCCATGCACGCAGCCCTGCACCCGTTCCTGCGCAACACGGTGGGCTGCATGGAGTTCGGCGGCGTGTTCCTGAACAAGCGGCTGAACCGCGCCAACGGTGCCCCGGGCCCCGGCGGCCGTGTCTTCGGCACGCAGCGCCGCACCACGGATGCGGCCGAGCTGGCCGTGGCGGTGCTCTACCAGAACCCGATCCAGAATTTCGCGCTCACGCCCAATAATCTCACGGATGCGCCCGCGCTGGCCATCGACTTCATGAAGGCGGTGCCGACGACCTGGGACGAGACGCGTCTGATCGACGGCTATCCCGGTCGCTACATCGTGCTGGCGCGCCGCCAGGGTACGACCTGGTACGTGGCGGCGATTAACGCCGGCGACGAGCCTGTGAAGCTCGATGTGAAGGCCGTGGAAGCCCGCCTGGGCGGCACGGCCCGGGTGCTGAGTACGGGCAAGGACGGCCTTCAGGCCGCCCCTGCACCGAAGAAACCGATCAGCATCGCCCGGAACGACGGTGCCGTTCTCGTCATTCGGTAGTCGAAGCGGCAGTTCCCGTTTCTCCGCTATCGTGTTGCACTTCGCTACACACGACCCTATCTGGGTGAACGGCTGCGAAACGGGAGCTGCCGCTTCGACCAACTAATCTTTGAGATTTTTAACGAACGCCGAAGGAGAAATGTTGAACTGCTTCTGGAAGCTGGTCGCGAAATACGACGGTGACGAGAAGCCAACCATGTAAGCCACTTCGTTGACCCGGTATTTCTGGGAAGAGAGCATCTCGGCCGCCTGCTTCAGGCGGCTGAGTCGTATGTACTCGTTGATATTGAGGCCGGTGTTGGCCTTCACCTTGCGGTACAGCGTACTCTTGCTGGTGCCGATCAGGGTCGTGAGCGTCTCGATGCTGAGGTCCTGCTCCGCCAGGTGCTTCATCACGATGCTGTGCAGCTTCTCCATGAACTCCTCATCCATCTTGCTGGTATTCACGCTGTTGAAGTGCGTGAGCGGGGAGTCGGTAAACTGCTTGTAGGCGATGTCGCGGTTCCTGAACAGACTGGCGATATTGGCTCGCAGCAGGGCAATCGGGAACGGCTTCTCGATGTAGCCGTCCGCGCCTACCTTGAGGGTCTGCAGGCGGGTTTCCATACCCACGGCGGCGGTCAGCAGCAGCACGGGCAGGTGGCTGAACTCCATGTTGGTCTTGATGTAGTTGCAGAGCTGGCAACCATCCATCAGCGGCATCATGATATCGCTGACCACGAGGTCGATACGCTCTTCCTGCAGCTTTTCCACAGCATCCTGGCCGTTGGCGGCGGTGATGACGTTGTACTCGTCTGACAGCTCGCCGGCCAGATAGCCGCGCATTTCGGCGGAGTCCTCGACGATGAGAAGCGTGTGGCGGCTGCTGTCGAAGTCGGTGTTGCGCGTGTCGTCTTCGGTCCGTTTGCGGTCCTCGATGCGGATCGGCTCCGGCTGTTCCACCGGCAGCTCGAGCACGAAGGAGTTGCGGTCCTTGGCGCTGGTGTCGAGGTAGAGCTTGCCGTTGTGCAGCGATGCGAGGGTGCGGGCGAAAGCCAGGCCGAGACCGGTGCCCTGGCTCTTGCGCTCCTCGCCGACCTGGTAGAAGACTTCGAAGATCTTCTCGCTCTCGCGGGCGGGAATCTTGTCGCCGTTGCTGTCCACCCGCAGGATGGCGGTCTTGCCGTCGTCGGACGGCTTCAAGGACAGCTCGATGCGGTCTTTCGTGTATTTTACGGCGTTGGAGAGCAGGTTGCTGACAATCTTCTCCACGGAGTCGCGGGCGCACATAATTTCGAACGGCTGGTCCGGAATGTCCTCGCGCAGGGTGATCTTCTGCTCTTCGGCCATTTGCTCGAAATAGCGGCAGGACTTGTTGACGATGGTGCAGAGGTCCTCCTTGAGGAAGACCGGCTTGATCTCGTTCTGCTCCATGCGGCGCAGGTCAAGCAGCTGGTTGGTCAGGCTGAGCAGGCGGTCGGTGTTGGCCTGGATGGTGAGCAGGTCCTTCTCTGACTCCGGGGTGTAGTTCTTCTCCTCGATCAGCTTGTCGAGCGGCATCTTGATCAGCGTCAGCGGAGTGCGGATCTCGTGGGTGATATTGGTGAAGAAGTTGATCTTCGCGTCGTAGATTTCTTTCTGCTTCTGGTTCTCCATTCGGGACAGATGGCGTGCGCGGTCGCGGCGGCGCTTCTGCTCCCATTCGTACAGGAAAAGCGCCATCAGGGCGAACAGGAGGGCGATGTAGATGATTTTGGCCGTCTTGCTCCAAAGGGCCGGCGCCAGGATGTCGAGTTCCAGGGTTTGCCGGGCGTCTTCGTTGTCCAGGCCGACGATGGCGACGTCAAATACATAGTGTCCCGGACGCAGGCCGGTGAATTTGACCTGGTTCTCCGTGGTGGACGGTGTGGAGAGGAAGGTGCGGTTGTTGCGCTTCAGGGTCCAGGTATAGGTGGTCTGCCGGATGACGGAGTAGTCGGGCGTGGCGTAGCTGATGGACAGCAGGGAAGCGTCGCGGGACTTGACGCTCAGGTGTTTGGAGCGGATGGTGGAACGTCCGTCCTCGTGCAGGCGGACGGTGCGCTCGGCGTTGGTCGCCTCGATGTCCGTGATGTAGAGGGCGTGGTTCATCGCGGCTTTCTTGATCTTGCTGGGCGAGAAGCCTGCCAGGCCCTGGGTGTTCCCCATGAAAATGTAGCCGCTGCGGGTCATCAGGGATGCGCCGTAGGAGAACTGGGCGCCCAGGATCTGCTGCCGGTCTTCGATGTAGCCTTGGATGCTGAGCGTCTCCCCGTCAATGCGCACGATGCCGCGGGTGGTGGAAACCCAGAGGACACCGTCCTCGTCTTCCGCCACGGCGCAGGTCACGTTATTGTTGAAGCTGTCGGTGCGCGGGAATGCGTGCAGCCGGAGGTTGGACAGATTCGGGTTGGGGTCCGTATAGCAGAGGCCGCCGCCTTCGGTGGTGATCCAGATGCGGTGCCGGCTGTCTTCGAAGAAGGAGGTAATGCGGTCGGCGGTCAGCCCACGGTCGGAATCCACCGTGAGGTGGGACAGACCGTTTCCGCCGCTGTCGCGGCAGAGGAAACCGTCGCCGTAGGTGCCGATCCACAGGTTCCCGCGGCTGTCCTCGAACAGGCAGTGGACGAATTCCTTGCAGGGCGGCTCGACCGGCACGAACTGATCCTGCTCCGGATCCAGGACATACAGGTTGCGCTGCCCGCCCGTGAAGATGCGGCCGTCGGTGGTCCTGAGCCCGCATCCGTTGGCGCCGGATATGGTGTAATGCTTTTTGATAACGTGGCGCTTGCGGTCGTAGCGGTACACGCCGCCTCCGAAGGTATGGATCCAGAGGTCGTCGCCGTCGGCCGTGATCTGCTGCATGTTCAGCGCCGGGGAGAGCTCAAAACTCTCGTTGGTGCCGCGGTCGGCGGAGATGAAGTTGAGGCCGCCGTCTTCGGTGCAGAACCAGATGTTCCCGTCGTCGTCCGTGACGATGGAGCGCACGATGGAGCCGATCATCGACTTGGGGCTCGGGTTGGGGTAGAACAGCATGAAAGTGTCCTGCTTGTTCTCCCAGACATTGATGCCGTTGTAGTAGGTGCCGATCCAGACGTTGCCCTGACGGTCCTTGCTCAGGCTCGTGGCCAGGTTGGCGGCCAGGGAGTGCGGATCAGCTTCCTCGGGGTGCAGCTCGATCAGCTCGTTCGAGTTCAGATTCTGGATGAAAAGACCATGGGAGGAGGCAATCCAGTATTCGCCCGGCACACGCTCGAGGATCTGCCGGACTTCGAGGCCCCGGCTTCTGGTGGAAAACACTTCCGTGGCGGTCAGGTTGAGGTTGGTCGTGTTGATGAGCAGGACCTGGTCCGCCGTAGAAACCAGCAGGTTGCCGTTCTGGGCCGGTTCGATGTCGGTCAGGTGATGGGGCAGCGACGTCTCCTCAAACGCGTCGCTGCGCTTGTTGTAATTATACAGCTTTCCGTTGCCCATCACGGCCCATACGGCGTCGTTGCTGTCCACGGCTATCTTGCGGGGAAAGCTGCTGCCGGCGGCGTACGCCTTGATTTCGCCGGAGGCTTTGATGTAGCGGTAAATTTTGTCTCCCGTGAGCCAGATGCTTCCCTTCCCGTCCGGCTGGAGATCATAACTGGCGCCGGTGCCCAGGCGTCCCAGACGCTCGGTCTTGCCGGTGAACGGGTCGTAGTAGCCCACGCCTTCCGAGGTACTGAACCAGATCAGACCGTCCTCGTCCTCCGCGATGTCCACGGTCGCCAGCTTGGTGATGTCGTTGCCTCCTTCCGCCGGATCCGGGCTGCGGAAGTCGTAGCCGTCGAATCGGGTCAGACCGTCGCGCGTGCCGATCCAGACGAATCCGAAACGGTCCTGGTAGGTGCAGTGGATGGTATTGGAGGGGAGACCTTCGTGGGTGGTGAAGTGGCCGAAGTAGTAGTAGGACGCGGCCTGAACGGGTCTGGCGAGCAGGCCGACAATCAGCAGGAAGGGGAGTAAGGCGTGTCTCATCGGGACCATTAATATAATAATGGCCGCAAGTTAGCCATTATTCTTTAAAAAATGGATTCAATCATTTTAAAAATGGGGTCCGAATTAATTTTTTTTCAAAATCGCCCTGCTTAATTCGTGAAATTACTGCGTTAAAATTGAACAAATGAGAAAATTTTTTGTATATTTGCGTAAATGTTAGCACTAAACTAAACATGGGTCCGCAAACCCTTTTAACCAAATATTATTAATTCTATGACCAAACAACTGTTTGCGAAAGCGGCAACGATTGTCATGATCTTTGCCGCGAGTCTCTTGGGAATGAGCTCAGCTCTTGCCCAGAATGCTCCCATCCGCGGTACTGTCGTAGATTCCGGCAATCAGCCGGTGATCGGCGCTGCTGTGATGGTCCCTGGTACCACGACTGGTGCCACGACGGATCTCGACGGTAAATTCGAACTCCGTGTCTCCCCCGGCACTGCGCTGGAGGTTTCCTGCATCGGTTACACCACCAAGCGTGTGGCTGCCGCCAACGGCATGACCGTCGTGCTCGAAGATGACACCGAGATGCTCGAAGAAACCGTCGTTATCGGTTACGGTGTCCAGAAAAAGAGTGACCTGACCGGTTCCGTTGCTTCCGTGCGTGCGGAGGCGCTCAAGAACCTCTCCACTGCCGATGCCGCCAAGGCCCTTCAGGGCAAGGCTTCCGGTGTGCAGGTCCTGACGAACGGTGCTCCGGGCCAGGGTGCTGAAATCCGCGTCCGTGGTTACTCCTCCAACTCCAGCAACATCGGCCCGCTCTACATTGTGGACGGTCTGCAGGTGAGCAGTATCCAGTATGTCGATCCTTCCACCATCGAGTCCATCGAGGTGCTGAAGGACGCTGCTTCCGCTGCTATCTACGGTGCCCAGGCTGGTAATGGTGTCGTCCTCGTGACCACCAAGAGCGGCCAGGAAGGCCAGGTGAGCGTGAACTACACGGGCAAAGCTACTCTCCAGAGCTTCAATCGGCATCCTGTCATGGGCCGCGAGGACTTCCTGCGCTACATGACCTACAAGGTCGGCGCTGCTGCTGTTGAGACGGAACTCGGAAAATATGACTACGACCATCCGTATTATGCCGGAGGCGTCATCGACACAGACTGGATCAGCGCTTACATCGAGCCCAGCTGGAACCAGCAGCATACCCTCAGCTTCTCCGGCGGTAACAAGAGCGGCCACTTCTACGCTGCCCTTAACCTCTTGAATGAGAACGGTGTCGTGAAGGGCGACAAGGATGTCTATAAGCGCTTCAGCTTCCAGCTCAATGCTGACTACAACCTCTTCAAGTGGTTGCAGGTGGGTGCCAACACTTCCATCGAGAAGTGGTCCACCAAGAGTGTTTCCCAGCAGAGTTACACCTCTTCCTTCGAGCAGATGCTCGTCATGGACCCGCTTACCCCGGTCTATTGGACGACTCCGAAGGAAATGGCGATTGATGTGAAGACCAAATACGATCTGGTGATGGCCGGCGATCCCGACACGCCGAAATATCGCTTCCTCGGTGACGAGAAGGGCTGGTTCGCCAATACGAACTATTCCGATATGGAAGGTTCCGCACTGGCCAAGCGCGATATTACCGACGGCACCAACGGTGGTTTCAACATCAACGGTACCCTCTTTGCCAACTTCAAGCCGGTCAAGGGCCTGACCATCACGTCCCGTTTCGGCTATCGTATCAGCCAGGGTGTCCAGCACACCTATCAGGCTCCTTATTATGTGGGTGGCCGTGGCTCCAGTGACTCTTATTCCATCGCCGCCAACGCTTCCACCGGCTTCTATTTCCAGTGGGAGAACTTTGCGAACTACAACGTCCGCCTCGGCAAGCACGACATCACGGCCATGGTCGGTATGTCCTATCGCGAGAACAACTCCGATAACGTGAGCGCCAGCTCCTCCGGTCTGGATATCCTTTCTTCTTACGAGGAGAATTTCCGTTATCTGAACTACTTGCTGGCTGATGCCACCAAGTCTGTCAGCAACGCTCCCGGCAAGAGCGCTTCGCTCGCTTACTTCGGCCGTTTGATCTACAGCTACGACAACCGCTACAGCATCCAGGCCAACTTCCGCGCCGATGCGTTCGACTCCTCCAAGCTCCCGAAGGAGAACCGCTGGGGTTACTTCCCTTCCTTCTCCGCCGGCTGGACTGTCAGCAACGAGCCGTTCTTCAAGGACAATGTGAACACCAACCTGTTCAACTTCCTGAAGATCCGCGCCTCCTGGGGCCGCAACGGTAATATCAACGTGTTGAGCGGCTATCCGTACGCTGCCGTGATCTCCAAAGGCTCCGTCGTCTATCAGTATGGCGTGGACCAGATCGGCAACACCTACGGTTCTGCCCCGGATGGCCTTCCCAACTCGAACCTCCACTGGGAGATCTCCGAGCAGCTGGACTTCGGTCTCGACGCCCGCATGTTCAGCAACCGCCTGACCCTCGGCGTGGACTACTTCAACAAGCAGACGAAAGACCTCCTGTTCTCGGTCTCCGTTCCGCCTGAGCTCGGTGTGAGCAGCACCATGGCCAACGGTGGTAACGTTCTCAACCGCGGTTGGGAATTCGAACTTGGCTGGAGAGACACCATCGGTGACTTCAGCTATTCCATCAACGGCAACTTCTCCACCCTCTACAACCGGGTCGTTTCCCTGCCGGAGGGCGCCAATCCTGATTTCAGAAAGCCTGCTGATTCCACGAACTACCAGATCCGTACCGGCTTTGAGCCCGGACACCCGGTGTGGTATCTCAATGGCTTCATTTATGACGGCCTGTCCTATAGCTATGATGAGAACAATAAGCCGATCGATCTGAGCAAGGACGGCAAGATTGACGAAGCTGATATGACCTATGTCCTTCGCGATATCAATGAGGACGGTGTGATCGGTACCGCAGATATGGTCGAGATTGGCCAGAGCACGCCGAAATTCACCTACGGTATCAACATCAACCTCGCCTGGAAGGGCCTCGATCTCGCGATCTACGGCGCCGGCGCCGGTGGCAATTCCATCATGCCTGTCCTCCACCGTACCGGTTGGAAGAACAACCTCAAGTACTATCTGGATAACTCCCGTACCCCGCAGAACCCGACCGGCTACCTGCCGCACCCGGCCCGCGCTGAAGGTGCTATGGACTACTGGTCCTCCACGGCCAACCTGTTCAAGGGCGATTACTTCCGTATCAAGCAGCTGCAGCTTGGTTACACCCTGCCGCAGAGCCTGACCCGGAAGGCTGCGATCAGCTCCCTGCGCTTCTACGTCTCGCTTGACGATTTCATCACCTTCACGAGCTATCCGGGACTTGATCCGGAAACGGCTTCGACCAATAACTCGAACGGCGGTGGCATCGACTGGGGTTCCTATCCTACGATGCAGAAAGTTGTCCTCGGTATCAACCTGACGTTCTAATCTAATGCTTTACGAAATGAAAAAGATCATTCTCCCCATACTGTTAGGATTCGCACTTGTCGCAGTCTCCTGCGAGCAGAATCTTGATATCCCCCAGAAGGGTAAGGTCAGTACCCTTGAATTCTATGCAAATGATGAGGACGCCGAGGCAGCCCTTGCCAACATGTATGCACAGTACATCGAGAGGGTGTGTGGCTATTCCGGCAACGGTAACCCTCAGCAGTTTGTGCTCAACTATGCGGCCGATGATGTCCTGGCCGCCGGTAAGAACTATGGCGACCACGCGACTTTCCGCGTCTTCGACGAGTTCAATTACGACCCGGCCAACTCCGTGCTGAAGGAAACCTACCAGCGCTATTACTACTCGATCTACCATGCCAACCTCGTGATCTCCAACTTCACGACGGAGAACCGCAATGGTTCGGAACCGAAGTGGCGTAGCGCCTATACCGAGCAGTGCGTTGCCGAGGCCCGCGTCATGCGCGCGTACCTCCATATGATGACGGCGCTCATGTGGAACCAGCCGCCGCTCATGGACCGCATCTATGAGGGTGACGAGGAAATCCCCGACAACCTGAACCATACCCAGACGGAGATCCTCCAGTGGGTTATCGATGAGTGCCAGAAGGCCCTCGATTCCGGCAAACTGCCGAAGCGTAACGGTAAGACCGACAAGGACAACACCGCTCGCATGAATGTAGGTTTCGCCCGCTTCATCGCCGGTAAGGCTGCCGTTTTCATGAACGATATGGCCACCGCCCGCAAGTATCTGGGCGACCTCATCGCTTCCAATGACTATGAGCTCATTCCTTCCGATGAGTATTGGACCAACTTCCACATCGCCGGTGACGGTAACTCCGAAAAGATCTTCGAACCGAACCTGATCAACGACCCGGCCCTTACGGCCAGATCCTGGGCTCGTTTCTCCGTTCCTTTCGGTCGCGACCGTTGGCAGGCTGCCAGCGTCTTCAACTGGCGCTCCAAGAGCCTCCTTGGCCTTCCGGATGTGACGAATACCAATGGTTGGGGCGGCGGCGCTATCCAGGAGGATTTCGCCGAGAAGTTCCTCAAACATGATGGCGACTCCCCGCGTCGTCGGGCTTGCTTCCTGACCGAGGAGGAATTCCTCTATCAGATTAATTATCCGACCTCCACGGCCAAGACGCCGGAGGAGATGAAGGCGGATCCGAATCGCGGTCTTGCTGCGGGTGGTATGTTCGGCCATGGCAAGTACTTCCGCTGGAAGACGATGTCTTTCCTCAAACCGCCGGCAATCCTCACGGGTGGCAAGGAGTATCCTGCCGACAATATTCCTGAACTGGGCGACGACTCCAACCAGTCCAACTTCTGGGTGGCCCGCTACGCTGAAGCTCTCCTGCTCTATGCCGAGGCCTGCATCGGTTCTTCTGATGCTGACAAGGGTCTGAAGGCGCTCCAGGATGTCCAGAAGCGTTCCGGCTCCGGTAAGATCAGCTCGACCCTGACGTTCGAGGCTGTCATGGAGGAGAAGCAGTATGAGATGTGGTGCGAGAACTGCCGCTTCCTCGACCTCGTCCGCTGGGGCCAGCAGGGCAAGGTGGACCTGGATGCCATCTTCAATAAGTCCGGTATCCACGAGCATGTCCCGACGGTCCACGATGAGTTCTCCGAGGAGGGCACCGATGGATACAAGAAGTACCACAAGTTCTACACGACGCACGACGCTGTGCCGGGTATCTCCAAGTTCGTCGTTGGCAAGCACGAGTATCTGCCGTTCCCGCGCGACTCCAAGCAGGCCAACAAGAATCTGCATGACGTTCGCGGTTGGGCGACCGGTGAGGACGCTGCTGCAGCCGAGTAGAACGTAGAAAGCATATTCGCTCTTACCACGAATAGTTTGTTAGTGATTGGGAGGTGACTCGTTAGAGTTGCCTCCTTTTTTAAAAAATAGACCACGCGTGTTGAGCTAATTTTAAAAATAACTGTGAAATTTTTGAACAAATCTGCAAATAATTGTTATATTTGCGTGTTCGACTACGGTTGAGCACATGGGCCCCGCAACCCTTTTTAACCAAAATATTATTAATTCTATGACCAAACAGTTGTTTGCGAAGGCAGCGACGATCGTCATGATCTTTGCTGCAAGTCTCTTGGGAATGAGCTCAGCTCTCGCCCAGAATCCTGCCATTCGCGGTAATGTGGTCGATTCCGGCAACCAGCCGGTGATCGGCGCGGCCGTTATGGTGCCTGGCACCACCAATGGCGTCACTACGGATCTCGACGGTAAGTTCGAAATCCGCGTTGCTCCCGGCACTACGCTGGAAGTTTCCTGCATCGGCTACACCGCCAAGCGCGTTTCCGCCGCCAACGGTATGACCATCGTTCTCGAAGACGACGCTGAAATGCTCGAAGAGACGGTGGTTATCGGTTATGGTGTGCAGAAGAAGAGCGACCTGACCGGTTCCGTTGCTTCCGTCCGCGAGGACGACCTTAAGAACCGCTCCACGTCCGACGCTGCCGCCGCCCTCCAGGGTAAGGCTGCCGGTGTCCAGGTCATCCAGGCCTCCGGTGCTCCGGGTAAGGCTGCTGAGATCCGCGTTCGTGGTTACTCCTCCAATTCCGGTAACATCGGACCGCTCCTCATCGTGGACGGTTTGAAGGTGGACAACATCCAGTATCTGGATCCGGAAATGATCGAGTCCATGGAGGTTCTGAAGGACGCTGCTTCCGCCGCTATCTATGGTGCCGAGGCTGGTAACGGTGTTGTGCTCATCACCACCAAGACCGGCAAGAAGGGCGAAGGTAAGATCTTCTACAATGGTCAGTTCCAGCTCTCCAGCCTGTCCCGCAAGCTGGATATTATGAACGCCGCTGACTACATCGCTTTCGAAAAGGCTTGCGGTTACCTGACCGACCAAGCCCTCGCGGATGTGAACTACAAAGGCCTCGATGTCAACTGGAGCGACGAGATCTTCACCCCGACCTGGAGCAACCGTCATACGGTGGGCTTCTCCGGCGGTAACGACCGTGGCAACCTCTACGTCTCCCTCAACAACGTCCACAACAACGGTATCGTCCGTGGCGACAAGGACGTTTACGACCGTCTGACCTTCCAGGTCAACGCTGACTACAAGATCAAGGATTGGCTGACCGTCGGTGTCAACAATTCCATCGAACGCTGGAGCACCAAGAGCGTCTCCGAGGCTGATGACAACGGTTCTTTCATGCTGTCCGCCATCACGTCCTCCCCGTTGTTCCCTGCCAAGGGCGACGAGAGCATGCTCACCCAGACCATGAAGGACTATCGCGCCAAGGGCTACAACCTGATCACCGATCCTGAGACAGGCCTCTACTGGCTCGCCCCGCTCATCGGTCAGACCCAGTCCGGCCACCCGTTCGTTCGTCGTGACGCGACTGACAGCCAGAACGGTGGTTTCAGCATCCGTGGCGTTGCCTACGTGAACTTCATGCCGTTCAAGGGCTTCGTCTTCACCTCCCGCTTTGGCTACCGTATCGCTCAGAGCAACAGCCATAGCTACACTGCTCCTTACTACAGCAGCAACACGGTGAAGTCCGACAACTATAACATCTCCGCTTCCGGCAACAACAGCTGGTACTATCAGTGGGAGAACTTCATCAACTACAACCGCACCTTCGGTCGTCACGAGGTCTCTGCGATGGCCGGTATGTCCTACATTGAGAACAACTGGGACAACGTGAGCGCTTCTGCCTCCGGTACCGACATCCTCAAGGGCTATGCTCCGAACTTCCGTTATCTGGATTACCTGCTGTCCGACGGCGTGACCAAGAACATCAACAATGCTCCGGGTCGTTCCGCCAGCCTGTCCTACTTCGGCCGTCTCGGCTATAGCTATGACAACCGCTACAGCATCCAGGCCAACTTCCGTGCCGACGCCTTCGACTCCTCGAAGCTCCCGTTCGACAAGAAGTGGGGTTACTTCCCGTCCGTGTCTGCTGGTTGGACCATCAGCAACGAGCCGTTCTTCAAGAACAATGTTGATCGCAGCGCCGTCAGCTTCCTCAAGTTCCGTGCTAGCTGGGGTGTCAACGGTAACATCAACGTGCTGAACAACTACCCGTACTCCACCTCCATCATGGCGAACTCGGTGTACTATCAGTATGATCCGGATAGCACCGCCCTTTCCATGGGTTCCATCCCTTCCGGTCTTGCCAACCCTGACCTGAAGTGGGAGACCTCCGTACAGCTGGACTTCGGTCTGGACGCCCGCTTGCTTAACGATCGCCTGACCGTCGGTATCGACTACTTCGACAAGAATACCAAGGACCTGCTGGTCGGTGTGAGCCCGGTGAAGGAAGTCGGTCTGCCTGCCTTCGGTGACCTCGGTGTCGCCACCACCGTGACGGTGAACGCCGGTACCGTGAACAACAAGGGTGTCGAGCTCGAACTCGGCTGGCGCGACCAGATTGGCGACTTCGGTTACTCCATCAATGGTAACATCTCCTGGCTGAAGAACAAGGTGACCTACCTCGATCCGACCGTTGGTCAGCTCCAGGGCCGCGTCCCGCAGGGTTGCGAAATGGGTACCTACTTCGAGCAGGGCCACAGCGTTTGGTACCTCCTTGGCTACAAGGCCGTCGGCTTCGACAACGAAGGTAACGTGCTCTACCAGCACGCTGACGGTACCACGGGTACGGATGTGACCGCTTCTGATCGTTTCGATCTCGGTTCCGGTATTCCGAACCTCACCTACGGTCTGACCATCAGCCTCAACTGGAAGGGCTTCGACCTGACCATCTTCGGCAACGGCATCGGCGGCAGCAAGATCTTCCCGACCTCCTGGCGTCCTGACCGTAAGGAATGTAACACCTACTCCTACTACTGGGCCAACTCTTGGGACAACCCTGCTGTGAACAAGGCGAACGCCAAGTTCCCGGCTGCCGACAAGTGGAGCACCCCTGCGTTCTCCTCCACGCTGACCCTGTTCGACGGTTCCTACTTCAAGATCAAGCAGATCCAGCTTGGTTATACCCTGCCGAAGCAGCTGACGCAGAAGGCCAAGATCAACAACCTCCGCATCTTCGCTTCCCTCGACAACTACTTCACGTTCACCAAGTACATCGGTCTTGATCCGGAGACCGCCACCAGCGGTGGTTCCGCCTCTGGCATCGATATGGGTAACTACCCGACTGCCAAGTCCCTGATCCTCGGTGTCAACCTCGAGTTCTAATCCTTAGATGACTACGAAAATGAAAAAGATATTTATCGCCCTGATTGTTGCAGCAGCTTCCCTGATGTTCGTGGGTTGCGAAAGCAGACTGGATATTCCCCGCAAGGGTGTCATCGATCTCGGTTCTTTCTACCAGACCAATGACGATGCCGAGTCCGCGCTCGTGGCTGCTTACTATACTGCCGGCCGTTTCTTCTCCAACACGATGTGGACTACCGCTGGTTGGAATGACTGCCCGTTCCTCTCCATGTGGGAGTATGCTACTGACGAGATCTATGTTGCCGGTTCCGATAAGACTGACGGTGCCCCTGGTAACGAGATTCAGTCTTTCCGTATGGACTACAACAACTCGCTGATCGCTGGTACCTATGAGTGCTACTATATGATCATCAAGGGTGCCAACGACGTGATCGATCACTTCGACGGTGAACTGGCCGACACGCAGGTCAAGAAGCGCTGCGTGGCCGAGGCCCGCATCTTGCGCGCCCAGGTCCAGCTGCTCCTCGCCCTTGGCTGGGGTACCGCTCCGATCGTCGAGTCGAACCTTAACGGCGACGCCAAGCCGGAGAACGCCACCTCCCAGGCGGATGTTCTGCAGTGGGTTGCCGACGAGTGTGACAAGGCTATTCCTGACCTGACCTCCAAGACTAGCGTCAGCGACAAGAAGGGCGCCGTCAAGGTGACCAAGGAGTTTGCTTACGCTCTGAAGGGCAAGGCTCTCATCAGCAAGCACGACTATGCCGGTGCGAAGGTCGCCCTCAAGAAGGTTATCGACTCCAAGCTCTATGAACTCGTCCCGGGCGAGCAGATGGCTTCCCTGAACCATAACAGCGGCCGCGCCTCGACTGAGGCTGTGTTCGAGCTCAACTTCAACTGGTTCGCCGGTATGAACTCCTACGGCCGTACGCAACCGAACTTCCGCTGGCTGTGGTCCTGGCGTTCCGACCATATGTTCCCGCCGACCGCAGATTCCGGTCTCGTCGAAGGTGGTTGGGGCTGGGTCAACCCTTCCCAGAAGTTCGTGAGCAAGATCCGTGAATATGACGGTGATGATTCCTATCGCCGCAAGGCCTGGATCAAGAGCTACGACGAGGTTCTCTATGATATGCCGTATTCTTCCGATGCCGATTGCCCGACTCTGGCTGACAAGCAGGCCGACAAGAAGCGTGGCGTCACCGATGCTGGTCTGTACGGCCACGTGGGTTACTTCATGTGGAAGCGCCTCTTCCGCACCGAGGACCGTGTGCTGGATGACGGCAACGTCGCTAACTGGAACCTGACCCTCATGCGCTACGCCGAAGTGCTCCTGCTTTATGCTGAGTGCTGCGCCCAGGATGGTGATGCTGATGGCTCCGGTCTGGCTGCCCTGAAGCTCGTCAACGAGCGCGCCGGTTCCAAGACCCCGGTCACCAAGTGCGACATGGCGACGGTCAAGTCCGAGAAGTTCCTCGAGTGCTGGCTGGACGGTACCCGCTTCCAGGACCTCATCCGCTGGGGTGATGCCTCCAAGGAGCTCGCCGACAACGGCAAGTACTATCCGACTTTCTACGACAAGCTGTCCAAGGGTGGCGCTACGAAGCACGAGGGCTACATCGACGAGAGCGATGCTGACTGGTGCGCGAAGATCTACAATGTCGGCTTCAAGTCTGGCAAGAGCGAGCTCTTCCCGTTCCCGTTCGTCGAGCTTCAGCTCAACCCGAACCTGACCCAGAACCCTGGTTATTAATAGACTGGGAATTTGATATGAAAAGCGGGCTGCGCACATGCGTAGCCCGCTTTTTAATTTAAAAACGGGTTACGCTCACGCGGAACCCGTTTCCCACAATACAATTAACCAAAATCTACCACCCGATTTGTTGCGAAGTGGCGAGCCACGGGTGAGTGCCCGCCATAGGAGAGTTATTCTAGTTTGACGATACAAAGGTATTTCTTTTTTTTGGACGGAATTTTCACGCATAGATCAATTATAACTAATTCTGTTTCAAAATGGCAGATTATGCGGATTTGGTCAATTCTCTGTTCTTTCGTTTTTGAGTGCCTGTCTTTCAATTTTACATCTTCGTTGGAAAATTAGTAGGTTATCGCTTCAAAATTGTTTAATAAATGATTATATTTGAGAGATTAACCGTTTAATAACCACTCATGAAACGTATCCTCCTTTTATTGTCCCTTCTGTCGCTGGGCGCAGCCGCGTCCGGGCAGGGTCTTCGTCTGAACGAGTACGAAGTTTTTGAAGAAAACGGCATCTCGGTGCTGGTCTACAGCAACCAGTACAACGGCATGTTCTGCGACGAGAAGACCGCCGGCTTGGAGCTCATCCAGCACGGCGAGCGCATCGTCACGGGTGGCGGCATCCGCCTGATGGACACGCCGGAGCAGTGGGATATCTATCCGGACATCCTGCGTCGCGACCTGGACCGCTCCCGGCAGACCGTGGACATGACCTTCGAATATCCGGACTACGCCTTCCGGCCGCGCATTGTCGTGGCTGCGAAGGGGACTGCTTTCACGCTGAGCGTGTATCTGGACGAGCCGCTTCCCGCAAAGCTGGAAGGCAAGGCGGGCTTGAACCTCGAGTTCTTCCCGGCCAGCTATCACGGCAAGACCGTCTATGTGGACGGCAAATCGCTGATCCTGCCGAACTACCCGGCCGGCGATACGCAGATGCGCCCGGTCAGCGAGAAGATCCCGCAGTTCTTCGGCCTTTCGACCTTCGACGACCGCGGACGCGGGGAGTTCATCGACCCGGAACCGTTTGCCGCAGGCAAGCGCCTGGTGATGGCGCCGGAGGACGACGACCTGCGCGTGGCCGTGAGCTCGGAGCAGGGGATCTGCCTCTTTGACGGCCGCAACCTCGCGCAGAACGGCACTTTCGTGCTGCGCACCCTGCTGCCTGCCGGCAAGACCGGCAAGGTGGTGGAGTGGACGGTGCAGCCTTCCTATGATCCGGAATGGGTGCGCCAGCCGAACATCGGCTTCTCGCAGGTCGGCTACACGCCGGGCCAGAAGAAGGTAGCCGTGCTGGAGCTCGACCGCCGCGACCCGGTGGCCGCGACCGCCCGCATCTGGCGCATCGCCGAGGACGGTTCCCGCCAGCTGGCGAAGGAGGTCTCCGTGACGGAGTGGGGCGTCTATAACCATCGCTACAACTATGCCCGCGCCGATTTCTCCGACGTGCGCGAACCGGGCCTCTATTGCATTGAATACAAGGGCACGCGCACCAATCCGTTCCCGATCGACAAGGACGTCTATGCCGGCACCTGGTACCCCACGATGGACGTGTGGCTGCCGGTCCAGATGGACCACATGGAGGTGAACGAGGGCTACCGCATCTGGCATGGCCGCTCGCACATGGACGACGCCCTGCAGGCGCCTCCGGGCTACGAGCAGATGGACGGCTACCGCCAGGGCCCCGAGACCAACACGAAATACAAGGCCTACGAGCATATTCCGAACCTGGCCGTCGGTGCCTGGTACGATGCTGGCGACTTCGACATCCAGTCCGGTACCGTGATCGGCCTGACGCAGCAGTTCGCGACACTCTGGGAGGAATTCCGCCCGGAGCGCGACCAGACCTTCATTGATCAGAAGACGCAGTTCGTCGATATCCATCGGCCGGACGGCGTGCCCGATGTGATTCAGCAGTGCGAGCACGGCGTGCTGAATATCAATGCGCAGGTGGAGAACATCGGCTTCGTGGCCCAGGGCATCGTCCAGGGCACGATGCACCAGTACCACCACCTCGGCGACGCTTCCACGATTACGGACAATTTCGTCTATGACCCTTCGCTCGCGCCCTACGAGCAGCGCGGACTCTTCACCGGCACGCGCGACGACCGCTTCGCCTTTACGACCAACGGCGCCAATCCTGCCGGGCAGATGTCCACCATTGCTGCGCTCGCGGCCGCTGCCCGCGTGCTGAAGCCGTATAATCCTGAGCTCGCCGAGCGCTCCCTGAAGAACGCGCTTAAGCTCTGGGAGGAGAACTTCGAGGCGGCCGATCCGGCCCGCAATGCCGCGGGCATGGGCTTCGGCGGTTTCGGAATGGGCGGTGACGGCCGCATCACGGCCGCCATCGAGCTTTGGCGGACGACGGGGGAGAGGAAGTATCGCGACTTCTTCGAGCCGAAGGTGCTCGCGCAGCTCAAGCCGATCGAACTGCCGCAGGGCGGTCGCGTGTGGACCGGTGCTGGCCGCCAGGGCGTGGCCCGCGGCGTCGAAGTGCCGCAGGGCGAGGCCATCGGTGGCAACGGCGGCTGGGGCCGCATGGGCTTCGGCGGGGTCAACCTGGCCACCGCACTCTCAATCTATAAGGAGATGGATGCCAGCTTCCAGGCGCAGGTGCGCGCTGCGCTGCCCGCTTACGTCGAGGGCCTGAAGGCCCAGGCGGAGACCACACCGTATGGTGTGCCCATCTCCGGCCGCAGTTGGGGCGGCAACGAGCAGATTCTGAGCTGGGCCCTGAACTGCTACAATGTCTGGCGGCTCTTCCCGGACGCCATCGATCCCGAGCTGGTGCTCTCCGGCCTGAATTACCTCTACGGCTGCCATCCGTACAGCAACGAGTCCTTCATCACGGCGGTGGGTGCCAAGACCAAGAAGGTGGCCTACGGCAACAACCGGGCGGACTACACCGTCATCCCGGGCGGCCTGGTGCCGGGTCTGCTGCTGATGGCTCCGGACTACATGGAGAACAAGGACGACTATCCTTTTCACTGGGGTGAGAACGAGTGCTGCACCCGCAACGTGGTCCAGCTCGTGACCATCGCCCACGCGGCGGAGGAGATTACGGCGGCTCTCGCTCGCTAATAGTTTTCCGGACAACCATAGTCATTCCGGGCTTGACCCGGAATCTCAATATTTAATCGTCATTCGCCGGCTCTGACCGGCGAATCTCGTTTTTTTATGTATATTTGCGATATTATGGAAATATCCCAACGTGCGCAGAATATGCCTTCTTCCCCGATCCGGAAGCTGGCGCCGTACGCCGACGCGGCCAAGCGCAACGGCGTACATGTCTATCATCTTAATATCGGCCAGCCGGACATCAAGACCCCGCAGTGCGGTCTCGACGCCCTCAAGGCTGTGGATCGCAGCATCCTGGAGTACAGCCCTTCCGACGGCTATCTCTCGCTGCGCACCAAGATGGTGCAGTACTACGCAGAGTACGGGATTTACCTTTCTCCGGAGGAGATCATCGTCACCACCGGCGGCTCCGAGGCGGTGCTGTTCGCGTTCCTGGCGTGCCTGGGGCCGGGCGACGAAGTGATCGTCACGGACCCGTTCTACGCCAACTACATGGCCTTCGCCATTTCCGTGGGCGCCGTGATCAAGAGCGTCAAGACGAATATCGAGGACGGCTTCCGCCTGCCCTCCGTGGAGGCGTTCGAGGAGCAGATCACCCCGCGCACCAAGGCCATCCTCATCTGCAACCCCAACAACCCGACGGGCTACCTCTACACCCGCAAGGAGATGCAGCGCCTGCGCGATATCGTCAAGAAGCACAATCTCTTCCTGTTCAGCGACGAGGTGTACCGCGAGTTCATCTACACGGGCATGCCGTACATCTCCGCCTTCCACATGGAAGGGATCGAGGAGAACGTCGTGCTGTTTGACTCCGTGTCGAAGCGCTACTCCGAGTGCGGCATCCGCATCGGCTGCCTCTGCACGAAGAACAAGGCCGTGCGCGACGCGGTGATGAAGTTCTGCCAGGCGCGCCTGTCCCCGCCGCTGCTGGGCCAGATCGTGGCCGAGGCGTCGCTGAGCGTGCAGAAGGAGTATCTGCACGGCGTGTATGAGGAGTACCTCGAGCGGCGTAACTTCCTGATAGACGGGCTTAACAAGATCCCTGGCGTGTATTCGCCCATCCCGATGGGGGCCTTCTACACGATGGCGAAGCTCCCCGTTGACGATGCCGAGAAATTCTGCATCTGGTGTCTGCGCGACTTCCAGTGGGAAGGCTCCACGGTCATGATGGCGCCCGGCGCCGGCTTCTACACCGAGCCCGGTGAGGGCCGCCAGGAAGTCCGCATCGCCTATGTCCTTTGCAAAGAGGACCTCGCCAAAGCGCTCGTCGTCCTCCAGAAGGCCCTCGAAGCCTATCCCGGCCGAATTTGATGCGGCCGAACGGCAACTGTTTCCGGCCTTCAGTATCGTCATTCGCCGGCTCCGACCCAACCGTCATTCGCCGGCTCCGACCGGCGAATCTCTTTCTGCATCGAAGATGGCCTCGAACAGCGCTCGGAGGCGGGGCTCGTCGGCGATGAGGGCGCGGAGGGTGGCGAGGCGTCCGGCGTTGGGCGACTCGGGAATCCAGAGCCGCAGGTAGCCGCCCTTCGCGTACTTCTCGTGGAGGTGCTCCAGGGTGCGGCGCCAGTGCTCCTCGCGGTCGAGCGAGGGGTAGTGGGCGAAGCCGAACTGGACGGTGCGCCGGACGATGGTCTCGGGCTCGATCTGCCGGTCGGCCTCGGCGATGATGCGCCCGTAGATGGAGCGGGGCTCGTGGTCGAGCGAGGCGCGGTGGTCCTCCGCGGCCTGGGCGATGGTCTCGATCTGCTCGGGAGAGAACCAGCGGGGCAGGGCGGCGTCCTCCCGGATGATGCGGCCCGAAACCAGGTGGTGCGTGGCGCGGTCCGCGCAGAGACCCGTGTCGTGGAAGGCCGCGGCGGCGTAGATCATGTCGCGATCGACGGGGTAGTAGTCCGCGAGGGTCAGGGCGTCGCGGATCACGCGCTCGACGTGCGGGCGCTGGTGCGCCTTGTCGAAGGCGTCGTAGCGGGGGAGAATCTCCGTCTCCACGTAGGCTTGCAGTTCGGATTGGATCATACGGAAGCGAAGATACGGAAAAAATTCGCATCTTTGCAGTATGAAACGCATTCTACCCATCATGATGCTGCTGCTTGCGTGCTTCGCTGCCCTGGCAGGAGAACCGTATAGCTGCACAACGCCCGGCCGCACGCTGACCTATGAGCGGACCAAGGCGAACGGCCGTCTCGAGCGGACCACCACGATGGAATATACCGCTGTCCGCCGGGTAGGCAATGTCCGTTACGTCGACTGCATCCTCACGGTGCTCGGCCCCGGCGGCGGGGAGCAGTTCGGCGGCCCCTCGAAGCAAACGACGCTCATCACGGCCGACGGGACTGTGAAGCAGGACCTGGCGGAATCGATGAAGGCCGTGATACACAATGTGTTCCCGGGCGCTTCCCAAAGCGCTGAAGGCACGCCGGCCATCCTGCCCGCCGACATGAAGCCCGGCGACAAGCTTCCTGACGGCCATGCCGTTGTCAAGACCGGCATCATGACCCACACCATGGATATTATCGAGCGGGAAGTGCTCCGGTACGAGCGCATCACCGTGCCCGCGGGCACCTTCGACTGCGTTGTGCTGCGCGAGCACAAGATCGAGCATGGCATCGGCCGCAACCGCGACACCGTCTGCGAGAACTGGTATGCCCCGGGGATCGGCCCCGTCCGTCACGACTCCTATTATTATAATAACGGCAATCCCTCTTTCTGTGCGAGGGAAGTCCTGAAAAAGTATTAACTTTGCAGGATATGAATATGTTCCACCGGCTTTTGGTCCTCCTGCCGCTGCTGACGCCGCTCGCGTCGGCGGGCCAGGCGCCGTCCGACAGCCTCACGCTGGGGGAGTCCCGCGTCGAGGCGGCGGCCCGTCGGCTGGTGGAGGCCGGATTCACGAACGTGCGTGCGGTGGAGACGGCCTCCTTCACGGCCTTCACGGTGGAGAATGACTACTACAAGATCCCGGCCGAGGGCTTCGCCCGCGCCGTGCAGATCCTGGAGGGCGCCGGACTCGACGAGTCCAAGCCGGTGAAGCTCATCGGCACCTCCTACAAAGTCCCTGAAGTCACGATCAGCTACAACCCCTCCGAGGGACGCTGGCAGACGACCAAACGCCTGGATGCTTCCTGGGACGCCGTGCGCAAGCAGCCGATGCTGAATAATTCCTTCGGCAAGGTGGACATCAACGTCTATCCGCAGGTCAGCCTGATGAACCTGATCATCACGCAGGTGTATCAGTCGCTCTGGCAGATCAGCCCGGCGCTCGAGGTGCCGCTCTGGCCGGGAGCGAAATTCAGCTACCAGGTTAAGATCCCTATCGTGAACGACGGCTACGGCCTCACGGAGAGCCTGCCGCATCCGGGCTTCATTACCCTGTCGCAGCGCTTCCGCGATCCGTGGCATCTGAATGTCCTCGGTAAGGTCACGCTGGGTATCTTCAATTCCAACTACATGGGTGCTTCGCTGGAACTGGCCTACTGGTTCCCCAACGAGCGCTTCTGGGTTGACACGAAGATGGCCTACCTGGACCAGGTGCGCTTCGGCCCCTCGCTCGTCGCTGTCGATGGTGTCCGCAAGAAGGGCCCGCTGCCCGAATGGCTGGCCGGCTTCTGGTTCCACCCGAACGCCGTGCCCAATTGGCGCTTCATCTGGAACGTTGCGGCCAATTACTACTGCCCTGCACTGCAGACGCAGTTCACGCTGCGATTCGAGCGCTACCTGCTCCGGGATTACGGCTTTAAGTTCGAGATGATCAGGCATTTCCGCCACTGCTCGATCGGCTTCTACGCGATGAAGGGTCTGGATCGCGCCGCCCACACCAACGGCGGCTTCCGTTTCCAGATCGCCCTGCCGCCCTACCGGGCCCGCCGCTATGGCTATGTCCCCCGGATTACGACCTCCGGACAGATGGGTATGAGCTACAACGCCAACAACGAGCGATACTATTATAGGGAGATCCGTTCGGAGGCTTCGGACAACATCATGTCGAAGAACTACTACAATCCTTATTATATAGGAGCGGCCCTGAACCGATAGAAATCGGTCAATATTCTGAAATATTTTGCTTTTTAATGAATTTTATTGTACCTTTGTCGGTTGGAGGGTAGTATGTCCTGACGTGACGTACGTCTTTCCGCAGGTAATTAATTGATAATAAGTTTAATGTTTAATATTTATTTTAAAGAAATGAAAAAGTTTATTTCTCTCATTGCGTTAGTTGGTGTGTTCGCCGCTTGCGAGCCTGAGAACCTTCAGACCGCTTTCACTGTGAACAATGCCACCGCTACGATCACTGTGACGCCGGCCAGCGCCGATCCTAATTTCAACGCTGCCGCAGTTACGTATGACTATGAGTGGTCCACTGGTGACACTGCTAAGGGTGTTGGTAACACCACGATGGAAATCTCCGGTGATCCTGCTATTGAGGCTGGTTACGTTAAGGTGACCGCTTATTATGAGGGTGCTAAGTCTGCGACCGAGATGGTTAGCTTCCCGAAGCTCTATGCCGGTATGAACGTGGCTCTGTCCGTTACTGTTTTCCTTCCTTACAATGCTGGTGACTACACCCTGAGCGTTAAGAAGGGTGAGCCTAACGTGGATGTCGAGGTTTATGGCCTCCAGGCTACTCATAACCACGGCTATGGCACTCCTGTGGAGTTCACCGTGAAGTGCACCTACGATGAGAAGGAGTACAGCTTCAAGAAGAACCTCAAGATGGTGGAGAACGCCAGCGAGTTCCTTCTCGAGGATACCTACACCTGGAAGGTTTACTCCGGTACCGAGAATTGCGGGGACTATAAGTATGTGTACAAGACTGACGATTTCAAGCAGCTTGCTCAGCTTACTTATGAGGGTTACGTCAAGAACTTCAAGGGTATCAACTACATCAGCCAGTCGATGGATTTCGTTGTCAGCGCCTGGGCTCTCTACAACGTGGTTAACCCTGAGTTTACGTTGACTATTCCTTGCTCCGTCATCGCTACCCCGAATGGTAACGATCCGAAGATCAATGTTCCTATCGCTACCTTCTCCATCAAGGAAAAGATTTCTTCTGCCAAGAAGGAAGAGGTCGCTCACCCGGATCACGCCAGCCACTATGACAAGGGCCACGGCCACTATACTCACGATGGTCACTATGTTCACGGTGACAACAACAACGCTGGTGGTGGTATCATCGCTGCCGAGTAATTCGGATTCGCGTTCCTTTGTTTAACGAAATTAAAAGATTCAAGATATGAAACTCAAAGCTCTCGCATTGTCTATCGCTCTCGCAGCCGGCATGTTCGCTGCGAACGCTCAGACTGCTTACAAGGGGAATGACGTTTTCGTCGGCATCGGTGGCGGTATCATCTCCGTCTACAACGGTGGCTTCAACACCCCTAACGTGTATGGCAACATCATGGTCGGTAAGTACATCACTCCGGTTTGGGGTGTCCGTGCTGTCATCGGTGGTCCTTTCCAGACCCTCGATCAGAAGGCGGGCAACGCTTACGACCAGGAGGGTGGTCTTCTCGTCCCTCGTGGATTCAAGAACCAGCTGTTCGGTGAGCTCAACCTCGATGGTATGATCAACTTCAGCAATATCTTCGCTGACGACCTCGCCAAGTTCGATGTTTATGCTTTCCTCGGTCCGACCGTGAACTTCTCCAAGGAGAACTCCGTGTTCGCCAACGAGGCTGATCAGGACGCTATCGCCGTCAAGGTGGTTGAGAGCAACGCTTTCAAGGCTCGCTTTGGCGCCACCGCAGGTCTCGGTCTCGGTTACAACATCACCAACGCTTTCGAGCTCGCTCTTGAGGGTCGTTTCGGTATCACCCCGTCCGTCTTTGGCGACGCTTCCCAGTATCGCAAGGGTGAGGGCACCGGCCGCGTGACCCTGAACGCCATCTGGACCGTTGGTGGCAAGCACGGCAAGTTCGCCCGCGCTGCTGCTGCCGCCGCTGCTGCCGGCTACCTCTCCAAGGAGGCTGCTGACGCGCTGGCTCGCGAGTATGCTGAGAAGAACCCGAAGATCATCGAGAAGGTGGTCGAGAAGGAGGTCATCAAGGAGGTCGAGAAGCTCGTCAACAAGGAGATCCCTGCTTCCACCGCTGTCTTCTTCGACATCAACAAGGCCGTCCTCACCCAGAAGGACAAGGCTCGCCTGCAGATCTATGCTGACGAGATCAAGGGTGTTGACGCTACGTTCGTGGTCGCTGGCTACGCTGACAAGAAGACTGGTAGCGCCAAGCGCAACCAGACCCTGTCCGAGCAGCGCGCCAAGGTCGTGTACGACTTCCTCGTGGCCCAGGGCGTTCCTGCCAGCAAGCTCGAGACTGTCGCCTACGGCGGTGTCGATCCGATCTTCTTCAACAACGATGTGCTGAGCCGCACCGTTATCCTCAAGCCGAAGAACTAACAATTCTTTAGATAAATATTACTCTCCCGGAGAGCCCGCGACGACGGTTGCGGGCTCTCTTTTTTTATGCTTGCTTGATGTTTTATCAGATTTTCGTTATATTTGCGTATTGTACGTTAGGTATCATCTGCGATGCTCGAAGATGTTAAGTCAAATATCGCCAAGTTGGTTGCGCTATACGAGGCCGAAAGGCAGCGGGCGGACACACTTGCCGGGAGGCTGGCCGCGAGCGAGGAGAAGAACCAGCAGTACAAGGAGCAGATTGCTGAATTGAACCAACAGATAGACAATCTTGAGTTGATGCGTGCCTTCCAGGCCGCTGGAGACCCTTCAGAGTCCAAAGCGCGGATCGAACGTCTGATTCATGAGATTGACAAATGCATAAAGCTGCTGGAGAACTGATATGGCTCAGGACATCACATTGAAAGTTGCGGGCAAGCCCTACCGCCTTAGTGCTTCTTCTCCCGAGATGGAGCAACTGATGCGTCTGGCGGCTGCGGAAGTTTCCGAGATGGTGACCAAGTTCGACGCCAAGTTCCCGGACAGCAGTCCGGAGGACAAGCTGGTCTTCGTGGCGATCCAGGAAGCAGCCGGTAAGCTCTCCGCCCAGAAGAAATTGGCACGCCTTGTAGAGGAGGTCGAGGAGCTTCAGGGGGATGTGACCAACTATCTGGAAGGTGCGATGAAAAAGTAATAGCCGTCAGGCCCATCTTCTGAAAACAACAAGTTCTTCGGAACCGGGTCAACTCGCGCTGAGGAAGGCAGGCCCGCCAGACGGGAAGCCCGATCCAGAACGGAGCCCAAAACATAATCAGAGGCTTTCTGAAAGCTCGGCTGACGGCTTTTTCTTATAACAGTATCTGCTCCGACAGTGAGTAGATACTGTTAATTATATATACTAACTATGTTTTTATACTACATCTTAGCAGCGGTTGCCGGAGCCGGATTGGCCCTTGCAATTTATATACTCGTCAGCCGCTCCGCGTCCAAGGGACGTGCAGATGCCATCATTGAGAAGGCGAACCTGGAGGCCGAAAACATCAAGCAGCAGAAGATCCTGCAGGCCAAGGAAAAGTTCCTCCAGCTCAAGGGCGAGCACGAGAATTTTGTGAACAATAAGAACAACGAGCTCCGCGAGCGCGAAAACAATATCAAGTCCCGGGAGGGACAGCTCAAGCAGCAGCAGGGCGAGCTGGACCGCCGCCAGCACGACCTGGATTCCCAGAAGGGCCAGGTGAATGCCCTGAAGACCAAGCTGGATGCCAAGCTGGAAGAGTGTGAGCGCGTGACCGCGCAGGTCAACAAGGAGCTGGAGAACATCGCCGGCATGTCCGCCGAGGACGCCCGCAAGATGCTCGTCGAGAATATGAAGGCCGAGGCGCGCAGCGAGGCGCAGGCCTATATCAACGATACGATGGACGAGGCGCGCCTGAACGCCGCCAAGGAGGCGAAGCGCATCGTCATCAACACCATTCAGCGTACCGCGACGGAAACGGCCATCGAGAACGCCGTGACGACCTTCCCGATTGAGAACGACGAGGTCAAGGGCCGTATCATCGGCCGTGAGGGCCGCAATATTCGTGCGCTGGAGGCTGCCACGGGCGTGGAGATCGTCGTGGACGACACGCCGGATGCCATCCTGCTGTCCGCGTTCGACCCGGTCCGCCGCGAGGTGGCCCGCCTGGCGCTCCACCAGCTGGTGATCGACGGCCGTATCCACCCGGCCCGCATCGAGGAGGTGGTGACGAAGGTGAGCAAGCAGCTCGAGGACGAGATCCTCGAGACGGGCAAGCGTACCTGCATCGACATGGGTATCCATGGCCTGAATCTGGAGCTGGTCAAGCTGATCGGCCGCATGAAATATCGTTCTTCCTACGGACAGAACCTGCTGCAGCACTCCCGCGAAGTGGCGAACATCTGTGCCATCATGGCTTCCGAGCTCGGGCTCAACCCGAAGGTGGCCCGTCGCGCCGGCCTGCTGCACGATATCGGTAAGGTGAGCGACGTGGATCCGGAGCTGCCGCACGCCCTGCTCGGCGCCAAGCTGGCGGAGCAGTACAAGGAGCGCCCCGAGATCTGCAATGCCGTGGGTGCGCACCACGAGGAAATGGAGATGACCTCCATCTACGCGCCGCTGGTGCTCGTGGCCGATGCCATCTCCGGTGCCCGTCCGGGTGCCCGCCGCGAGGTGATCGAGTCCTACATCAAGCGTCTGAAGGGCATGGAGGATCTGGCCGCGTCTTATCCGGGCGTGACGAAGTCCTACGCCATCCAGGCCGGCCGTGAGCTGCGCGTGATCGTGGGCGCCGAGGAGGTGTCTGACGATCAGGCCGCCCGCCTGTCCACCGACATCGCCCAGCGTATCCAGGACGAGATGACCTATCCCGGCCAGGTGAAGATCACCGTCATCCGCGAGACGCGTTCCGTTGCCATTGCTAAATAATTCTACTGCACTATGTCCCGTCTGGTCCTACTGATTACCCTGCTGCTGCAGCTCACGCCGCAGATTCATTGGAAGTCCGAAGTCAAACAGTCCGAACAGGGCAATCAGATTGTCCTGACGGGCGACTTGGACGAGGGAATCGACCACGTGACCGGCACGGTCACTTATATGCCCTGTGCAGGCGAGTCTTGCTTCATGCCCGTCGATTGGGACTTCGAAGCCTTTATTGACCTTGTTTCCGCTAATTCTGACACCAGCAAGCCAGCACCGGAGTTAGCGGAGCAGGGTAGTGCTTCCGGAGACCGTAGCGGCGTTGCTGCTGTCCCCTCCGGAAACCTTGCCACCCTCGGCACAGTAAGAGGGGGGACCGCAAGCGAAGCGCAGCGGTGGGGTCCGAAGGACGTTTCTGGAGGGGAGCAGCAGAACGACGCGAATAAGGGCTCCGGTAGCCTCTGGGCGTTGATCCTCGAGGCAATCCTGTGGGGCTTCGCGATGCTCCTGACGCCGTGCGTGTTCCCGATGGTCCCGATGACCGTCTCCTTCTTCATGAAGGGCAGCGAAAACCCCCGCCAGGGCCGCCTGAAAGCCTTCTTCTACGGCCTCTTCATCGTCCTGCTCTACACGGTCCCGATTAGCGCCATCATCGGCGTGACCTGGCTCGTGGGTGGCAGCGGCGTCACGGCCGACATCTTCAACTGGCTCTCGACCCACTGGCTGCCGAATATCATCTTCTTCCTGGTCTTCATGACCTTTGCCGCCAGCTTCTTCGGCGCGTTCGAAATCACGCTGCCGTCCAAGTGGACCAACGATGCCGACAAGAACAGTGACCGCAAGGGCCTGGGTGGCATCTTCTTCCTGGCCCTGACGCTCGTGCTCGTCAGCTTCAGCTGCACGGGCCCCATCGTTGGCACGGTCCTGATCAAGAGTACGCAGGGAGAATTCTGGACCCCGATGGTCACGATGCTGGCCTTCAGCGTCGCTTTTGCGCTGCCCTTCACAGTGCTCGCGCTCTTCCCGTCGCTGCTGAAAAAACTTCCCAAGAGCGGCGGCTGGCTCAACTCCGTCAAGGTGGTTCTCGGTTTCATCGAGATCGCCCTCGGCCTGAAGTTCCTCAGCACCGCCGACCAGACCTACCACTGGCACCTGCTGGACCGCGAGGTCTATCTGGCCATCTGGATCACCGTCTTTACGCTGCTGGGTCTGTACCTGATCGGCAAAATCCGCTTCAAGCACGACTCTCCGCTGGAGTACCTCAGCGTGTCGCGCCTCTCGCTTGCGATCGCCGTGTTCTCGTTCGTCGTGTATCTGCTGCCCGGCATGTGGGGTGCGCCGCTCAAGGCCATCTCTGGCTATCTGCCGCCGATGGAGACGCAGGACTTCGTGATGGGAGGAGATTCGCCGGTCAAGCCGGCGAATGACGATCAGTTGCTGACGAGTGACGGGACGATGACCATTGCCCATGGCCTGCAGGCCTACGATAACCTGGCGGACGGCTATGCCGCGGCGAAGGCCGCCGGCAAGCCGGTCTTCCTCGATTTCACGGGCTACGGCTGCGTGAACTGCCGGGAGATGGAGGCGCGCGTGTGGTCGGATCCGGAGGTGCTGCGCCGCCTGCGCGACGACTTCGTCATCGTGGCGCTGCACGTCGATGACAAAACGAAACTGCCTGAATCTGAGTGGGTGCTGAACGACAAGGGCAAACCCCTGAAGGATGTCGGTCGGGTCAATTCCTACATCGCCCTGCACGATTTCGGCGTCAACGCCCAACCCAACTACTTCCTTCTCGACGCCGACGGCAACCGCCTCGCCGGTCCCCGTCCCTACAACCTCGACATTCAGGGATTTATCGATTTCTTAGAAACAGCTTTATAAACGTATTCGCCGGCTCAGACCGGCGAATATCGTATAGTTAACCGTCGGCAGGCAGCTCCCCAGCAAACCCGTGGCCACCCATGGCCTCGTAAATGGGAGGGGCCCGCGCCGAAAGGCGTGGGAGGGATGAGCGAAGCGAAGGTTTGTCGGGGAGACTGCCTGCCGACGATTTATAGCGCCAAAATCATCTTAGAGAAGAGCTCGGTCATGCGGGCGGCGGCTGCGTCGGCTTGCTTGACAACGTCTTCGCCGTCGTTCAGATTCTTCGGCTGATTGTCGAAATTGGCGCAGTTCGTCACCACGCTCATGCCGAAGACGCGCAACCCGCAATGGCGGGCGACAATCACCTCCGGAATGGTGGACATACCGAGCAGGTCGGCCCCGATGGTCCGGTAGAAACGCACCTCGGCCGGCGTCTCATAGGTCGGCCCCGTGCTGCCGAAATACACACCCTTGCGCAGGGAAATCCCCATCTGGTCGGCGCAGGACGCAGCCAGCGCCTGCAACTCGAGATCGTAAGCGCAGGTCATGTCCGGGAAGCGCGGGCCCATCTCGTCGAGATTCGGCCCGATCAGCGGGTTCGGGAACATGCTGATGTGGTCGCGGATGACGACCAGGTCGCCCACGCGGAAGTCCGGATTCGCCGCACCGGCGGCGTTGGACACGAAGAGGAACTTCACGCCGAGCACGGCCATCGTACGCACGCCGATGGTCACGAGGTCCATCGGATAGCCCTCGTAATAGTGGAAACGGCCCTGCATGGCCATGACGGTCTTCCCGCCCAGGCGGCCGATGATGAAATTGCCTTTATGCCCCACTGCGGTCGAAACCGGGAAGCCCGGAATGTCACGGTAGGGGATCACGACCGGCTGCTCGATCTGGTCGGCGAGGCGTCCGAGCCCGCTGCCGAGCACGATGCCCACCAGCGGCGCGTAACCGCCGGTCTGCTGGCGGATATAGTCTGCTGCTACTTGATATGTGCGGATTCTGCTATCCATAGTATTCTCTGTTTTAGTGTTTTACGAAATCTTGGCGAGAACCTTGCGGGCCTCGGCGAGGATCTCCCGTTCGCCCGGAATCTCGCGGTGGCGCATCAGGAACTTGCCGTCGCAGATGACGGAATCAATGCAGTCGGAATGCGCCGAATAAATCAGGTTCGCGAGGAACGGGCCGGGGGAGAGGAAGAAGGTGTTGTCCGTGTCCACAAGCACGATGTCGGCTACCGCGCCCTCCTCGATGCGTCCGGCATCGAGCCGCAGGGCCCGGGCGCCGTTGCGCGTGGCCATGTCCATCAGCTCGGGCAGCGGCAGGGCCGAAGGATCCTCGCGCCAGGCCTTCTGGAAGATGGCGGAGGTCTTCATGGCCTCGAGCAGGTCGAGGTTGTTGGACGAAGCGCAGCCGTCCGTGCCCAGACAGAGGTTGATTCCGGCGTCGCGCATTTCATTATATAGGAAGCGGTAGCCGGAAGAGAGCTTGGTGTTCGAGTTGATGTTGTGGATGCAATGCACGCCGTGTGCGGCGAGCAGCTCAATGTCGTGCGGCGTGAGCCAGAGGGTGTGTGCGGCCAGCAGGCGGGGCGAGAGTACGCCCAGGCGGTCGAGGTACTCGACGGGCGTGAGGCCGCCGTGTTCCGCTTTGCAGTTCTCGACTTCCCCGCGCGTCTCGCAGAGGTGGATGTGCAGGGGGACGTCATATTTCTTGGATAACTCGTTGGTCCAGACGATCATCTCCTCGCTGACGGAGTAGATGGCGTGGAAGGCGAGCGTGCAGATGTGGCCGGGGTCGCCGGCATGCAGGAAAGCCTCGCTCTTGGCGATGCACTGCTCCTTCTGGCGCTCCGATTCCCCGCGGTTGCCCTTGTCCATCACGTCGTAGCCCGTGGCGATGCGCATGCCCATCTCGCGGGCGGCCTGGACGGAGGAGTCGAAGAACCAGTACTGATCGTTGAAAGTCGTGGTGCCGGTGCGGATCATCTCCAGGCAGGAGACCTTTGTCGCCCAGTACACGAAATCGTGGTCCAGGTGCTCCTCGACCTTCCAGATCTTGTCCAGCCAGGCGGGGAAAAGCATGTCCTCGCCGATGCCGCGCATCAGCGACATGGGCGAGTGCGTGTGCATGTTGATCAGGCCTGGGATGGCGACCATGCCCGAACAGTCCATGATGTCCAGGTCGCCGGCCATCTCCCAGTCGGCACACGAACCGACAGGCCCGATCCGACGGATCCGGCCCTGCCCGATCAGGATGTCCTTGCGTTCATCCCCGAGGGTGACGTCCCTGAGGAGAATGGAAGCCATTAAAGGTTCTCGAAATCGGCCTCGCCGAAGCCTTCGGCGGTGCGCTGGGGAATCTCTCCGTGGAAGCAGGTGTCGCGGATATAAGCGACGACCTCTTCCAGGCCTTCTGCAAATTTCTCGAAGTCTTCCTTATAGAGGAAAATCTTGTGCTTGTCGTAGTTGAAACTCCCGTCCGGGTTGGTCCGGCGCTTGCTCTCGGTTATCGTCAGGTAAAAATCCTTGCGGCCTTTGGTGGCCTTGACATCGAAGAAATAGGTCCGCTTCCCGGCCCGAACGGGCTTGGAGTACACATCTTCTGCATCCCGGCTTTCGTAGCGCGAATCGTAATCGTCTCTGTACATAGCGTTATTTTGGTTGATATCTTCTTACAAAAATAGGATTTTTTATCGATTACTTGTTATCTTTGCAGATAAATTTGTTTGAAAGTATGCTCAACCGAAGAATTCTCCGTATCAAGGCCTTCAAGACCATCTACTGCTACGCGGAAAACCACGGTATGACTCTCAAGGAAGCAGAGTCCCTTCTGGACCTTTCATGTGAGTCCACGCGGGACCTGTACCTGTTCCTGCTTGCCCTCGCGGGTCCGCTCACGGAAGAGGCCCGCGCCCGCATCGAAGCGGCCCGTGCCAAGTTCAATCCCACGGAGGAAGAGTTGCATCCCAATCTCAAGTTTGTTCATAACAAGATTGCGCCTCTGCTGGCGCAGGATCCCGATTTCAGCAAGCTCGTGTCCCGCAAGAAATTTGCCTGGGACCAGTACGACGTGCTGCTGCGCCGCCTCTATGAGCGCATTCGCGGCCGGAAGTATTTCCAGGAGTACCTGGAGAGCGGGGAGGATTCCCTGGAAGAGGATGCCCGCCTGTGGTGCAAGATCTACGAGCGCGAACTGGAGGACAGCGAAGAGCTGTCCGGGATTCTGGAAGACCTCTCCATCCACTGGAACGACGACCTGGGCTATGCCCTGGGCTGGTGCATCCGCACGATGCGCGAACTGGGACAGGGCGAGGTGTGGCGCCTGCCGCCGCTCTACCAGAGCGAACTCCCCGGCGGGGAGGCCCTCGAGAGTGACAAGAAGTTCGTGGTGAACCTGTTGCGTACAGCGTATGCCCATTATGATGATTTCTGCGCGCAGATCGCGACGCTCACGCCCGGATGGACGCGCGACCGCCTCTGCACGACCGACCTCTGCCTGATTGCCTGCGGCATGGCCGAGGCGAAGATGTCCCCGGCGGTCTCGCCGCGCATCATCATCAACGAGTATGTCGAAATCTCGAAGTATTACAGCACGCCCGAGAGCAGCGCTTTCGTGAACGGCTTGCTGGATAAATTGATCAACCAACACGAATAGAATATGAAAATGATGCTTTTACAGGCAGCTCCCGCTGCCGGACAGGGTGGTGGCAGCTGGAGCTTCCTCCTGATGCTTGGCCTGATGTTCCTGGTGATGTATTTCTTCATGATCCGTCCGCAGCGTCAGCAGCAGAAGAAACTCGAGGAGATGCGCAATGCGCTCAAGAAGGGCGACAAGGTCATCACTGCGGGTGGTATCTACGGCACCATCGCCGACGTGGACGAGCGCACCGTGCTCGTGAAGGTGGACGGTGAGGTGAAGATCCGCGTGGACAAGAGCTCCATCAACAAGGACACCACCGCCGACGCCCAGTCCGAGAAGTAATTTCGCGTGAAAGTCTGGGTCCAGTTCCTGCTCTGCGTGCTGTTCTCGGCCAGTATCTGGCTCGTTCTCAATCTGTCGCAGGATTATGTGGCGATCGTGAGCGTGCCGGTGACCGCCCGGAGCAACATAGAGGGGCGTGGCGCCTTGTCGCAGTCGGAAGCCACCGTGACCGCCCAGGTCTCGGCCTCCGGCTACCGGCATGTGGTCATGGGCCGGCGGCACAAGCGCACCGGACAGGTGAACTTTGCCGCTTCGGATTTCCGGCATGTGGGCGGGGACCGATACGCGATTTCCAATACGGCCCTCTATCGCTACGCCTCCCAGCTTTTCGGGGAAGGCGTGACGGTGGAAAGCTTCATCTCCGAGGATCCCGTATTCTCCTTCCCGGAGGAGACCTATAAGAAGGTGCCCGTCCGGGCCGTCCTGGATGTCGATTATGCGCCGCAGTATATGGCGCTGAAGCCGATCCAGGTACAGCCGGACTCCGTGCTGGTGTATGGGGAACCGTCGCGTCTGGAGAACGTGTCCGCCGTGGCGACGAAGCCGCTCGACCTTCACGATGTGCGCAGCAGCGTGCATGGCAAGCTGCGGCTGGAGACTCCCTCCGGCGTGCGCCTCTCGCACGAGGAGTGCGTCTATTCGCTGGACGTGACGCGCTTCGTGGAATTGCGCTCCGAGGTGCGCCTCGAGACGCGCAATGTCCCGAGCTGGGTGGACCTGGCCGTCCTGCCGTCCACGGCGACGGTCGTGTTCCGCTGCATCTTCCCGACGGCCACAGACCCGTCCGCGCGGGCGAAGTTCTACATCGACTACAAGGACTTCACCGGCTCGCTGAGCGGCCGCTGCATGGCGCATTGCGAGGGGCTTCCGACGAATGTGATCAATTATACGATCACACCGGAAGTGTTTGACTGTCTGGTAAAAACGGCAGAGTAGGGATGCGCACGATTCTGGTCACGGGTCCGATTGGGAGCGGCAAGAGTGAGGTCTGTAGGTACCTCGCTTCGCTGGATTTTCCGGTCTATGAGTGCGACGCGCGCACGAAGATGCTCTACTCGCTCGTCCCGGGCCTGAAGTGCAGCATCGAGGAGCGGCTGGGGCTGCCGTGGTCGGAGATCGGCCGCGTCTTTTCCGAGCCGGACAAGCTCCGGACGCTGGAGGAGATGGTCTATCCGCACGTGCTGGAGGACCTGAAGGCCTGGAAGGCCGCCCAGAAATCGCCGCTGCTCTTTGTCGAGTCGGCCATCGCCCTGGACAAACCGCAGTTCGACGGCCTCTACGACAAGGTTCTGCTGGTCACGGCGCCATACGAGCTTCGCGTGCAGCGCAACCCCAAAGCGGCGGAGCGCGATGCTCTGCAGACGTTCGATCCTGCGCGGATCGACTGGACCCTGGAGAATGAAGGAACAAAAGAAGAATTGAACATTAAAATAAGACAACTGATATGCAAACTGATTTAGCACGGATCCTTTCCGTGTCCGGCCAGCATGGCCTTTACCAATACGTGGCGCAGGCCCGTGGCGGCGCGATCGCCGAGAGTCTCGAAACCAAGCAGCGCAAGGTGTTCTCCACCTCCAGCCGCATTTCCACCCTGGCGGACATCGCCATCTACACCAGCGACGGCGAGATGAAGCTGGACCAGGTGTTCCTGGCCTTGAAGGCTGCGCTCGGCGATGCCGAGGCCCCGTCCTCCAAGGCGCCCGAGAAGGAGCTCGTCGCCCTCTTCCAGAAGGCGATTCCGAACTACGACGGCGACCGTTTCTATGTCTCCCACATGCGTAAGGTGATCGACTGGTACGACCAGATCGTCAAGTACGCATCCCTGGACTTTGTCAAAGAAGAGGATGCAGCCCAGGAGGCTTAAAATCATTACCCTCGGCTGTTCGAAGAACACCGTCGATACCGAGCATCTGCTGGCCCAATTGCCTGCGGATGCTTTTACCATTGTCGAAGGCGAGCAGCCTTGCGATGTGTTGATGCTGAACACCTGCGGCTTCATCGGAGATGCCAAGGAGGAGTCTGTGAACGCCATCCTGGCGGCTGTGGAAGCCAAGAAGCGGGGCGAGGCAGGGGAGCTGGTCGTGTTCGGCTGCCTGTCGCAGCGCTATCCCGCCGAGCTGCGCGCCGAGATTCCCGAGGTGGACGCCTGGTACGGCGCACGCGACCTCGCGCCCGTGCTTCGGGACCTGGGTGTGAAGCCCGGTCCGCTGACCGCACGCCGCATTTCCCGCCCGCAGGGCTATGCTTATTTGAAGATTTCCGAGGGCTGCGACCGTCGCTGCTCCTATTGCGCCATTCCTTTCATCCGCGGCGCGCACCGTTCCGTGCCGATGGAGGATCTGGTCGCGGAAGCGACTTCGCTCGCCGCAAATGGCGTGAAGGAGCTGATCCTGATTGCGCAGGATACGACCTACTACGGGCTGGACCTGTATGGCCGCCGCGCGCTGGGCGAGCTGCTGGAGCGCCTGTCGGCGATCCCCGGGATCGTGTGGATCCGCATCCATTATTCCTATCCGGCCGATTTCCCGGAGGATGTGCTCGTCGCGATGGCGCGCAATCCCAAGGTCTGCCGCTACCTGGATATTCCCCTGCAGCACATTGCAGACGGGATGCTGGAGCGGATGCACCGCCATGTGGACGGCGCGTGGACGCGCTCGCTGATCGCCCGCCTGCGGGCGGAAGTGCCCGGCGTCGCGCTGCGCACGACCATGATCGTGGGGCATCCGGGCGAGACGGAGGCGGAGTTCGAAGAGCTGCTGGACTTTGTGCGGCAGGCGCGTTTCGAGCGCCTGGGCGCGTTCACCTATTCTGAGGAAGAGGGAACCTGGGGCGCGGAGCACTTGCGTGACGACGTTCCGGCGGAGGTTAAGCAGGAGCGTCTGGACCGCCTGATGGAGCTCCAGCGTGAGATCTCGCTGGAATGCAACCAGGCTCGCGTCGGGACGGAGTGCCTTGTCATGGTTGACAGCTTCCTGTCTAACGGCGCTTCGTCATTCGCCGTCTGCCGCAGTGAGTTCGAGAGCCCCGAAGTCGATGGCGAGATTCTGCTGCGCAATCCCGCGTCTGACCTGAAGGTCGGCGACATGCTTCGCGTTCGTATCGTCGCCGCGGAGGACTACGACCTCATCGCCGAAGCGATATAACCCCCTGCTTGCCCTCCCTCGCGGGCGGCAAGCTACTAAAAATTGACCCCCGGCTGCTTGAAGCAGTCGGGGGTCTGGTTGCAATATGGATAGGTATTTACCTACGGAACGATGGGCTCACCGACCTCGGAATTCTCCTTGTCCTGAGCATCCAGCTTGAAGAGCATGAACTGGCTGTTGTCCTTGGTGTAAGGCTCCCAGCCGAGGCCCGGATCGCTGTTCTTGGCGAAGTTGGTCCAGGCGGTCAGCATCTTCTCGGAGAGATCCCAGTCGCCCTGGGTCCAGGGACGCCAGCAGTGCTCGAGGGACTTGAAGACGAACCACAGGTCGGAGGAGTGGAACGCACCCTTCAGGCGGGAGGTGACCTCCGGATGGGAACCGTCGTCAGGCAGCGGGCGAGCGAACTCGTAAGCCCAGGCCTTGGCGCCCTTCTCCTCACGGTTGAGGCAGAAAGCGGCGATGCCGCCGGACATGTTGCCCATATCGTTGAGCGTGTAGCCGATCATGTAAGGGACATCGGCGAGCGAGCCATCCTTGGCGGCCTCGTCAAAGCTCTCCTTGCTGACATAACCGTCCACCATCGGCATACCGGTGAGGGAGCCGAACTTGCCGCTGGCGCCATTGTAGATGGTGCTGAGGGCATAGAGGGTCTCGGTGGAAGCGGCACGCATCTTCTTGAGGTCGGTCAGACCGGCCCAGTCGAGGATTTCCTTGCAAGCCTGCTCGGCCTCCTTGATGTTGGTCGGGCGGAACATGCGCATCATACCGGCAGGCATGGCGGGACGGGCGGCAGGAGCGGCTGCGGGAGCCGGCTGCGGAACCGTGATACCACCACCGGACATGATCACGGCCTTGTGGAAGAGGCCACGGGCAAGCGGGGACTCGCAGATGGTCTTCACGCTGCCGGCGCCGGCGCTCTGGCCGAAGATCATGACGTTGTCAGGATCGCCGCCGAACTGGGCGATATTCTTCTTGATCCACTTCAGGGCCTCGATCTGGTCGAGGATACCGTAGTTGCCGGACACACCGTGCGGGCTCTCGGCGGAGAGCTCAGGGTGGGTCAGGAAGCCGAACACACCGAGGCGGTAGTTGATGGACACGAGGACGACGTCCTTCTCGCCCCAGGCCTTGGCGTCGAACTCAGGCTCGGAGCCCCAGCCTTCGCGGTAACCGCCACCATGGATCCACAGCGCCACAGGAAGCTTCTGCTCGGGCTGGCCGGAAGCCTTGGTCCAGACGTTCAGGTAGAGGCAGTCCTCGCTGTACGGAGCTTCGTCGCCATAGCCCCACTCGGTGAAGTAACCACCGGGATACTGGATGGCCTGGTAGCTCGGATGACCGAACTTGTCGCAAAGCTTCACACCCTCCCAGGGAACGACCGGCTGGGGTTCTTTCCAGCGGTTTTCACCGATAGGCGGAGCGGCATAAGGAATGCCCCGGTAGACGATAACACCGGGAATCTCCGTGGTAACACCTTTCACCTGGCCTCCCTCGATGGTGAGGACCGGCGTGTCAACAGCCTTGCTGCACCCGAACAGGGCGAGCACGGACAACAAAAGAAGTGCTTTTTTCATATTGATTTGAAAAATTGGTTAGTGTTTTCGCACAAAGTCTCACAAAGTTACTTTTTGCCGGGCAGGAATCCTAACAATGATAGATCAAAAGCATATAAAAATGCGTATCTTGAGCTGTTGTTTTGGCATTTACCAAGATTTGCGTAACTTTGTCATGCTATGGTTAGCAGTGAACGTGTACAAGACCGCCTGATCGACCTGGACAAGGTCGTGGCCACCAAATTCAAGGGGAAGAAGCTCCCCCGTTTCGTCGTCAATTTCTTCAAGCGCTTCATTCACCAGGACTGGCTGAACGAAGTTCTTTCGCGCGGCTATGACGGCGCGGAATTCTGCGAAGATACGCTCAAGTACATGGATATAAAGATTGAAGTCGAAGGCCTGGAGAACGTCCCGAAGGACGGCACGCTCTACACCTTCGCCTCCAACCACCCGCTCGGGGCAGCCGACGGTCTGGCCTTGTGCGCGCTGATCTCGCGCGAGTTTGGCAAAGTTTGCATGCCGGTCAACGATTTCCTGATGTTCCTCAAGCCCCTGGCACCGCTCTGTGTGCCCATCAACAAGACGGGCAACCAGGTTCGGAACCTGCCGCAGCTGATGGACGATGCCTTCCGTTCGGACGACCAGATCATGATCTTCCCGGCAGGCGTATGCTCGCGCCGTATCCAGGGTAAGATTCAGGATTTCCCCTGGACCAAGACCTTCATTACCAAGAGCGTGGAAACCGGCCGTCCGGTGGTGCCGGTCCACTTCATTGGCCGTAATCCGGCGCGTTTCTACCGCGCCGACTGGCTCTTCCGCAAAGTACTGAAGACCAAGTTCAACATCCCGATGCTCTTCCTGCCGGATGCGCTGTATCACTCGCAGCACAAAACCTTCAAGATTATTCTCGGCAAGCCGATTCCGGCCGCTACCTTCGACAAGACCCGCAAGCCCGTTGAGTGGGCGGCCTGGGTACGCGAAAAAGTATATCAACTCTGACGAGTCATGGAAAAAATCATCGATCCGGTGAGCGTGGACCTGCTGAAGGCCGAGCTCACTCCCGACAAGAAACTGTGCGATACCAACAAATCCGACAACGAGATTTACGTTGTCGATTGCCATAATGCCCCCAATGTCCTGCAGGAGATCGGACGCCTGCGCGAAATCGCTTTCCGCGACAGCGGCGGCGGCACGGGCGCGTCGGTGGACCTGGACGATTTCGATTTCAAGGACGACCGGCTCTACAAGCAGATCGTCATCTGGGATCCCGAGGCTTCGGCCATCCTGGGCGGCTACCGTTACATCCTGGGCAAGGACGTGAACCTGGACGAGCAGGGCCAGCCCATCCTGGCATCCTCGCACCTGTTCCATTTCTCGGAAGAGTTCATCCAAGACTATCTCCCGCACACCATCGAGCTCGGCCGCTCCTTCGTGGCGCCGGAATACCAGAGCTCCAAGGCCGGCGCAAAGGCCATCTTCGCCCTGGACAACCTTTGGGACGGCCTCGCCGCCGTCATGCTCCAGCACGCCGACATGATGTACTATTTCGGAAAGATGACCGTCTATCCGGACTACGACAAAGCGGCGCTCGACCTGATCCAGCACTTCCTGTGGAAACATTTTGGGGATCCTGACAAGCTGGTCCGCCCGAAGCAGGCCTACGAGGTCGCCACAAACGGCCGCCTGCTGGACCTGATCCTCAAGGACGAGGACTACAAACTGGATTACCGCAATCTCAAGGACGCCATCCGGCGCCTTGGAACGGGCATCCCGCCGCTGGTCAACTCTTATATGAACGCATCGCCGAAGATGAAGATGTTCGGCGGCAGCATCAACGACGAATTCTTCGATGCCATCGAGATTGGCATCCTGATCGGCTTTGACGAGATGTATGCCGACAAGCGCGACCGTCACAAGGAGCCGTATTTCAAGCATTTAGCCGAGACGTTGCTGCGTCGTGGCGCCATCCGCGCGGAGCTGTCGGATCTGAAAGACATGCTGCTCAGCAAGAACGAACGGCAACGCATGCGCCGCTTCAATGCTTTCCTGCGGAAGAAAAAGAAAATAGAAAAGGTGGAGCCGTAAGCCGGTTTCTGTTCACGTTTTTTCTGCCATTTATCTTCGCAACCTACCCCCTGGCATCGGACGGGCCGTCCTCGTCTGCCAGTATATTTGGTCTTGCAGGTCCCGGTGTCGTACCCGCTCGACATCGCTGCCGTGCGTCGTGGGCTCTTGCCCCGCGTTTTCACCCTTACCTTTCGGCGGTTATTTTCTGTTACGACGGGCGTAAGGTTACCCCTACCTGCGCTTTCCGCAGCGGGATGCCCTGTCCTGTCCGGACTTTCCTCCCTTACGGGCGGCAGATCGCCCCACCTTTATTTCAATTGACGGCGCAAAGATAATAAAAATTCCGGGCTGTGCAGCCCGGAATTCTTATTATCAGGATGATATGATACTTACAGCACCTCGAAGTCCAGGGCCTTGAGGTCCTCGTCGCGGGAAGAGGAGCCGTAGAGGATGCGGTACTTGCCCGGGCGGACGGACAGGCCGTCCACGGCGGCGTCGTAGTACTCGAAGGCCTCGTCGTCAAGGGTGATGGACACCTTGGCCGTGGCACCCGGGGCGAGCTGCACCTTGTCGAAGCCCTTGAGGGCCTTGATCGGGGCGTCAGGGTTGTCGAGGGCCTGCACATAGACCTGGGCGATCTCGGCGCCGGCCACGGAGCCGGTGTTCGTGACCGGGAAGGTGACCGTGACCTTGCCACCCTTCTTCATGGAAGACTTGCTGAGCTTGCCCTCGCCATAGCCGAAGGTGGTGTAGCTCAGACCGTAACCGAAGGCGTACTGCGGCGTGCCGCGGAAGTAGCGGTAGGTGCGGTTGTCCATATTGTAATCCAGGAAGTCCGGAAGGTCGGCGGTGGAGGCGTAGAAGGTGACAGGCAGCTTGGCAGACGGGTTGTAGTCGCCGAAGAGCACGTCGGCAAGGGCCTTGGCGCCACCCTGGCCGGGATACCAGGCCTGCAGGAGGGCGTTGTACTGGTCCTCGACGGGTGCGAAGGCGATCGCGGAGCCGGAGCAGTTCACGAACACCACCGGCTTGCCGGTCTCATGCATGGCACGGACGAGGCGCTGCTGCACGGCGGGGAGCTCGATGTCGGCCTTGTCACCGCCTTCGCCTTCCATCTGGGCGGAAATACCGCCGATGATGATAATCGCGTCAGCATTGGCAGCCAGGGCCTTCTCCTCAGCGAAGTCGGCATACTTGCGCTCCACGAAGTCGGCACGCAGCATGGCGAACGGACCTGCACCGCGGCGATACTCGATCTCGATGTCGAGCGGCTTGCCGGCCTGGACGTCGAAGGTCTTGTAGGAGGCGCCGCCGCGACGGCCGAAGCCGAAGCCCATGCCGCCCATGCCGGGCTTGGCATTCTCCACCACGCGGCCGTTGACCTTGAGGGTGTAGCCGTTGTCGGAGGAGACGGTGTAGCTCATCGGACCGGTGAAGCCCGGCACGAAGCGGCCCTTGATGCGGACGGAGATCTTGTCCGTCGGGATGCCCTCGGCGAAGCCGTAAGCACCGAAGGTGCTGAAGTTCAGCTCTTTGTAGTAGCCGCTGGTCTTCGGCTCACCCTTCATCTCGCTGTTGTCCCAGAACTCGACGAACACGCCCTGGCCCTCGTTGAACTCCGGCAGGTGGTAGATCGTGTTGTACTCGTCGGCGAGGGTGCAGCCCTTGGAGTAGAGGACGTTGGCCTCGGGAAGAGCATTCTTGATGCCCTCGAGCAGGGAGTGCTTGTGGTTGTCGGTCGGGGTGCCGCCGTAGTTGCCGTTCAGCAGGGCGACGTCGTCGGCGTTCGGGCCGACCACGAGGACGGTCTTCAGGCTCTTGGAGAGCGGGAGGATGCCATCGTTCTTGAGCAGGACCATGGACTCGCGTGCGGCCTGGGTGGCCAGGGCGTCATGCTCCTCGCTGCTGATCACGTCTTCGCCGAGCTTGGACCAGGGCACCATGTCGGCCGGGTCGAACATGCCCAGCTCGAAGCGGCCGCGAAGCGTGCGGCGCAGGTGCTCGTCGAGGTCAGCCTCGCTGATCATACCCTTCTCCAGGGCCTCGGTGAGGGCCATCATGGTCTTGCCGCACTCGAGGTCGGTACCGTGCAGGACAGCGTCCACGGTGGCGTGGAGGGCGTCCGGCTGGGTCTCGTGCTGACCGCGGGTGAAGTAGTTGTTGATGGCGTCGCAGTCCGTCAGGACGATGGCCTCATAGCCCCACTTGTTGCGCAGGATGTCCGTCAGCAGACGGTCGCTGGAACAGCATGGGACGTCCTCGTAGCGGTTGTAGGCGCACATGACTTCACGCACGTCGCCGTCCACGACGAGTTTCTCGAAGGCCGGAAGGTAGGTTTCGAAGAGGTCTCGCTGCGACACATGTGCGTTGTAGGTGTGGCGCAGAGGCTCCGGACCGCTGTGCACGGCATAGTGCTTCGCGCACGCGTGGGTCTTATAATATTTGGAATCATTGCCCTGCATGCCGAGCACGGTCTGCACGCCCAGGACGCCGGAGAGGTAGGGATCCTCGCCGCAGGTCTCCTGGCCACGGCCCCAGCGCGGGTCGCGGAAGATGTTGACGTTCGGACACCAGAAGGTAAGCTCCGGGTTACCGGGATAGTAGGTCACGCCCATCGGCACGTTGAAGATGTCGTGGTCGGAGCGGTTCCAGTTGGCGCGGGCCTCGTCGGACACCTGCGAGAAGACGTCGTACATCTGCTGCGGGTTGAAGGCGGCGGCCATGCCGATCGGCTGGGGATAGACGGTGTAGCCGTCCTCGCGAACGCCGTGGCAGGCTTCGCTCCACCAGTTGTAGGAGGGGATGCCGAGGCGATCGACGGAGATGGATTTGTTCATCATCAGACCCACTTTCTCTTCGGGGGTGAGCAGGGAGATCAGGTTTTCCACGCGGTCCTCGATCTTGAGTTTGGGGTTCTGGAACGGGTACTCGTAGGTCTGCTTGGGGCCGCAGGCGGCCAGCAGAACCACGGAGGAAAGAAGAATTAGTGTTTTACGCATTGTTTATAGAATGTTGATTCTGATTTCTTTAGCTGGGCGAAGGGGGTCGTTGCTGAAGATCGTCAGGCGGGCAGCGGGCGCAGAGGCGGAGGGTTCGGCCGGACGGGCATTTTCGCGAAGCGGTCTTTTCTTTAGGCCTGGACGGTCGAAGCCCTCCGCCTCCAGCCTAAGGGTCAACGACTTGCCCGGAACGATGTGCGTGCCGGGCGCGAAGGCGCAGGAAAAGCCGTCGGGGAGTTCGATTTCGTGGATGACCAGGTCGGAGGCGCCGTCGTTAAAAAGCTCAAGCGTGCCGCTCGGGCGGCGCGAAAGCAGCCCCTTGCGGAGCTCCACGGTGGCATTTCGCAGGCGTGGTGCGTCGGGTGATTCCGGCGCCTGGGTCAGGCACAGTCCGCTGACGGGCAGTTCCCGCAGGGCGGAGAGCCCGTCGGGCGTGAGCCGCAGCGAGGCGCGCAGGGTGGCGAAGTACGCCGGGTCGGCGGGCGTGTCGCACCAGAGCTCGAGGCGGGACTCTTCGCCCGGAGCGAGCGTCTCGGGGAAAACGGCTCGGAAGTGCGTGCCCGCAAGTCCCTCGGCGCGCAGGCGCATCGGACGGGTGGAGGCGTTGGCGATGAAGATGACCTTGCCGCTGGACTGGCCGCGCTCGAGGTAGCCGAAGCGGATGTCGGCGCGGCTGGCGTACAGGCCTTCGGCCAGGACGACGGGGTAGCGCTCCTGGATGCTCCGGTCGGCGGGCAGCACGTCCGCACGGATGCTCAGCAGACCGAGGCTGCGGCCACCGGCCGCCTGGATCTCCACGTTGCGCTCCACAAGTCCGGCTGCGCCGGCGGGCGTGAAGCGGACTTCCACGACGGCGGACTGCCCGGGGGCGATGGCTGCGGCGGGGAGGGTAGCGCTGATGCAGGAGCAGCCGGGGATGGCGCGCGAGAGGCGTAGCGGCCGGCTGTCGCCGTTGAAGACGGTGAAGGCGTGGCTGACCACGCCGTCTGCCTCGCGGATGGCGCCGAAGTCCCACTCCCTGGAATCGAAAGCCGCCGGCCCTTCCTGCGACAGAAGGACCGGGGCGGCTGTCAGGAGTGCCAGGAGCAGCAGAGCGCCTTTTTTCATCTTACTTGAAAAGCAACTGGGCGATATGCGCGAAGTAATCGCGGCAGTTCATCCAGGTGTGGCCTCCGTCGGGGGTGTAGAAGGTGTGCTTGACACCATTCTTCGTCAGGAAGGCATCCAGCCCGCGGGACGGATCGATCAGGAAGTCGGAGGTGCCCGTGCCGAGCCAGATGAGCTTGTAATTCTTGTTCAGCGTGTTCACGGGAACGTAGGTGCCGCTCTGGAAATTGGTCTCGTACTCGTTGCCGAAGATGGCCGGCGCCATGGCGCAGACCCAGGCGAATTCCTTCGGGTGGCCCAGACCGGTGGCGAGCGCCTGCCGTCCGCCGAGCGAGAAGCCGGCCACGGCGCGGTCGCGCGCGGAGGTCTTGACCTTGTAGTTGGCCTCGATGAAGGGCTTGACGTCGTTGATGATCTCGGCGGCCACGCGGTCGGTGTCCATGGAGTCATAGCGGTCGGCGAGACCCTGGCGCATCATCTCGATGTACGGGTTGGCGTACGGCATCACGATGATCATGCGCTTGGCGAGGCCCTTTGCGATGAGGTTGTCCATGATGTTGTTGACGTGGCCCACCTTGAACCAGGTCTCGTACGTGTCCGTCATGCCGTGGATGAGGTAGAGGACCGGGAGGCGCTCACTGCCGTTCGGATTGTATCCGGCCGGGGTATAGACGGTCAGCGGACGGTCGATGCCGCAGGTGTTGGAATGATAGAAACGGTAGGTGACCTTGCCGTGCGGCACGTCCTGGATGTCCTGGAGGGACGGCTCCGGGCCGCGCACGTCGGCGAGCGAGTATTTGAACCCCTCGTTGGGGAAGATGAACATGTTGTTGGGGTCGGCGATCTTGGTCCCGTCCACCACGAAGGCGTAGGGATAGATGTCCGGCTTGCCGGGGGTCACGGTGATGGTCCAGACGCCCTTGTCGTCCTTGCTCATCGGCAGGGCCTGCGGGAACATCTGGCAGTCGAGCTCGACCGCTTTGGCATTCGGCGCCTGGCAGCGGAAGGTTACGGAGCCGTCGGCGTGGTAGTCCGGCGACACGACGCCGGCAGGGAACAGGCGCGCCATGACCTGCGGGGTGAGGCGCTGGCCTTCGCCGGCCTGCGGCTGGGCCTGGGAGAACAGCGGGGCGAATGCAAGGGCCGCCGCAAAGAGAATTTTATATGCTTTCATATCTCGTCGTCTTAATCTTGGAACAGGAGAGGGAGGGATTCGTCGAGCCAGTACTTGGCGTTCATCCAGGTGTGGCCGAACTTGTCGTCGGTGAACACCTTGACGTTGTTGATGCCCTTGCTGTCAAGGAAATCCATGTATTCCTTGGCGTTGCCGTAGAGGAAGTCGTCCGTGCCTACGCCGAGCCAGAAGAGGTGGATCTGCTCGTTGAGCTTCGCGGCATCGTCATAAACGCCATTTAGGTTCATATCGGTGAAGGAGCTGTAGGAGCACAGCCAGGAGAACTTGCCCAGGTGCGTCAGGCCGATGGAGAGGGCCTGGTTTCCGCCGCGGGAGAAGCCGCCGATGGCGCGGTGGTCGCGGTCGTTGATGGTGCGGTAGTTCTTCTCCACGAAGGGCAGCAGGTCGTGCATGACGTCGCGGGTGAAGGAGTGGCCGTTGAGGTTGCCCTCGCCCGGCTTGAAATACTTGGACGGGTTGCCGTAAGGCAGGACGATGATCATCTCCTTGGCCTTTCCTGCAGCGATGAGGTTGTCGAGGATGAGGTTCATCCGGCCGACCTTGAAGTAAACCTCCTCGGTGTCGGTGGTGCCGCTGATGAGGTAGAAGACAGGATATTTCTTATTCTTGTTCTTGTCGTACATCGGCGGGGTGTAAACGATGGCGTTGGCCCAGGTGTTCAGGGTGGTGGACCAGTAGTTGACGTAGTCCACGCTGCCGTGCGGCACGTCCTTGAGGGCGTGGAGCAGGGGCTCGCCCGTGCCGCGCACGTCCACGAGGCTGTTCTTGAAGGTCTCGTTGGGGAACCACTCCGGGTTCTGCGGGTCCATGACCTGCACGCCGTCCACGTCAAAGCTGTACGGGTACATGTCCGGAGCCACGGGGCCGAGGGTAATGGTCCAGACGCCGTTCGCGCCCTTGGTCATCTCCTGCGTGCCGGCGAACTGCGTGTTCACCTTGACGGACTTGGCGTTGCGGTCGGCGTAGTTGAAGGTGATGGTGTTGTCCGGATTCACGATCGGGGAGGAGACGCCGCCCATCTGCGGAGCGCCCATGGCGCCGCCCATCATGCCGGGCCAGCCGCCACGGCGGGCCTGCCGGCGGATCTCGACGACGATCTTGCCGGTCTGGGGACCGCGCACGACCTTCATCCACATCTCGGCCTCGACGTTCGTGCCGTGACCCATCTCGGTGAGCTTGGCTTCGATGCCCGGCTCGCCTTCGCCGATCAGGTCGGCTTCGGTCAGCTCACCTGCCCAGAGAACGGGGCCGAAGGTGTGGTTGAGCGTCCAGAAGCCCGGATCGATGCCGTCGAAGACGTATTCGTCGATGCCTTCCTTGACCATGACGCGCTTGCTCTGGTCGTTGCCGCCGTAGTTGAAGGCGGGACGGCCGACAACGCGCTTGTTGAGCTCGAGTTCACCGCCGGTGCCGTTCACTTCCTCGCTTCTGGGGTAGAAGTAATCCAGGCCGGAGTCGAAGGACTCGACCTCGAAGAAGTACTCGGATGCCGTGTTGAGGCTGTGCATCTTGAAGGAGTTCCGGTCGTAAACGATGTAGCTGTTGTAGAGCTTGTTCGGCTCGATGCCATAGCGGATGATGTAACCGTCGGCGCCCGGCACGGGATCCCAGAGGAGCTCGGCCTCGCGGCGGTCACGCTGATTGCGGACGACCTTGACGCCCGCCACCTTGACGGAACCGGCGGAGTACGGATTGCCGAAGATGCGGAGGTCCTTGATGCTGAATTTGGCGCCGTCGTGGCACTCCCGGGCGTTGATGACCTTGATGTAACGGGCCTGGGCCGGGGTTTTCAGTTGGGTGTAGTCGTGATGGAAGTCGAGTTTGTTCTCGCTCTTGTCGATGATCTTCGTCCAGTTCTTGCCGTCCACGGAAGCCTCCACGGTGAAGCACTGGTAGTACTCGGGGTTGGCGGGAGCGGGGCCGCCGAAGCCGAAGCCGCCGCGGGCGGGCTGCTCGGCTCCGATGTGGTCGAAGTTGCACTGGATGGCGTAGATGTCGGCCACTTTGCCGAGATCGACCTGGAACCATTCGCCCGGAGCGCCGGTCTCGGCGGCCCAGTTGGTCATGAAGTCCTCATCCACGGCATTCCCGGGAACGTAGTTCTCGAAGGTGGAGGAGACGGTGACCTTCTTCTGGTGCGAGAGGAGCTTCCAGCCGGTCCAGTTGTGGTCGACCGCGTCGGTGCGGGTGCCGGGCCAGTACTGCGGGTAGTCGCCGAATTCGACGTTGGAATGCATGACGCCGTCCTCATCGACGGCCGTCGGGAAGATGGCGAGCTCGGAGCCGCGGCCTGCGCCGCCGTAGCTGGACGGGATCATGCAGATGGTCCAGAGCTGGCCGTTCTTGTCATGGAAGGTGCTGCCGTGGCCGGCGCCCACCGCGAAGCCCGTGGTCTTGAAGGTCAGCGGGTTGTGCGGAGAGTACGTGAAGGGGCCCATCGGGCTGTCGCCCACATACACGCCGTGCGAGTAGGAAAGGAGCTCCAGGCCGATGGCGGCATACTGGAGGTAGTATTTGCCGTTGTGCTTGGTCATCCACGGGCCTTCGATCCAGGGGTATTCCTCCTCGAAATAGTCGCGGCGGCCGTTGAAAATGGAGTAGATCACATCGTCGCGGGTGCGCTTCTCGAAGCCGTGGTTGCGGTAGTCGCTGAAGAAGAGGACTTCCGGTCCGGCGATCTCCTTGAAGGTCGTCTTGTCCAGCTCGACGACCTTGAAGGGCATCAGCTGGGACCAGCCGTAGTACAGGTAGAGGTGGCCGTCATCGTAGAACATGTTGGCGTCGCCGTAGCGGTCGCTGTCGAGGGTGCCGACCTGCTCCCAGGTGCCTGCCTTGGGGTCGATGGCCTTGTAAACGTTCTTGTTGTTCATGGAGCAGCCGTAGAGGCTGCCGTCCATCTCCACGACGGAGACCACGCCGCCCGGGTAGTTCGGGGCGTCAACGTAGGTCCAGTCCTTGAAGTCGGGGGAGTACCAGTAGCCTTTGCGGTGCGAGACGAAAAGGTAGTAGTTATCCTGGTAGATCAGTACGACGGGCTCGCCGCCGCGATAGGAGCGCTCGCCGGGCACAACCAGGTCGAGCGGGTTGCAGAATGTGGTTTTGTCCTGTCCGTGCAACGAGAGGGACAGACACAGGGCGACGGCCGCCAGAGCGGCACGCGCGATGGTTTTGAAGTGCATATACGGAATGGTTTTGGTTTTCCTAGTTTCAAAGATACGCACGCTCGCGCGTAAAAGCAAGACCTCGCAACGCAAAAATGAACTATTGCTTTTTCAAAATGCTGTTAGTATCTTTGAATCAGTAATTAACCAATTTCCATATGCAACTGAAACCACTCCTGCCAGTCCTCGCGCTGGCCCTGCTGGCCGCCTGCGCCGGCCCCAAGGACGTAGAGGTCGGACCGTACACCGTGTCGGTCATCGAGAAGAACGTCTATCACATCCAGGACTACAACAGCGAGAACCCCGCCGGAGAGACTTTCGATGCCGACGGCAAACTGACCCATTTCAACAATTGCTCGGATATCTATTTGTTCGTAGGCAAGAACGAGGCCCTGCTGCTGGACCTGTCCAATCCCATCACCTGGGCGGACAACGCGGCCGAATCGCTGCGCGACATCGTCTGGGAGCGCGCCGGCGGCATCCCGCTGACGGTTACCTTCACCCACAACCACGGCGATCACACGGGAATGCTTCCCGCTTTCGTGAATGACCCGGGCGTGCAGTTCGCTCTGCCGGAGACCGACTTTGCCCGCCTGGCGGACCGCTTCCCCGAAGAACGGACCCGCTTCTTCGACGAGGGCGAGGTCTTTGACCTCGGCGGCCTGAAACTGGAAGCCATCGGCGTACCCGGCCATACGGACGGGTCGATGGTGTATCTCCTGCAGGGCCGTGACCTGCTCTTCAGCGGCGACGCGGTGGGCTCCGGTCACGGCGTGTGGCTGTTCAATGCCAACGGTTTCAATAGCTACGTTTCCGCCGTTCCGTACCTGATCCGGGCGCTTGAGGAGCGCGGCGTGAACGAGGCGCGCCTGAAGATCTACGGCGGCCACTACTGGCAGAAAGACTGGCTGAATCTTCCGGAAGGTACGGAGCTCGGCATGCAGTACCTGCGCGACATGAAGGCGCTCTGCGACGAAATTGAAGCGGGTACCGCCGCCACCGAGCCCTCGAACCTCGGCCGGCCGGGCCTGGACACGTATTTCCGTCACGGCAACGCGATTATTACCTGGAGCGCCGAGCTGGCGGAGCAGTTCCGGAACCGCTATTCGGAGCAGTTCGTCTATCGCGATGCGGATATCGTGTTCCGTCAGATTGACGAGCATACCTGGGAGGGGAATGGCTATCAGGTTTATAACGAGTCCGTCTATGTCGTGGAGGGGGAGGACAAGGCCCTGGTCATTGACGCGGGCGCCTATATGCCGCACCTGGACGAGGCTGTCGCCGCGCTGACCGACAAACCGGTCATGCTGGCACTCACGCATGGCCATGGCGATCATGTCGGCGGCATCGGCTGCTTCCCGGAGGTCTGGATTCATCCCGCTGACGTGCCGATGATTACGTACGGAGACGAAGGGTACAAAGGTGTAATCCACCATCTGGAGGACGGCGATGTGATTGATCTGGGCGGCCGTCAGCTCGAGGTGCTCCACACGCCCGGCCATACTTCCGGTTCCATCACTTTCTTCGACAAGGAGCATCATTATGGCTTCAGCGGCGATGCTTTCGGCTCTACGAACCTGCTGCTTTTCGTGCCGTCTTTCAGCGTCCTGATCGAGACTTGCACCCGCACGGCGGAGTATATGCAGAAGAACGGTATCGAGAAGCTGTTCCCGGGCCATTACGGCGGCCCGAACGTCGAGACGCTCCAGCGCGTTCTGGACGAGAAGAAGATGTCGCAGGAGCTGCTCGCCGGCAAGCGTAAGGGTGTGGCGGAGAGCGCCAACGGCCTGAACCGCTACATCCGTGACTACGGCGTCACCATCCGCTATACCGATCCAGACGCGCTGAATTAGCTGTCTGCTAACCGGACGACAAGACCCCTTCCTCGGCTTCCATCCTCGCTTCCCGCTGGCGCGGGAACCGGATTCGACGTTACGAATCCTGCTGCGGCTGAGCTTTCGGAAGGGGTCTTGTCCGTCCGGTCTATTTGTGAAGACATGAAAAACCGGTATCTTTGTATGATGGAAAAATTGATTGAATGTGTTCCGAATTACAGCGAAGGCTGCGACAGATCGGTGATTGATGCGATTGTCGCGGCCATCGCATCCGTGGAGGGTGTCCGGGTGCTCCACGTGGACCCGGGCCAGGCGGCGAACCGGACGGTCGTGACATTTGTCGGTGCGCCGGAAGCGGTGGTCGAAGGCGCCTTCCGCGGCAGCGCCATGGCGCAGGAGCGCATTGACATGCGTCGCCATCACGGCGAGCATCCGCGCATCGGTGCCACCGATGTGCTCCCGCTCGTGCCCGTGAGCGGGGTGAGCCTGGAAGAATGCGCTACGCTCGCGCGCGGGCTCGCGAAAAGGATGTATGAGGAGCTGGGCATCCCCTGTTATTGCTACGAAGCCGCGGCGTTTTCGCCCGAGCGGCGCAACCTTGCGGTTTGCCGGGCGGGGGAATATGAGTCCCTGCCGGAGAAGATGGCGGACCCCTCGCGCCGACCCGATTTCTGCGGCGCGTGGGACGAGCGCTCCGAGCGCAGCGGAGCCTCGGTCGTCGGCGCACGCAACTTCCTGATCGCTGTCAATTTCAATTTGAATACAAAAGATGCCGCCGTGGCCACGGAGGTGGCGATGGACGTGCGGGAGAAAGGCCGGAAGCTGTCGGACGGCAGCTGGCAGCGCGGTCCGCTGAAGGGCTGCAAAGCCATCGGCTGGTATATCGAAGAGTACGGCATTGCCCAGGTGTCCATGAACGTCACGGACATCACGGCCACGCCCCTGCACGTCGCCTACGAGACGGTCTGCCGGGCGGCCGCCGCGCGCGGGCTGCGCGTCACGGGCACGGAGATCATCGGCCTGGTGCCGCGACAGGTCCTGCTGGATGCGGGACGCTATTTCTTGTCGGGAGAGAATGCGGGGGAGGAAGCGCTGGTGCAGGCGGCCATCCGGGGGATGGCGCTGGACGATCTCTGTCCTTTCGATCCGCACCGGAAAGTAATCGAATATATGCTATAAAAAATGAAGGGTCGCGCTGTCACAGTGCGGCCCTTCCCCCATCAAGTATATTTACTAACTAACTGAAAAAATATTAGGAATTGTATTGTGTCGTTTCCTATTGCAAAGGTAGGCAAAGTATTCTTGCAAGCAGGACAACATTTCGTCATTCTAGGATAAAATATCTTCAATACGACAGGATCGCGGGTGTGGAGCATTCCCTATACCGAAATAATATATACTTTTGTGTTGTCGAATGAATCAAACCATGAAGAGACTGTTTCTCTCGATTTTCCTGATTTTTTCGGCCGCGTCCATCCACGCGGTCAATAGTGGCCATTCCTTTAATCATTATATGACCCGGGACGGTCTGCCGAGCAATACGGTGTATTGTACGATGCAGGACCGCAATGGCTTCGTCTGGATCGGAACGGACGACGGCATCTGCGTCTATGACGGATACCGCTTCATTTCTCTGGGCGGACAGAATCCCGAGAGCATGATGCGGGGCATGTCCACGGCTATCTGCGCGGATGCGGACGGCCTGGTGTGGTTCTCCACCGTGGGCGGCTGCGGGTATTACAATCCCGAGATTGATCAGACTTTCAATATCGGCATTCATGAGCGGGTCCCGGCTGAAAATGTCATTGTGGACGAGGACGGGTGCGCCTGGTTCCAGTTCCAGTCGCTTTACCGCTATGAGAAGGATACGGAACTGCTGGTCAAATACCCCGTGGAGGATTTCTTCCCGGTTTCATCCCTGTCGGTTGATTCTTATGGTACGCCCTGGTGTACCTCTGCCGATACCGGCGAACTGTACCGCTATGAGCATCGCGCGAACCGTTTCCGCAAGGAGCGGACCGGCGGCGTGCGTTATGTCAAGGGCATTTCCAACGGGTTGTTGCTGCTTGTTGACAACGCTGAAGACGTGTGGGTGATGGATCCGGAGAACGACCGGGAGCAGTGCATCTTCCATTGCGCCCAGGCCGGTGGCCGGCGGGTGCTGGCGCTGCTGGAGCGTCGTCCCGGCGAATACTGGATCAGCACGCAGGTCGGTATCTGGATTTATGTCGAAGGCCAAGGCCTGACGAACCATATTGTGCGCTCCGATGCGGATCGTAAATCGATTTCCTCCAATTACGTCACAAACCTGTACGCGGATGCGGAAGGAAATGTCTGGGCCGGCACGAATTATCGTGGATTGAACGTGTGGCTGAACAGCTACGGCGCGTATTCCCTCTACTATCCTGACGGCGGATTGCATTCCATCCAGGGCCGCATCGTGCGAACCATCGAACCCGATTCGTCCGGCGCCATCTGGATGGGCACGGAAGACGGCTCGCTGAACCGCTTTGATCCCCAAACGGATAGCTTCGAGCAGTATGACCTTTCCGGTACCTATAATAATATTCAGGATATCCTCGTGCAGGGAGATGAGTTGTGGGTGGCGACGTTCGGGAACGGACTGTATCGTTATGCCCCGGCTTCCCGCCATCTCAATGCACACGTGAATGTCGGTGACAACCGCCTCTCCTGCCTGTTGCGCGTCTCCGACGATACGGTTCTGGCCGGCGCGGGGAACGGTTTGTATCGTCTTGTCCCGGGGACGGGCCGCTTTGAAGGCGTGCCTGCTGTGAACGATAATCTGGTGCAGTGCCTGGGCGAGGACAGCCTCGGCCGGATTTGGATCGGAACGGAAGGGGCCGGCGTTTTCATTCTGGACCGTGAGCTGAATTTGCTTCAACATCTGGAGCCGGAACTGGATATTCCCGGTGCCGGGCGTATCACTTCCTTCTTTGAAGATGGTTGGAACCGGATGTGGGTGACCACGAGCGGAGCCGGTATCCTGATGACTTACGTGCGGGCGGATGACGAGATCCGCTTCCAGACCTTTACCCGCGCGGATGGTCTCCCTTCGAACAATGTTTGCTCCGTGACGGAGGACTTGGGCGGCATGTTGTGGGTCTCCACCAGCAAGGGCCTGTTCATGATGCATCCGGACAATTTCCAGCTGACGACTTTCTTCGACGATTCGCAGATGGTCGGGAACCAGTATTCCTACGGGGCATCCTACATCGCTCCGGACGGAACCATCTACCTGGGCATGACGGATGGTGTCTTCGTCTTCGATCCGGATGTTCTGCTGGGACTGCACCGGAATAGGGAAATCTATATTATGGACGTCTCCGCCTTTGTGGGCGACCGGGTGACGCGGCTTTCGGGTACCGGTTCCGCGGCCCATTATTCCCAGAAGCTGCGGGTCAGCTACAAGGACGTTTCGCTGCTCAGCATCGCTTTCGCTGCCCCGAACTTCTCCAATGTGCTGGCGACCCGCTACGAGACTTCCATGACGTCGAAGGACCTGGACATCCACTCGGTGTCCACCCAAAATGTCGTCCAGTATTCGAATATCGGTTATGGGAAGCACGTCTTCTCGGTCGGCATCTACGGCAGTGACGAGCCCGGCTCCCAGAAGACCTTGGAAATCTACGTGGTGCCTCCTTTCTCGAAGAGCATCGCCGCCAAGGTGCTTTGGGCCCTGCTACTGATGACTCTCTGGGGCTTGGGTATGTACGGCACCCGGCGCCTGCGCAAGGCCAAACGTATCCGTCAGGCCGCAGCGCTCGAGCAGATGAAGCAGCGCGAACTGTACGAGTCCAAGAACAGCTTCTTTACGAACATTACGCACGAGATCCGCACGCCGCTGACCTTGATTAAGATGCCGCTCGACAAGATTATCCGTCTGAAGGAGTATGCCCCGGAGGCCGAGAAGGATATGCTTGTCATCCAGGCCAACACCAACCGGCTGCTGTCGCTGACCAACCAGCTGCTTGACCTGAAGAAGCTGGAGAACGGTGACGAGAAACTTGAGTTCACGCGGCAGAATATCTGCGATACCGTGCGGAAGACTTGCGACCGCTTCGCGCCGATGGCCGCGGAGCAGGAGGTGCACCTGAAGGTTCACGTGCCGGATGAGGTTATCAATATGCAGTACGCCGTCGATAGCGTGGAGAAGATCATCAGCAACCTGCTTTCCAACGCGATGAAATATGGCCAGGGCTTGATTGACGTCACTTTGGAGCGCGTGGACGAAGGGAAGAAGGTCGTCGTGCGGGTGGATAGCAATGGCTGGCCCATCCCGGAGGCCGAGCGTGAGAGGATCTTCGAGAAGTTCTATCAGGGCGGCAAGGGCACCGGCCTCGGCCTGCCTCTGGCCCGTACGCTCGCGGAGTTGCACGGCGGCCGCCTGTACCTGGACGCAGAGCGGACAGACCGCAATTCCTTCGTGCTCGAACTGCCGGTTGATCATCCCGAGCAAGTGGAGGTCACGCATTCCGTACAGGCAGAGGAAGCCAAGGAGTTGTCGGAATACGACAGCACCCGCTCTTCGCTGCTGATCGTGGAAGACAATCAGGAATTCCGGCTCTACCTGGCCCGCGAATTCAACGAAGAATACAACGTGTTCCTGGCTGCCAACGGCAAGATGGCCATCGAGGTGCTCCAAACCCAGAAGATCGACCTGGTGATCAGCGACATCATGATGCCGGTGATGGACGGCTGCGAACTCTGCAACGAGATCAAGTCCAACCCCGATTTCAGCCACATCCCGGTGCTGCTGCTGACCGCTGCCGTGGGCACGGAAACGCGCATCGAGACGCTCCAGGTGGGTGCGGACGGCTATATCGAGAAGCCGTTCCCGATCGAGTTGCTGCGCGCGAATATCACCAACCTGTTCAAGAACAAGGAGATTGCCTATCGGCAGTTCACTTCCTCGCCGCTGTCTCATTTCAGCAGCGCTGCCAGCAAGGTGGACGAAGCGTTCATGGACCGGTTGCATAAGATCATTCAGGACAATATGGCCGACAACAACCTCGGGCTGGACGAGTTGGCTTCCGAGATGAATACGAGCAACTCGACGCTGTACCGGAAAGTGAAGGCCAATACGGGCATGAATGTCAACGAGTATGTCCGCCTCTGCCGTCTCAAGCGTGCCGCGGAGCTGCTTGCCTCGCAGCAGTACAGGATCAACGAGGTGGCCGACATGCTGGGATTCTCGTCGTCGTCCTACTTTGCGGCGAGCTTCCAGAAGCAGTTCAACATTTCCCCGTCCGCGTTCATCAAGAACCTCAAGCGCTAATCGCTTTCGGGGCCTGGATCCGCAGAAAAATGCCGGCAGTGTGGTAACACGCTGCCGGCGTTTTGCGGCGTTCGGTGTTCTTTTTTTGACGAAAATGTATATATTTGTAGGAGTTAGTATCTATTACTTTATAGGATTATGTTAGTTAGTAGTTTGAAAAAAGCTCCCTTCGTGGGGGCTATCTTGCTGACAGTGTTTCTGTTGGTCTTTGCCCTTCCGGTCAAGGCGCAGAACGCTTCCTCCCGCGGCATTGAACTGAAGGGTCGTATTACGGACCCGGAGGGTCTGCCTGTTGTCGGCGCTACCATCCAAAACCTGGCGGAGAAGACTTACACCACCTCCGATCTGGATGGACGCTATGTTCTCTCTGTCAAGGATCCCCAGAATGCCACGATCGAGATCTCGTTCCTGGGCATGAACACGGTGACTGAAGCACTGGCCGGCCGTACGAAGCTGGATGTGCAGATGTCCGAGGACAAGGTGTTCCTGGAAGGATCCGTCATCACGGGTTACCAGGAGATCCAGCTGAAGAAGGTGACGGGCGCCGTCTCTACGATCAGTGCCCAGACCATGGAAGAGCGCTACAGCCCCTCCATCGTCCAGAATCTCGAGGGCCGCGTGGCGGGTCTTTCGACCTATGGCGGCAAGCTCACGATCCGCGGTATCAGCTCCATGTACGCTGAGTCCAGCCCGCTGCTGGTCGTGGACGGCCTGCCCATCGAAGGCGACATCGACGACCTTAACCCTTACGACATCGAAAGCGTGAACGTCCTGAAGGATGCTGCTGCGGCGGCCATCTATGGCGCCCGCGCCTCCAATGGTATTATCGTCATCACCACCAAAAACGCCCGCGAGAAGGGCCGTATTGATGTGGATTTCTCTTCCAACATCACGGTCTATCAGAAGCGCAACCTGGACTATGGCGCCAACTTCTACCTGACGCCGGCCCAGCAGGTGCAGGTGGAGAGCGATTACTATAAGTATTACTTCAATACGCCCGAAGAGGTGGCCGACCCGTTCACCTCTTTCGAGAACAGTCTGAACACTTACGCCAATCGCATCTCTCCTGTCGAGTATGCTTACTACAAACAGGCCAAGGGCGAGATCACGCAGGCGCAGCTGGACGCCACCCTGGCCCAGCTCTCCAACAATAACTTTGCGAAGGAGTACGGCGAGGCGGTCTATCGCCGCCAGGTGATCCAGCAGTATGACCTGGCGCTCCGTAGCCGCAGCGACAAGGGTCAGAGCAACTTCGTGCTGAACTTCCGTACCGACAACTCCGGAGTCATCAACAGTTTCGACAACCAGATGTCCATCAGCTACAAAGGTGCCTACGACGTGGCTCCCTGGCTGACGGTCAACGTGGCCGTGAACGGTATCTACGGCAAGCAGCGCCAGAAGGGTGCCGGCGCATCGTATTCCCCGTGGTCCTATCCGGCCTACGAGACGCTGACCAACGAAGACGGCTCGTATCGCCTGGTGGGCAGCAACGCCTACCGGGACAATACGGAGGGCGGTGTGTTCAAGGAACTGGGCGTGAACCTGGCTGAGGAGTACTACAACAATGTGCAGAATACCTCCCGTCAGTACATGCGCTATCACGGCGACCTGCTCTTCAAGATCGTCGAGGGCCTCACGGCCAACGCGCAACTGGTGTATGAGACCGACCACCGCACCACGGACTGGCAGGCCAACCAGGAGAGCTATGTGGCCCGTCTGTTCTACAATGCTTACAAAGAGGTCGATCCCGACACGGGCATGGCCACCTATCATACGCCCGAGACTGGCGGTTTCCGCAACGTGACCAACATGGACGGCCGCTACTGGACCGCCCGCGGCCAGGTGAACTACTCCGGCACCTTCGGCAAGCACGAGATCGTGGCCCTGGCCGGTGCCGAGTTCCGCGAGACCCTCTATGCGGGTACCCGCAGCCTGATGCTGGGCTATGACGACCAGTTGCAGAACGCCGCTACCCAGCTGGTGAACTTCGGCGAGCTGAGCCAGATGCTCAACAGCCCTTCGTATCAGAAGACGACCACGACCTCCTTCCCGGCCTACTACAATGTGTATGTACCGTATATCGACGGCAATATGAGCCCCATCATGGAGCAGCACCACCGCTATGCTTCTGCCTACGCCAACTTTACCTACACCTATGACAGCCGTTACAACGTGTTCGGATCCTTCCGTAAGGACTATGCCGACGTCTATGGTCTGAACGTCAAGCTGCGCGGCCGGCCGCTTTGGTCGGCCGGTGTGGCCTGGAATATCGGCGAAGAGGCTTTTGCCAAGCAGCTGGGCTGGATCAGCTCCCTGAAACTGCGTCTGAGCTACGGTGTCACCGGTAATATCTACCAGGGCGCTACCAGCTATATGACCGCCAAGAGCGATGAGCTGAATACGCTCACCGGTCTGCCGTACGGCTACATCGAGAGCCCGGCCAACCCCAACCTGCGTTGGGAGCAGACCCGCACGTTCAACGCCGGTGTCGATTTCTCCTTCGTTGACAACCGTTTCCGCGGCTCCCTGGACTACTACCGCAAGCAGGGCCTGGACCTCTTCTCCTACAAGACGCTCGACCCGACGACCGGTTTTACCCAGATGTTCGTCAACTCGGCCGATATGACCAACAACGGTTTCGAACTCCTCTTCACGGGCGACTGGTTCCGGGAGAAGAGCCGCAACGGCTTCGGCTGGAGCAGCACCGTGACCTTCGCCCTGAACAAGAACAAGATTACCAACGTGGACAATCCGGCCATCCAGGCCTACCAGCGTTTCAGCAACCCGTACGTTGTCGGCTATCCGACCAGCTCCCTGTGGAGCTACGAATTTGCCGGCATCAGCGATGCCGAAGATTCCCGCGGCCAGACCTTGTGGTACGGCAAGGTGGATCCGGAGACCGGTGAGAAGACGGTCAGCACGTCTGCACAGGGCCAGCCCGTTGAGGTGCTGGTGTACTCCGGCCAGACGGAGCCTGTGGTCATTGCCGGCCTGGACAACCGCTTCACCTGGAAAGGCTTCAGCCTCAGCATCCTGATGGCCTACTATGGCGGCCACAAGATGCGCGGCCTCATCGAGGAGGAAGTGTCGGGCATCGGCAACAATACGGCGCTGCCTGCTTACTTCGCCAATGCCTGGACGCCCGAGCACAAGACGCTGACTCCGGGTATCGGACGCTATGCCAGTACCGCCATCGCCGCTCCTTCTACCGGCGAGCCCAATCACAGCGATATTTCGGTCCGCGACGCTTCTTTCCTGAAGATCCGCAACATCGTCCTGGGTTATGAGCTGCCGCAGAAATGGGCACGCGCCATCGGCGCCGACCGGGTCAACCTCCAGTTCCAGGTGGATAACATTCCGCCGATCTGGACCGCTTTCAACCCGGGTCGGGAGATGAGCTACTACGCCAAGAACGCTGTCTTCGATCCCGAGACCGGCGGCATTCCGCTTCGGAGCTCCTACATCTTCGGTGTTCATGTCAACTTCTAAGTCAGTACCGTTATGAAAAAGATAATTACCATCCTTGCTGCTGTCCTGGTGCTGGCTTCCTGCGCCAAGTTCACGGACCTCAAGCCCAAGGGCATGAATATGCTCTCGTCTGCCGACGAGTTGGAACTGCTGCTGAATGCAGAATTCAGGGATTTCTACCACAATGACATGTATCAAATCCCCGGAGACCTGCTGATTACCAACACACCTGTCGCCAACCTGATCTCCCAGCCCACACCGAGCCGCAACTCCATCCTGATCACCTGGGATGACAGCTATGTGGAGCGTTTGGCTGAATTGACCAAGAGTGATGACGACTATAAGAAGCTGTATGGCTTTATCGGCCAGATTGCCAATCCGATCCTGTCTTCCGTTGATTTCGCCAGCGGTGATGCTGCAAAGCTTGCGCAGATCAAGGCGGAGGCCCTGTGCCTGCGCGCCTGGGCTCAGTTCATTCTGGTGAATAAGTTTGCCGCCGCTTACAATCCGACTACGGCAGCCTCCACGCCGGGTATCCCGTACCTGATGGAGGATTGGGACATCTCCATTCCGCCGGAGAAGTGGACCGTGGCGCAGGTGTACGACCAGATCGTCGCCGACTGCGACGCCGCGATCGCGACGAATGCGCTTCCCGTGAAGAACGTGAACCAGATGCGCTGGAGCAAGGCTTGCCCCTATGCCATCAAGGCGCTGGCGCTGATCGCCATGCAGGACTACGAGGGGGCGGAAGCCGCCGCCAAGGAGTCCCTGAAGGTCAACGACGCCATCACGGATTACTGGTCTGATGCCAACACCAAGGTGTTGACGGCTTTTATGCCGCCGTTCAATACGACTAAAACGGTGGGTCGCTGGCCGTTTGCCTGCGAAGAGGACCTGTTCCATACCTACACCCAGCTGATCTTCGGCCCGTTCCGCACAACGGACTGTGAGGCCAAGCTGGAGGCAGGGCATTCTGCTCTTGTCCGCATGCCGCTGGATATCAATATGTTTAACGACAATCCCATGATGGGTATGGGTATGACCATCGGCATTCCTACGTATGTGGCGGTCGGTGCCATGGGTACCGGCGCCGGTACCAGCTGGAACACCTATGGCCTCAAGACCACGCAGCAGTACCTGATCGTGGCCGAGTGCGAGATCCGCAAGGGCAATTTCTCCGAGGCCATGCAATACCTGGATGCCATCCGTGCCAAGCGTATCGATCCGGAGCTCTACGCTCCGCTGGCGGGTACCGTGACGACGAAGGAAGACGCCCTGGCACACCTGAAGCAGACCGCGCTGGGCGAGAACCTGTATTCCATCTTCAATTTCGTCGAGCGCAAGCGCTGGAACCAGCTGGATGACATGAAGGAGACGCTCAGCAGGACCTTCAACCTGATCAGCGGCCAGTCCTACACCTTCACCCTGGCCCCGGACTCCCCGCTGTGGATCTTCCCGTTCCCGGGCAATGCCGTGGACAATAACCCCAACCTGAAACAGAATTCCTACCATGAGAAATAATCTCTTTTTGAGTTTGCTGCTCTGTGCTGTTGCCGCGGGCCTTTGTGCCTGCGGTGGCCGCCAGGGTTATACGATCCAGGGACCGGCGGAAGGCGAAGGCTATGCCGTGCTCCATGTCTGGAACGCCGAAGGCGCGACCCTGCGCGACACGGCTGCCTTCCAGAACGGCCGCTATGTTTTCTCCGGCTCCGTAGACGATGTCTATATGGGCGAGGTGCTGGTCTTCGAGGAAGGTCAGGAGCCTGCCCGGCATTTCCTGTATGTGGAGAACGCTCCGCTCTCCTGGAAGGACGGCTATTTCCGGGGCGGCCCCAACAACGACTTCAACGTCGAAATGGAGGCCGTCGGTGCCAGCCTGGACACCCTCGCGGCCGACTATCGGGAGCAGCTGGTGGAGAAGATGAATGCCTGCTTCCTGTCGCACCCCGACGTGGAGGCTGCGGCTTTCTTCTACTACAACTTCAACCGCGATCTTCCGCTGGATGAGTTTGAGGCGGGCTTTGGCACTTTCACCGAGCGCGTTCAGAACAGTTTCCTGGGCAAGAACGGCCGCGAGGACATCATCGCCCGCAAGGCGACGGGCGAGGGGACTGAGGCGCCGGCCATCACCCTGAACGACCGGGAGGGTCAGGCGGTTTCGCTCGAATCCCTGCGCGGCCAGTATGTGCTGCTGGATTTCTGGGCTTCCTGGTGCCGTCCCTGCCGGGCGAGCATGCCGCACCTGAAGGAGCTCTATGCGCAGTATCACGGCAAGGGCCTGGAGATCCTGGGCATCTCGACCGACTCCAAGGCGGAGGACTGGTTGCAGGCGGTGAGCGAGGATGCTACCCCCTGGATCCACGTGCGGGACGACAAGAGCGTCGCTGAGAGCTATGGCGTCCATTCGATTCCGACCTTCTTCCTGGTCGGTCCGGACGGAAAGATGGTCGGAAAGATCGAACATGACGACCTCGACGGCGTCCTGCAGCGCTTGCTGGACTAGAACGCCTTCTCTGCTGAGAACGCCCTTTGCCCTCGTGGTGAAGGGCGTTTTTTGATTTCAGCGGGAAATATCTTACCTTTGCGTTCGATATCTCTTCAGGGCAGGGTGCAATTCCCTACTGGCGGTATAGTCCGCGACTCCCCGAGAGGGGACTGAGCCGGTGAAACTCCGACACCAACGGTATAGTCCGGATGGAAGACGGGATAAGTATGGTTAGAATTCTCAACACCTGGTCGGATGCCGACCGGGCATACATGCAGGAGGCGATCGCCCTTGCAGAACGCGGGCGCGGACACACGGCGCCCAACCCCATGGTAGGATGCGTCCTGGTAAAGGACGGCCGGACCATCGGACGCGGTTACCATCATCGATACGGAGACCTTCACGCGGAGCGCGACGCGCTGGCTGCGTGCACGGAGGACCCGACGGGCGCGACGATGTACGTCACCCTCGAGCCTTGCTGCCACCACGGCAAACAGCCGCCCTGCACGGATGCGATCCTTGCGGCCGGCATTGCCCGCGTGGTGGTGGGCGCGACCGATCCCAACCCGCTGGTCGGCGGCAAGGGGATCGCCCTGCTGCGCTCGGGCGGCGTGGCCGTCGAGGCCGGACTGCTGGAGGAGAAAATCCGCGAGCAGAACCGCATTTTCCTGAAATACATCACGCAGCGGCGGCCCTGGGTCAGCCTGAAGGTCGCGATGACCCTGGACGGTAAAATCGCCACCGCGTCCGGCGACGCCCGCTGGGTAACGTCCGAAGCCGCGCGCGAATATGTGCAGCAGCTTCGCGGACAGCGCTGCGGCATCTGCGTCGGCGCCGGGACCGTCCGGCTGGATGATCCGATGCTGACCTGCCGCGCCGAAGGGTATCGGAACCCCGTCCGTATCCTGCCGGACAGTGTGGCCTCCCTTTCGCCGGACAGCCGGATTGCGCGGAGCGCCGCCGACATCCGGACCCTCGTCGCGCACACGGATGCGGCGCCTGCCGGACGGCTGGAGCGGCTGCGCGCCTGCGGCGTCGAGCTCCTGCCCTGCGCTGCCCGCGACGGGCGCGTGGACCTGCCGGACATGCTGTCCCGGCTCGGCGCCCTGGGCATCGACTCCATCCTGCTGGAGGGCGGCGAAGCGCTCAACGGGAGCTTCGTCGCACAGGGGCTCGTCGATGAATATTTCATTTTCATCGCGCCCAAGATCTTGGGCGGAGATGATGCCAAAACCGCCGTCGGTGGCTCTGGGTTTGCGAAAATGGCAGACGCGCAGAAGCTTGACATCCGCTCCGTGGAGCAGATCGGTCCCGACCTCCTGATCCACGCCTATCCGAAGAAGCAATAGACAGTTATGTTTACAGGAATCATAGAAGAAATCGGCACGGTCCGTGCCATCACGAATACGGCCTCCGGGACCGCGCTGCGCATCGCTGCCGCGCGGGTGACGGAGGGGACGCGCGTCGGCGACAGCATCGCCGTGAACGGCGTCTGCCTGACGGTCACCGCCTGCTCCGACCGGGAGTTCTCGGCAGACGTCATGCCCGAAACGGTACGCCTTACCAGCCTCGCCGGCCTGCGCCCCGGCGCGAGGGTCAACCTGGAACGTGCCATGACGCCCGACGGCCGCCTGGGCGGGCATGTTGTCTCCGGCCACGTCGATGCCTGCGGGCAGGTCGTGGCCGTGGTCCCGGACGGCATCGCCCGGCGCGTGAGCGTCGCGCTCGAGCCCGCGCTGCTTCGATATATTGCCCGGAAGGGCTCCGTGACCCTGGACGGCGTCAGCCTGACGGTCGTCGATGTGGATGAGCGTTCCTTCGCGGTCTCGCTCATTCCCCAGACCCGCTCGGCCACGACCCTGGGCGAACTCCGGACCGGCAGCCGCATCAACGTGGAAGTGGACTTGCTCGCGCGCTACACCGAGCGCCTGCTGGCGACGCAAACCCCGCAGAATCAGAAGAATGGCCTCTCTCTGGAGTGGCTCGCAGAAAATGGATTTTAATATGTCAGACAATACTTTATCGACCATCGAAGAGGCCCTCGAAGAGCTACGCCAGGGGCACCTCATTGTCGTCATCGACGATCCCGAGCGGGAGAACGAAGGCGACCTCATCTGCGCCGCGCGCTACGCGACGCCCGACAATGTCAATTTTATGGCCACCCACGGCAAAGGCCTGATCTGTATGCCGATGAGTGAGGTCTATACCTCCCGGTTGGATCTCAACCCCATGGTGAGCTGCAATACCGACAATCATCACACAGCCTTTACCGTGTCCATCGATCACGTGTCCACAACCACGGGCATCTCGGCCGTGGAGCGCTCCGTAACGGCGCTGAAGTGCATCGCTCCGGACGCGACGCCTGCTGACTTCCGTCGTCCCGGGCATATGTTCCCGCTCAAGGCGCGCCGCGGCGGCGTGCTCATTCGCGCCGGCCACACGGAGGCCACGGTGGACCTGATGCGCCTCGCGAGTCTGGAGGAGTGCGGTCTGTGCTGCGAGATCATGCGCGAGGACGGCACGATGATGCGTACGCCGGAACTGCTCGCTTTTGCGCGGGAGCATGGCCTGAAGATCGTCTCCATCGCCGACCTGATCCGCTACCGCCGCGCGCACGAGAAGACGATTGAGTGCGTCACGGTGGCCGATCTGCCGACGAAATACGGCCATTTCAAGGCCTACGGCTTTGAAAGCAAGATCACGGGTGAGCACCACATCGCCCTCGTCAAGGGCGACGTGACCACGCCCGAACCGGTCCTCTGCCGCGTGCACTCCGAGTGCCTGACCGGCGATGTGTTCGGCTCGCTGCGCTGCGACTGCGGCGAGCAGCTCGAAGAGGCGCTGCGCCGCATCGAGCTGGCCGGCCGCGGGATCCTGCTCTACCTCCGGCAGGAGGGGCGTGGCATCGGCCTGATCAACAAGCTCCGCGCCTACCGGCTGCAGGAGCAGGGGATGGATACGGTCGAAGCGAACCTCGCGCTCGGGTTTGCACCGGACCTGCGCGAGTACGGCACCGGTGCCGCCATCCTCTCCGATCTGGGCGCCCGGCAACTGATCCTGATGACCAATAACCCTGAGAAGATCAGCGGCCTGGACGGCTTCGGCATCGAAATCGTCGGCCGGGAGCCGATCGAAATCAAGAGCAATGCGGTCAACGACCGTTACCTGCGCACCAAGTGCAGCAAAATGGGGCACCTGCTCCACCTCGACGATATGAACAAATAATTTAAAGGTAAAGAGATATGAAAACCATCGAAGGAAAGCTTATTGCATCCAATCTGAAAATCGGCGTCGTCGCCTCCCGATTCAACGAATTCATCACCGGCAAACTGCTTGGCGGCGCTCAGGACTCCTTTGTCCGCCACGGCGGCAACGCCGACGACCTGACTGTCGCTTGGGTCCCGGGCGCGTTTGAGATTCCGCTCGTTGCCCAGAAGATGGCCCAGTCCGGCCAGTATGACGCCGTCGTGTGCCTCGGCGCCGTGATCCGCGGCAACACCCCGCACTTCGACATGGTCGCGAACGAGTCCGTCAAGGGTATTGCCCAGGCTGGTCTGCAGAGCGGCATCCCCGTCATCTACGGTGTGCTGACCACCGACTCCATCGAGCAGGCCATCGAGCGCGCCGGCACCAAGGCCGGCAACAAGGGCTTCGACGCCATGACCTCCGCCATCGAGATGGTCAACCTGACCCGGCAGCTGTAGCTTAACGCGTTTTTCTCGGCACGAAATTGACCAGGCCGACGCCGGTGAATACCAGGACGCAGGCCAGGATCTTGAGGAGCGTGAGATGGTCCAGTCCCATCGCCAGGGCGATCACCATGGCGATGACGGGCTGCACATAGGTGTACATGCAGACGACGACTGGCCGCAGGCGTTTCTGAGCGACCGGGATCAGGAAATAGGAGATGAAGGTGGCACCGACCACGACGTAGATGACCTGCCACAGTACGTCCCCTGGCACGGCCGCGAGGTCGGAGGCCCCGAATGCGCTGAAGGAGAAGGGGAGTGCCATCAGCGAGGAGAAGAGGAACATCCACTTCATGAAAGTCACGACCGAGTACCGCTGGATCAGCGGCTTGAACACGCCCACGTAGGTCGCGAAGCTCAACGTGTTGATAAGCATGCCGAGGATACCCCAGATAGAGGTGGAATCGGCTCCGGAGCGAATGGAGACGCAGTTGAAGATGAGGATGAACACGCCGATGAGGCTCAGGGCAATGCCTGCCACGCCGCTCCAGGTAATCCGCTCGTGAATCACGATGGTGGAGATGACAAGCGTCATGATGGGGCTCAGCGTGCTCAGGATGGAGGCGTCGATGGCCGTGGCCTTCGTGATGGCGAAGAGGAACGATAGCTGCGTCATGAAGAGCCCGAGGAAAGACGCGAGGGCAACTTTCCAAAGGTCTCCTTTTGCTATCTGCTCCTTCGGAGCCGTGAAGAGCGACCAGATCCAGAACAGTGCCGTCGCTCCGAAAGAGCGCAGACAGAACAGCGCCATGGGCGTGATGTTCCCGTCGATGGCTATGTTCTTGCAGCAGATGATATTAAATCCGAAGATGGCGTATGCTGTAAAGCACGCCAGGTTCCCGATCAGTGTACTATTCTGCGTCTTCATACTTGTACTTCAATCTCTCTACACAAATTTAGGCACTATTCCTTTTTTCGCAAAACCCGAAACGTAAAATACTAAAGAAATAGATAAGAATTGTTATAACATAATTGCGCATCACGTAATAACTTTATATCTTTGCAAAAAAGAAAGGAAATGAAGACCACGACACGAATCAAGCGAATCGGGAACAGCCGGGGGATCGTTATCCCGTCCGAAATCCTTCGGGAGCTTTCTCTCTCGGAGCGGGATAGTCTGGATATCTGCACGGAGGAGGGGAAGATTATCCTGTCAGCATCTTCCGCTGAAGAGACTTTTTCCGGTCCGTTTACGGGTCCATTTGCGGAGTTGAGTGGCGATCCCAATCTTTGGGGGGGATCTATGTCTGCCGTGGAATATGAAGACGAACTCCGCCGTGGCCGTCACAGCGTTAAGGACATGGAGACATGGTGAGAAGACCGAGGCGGTATCTACTGGATACCAATGTCTTAATTGACATGTTTAAGGGTAACCGTCGCGTACAGGAGAATATCTTTTGCGCGGAGTTTCACAATTGTTTTGTGTCGGAGATCACCTTGGCGGAACTCTATGTCGGAGCCTTTAAAGGAGGTCGGCCCAAGCAACTTGTGGAGATTGGTTTTGTCCTGAAGCATTTTCACATCCTTCCCGTGTCCGGGGCCATAGAACAGTACGCGAAACTGCGTGTCCATCTGGAACGAAAAGGGATCCCGGTTGACGACTTTGATTTGTTGGTTGCGGCCACGGCACAAACAGAGAAACTGGTCTTAGTCACGCACAACCTGAAGCACTTTGAACGGATCGACGACTTGCAGCTGGAAGACTGGGATCGTGTAGGTTAAATCCGACTGTTAGGGCATAAAAAAACCAGGGAACTATCCCTGTTTTTTTATAGCTGATTGATAAAGGATTATTTATCTAGTTGGCCTTCTAATATTCCTCCTCGTTCCAAAAAACGATGAAATGCGAAGGGGGTATGCTCCTGAGACACTTAAAAAGCTGATTTATCTGTGTGACAGCGGGATGGAATTCAAGGGCTTGAAGATTAATGGTACGCCCTGGGTGCCGTCTGGGCCAATATTTCCTGGGGCAGTTACTGGGCATGGGACCCCAAGGAGACCTGGGCGCTCATTACGATGCTGGTATACGCTTTCACCTTGCACGGCGGCGCGCTGAAACCTTTCCGGAACCCCGGCTTCTTCCATGGCTATACAATTTTCGCCTTCGTCTGCGTCCTTGTCACCTACTTTGGCGTGAACCTCCTGCTGGGAGGCATGCACTCCTATATGTAGCCGCCGGCCGCAGCCTCCAACCGGGCTCCGGACGGGACTAACGTGGGATGGTCTTCTTACGGAACACAGGCACTTCTTCTACAGGCAGGGCAGCCAGACATTCCTCGATGCCCTTGCCGCCAAGCGGGTCTATTCCCTGTTCAATCTGCCGGCATAGTTCCATGCTTATCCGGGCTGTCAGGCAAGCGTCGCCTTTTATCTCCCTTAGCACGAAAGTGCCGTCGGCATGCATTTCCAACGGCTCGCCGGCATAGCAGGGCACGCGGCAATACCGGCAATAGTCGTGCTGGCCGCAGGCGGGAAACGCCTGCTTCTGATCGGCCTGACGCATCTGCAGGCGCCGTGGACTCTTGATGGCTTCCTCCAGCGAGGTATGGCGCACATTGCCAAAGGTGATGGAGATATTGTCGCACCCGCCGACTATTCCACTGGGTGACACGGTGATTGTACTATTGGCAGCACAGGGGAACCCACGCCTGCGGCCAAACTCGTAGCCGCAGGCTTTTCCATCAGCTGGCACACGGCTTTCCCCAAGCGGATCTATCAAGAGGATACGCAGGGCTTCAGGGCGTGTCTGCAGGTGTTCAATCAAAGATACATCGCCGTCGGCACCAGGTATCAGTACACAAGAAATTTCATTCTCCGCACCCAGCCGACGGGCTATTTCGCGCACCCCGTAATACGTCCGGGTGTTCAGACGGAACACGGGTGTCTTGAGGTTCAGGGGCACAGGCCATTCTGCCAGCTCCCTCAGCACCTTCATCGACTGCTCCCACGAGCCGCGACGGCGTGTGATTCGATCGTGCAGCTCGGCATCGGTGCTATAGATGGAAACGCTTAACTGTCGGAGCCCCATACGGGCGATGCGTCTTATCTTTTCGCCATTGTTGAGCGCGAGGGCGTTGGTGAACAGGTTCACAGCCAGATTGCGCTCGTGCATATACTCAAGGATGTCCCAGCAGTGGGGATAGCTGAACGGATCGCCGCCCGTGACGGTCACCTCTGGTATTCCTAATGCTACGGCTTCATCGATGAGACGCTTGTAATCGGCCAGTTTGAGCATGTCAGGGCGCAGGCGGTGCTCCTCGTGCAGGTCGCTGCGGGCAGCGCCTTCGTTAAAGCAGTGCAGGCAACGTTCGCTACAGGCATAGGTAAGTTCAAATTTCAGGGAAACCCGAAATTCCTCAGGTAAGGAATCCTTATAGTCGCCCACAGGCTCATAACCCTTTGCGACAATACAAGGTGGATTATCCTTTCGGTATTGCTGCCACTCCTCGTCAGTCCATACATGGTCGTGAATCAGTCCTATAGGCATCAGCGACGTTTGACAGAACGCGATGACCTGTTCCTCTGTGGCGCCTGTCACTTTAGCGATATGCCCTGTGTTAACAGGACATTCTCTCTTCCCTTCCAGCATCTCATGGACCAGCAGGGCCGATACCCCCTCAAATGTATAGCACGTGCCGTGAGCCGTATTGTACATCACTGCTCTCTGAGCCTGGCGGTTAAAGGCACCACAGGTGTATAGTGGCCGGATAAAGGTCATTCCACGTTTCGGCTATAATTCAGATAGATGCAGTTGATACCGTTCATGTACTTGTGGTTGATATTCTTGCACAAGCGCGACAGTACGGCCCGTCGCAGGTTGTTCTCATCGAGATCCGTCAATTCCTCATCAGTAATTTTATAAATAGGATTACGGATAGGGCCTTTGCTCTTGACCACCACCGTGAACTCCTTTTCCTTGTCGATGATACGCACATCGAAGGTCTCGTTATCCTTAGAGGCTTCATGCGTCTCCACAACCTCATAGAGCAGTTCTTCCAGTGCCATATCCACAGCCAGCCCGTCGGGCAGTTCGCACGACTGCACAAAGGGTTGCACCTGGGCCAGGAACGCTTCGACTCCCTCGTTGGTATAAGGTACGGAGACCGTGAAGCCAGGGTTCGACGGTAATGTGTTCTCCAGTGTAGGCCATGCATAAAGCGGATTCTTGCGATGAACCACATACGCCATAGCCACCATCACCAGCAGCAGGAGCCAGGCAGTGACGGGCAGGATGTACCAGATAAGTTCGGGGGTATAAAGAGCCATAATAGCAATAATGCCGATGGTTCCCGCGTTGGTTACAATCTCTATCCACCGGCAGAGCTTCTGATGTCCCTGCACGAAATAAAGCACGCTCAATGTCTCGGAAAGGGCATTGGGCAGGAAGGCGAGGCTCATCAGGCGGAACGGAATATAGCACTGTGCTATCAGGTTTTCGTCAGCTCCATAGATTCTTGCAATCAAGGAGGGGAAGAGGAATATCAGCAGGCTAACTGCCGTCATCACTAGTATTAACATGCGGAAGGTCCGTCTCGTGAGTAAGCGGAAACTGTCGTAGTCTTCTTCACCCAGCAAGATGCCGCCGATATTTGTGATGGCGGTATTCGAGCCTGACAATGCCAACATACAGATGCCGTTGATCTGAAAATAGATGGTAAAGAAATACATGGCGTCGGCACCGAGTTTTCCGATAACCAGCGAGTTCATGGTGAAGGCTATGGCCGGAGATAACAAGGAAGATATCAGCATGGGGAGGCCGATGGAAAAGCATTCACGATACAGCTTGATGCTGCAGATCTTCTCCGGGCGCCTGAGACGGAATACTTTGCTGTTCTTGCGCATATAGCCCACCAATGAGGTGAAGGCGAGCAGGTTGCTCAGTCCCGATGCAAGCGATGCACCGGCCATGCCCATGTCGAACACACCGCAGAACAGCAGGTCGAACCCGACATTGAGTATCTGTGAGATGACGATGCGTCGGGTGATGAGGCGCGGATTGCCGTTGGTGATGACATAGGAGATGGGCACACCGCAGACGGCTGCCACGAAGATAGCGAACATGTCGGCATGGATATAGGGCTTCAGCATGGGCAGCAACCGTTCATCGGTTGTTATGAGGCCTGCCAACACGTTAAGGAAAGGCAATACGAGAGCGACTACTAACAGTGTGGAGAAGATGACATAGTACAGGTGGTTGTTGAACACCCGGTTCACCTTGTCGTAGTTCTGGGCACCGATGCCTCTTGTGCTCAGGAAGCCGGCACCTGAACTCATCATGCCGATGATGATAAACATGCAACTTGAAAAGGGCTGCCAGATACGGACAACCGACAGAGCATCGGGCGACACCAGATGAGACACTACGATGGAGTCTATGAAACCACCCAATTGTCTCATCAGAGCCGACATGATGGTCGCCAGGAAGAACGAACCGAACATGTTCTTCAAGACATATTCATTCTGCTGCATCATCATCTTTCAATCTATAAACCGTCACGCCCATCATCGTGAATTTATCTTTCATATAAGTGTAGGCATCCATGTTTGAGAGTCCTAATCCATCTTCGCTGGCATGATAGAAGTGCAGTCTGCCGTCTATCCATTTGGCTATCAGCAGGTGCTTGACCTCCACGCCTCTTGACCAGCTATGCTGATCACACACCACCGCCAGGATGTCGCCATCGTGAATCACGCCCAGCTCCGAATCCTGCGGCATGTCCAGCAGCTCACGGGGGATATAGGTAAAGCGCAAGCGCTGCTGCTGGCGAAGGGCGATGGCCTTGTAGTTTTCTTCGTCATCCATCTGAGGGCGGAACAGATGCTTGTTCCGGGTCATATAGTTTGGCTGCAGGTCCATCATCCCCGTAAATGGAAAGGAAGGCTCATCGGGACCGACACATTCCACAAAGCCCTCTTTGATGGCCGACTGCATGATCCAGGTGAAATAATGGTTGCGGGTGGCAAACGAGATGACGCCATCCTGATAGTGCATCCTCCGATAGTAGTCCTTCAGGTCATCCAGTGTGGTTCGCCCGTCTCTGTAACATAACGCCAGTGACAGCACATCCTCTATCACGGTGGTACAGTCCACATGGCTCAGGCTCACAATCAAGTGTTCTTCATCCAGGGGTTGTGTCAGGCTGGTAGGGATGCCGCCCTCCATCAGTTGGCGGAAGAAGTATTCGGTCTGCGGCATCGACCTGTCCACGTTTTCCATCGCACGCTGCAGAATCTGCTCGTTTTGCGCGTCAAACTGCTGCTCATTGCGTCGCAGGCGGCGGAGCAGCCTTTTCCGAAAGAACCATTTTGCCAAGTTGCTCAAGAACGTCCTCACGCAGAACACCAGCCACAGCGAGCGCAGCGCCGCCAGCTGTTCGCGCCAGAAGTAGGGGTTGGCTTTCACCTTCTCATAGTCGCTGATGTCAATGCCCCAGGCATCATAACCCAGCCACCCCGCAATGCGCACCGCACGGGCGATATGAAAGCTGCTGGTCAGGATGTAGAATCGGGTTTGCTGGAAATACAGTTCCATGTCCCATAACGAGCGAAACGTGTTATACCCACAGGTGTCCAGCACAAAGCGCTCTTCAGGAATATGGTATTCCTCTACCAGCGTGCGGTAGAGGACGGAAGTGTCGGAACGGCAACCGGAGATGTAGAACAGCCAGTCGGGATAGGCATCGGCCAGGATACTCACCAGCCTCACCCGCAGCTGCAGGATGGGCGACAGCGAGTTGTCCGGACGAAGTTTGGCGCCCAACACCAAGCATACCTTCACGCCATCAGGTACCTTCCTTCCCTTCAGTCCTTGCAGCCTGCCGTTATGTAGCTTAACACATCGCATGGGCCGATTCGTGCATTTTTTCTTCTGTTTGAAAAAGAAGAACGATCTGCTCTCTGACACTGGTGGCAAACGCATCGCTGTTTTCCTGGATGTAGGCCTTCAGTTCTGGGATGTCCTTACACCGCAGATGGTGTATCACCATGAAATGCAGTCCACGCCCTTCGTAGTTATGACCGGCACCGTCGAAAAAAGTTACCTTGCCGTCCATCACATCCTGATTGGCGCGTGCCCACAGGTGGAATATCCTGTCAATCGCATGAGACATGTCGTTGTCGTAATGGCAATAGCAAACCAGTTCGTCAGGATGCTCTTCCAGGTATTGGGTAATCACCGCCACAACCATGCGCCCCATGTCCTTGTCAGCCGCACCGCCACGCTTCCCGGCGGCAAGCCTGAGTATAAAGTAGAGTACCCGATGGCCACCCATCTGGGCCACCTCAATAAAATGAAGCACATAAAGACGACCCGCGGCATTGTAAAACTCCACCGCTGAATCGCCTCTTTTCCTTAGCACCAGCTTGGATATGGTGTTAATCTTCGCTATTCCTTCTTCAGAAACAGTATTCAACTTTGTTATTAGGAGATAGGACTAATAAAGACCTATCTCGTATTAACTCTTAATTAGACGTCGTGCAAAACGAAGTCCTATCCCTGTCATCTATGGTTTTATATACATAATCGTCAAGGGTCAGAGCCTGAGCGGTAATGACACTTTCAGGAGATTTCCTAATTACAAACAGATCGTTTTCATTGTTAGTAGTCATAGTGATCAAATTTAATAATTTAAAAAATCTTTTTCTTTGCGGTTGCTGGCAAAAGTATAAAAATTATATTTATCTTCCAAATTTTCAACAAGAAACTTACAGCGTCAGCTTCCCGCCGCGGTAGAACTCCACCAGGGCGGTCTGGTAGAGGCATTCGTAGGTGGCCTGGACAGAGTCGGACTGGGCCTTGACGAGGCGGGCCAGGGATTCGTTGAATTCCGTGATGGTGGCCTTGCCGTTCTCGTACTTGGCTTTGGTGAGGGTGAAGGCGTCTTCGGCCGCGGCTGCGGCATCCAGGGAGGCCTCGTAATTGGCCTGGGAGGCCACGGCCGCATTCCACGCCTGCTGAATCTCCTTATATAGAGTATGCTCTGCCCGGAGCAGCTGAAGCTCTTGCGTACGGTACTGAAGCTTGGCGGTACGCACCTGGTTGCGCACGGAGAAGCGGGTGAAGATAGGGATGTTCAGGGACAGGCCCACGTACTCGCTGAAGTTGGAATTGAGCTGGCTCCAGAAGTTCTGCGTGGCAAAGCTGGTGTAGTAGTTGGTGCCCACGCCCCCGCGCAGGGAAAGGCTGGGATAATAGCCAGCCTTGGCAATCTGGATTTGCTTCTGGGCTCCTTGCAGACGCAGTTTTTCGGCCTGGATGGCAGGGCGCACGCCCAGAGCTTCGGCATAAATCTCGTCCGGATGGGGAATCAGGGCCGATGCAAAGGCCACCTTGGGCCGCACCACCGAAAAGCCCTCCCAATAAGGGAACTCCAGCAGCTGCGACAAATCCAGAAGCGATGCACGGATGTTGTTCTCCGCCTGGATGAGGGTGACGCGACTCTGGGCCAGGGTGGCCTTCTGCTGGGACACTTCGGCGGTCGATGCACTACCGGTGTCGAAGAGGCCCTGGAGCCGGACCACCTGCAGGGAGTCGATGCTCATCTGCCGGGCGGCCACGTCGCGGATTTCATAATTGTAGAGAATCTGGACATAGGCCTTGGCCACCTGGACGCTGATGTCGTCGCGGGCTTTGGCCAGATCGGCCGTGGCGGCTTCCAGGTTCAGCCGGGCCAGTTGCATGCGGCGGGGCGTAGCCAGACCGTCAAACAGCGTCATATTGGCGCCTATATTGAAACTGGTGGAAGCGGTGTTTCCTTTCTCATAAGTGTTGTTGCCACCGATACCGCGGCCGAAGCTGATGGTCTCGTCCACGGAACCGTTCACCGCAGGCAGCCAGGCCATGCGGGCGGTGTTGTCCTCCACCTTGCGAGTTTCCAGGGTAATGGCACTTCCAGCCACGGTGAGGTTGTTGTCCATGGCCCAGTCGATGCATTCCTGCAGGCTCCAGGGATGGGAGAGGTCCGGCAGGGAATCGGTGGGGGCCTGTGCAAAAAGCGCCAGGGCAATCAGGAGCGTTTTCATGGCTTACTTGCTGTTAATGATTTGCGGGCCGCGCACCTTGTCGGTGGCCTGGAGTCCCTCCTTGATCTCTATGGTAACGCCGTCGGAAAGGCCGGCGACCACAGGGCGTTTCTCATAGCCGGCGGTGCCCATCACGTACACGAAGGTTTGCTCCCCCTCGAACTGGATGGCGCTTTCCGGCAGGGTAATCACGTCGTGCACTTCCTGCAGCACAATCTCGGCATTGGCGCTGTAGCCGCTGCGGATGACCACATCCGAGGGGACCTTCACGGAAGCCTTGATTTCGAACAGGTTGGTGCCGCCGGACTCGGTGGCCTTGGGGGAGATGTACTCCAGCGCGGCGTCGAAGGAAAGGTCCTGAAGGGCACCCACGGTAATGCGTACGGGCAGGCCCACGTGCAGGCGGCCCACCTCCGTCTCGTCAATGTTGCCGTCGAAGATGAGGTCGTCCATGTTGGCCACGGTGGCGATGGTGGTACCGTCGTTGAAGGTGTTGGACATGGTGACGCTGTTACCCACTTTCACCGGGATGTCCAGGATGAGACCCGATATGGTGGAGCGCACCAGGGTGGTGCTCCCGCTCTTGTTGGAGGAGGACACGCCGTCGCGCACGATCTCCAGGGTCTCCTGGGCGATGGAACGTTCTTCCTTGGCCTGCTCCAGCGCCTGGCTCACCTTTTCGAATTCCTCGGCGCTCACCAGGTTCTTGTCGAACAGCTCCTTTTCACGCTTGTAGTTGGTCTGGTCCTGGGTGAGGTTCACTTCGGCCAGGCGCAGGCGGCTCTGGGCCGATGACAGCTGGCTCATGTCCGGAATCACCTTGAGCTTGGCGATGACCTCGTTCTGCTGCACGGTCTCACCGGCCTTTTTGTACAGCTCGGCCACGATTCCGTTGATCTGCGGCTTCACGTTCACTTCGTCCCGGGGCTGGATTTTGCCCGTGACCACGGTGCTTTTGGAAATATCGCCCTTTTCCGGCATCACTTCCTGATACTGGATTTCCTTGGGCTTGGACCGCTGGAACAGGTAGGCAAAGGTGCCGATGAAAAGGGCGGCAACCAGAACGACCATCAAAATTTTACCAAACTTTTTCATATCTGTAACTGTTTTTTATTCGTCTCTCATAGCGTCTACGGGCTTGATCTGCATAGCGCGGGAAGCGGGCATCAGGCCGGCCACCACACCCAGAACCGTGAGGAGGGATGCTGCCAGCACCGCCGTGCCGAAGGGCACCTGGAAGGCGGCTTTCAGGATGCCGTCCTGCGTCATGGCCGCCTCTACGCCGGCCAGGATAAGCACGCTGAACACGATGCCCGCCATGCCCGCCACCAGCGTGAGCACAATGCTCTCGGAAATGATCTGACCCAGGATCTGGTGGGGTGTGGCGCCAATCGCGCGGCGGATGCCAATCTCCGTGGTGCGTTCCTTCACGCTCACCATCATAATGTTGGATACGCCTATCACGCCGGCCAGCAGGGTTCCCATGCCGATGAGCCACACCAGGAAGTTGATGCCCTTGAACAGGTTGTCTATGATGCCGAAGATGAGCTGGGTGTTCAGCAGGAACAGGGCCTGTTCGTCGGTGGGGTCGAAGTAATGCGCCCGGGCCAGGATTTCCCGTACGCGGGGCGTGAGGTCGCTCATCGTATACCCCGGCTTGGCCGTGAAGCACAGCATCTGGATGTTGTTGCCCAGGTTATAGGCCCTGACGGCCTGGGTGAGAGGAATGGTAACGGCGTCGGAGCTGCTGCCATTGATGTTGATGTTGCCTGCCTCCCGCCAGTCCACGCCGATGACGCTGTAATAGGTGCCGCCGATGCGGATGCGCTGCCCGCAGGGGTCTCCGCCCTCCGGGAACAGGTTGGCGTACACTTTTTTACCCAGCACGCAGACTTTGCGCTCCTGGGCCAGGTCGGCCTCGTTGAGGTATCGGCCATACATCATCTTGGGCGTCTCGATGTTCACGTAATCGGCCCGGGCGCCCTTTACCACGGCGTCTGTGTAGGTGTTTTCGTTCCGCGCGACGCTCTTGCCCCAGAGACTTACGGTAGGGGTGACCGTCTCCAGTTCCGGCATCAGGTTCTTGAGGCGGTCCACATCGGCATAGTTCATCTCCCAGGTGCGCCCTTTCTTGAAGCCTTTGAAGGGCTTGGACGTGTTGTTGGAGAAGGCGATGCAGGTGTTCTGCGCGAATCCTTCGAAGGTGTTGTTCATTAACTCCTTAAGCCCCTGGCTGCCGCCGATGAGGAGCATCAGCATGAAGATGCCCCAGAACACGCCGAAGCCGGTGAGGAAGCTGCGGCTTCTGTTCCGCAGGATGCTGTCCAGGATTTCCCGGAAAGTATCGGTGTCAAACCACTTTTTCATTCGGCTCTCAGGGCTTCAATGGGTTTTACTTTTGCGGCTTTCCAGGCGGGGACTGCCCCGGCCAGGGTGCCGGCGATAATCAGGAGCAGGGTGGCTTCCAGGGCCACGTCCAGCCCCACGGTGGGGTTCACCAGCATACGGATTTCCTCGAAGCCGATGTCCACGGCTTTCTGTCCCACGGTCTTGTCCATAATCTCGCAGGCAATCATTCCCAGAAACATCCCCGCGTAGCCGAAGACGGCGGTGATACAGATGCTCTCGGAGATGATGAGCTTGAGGATGGCACCGGGACGGGCGCCGATGGCCTTGCGGATGCCAAACTCGTGGGTGCGCTCCTTCACGGTGATGAGCATGATGTTGGAAACGCCCACGATGCCGCTCACCAGGGTGAGAAGGCCCAGGATCCACAGGGCGATGCGAAGGATACCCTGCGCCTTGTTCATCTGCAGGTTTTGCGTGTATCCGTTCATTACCCAGATGCCCTGGTTGTCGTCCGGGGCTATGTCGTGCATGCGCTTGAGGGCGCCGGTATACTCTTCCTCGAAGGCCTGGTGCTCCTCCAGGGTCTTGGGACCGTTTACGTTGAAGGTGATGCTCTCAATCTTGTCGGAACTGTCGTAGATACCTTTATAAGTGGTATAGGGAATGTTCACGCGGCGGCGGAAATCCCCTTCGTCGGTGTGGTAGATGCCCACTACCTGGTAGGAGATGCTTCCTGCTGCAATCCATCGGCCCACCACTTCTTCCGGCTTTCCGGGCATCAGCTCCTTGGCCTGGGACAGGGCGATGACCATCACTTTCCTCTTCTCCCGGATGTCCGTGGGATTGATGAAACGGCCGGCGGCCATCTTGATTTTGTTCTGTTCCTGGTATTCGGGCACCACGCCGTTGATCCAGCCGCCTACGGTACGGCCTTCCAGGGAAAGGACGGAACTGGTGGAGGAAGTGGTGGTGGTTACGTTCTCGATAACGCCTTCCCAGTCGGTTCCCTTGGTGTAATTCACGTCTTTCTGGTCCAACTGGATTCGACGGCGCTCCTTGTAACCTTTGTATGGTTTGGAGGTGCGCCACCCTTCCACGGAGATATCCAGGGTAACGTAGTCCTGGATGTTTCCCATAAATGAATTCATCAGTCCGTTGCCGGCTCCCAGCAAAGCGATGAGCAGGAAAATGCCCCAGCTTACCGCAAAGCCCGTGAGGGCCGTGCGCAGCTTGTTGTTCCGGAGGGAACTGGCTATTTCGTGGATAATCTCTATTCGCATTACTTCATGAGGGGACCGCCCCAGGCGTCGTGGTGGATGTTTTCTTCAATCTGGCCGATGACGCCGTCCTTGATGTGGATGATCTTGTCGGTCTCATTGGCCACGCCGCTTTCGTGCGTGACCACGATGATGGTGATACCTTCTTCTTGATTCAGTTTCTTCAGGAGCTGCATCACTTCTACGCTGGTCTTGGAGTCCAGGGCGCCGGTGGGTTCATCGGCCAGGATAATCTGGGGATGGGTGATGAGGGCGCGGGCTATGGCCACGCGCTGCTTCTGTCCGCCGGACATCTCGTTGGGGAAGTGGGATGCCCAAGGGGTGAGGCCCAGTTTTTCCAGATATTCCATGGCCAGTTCGTGGCGACGGCGGCGGGACACCCCTTGATAATATAAGGGGAGTTCCACATTCTCCACGGCCGTCTTGAAGCTGATGAGGTTGAAACTCTGGAAAACGAAGCCGATCATACGGTTGCGGTAGTCTGCACTTTGCCGCTCGCTCAGGTCTTTGATGAGCTTTCCGTCAAGGGTATAGGTTCCGGTATCATAGTTATCGAGAATTCCGAGAATGTTTAGTAGTGTACTCTTACCGGAACCCGACGCGCCCATAATGGACACGAATTCACCTCTTTCGATGCTGAGATTGATACCCTTGAGGACGTGCAACGGCTGACCGTTGTTGTAAGTTTTGTTAAGTTCTTTTAATTCTATTAGCGCCATTATTTCGCTGTATTAGTATCCTATTACACTGCAAAGATAGGACTGTTTTTTTAATTTGCAAAACTTTTTTCGTTTATTAGACGAAGAAAGTTGGGGATTGGTTGGGATTTTGTACAAAAAACCGGCCAGTTTGAATTTTTTTCATTACTTTAGCGCTCCGATAGGAATAATCTCTATTAGTATATGTCTACTTCTACAGTAAAAACACTCCGTGACTCGGCCGCCATGCGCTGGACAGCCCTTCTGCTGCTGGCTATGGCCATGTTCTGCAGTTACATCTTCATGGACATCCTGTCCCCCATCAAGGACCTTATGCAGGAAACCCGCGGCTGGGATTCCACCGCTTTCGGTACCATGCAGGGCTCCGAGGTGTTCCTCAACGTATTTGTTTTCTTCCTCATCTTCGCCGGTATCATCCTGGACAAGATGGGAGTCCGGTTTACCGCCGTCCTGAGTGCCTCCGTTATGCTGGTAGGCGCCTGCATCAAGTGGTACGCCGTGAGCGAGTCCTTTATGGGCAGCAGCCTGGAGACTTGGTTCACCAATAACCTTAATTATATACCGCTCTTTGACGAACTGGGTGTCTCGCCCTTCTACCGCGGAATGCCCGCATCGGCCAAACTGGCCGCCTGCGGCTTTATGATCTTCGGTTGCGGCTGCGAGATGGCCGGCATCACCGTGAGCCGTGGTATTGTGAAATGGTTCAAGGGCCGTGAAATGGCCTTGGCTATGGGCTCCGAGATGGCCCTGGCCCGTCTGGGTGTGGCCACCTGTATGATCTTCAGCCCCTTCTTTGCCAAGCTCGGCGGTCACGTGGACGTTTCCCGCAGCGTGGCTTTCGGCGTGGTGCTTATGTGCATCGCCGTCATTATGACCGTCGTCTACTTCTTTATGGACAAGAAGCTGGATGAGCAGACCGGTGAGGCCGAAGAAAAGGACGATCCCTTCAAGGTCAGCGACATTGGAAAGATCCTCTCCGACGGTGGCTTCTGGATTGTAGCCCTGCTGTGCGTGCTGTATTATTCGGCCATCTTCCCCTTCCAGAAGTACGCCGTGAATATGTTGCAGTGCAACCTTTCCCTGGAACTGCCGGATGCCGGTTCCTTCTGGGCCAGCTCCCGGGTTACCCTCATCCAGTATTTCATTA